>Ga0187892_10004482_pt1 | contig 23361 bp, 19 predicted proteins | sample MA1701073metaG_FD_139345 | JGI IMG/M metagenome (GOLD analysis project Ga0187892, IMG submission 139345) | Bio-ooze microbial communities from a basaltic lava cave in the Kipuka Kanohina Cave System on the Island of Hawaii, USA - MA170107-3 metaG ... | reverse complement strand
TACCTCTGTTTGGTTGAATTGGAATGGTGCAAAGCCGATCCTGAAGGCGACATTGCGGGAGTAACGACCGAAAAAACTGGAGGGACTTCCGAACTGACTACAAGACGTGCACTGCAACGAATACATTATAGTTGATACGGACACAAAAAGCTATAATCACTGTACTGGCGTTGGTGATACAGCAGTTAGGGATTGTACCCCCGTTACCACATCGGACCTCTTGATCCGACTCAGAAAGCCGTAATGAAACAAGTCTTAGGCAGCTTGTTACTCCTGTCTTTGCTTGGTGGGTGCGCAAGCGACGTGCCGCTCGTGATCCGCGAACCACTGGCAGACAATCCTAGTTTGGCTGACGTACAACGTAACCCCGAGACATTCGCGAAACGACGCGTTCGGTGGGGCGGGAGAATCGTGTCTACGAAGAGTGTGGGAAACAAGACGGAAGTGGAAATCCTTGCTATAGCGCTCGGCACCGATGGCCGACCCGAACCAGGCGACGTATCACTCGGGCGGTTCATAGCCAATAGCGGCGCGTTTTTTGACCGGGCGATCTATAGTGCCAATCGCGAGGTAACGGTCTATGGAGTTTTGGAAAACGTGCTCATTCGCAACATAGGTGAACATCCTTACACATACCCGCTTGTACAGGCGATTCAGATTTACTTGTGGCCGGAGCAGCGTGACTCTGCTTCGTACCCCCAGTTTTACTTTGGCTTCGGGGTCGGCGGTGGTTTCTGAGTCGGCCGGATCCCATTCGTATAGATCAAATCGTTGATACACGACCTGAACCCTGAACTTGTTGATGATAAGGAGAGCTGCCTAGCTTATCGTCGATGAGTCGGCTTATTAGAGCTTTTTCCTCATTGATGAACTGGGCAATTACAGTTCGAAACTGCGGATGAAAAATCCAATGTGCACTGTAGTTAAGTTCCGGGAGAAAGCCGCGCGGAACCTTATGTTCGCCTTGAGCCCCAGCTTCAAAGAGTGTGATTTTATTGCGTATGGCATAGTCAATGGACTGGTAATAGCAAAGCTCGAAATGTAAGTGCCTCACGTCTTCATCAGCGCCCCAATAGCGGCCGTAAAGATGATCCCCTTTTCGATAGTTGATCGTGCCTGCTATTTCCGTTCCCCGGTCGTAGGCCAAAATAAGGACCAGTCGATCTCTCATAGTTGCTATTACCGTATCGAAAAAGCGAGGCGTGAGATAGGGATAACCGCCCATTTTATCTATCGTCGAAAGATAGAACCGGTACATGATGCCGGCATGTCTAGGACGAATAGCCTCACCTGTAACAACTCGGATCTCAAGCCCTCGTGCTATTAACTGTTCTCGTTCCCGTACGATCTGTTTTTTTCGTTTTGTCTTAAGATGGTCCAGAAAATCGGGGAAGTCCCGATACTCCCTATTAAGCCAGTGGTACTGAAAGCTATGTCTTATTAAGAAACCTCTTTCAGAGAAATGAGGGACTTCCTCCGACGGGAGAAAAAGACAATGCACGGAATGACACCCTTTCCCTTCAGCCAATGCCAGCATCGCAGAAATTAGCGCCCGTGAGACAGCTTCTCTGTCCGCATTCGGGCGTAACAGGATCTTGGCGCCCGTAGCAGGAGTAAACGGTATGGCAGAAACCAGCTTTGGATAGTATGGCAGCGCGTACCGATGATAGGCATCTGCCCACTCCCAGTCGAAAATGTATTCTCCATAACTATTATTCTTCAGATAAACAAAAGTTGCTCCCACAAGCTCGACGCCCTGCCATAAAGTGAGATAGTAAGGTATCCAGCCCGCTTCACTCCCAACACTCTGACTCGTTTCAAGCGCCAGTAGGTACTCGTAATCTGAAAAAGGAAAATTAAGAGAGGTAATTTGACCCCAGTCCAGTTTCTGAATATCTTTCATGGAACAAAAGATCTTTATTTGGTAAGGCGATATTGCCATGCGTAAGTTCTGGTCGCCCAATGAGTTAGAAAGGATCAGCTCCGCTACGATTGAACATTACAACGCAAGCGCCAATAGTTTTTGGCACGGGACAAAAGATCACGATGTAACGCAAAATTATGAGGCATTATTGTCGGCTCTGCCCAACCAAAAAGGTCTATCGCTTTTGGATCTGGGGTGCGGTCCGGGCCGCGATCTTCTCTATTTTAAGAACGAGGGACATCATGCCATTGGCTTAGATGGAAGCTACGAATTTTGTGAGATGGCGAAATCACTGACCGGTCTTCCGGTGCTCCACCAAGATTTCCTTAAACTAGAATTACCGGAGCAGTTTGTCGACGGTATTTTTGCAAATGCCTCGCTCTTTCATGTTCCTTCACAGGAAATGACCAGGGTCCTAAAACAGCTAAGGTCCGCACTAAAACCACAAGGAGTACTTTTTTCTTCAAATCCCAGAGGAAACAGCGAGGGATGGCAGGGAGATCGCTACGGCACTTACCTTGAGCTCGCTACCTATCAGCTACTGCTGGAATCGGCCGGTTTCGAGATCATAAAACACTACTATCGGCCGCAGGGACTCTCTTGCGCTGCACAGCCTTGGCTTGCCGTTGTCAGTCGGACAGTGGCTTAATTAGGTTTCGTCGGGATTGCACGCGGGGATCCGTTTTCAGCCTCTGCTTAGGCGTCACCCCGGACGCGGAGCTTGGTGGCGATGAACTTCTCATGGGGCACGTGGAGAAGATCGGCGACCTTGCGGATAAGGTGCTCCTCGTACCTGTGCAGGGTGCCGTCGGCGTAGGCGACTCGCCACAGGTGGTCGATGAGCTTAACCTTCTGCGCGGGGCTGAAGGTCAGGTTGATCTGGGCGGTGAACTGGTAGAAATCCGTGGCTTCCCGCGCCTCCTCCTCGGCAAGCGCTATAAGCTCTGCGGCCTCCTTCGCGTCGAGCTCGAACTTCTCGGCGATCGAGGCGAGAACCTGCGCCCGCTCAGCCTCGGCGATCTCCTCATCCATTCGCACCACCTCTGCGAGTAGGACCGCTACCGCCACGCGCAGCCGGTGCCCCTCATACTGCGGCGCGTCGGGGCTATACAGCGCAATATGCTCTTCGAAGAACGCCTTGATCGCAGCCAGCATAGCTTCGCCTCCGCGAAGATTCCCACCTCGGGGTCCGATCCTGGCAGCGGGCGGGCGCCGCGTCAAGCGCTGCGGAGGCTGGAAAGTCGGGCGAAGAGATCGTGCCGAAGGGCGGGGCGAGGCCAAGCAGATCTCCACCATGAGCAGGCTCCCGAGCTGGCTGTAGTCGGCAGCTACCTGGATGGCGCCGGTCGCGGCGTTTCGGACCTCTTCCGGTCAATCGCGGCAACAGGTCGCGCCACGCGATCGGAGTGCGGATTTCCGGAGAACGCCCGTCCCGCACCGTGGTCCGGCTCGCTACCGGCCTTGAACTGCATCGAGATTGACACGGCCAAGTTAGGAACGGCTGGGCTTTTTCTTCGACCTTGTTGGGGTTGCCGGCTGGTTGCTTAACAAATGTCTGCGGGTGCCTTCCAAGTACGATTGTGCGGTTGTTCGGTCATTGACGCACCTGGCGATAACAATCGCGCCAACCAGACAGGCGACGCTGGCAATTGCCCGCTCCTTTTTGCGTTCAGGCGACGTGTCTTCTATTTGTTTCGAAAAGATCTCGATCATTTCATTAATCCCCTTGGCGACGTTTTCCCGCACCACAGGGCCCGCGCGCGCGATTTCGCTTCCAAGGGCGGGTACGGCGCAACCCGTCCCCGGATCCCTGAGGTGTTTTTCTCCTAAGTAGAGATCGACGAGGCTGGCGAAGCCGCTCTTGGTCCGTGCGCTCTCCAATACTTCATGCCAACCACGCACCGATTCACCGAATGCGGCTTCTATAGCCTCAGAGGCGAGTGCCTCTTTGGAGTCGAAATGGGTATAAAACCCGCCATGGGTAAGTCCAATCTCGCTCATCAGCTCGGCCACACTAATCCCATGTAACCCTCGTTCGCGAAGGAGTGTCGATGCGGCCTTAATGATCTCTTGTCGCGTCTTAGCCGCCTCTTCTCTTGAACGTCGCATACGAGATTCTCTACTGATCCAGTTTGTCAATACCCACCCGCGCGGGAGGCGCCTACCGAACGCCGACAAAAAACAAACCTCGCGGTATCTCTTGACATATTTAGATTACCATCATAATCTTGTAATAGATTATACGCATCATCTAAATGTTAGAGCGATGCGCTTTGGTTTATACCAATCGACAGTGAGAACAATTGGGAGCGGAATGCCGTGATTAATATCTTTTCCCGGATCAATAAAGAGCTGGTGTCTTGGATAGCCATGTTTCAATTCCTGCGTGGGTTGGACCGGTGTGGGCCGAAATTAGAGCTGGGAGGCGAAGCGAAAGCGATCTTTGACCCGCCGCCGAAGCACTGAAAACCGGCCGGCGCAGCGGCCGGCACTTGAAAAACATCCTCTTGGCGCTCTGCTTTGTCATTGTGGGTAATTCAGAAACCGCTGCACTTACCGAGCAACCTTATGATATTCGCGCGCGGCTCGACGCAGCACCGGGAAACATCACCGTGACGTTGGCGAATTTACAGCGGACAATAACAGCTCGAGGCTGAACAACGTTTTCTGCTACTTCCTCGGCCTGATCGCTTACTCTGATGGTCGTCGACGTCATCTTCCCAGGCTGGATGTCCTGGCGCCGACTGGCGCTGGCGCAAGACATCCCCGGATATTTCGCTCAAGTCGAAGTGATCAAGCAGATAGAATGGGATACGCTGATGCACGTCATCGAGCTAACAACGGCGATCTTGGCACCTCCATAGGCCGCGGCGTATGGTTCGCGGGAGGCCTTGGTCGCTGCGAAGAACATCGAAGCCGCAATTCTAGGCCGGCCCATGACGCCCTTCACCTTCCGGCGGGGGTAGGCGGGCCGCGGCTGGAATGATGACCCAGGAATTAACGATGAAACTGAATCTGAGACTCCGCTCAGCACCTCGCCGAGGGGCCAATCGGCACCATCAAGCTGCCCATGCGCCTGCGCCAGTCGCCGCACGGCAACTGGGTGCCCGGAGGCCTGTCGGGTTGACCGCTTCTGCGGCGTACGTTCATAATTGGGGCCCGCGGGGCACTCTCCGAAGAGATTCTGGACTCGATTCCGACCGATGCTGTCCCACCCCCCGACCCGCGCGCTGCTGACGTCACTCGTCCTGCTCGCGGCCTGCGATCCCGGGGAGCCGCCGGCTCCGCTGGCGCCCGAGGTGCTCGTCGTCGAGGTGGCGGCGCGCGACGTTCCGGTGATCTCCGAGTGGCTCGGGACCACCGAAGGATTCGTTGATGCCGCCGTTCGCGCGCAGGTGTCGGGCTATCTGATCGCGCGCGACTACCAGGAAGGCCAGCTCGTCAAACGGGGCGAGCTGCTGTTTCGCATCGACCCGCGCCCGTTCCAGGCGGCGCTCGATCAGGCGCAGGGACAGCTCGCCAGCGCGCGCGCCACCTCGAGCGCGAGCGTCTCGACGTCGTCCGCTACACGCCGCTCGTCAAGCAGGGCGCCGTCAGCCAGCAGGAGTACGACAACGCGGTTCAGAACGAGCGCGGCGCACAGGCGTCGGTGCAGGCGGCGCAGGCCGCGGTCGAGACGGCGAAGATCAATCTGGGTTTCACGGAGATCCGCTCGCCCCTCGACGGCATCGTCGGCGTCGCGCAGGCGCAGCTCGGCGATTTCGTGGGGCCGAGCAGCGCCGAGCCGCTGACGGCGGTCTCGCAGCTCGACCCGATCCGCGTGTCCTTCCCGGTGAGCGAGCAGGAATACCTGCATTTCGCGCCGCGCGTCGCGGAGGCGCTCCGCGTCGGCCATTTCCGCGAGGGCTCGCTCGAGCTGATCCTGGCGGACGGCAGCGTCTACCCGCACCGCGGCACCGGCTACCCGGCCGGCCTCGGCGTCGATCCGCGCACCGGCACGATCACGGTGAAGGGCCGGTTCCCGAATCCGGGATACCTGCTGCGGACCGGCCAGTACGCGCGCGTGCGCGTCGAGACCGACGTGCGCAAGGGGGCGCTGGTCGTCCCGCAGCGCGCGCTGATCGACCTGCAGGGGCGCAAGCAGCTCGCCGTGGTCGGTGCCGACGACAAGGTGGAGGTGCGCAGCGTCGAGGTCGGCCCGACCTCGAGTGGGGTCGTCGTGATCGAAAAGGGCGTGGCGGTGGGCGAGCGGGTGATCGTGGAAGGCACCCAGAAGGTGCAGCCGGGAATGGTCGTCGCGCCCAAGCCGGCGCCGCCGAACCCCGCGCCGTCTCCTTCGACCGACGCCGGGACCTAGCCGATGTCCGCTTTCTTCATTCGCCGGCCGATCGTGGCGATCGTGATCGCCATCTTGATGACATTGCTCGGCGCGGTCTCGCTCGTGCAGCTCCCGATCGCGCAGTTCCCCAACATTGCGCCCCCTTCGATCCAGCTCATGGCGACCTACGTCGGCGCCGACGCCCTCACCGTCGAGCAGGCGGTGGCGACGCCGATCGAGCAGCAGATCAGCGGGGTCGACGACTCGATCTACTTCTACTCGGTGAACTCGAACGCCGGGGTGAGCCGGATGTTCGTCAATTTCGATGTGCGCACCGACCCCAACATCGACCAGGTCCTGACCCAGATGCGCTACTTGCAGGCCGCGTCGCAGCTGCCGGCGGACGTCCGCAACTACGGCGTCACGATCCTCAAAGCCACCACGAGCCCGCTGTCGCTCTTCTCGCTCTACTCGCCGAAGGGCACCTTCGACTCCCAGTTCCTGGCCAACTACGCCTACATCAACATCAACGACCCGATGACCCGCGTGCCGGGCATCGGCCAGGTGGCGATCTTCGGCGCCGGCCAGTACGCGATGCGCCTCTGGGTTCGGCCGGACGTGCTGGCCCAGCGCGGCATCACCGTCCCCGAGATCATCAGCGCGATCGTGCAGCAGAACACGGTGAATCCGGCGGGCCAGGTCGGGGGCGAGCCGGTGCCGGCCGGGCAGGAGTTCACGTACACCGTCCGCGCCCAGGGCCGCCTCGTCAGCGAGCAGCAGTTCGGGGACATCGTCGTGCGGGCGACGGCCGACGGCTCCGTGATCCGTGTGCGCGACGTCGCGCGCGTCGAGCTCGGCGCGCAGACCTACAACCTGAAGGCCCGCATGAACGGCCAGGACTCGGCCATCATCGCCGTATACCAGCTCCCCGGCTCGAACGCGATCGACACGGTCCGACAGGCGAAGGCGCTGATGGAGCAGCTGAAGCAGCGCTTCCCCGCCGATCTCGACTACGCGGTGTCGCTCGATACGACGCTCGCCGTGACCGAGGGCATCCGGGAGATCGTGAAGACGCTCCTCGAGGCGCTCGGTCTCGTGATCATCGTGGTCTTCCTGTTCTTGCAGACCTGGCGCGCCACGCTGATCCCGCTGCTCGCCGTGCCCGTCTCGCTGGTCGGAACGTTCGCGATCTTCCCCTTCCTCGGGTTCTCGGTCAACACGCTCTCGCTCTTCGGCCTGGTGCTGGCGATCGGCCTCGTGGTCGACGACGCGATCGTCGTGGTGGAGGCCGTCGAGCACCACATCGAGCAGGGACTCTCGCCGCGCGACGCCACGCTGAAGGCGATGTCGGAGGTGTCGGCCCCGGTGATCGCGATCGCGCTGATCCTGGCCGCCGTCTTCATCCCCACGGCGTTCATCCCGGGCATCACGGGCCGCCTCTACCAGCAATTCGCGGTGACGATCGCGGTCTCGGTGGTGATCTCCGCCTTCAACGCGCTCACGCTCTCGCCCGCCCTCGCGGCCATGCTGCTCCGGCCCCGCACGCCGACGCGCGGGCCGCTCGGGGTCTTCTTCGGCTGGTTCAACCGGGTCTTCGGCCGGGCCACCGACGGCTACGTGGACTGGTGCCACATCCTGATCCGCAAGTCTGCGCGGGCGATGCTGATGCTCGCGGTGCTGGCGGTGCTGGCGGTGCTGGCGGGCTCGCGGCTATCGGGCGGCTTCCTGCCGGAGGAGGACCAAGGCTACCTGTACCTGAACGTCCAGCTTCCCAACGCGGCCTCGCTGCAGCGCACCGACGCGGTCTGCCGCCAGATCGAGCAGATCCTGAAGGACACGCCGGGCGTCGAATACACGACCACGGTCGTGGGCTTCAGCCTGCTCAGCACGGTATACACCACGTACAACGCGTTCTTCTTCGTGACCTTCGAGCCCTGGGCGGAGCGCACGGAGCCCGACGAGCAATACACGGCGATCAAGGCGCACATTAACCAGGAGGTCGCCAAGTTGCCAGAGGCGGTCGCGTTCGCCTTCGCGCCGCCATCGATCCCGGGCGTCGGCACTGCCGGCGGCGTGACGTTCATGCTGCAGGACCGTTCCGGAGGGAGCGTGGAGTTCCTGGCCGAGAACACGCAGCGCTTCATGGAGGCGGTCCGCAAACGCCCCGAGGTGGGCACGGTCAACACCACGCTGCTCGCGAGCATTCCGCAGGTGCTGGCCGACGTGGACCGCGACAAGGTGCTGAAGCAGGGCGTGGCGCTAGAGGACGTCTACCAGACGCTCCAGGCCTTCATGGGCGGCGTCTTCATCAACTACTTCAACCGCTTCGGCCGCACCTGGCAGGTGTACGTCCAGGCCGAGGGCGAGTTCCGCACGCGCGCCGAGAACATGGGGCAGTTCTACGTGCTGAACGGGGAGGGGGAGCGGGTGCCGCTCTCCGCGGTGGTCACGACGAGGCAGATCTTTGGACCCGAGTTCACCATCCGCTTCAATGAGTACCGCTCGGCCCAGATCAACGTGTCGGCGAACCCCGGCTACGGCTCGGCGGAGGTCATGGCGGCGCTCGAGGACGTCTTCGCGGCCACCATGCCGAAGGAGATGGGGTACGAGTACAACGGCATGTCCTTCCAGGAGAAAGTCGCGCAGGAAGGCGTGCCGCCGGGCGCGATCTTCGGGCTCTCGCTCCTCGTGGTGTTCCTGATCCTGGCCGCGCAGTACGAGAGCTGGTCGCTGCCATGGAGCGTGCTGCTCGGCGTGCCGATCGCGGTGTTCGGCGCCTTCGCGGCGCTGCTGCTGCGGGGGCTCGAGAACGACACCTTCGCGCAGATCGGGCTCGTCATGCTGATCGGGCTCTCGGCGAAGAACGCGATCCTGATCGTCGAGTTCTGCAAGCTCGAGTACGAGCACGGCAAGAGCCTCCTGGACGCCGCGCTGGCGGGTGCGCGGCTTCGGCTTCGCCCGATCCTGATGACCGCCTTCGCGTTCATCCTCGGCGTCGTGCCGCTCGTGCTCGCGACCGGCTCGGGGGCGCAGGCGCGCCGCATCATGGGCACGGCGGTGTTCGGCGGCATGCTCGCCGCCTCGCTGATCGCGATCTTCCTGATCCCGGTCTCGTTCTACGTCGTTGAGCGGCTGTCGCGCCGCGGGCGCGAGCACTCGGGGCCGCCACGCCCGGACACCGCGCCGGCACCGGTCGCCGGAGACAAGGAGTGAGCCCAGGGCGGGCTGCTTCGGCGGCGCTCGTCGTCTCGGTGCTCGGGTGTGCGGTCGGGCCGAACTACCGACGCCCGGAGCTCCCGACGCCGCCAAGCTTTCGCGACGCCGCGGAGGAGCAGGCGTCGATCGCGGACCTGCCCTGGTGGGAGGTCTTCCACGACGACGTCCTGCAAGGGTTGATCCGCGACACGCTCGCGAGCAACCGCGACCTCATGACCGCGGTCGCGAACGTCGAGCAGGCGCGCGACGCCGCCGCGGTGCAGCGCGGCCAGCTCTTTCCGCAGGCGAGTTACCAGGGCCAGGTCGACCGCGGGAAGCACGCGCTGTTCGGCAGCCCGTCCCTCCTTCCGGAGGCCCAGAACACGTTCTTCGGCGTGCTCAACGCTGCCTGGGAGATCGACATCTGGGGCCGCATCCGCCGCGCGACCGAGTCGGCGCGCGCCCAGATGCTCGCGAGCGACGCGGTGCGGCGCGGCGTCGTGCTCTCGCTCGTGACCGGCGTCGCGCAGGCGTACCTCGAGCTGCGCGAGCTCGACCTCGAGCTCGAGATCTCGAACCGCAACGTGCAGTCGTTCCAGGAGACCTACGAGCTCTTTAAGCGGCAGTACCAGGGAGGTGTCACCTCGCTCCTCGATCCGCTGCGCGGGGAGGCGGCCCTAGCCGAGGTGGCCGCGGCGGTGCCGGACCTCGAGCGTCAGATCGTGGCGAAGGAGAACGAGCTCTCGGTGCTGCTCGGCCGTCCGGCGGCCGAGATCCCACGCGGCGCGGCGCTCGTCGACCAGACGTTGCCGCCCGACCCACCGGCCGGCGTGCCCTCGCTGCTGCTCGAGCGCCGCCCCGACGTGATCGAGGCCGAGCAGAACCTGATCGCGGCGAACGCGGCGATCGGCGTGGCCTTCGCCCAGTTCTTCCCCCAGATTGGGCTCTCCGCGCTGTATGGTGCGGTCAGCAACGAGCTCTCCGACTTCCTGAAGTCCGGCGCCACCGCATGGTCGTACGGCGCCCAGCTCTCCGGACCGCTCTGGACTTGGGGGCAGACCTGGTACGCGTGGAAGGCCGCCAAGGCCGCCGATCAGGCCTCGATCTACGAGTACCAGCAGTCGGTGCTCGTGGCGCTCGAAGACGTCTCGAACGCGCTCACCGCACGCCAGAAGGTCGCGCTCCAGCGCGAGCAGCTCGAGCGGCAGGTGAACGCCCTGACCGAGTCGGTGCGTGTCGCGAAGATCCGCTACGTCGGCGGGCTGGCGACCTATATCGAGGTGCTCGACGCGCAGCAGCAGCTGTTTCCGGCCGAGCTCGCGCTCGCGCAGGCGCAGCTCGACGAGCGGCTGGCGGTCGTGGCGCTCTACCGCGCGCTCGGCGGGGGCTGGTCGACGGCCGATGCGCCGCCGAAGATCCCGCTGCCCTTCGCGCCCTGATCCCCGATGGGCTACCATGCCGCCCATGGTGAGGCGCAGCGTTCCGCGCCGCCAATATGCTTCTTCTCTCGAACGTCGCATTGGTGATTCTCTTTGAGTCCAGCAATGGGTAGTCGCAGCACCTACGCGTCCCAGCACAGCCCAAACAAGAATACCGTTGCCGCCCCTCTTGACTTATTTACATTTGAATTATAATCTAAATATAGATTACGTAGATCATCTATACGCCCGGCAAGTGCGTTTTTTAGTGGAGTTAGATAAACAAAGAGTTAGGACCCTTATTAAGGATGGTCACGATCACCTGCGTACATTGGTTTAAGCACCGGCGCGGTATGCGAGGGTTACGGGAAGCGCTATTCAGCGGATATGCCTTATACCCGGTGATTATACAAGGGCACCGCGCACAGTCTCGTGGTCAAAACGTGACGTTACCGTGAATTTGGAACAGGAGCCGAACCATGAACGATAAGACAAAGAACGCGATGTTGGTTTTGGTAGTGGGCATAGTTATAGGCTTTTTTCTGTTCGCGAACAGCGAAAATCGTGGTCGTACTGGTGTCGAAATGGAGTACTCGCAGTTCCTTAGCGACGTCAACGCCGGTCGCGTAGAGAAGGTCTTCATCGACGGATCAGCCATTGCCATCCATCTCACTGATGGAAACAGTGCCTACACCTACAGTCCTGAAGCCGATAACGGCCCCTTGATTAAGGATCTGCTGGACAACCACGTCTCGATCGAGGCGCGTCCTCCTCAACACCAGAGTGTTCTGATGCAGCTTTTCATCTCCTGGTTCCCGATGCTGCTCTTGATTGCGGTGTGGGTCTTCTTCATGCGCCAGATGCAGGGCGGAATGGGCGGGCGTGGGGCGATGTCGTTCGGTAAGAGCCGTGCGCGGCTGGTGGGCGAGGACCAGGTGAAGATTACTTTCAGTGATGTGGCCGGTGTGGAAGAGGCCAAGGAAGAGGTCGTGGAGCTCGTCGAGTTCCTGCGTGATCCCGGGAAGTTTCAGAAGCTTGGCGGAAGGATCCCGCGCGGGGTGTTAATGGTCGGCCCCCCCGGCGCGGGCAAGACGCTCTTGGCGAAGGCGATCGCGGGCGAGGCGAAGGTACCCTTTTTCACCATCTCGGGGTCGGACTTCGTGGAAATGTTCGTGGGGGTGGGCGCCTCTCGGGTACGTGATATGTTCGAGGAGGCGAAGAAGCGCGCCCCCTGCATTGTGTTCATCGATGAGATAGACGCCGTGGGCCGGCACCGCGGTGCGGGACTCGGCGGCGGGCATGACGAGCGTGAGCAGACGCTCAATCAGTTGCTGGTAGAGATGGACGGATTTGAGGGCAACGAGGGGATCATCATCATTGCGGCGACCAATCGTCCCGATGTGCTCGATCCGGCTCTCTTGCGTCCGGGACGGTTTGACCGGCATGTGGTCGTTCCGTTGCCCGACATCCGTGGTCGGGAGCAGATTTTGAAAGTACACATGCGCAAGGCGCCGGTGGCGGACGATGTAAATGCGGCGATTATCGCGCGTGGAACGCCGGGATTTTCGGGGGCGGACTTGGCCAATCTCGTGAACGAGGCGGCGCTCTTTGCCGCGCGTTCCGACAAGCGGTTCGTGGACATGGAAGACTTTGAGAAGGCCAAGGACAAGATCATGATGGGAACCGAGCGCAAGTCCATGGTGATGAGCGAGGACCAGAAGCGGCTGACAGCCTACCACGAGGCGGGGCATGCGATTGTGGGACGGCTCGTGCCTTCGCACGATCCGGTCTACAAGGTGAGCATCATCCCGCGGGGTCGGGCGCTCGGGGTGACGATGTTTCTGCCCGAGCAGGACCGCTTCAGTGCGAGCAAGGAGCGGCTGGAGAGCCAGATCTCGAGTCTCTTTGGGGGTCGGGTGGCGGAAGAGCTCATCTTTGGCGTCGAGCAGGTGACGACAGGGGCTTCGAACGACATTGAGCGGGTAACCGAGCTTGCGCGCAACATGGTGACCAAGTGGGGCCTTTCGGAGCGCTTAGGGCCCTTGGCCTACGGGGAAGACGAGGGGGAGGTGTTCCTCGGGCGCTCCGTGACGCAGCAGAAAACGGTCTCCGATGAGACGGCGCATTTGATAGACGAGGAGATCCGTCGGATCGTCGATCGGAACTATCAGCGTTCGAAGGACATCCTTGAGGCCAACCTTGAAAAACTGCATGCCATGGCCGACGCTTTGATGAAGTACGAGACGATCGATGGCGAACAGATCGATGACATCATGAACGGCCGACTCCCGCGTCCACCGAAGGGCTGGAACGACGCTGGGCAACTTAGGCCGCCAAAGGCGCCGCTCCGCGACAACGATTCTCGGGCCGGGACTATCGGTGGTCCGGTAACCTCACATTGACGGCTCCGGGCCAAAGTCGGGTGTCGCGAAGAAAAGGCGATGCCCCCCTTTGCCGCAGCTCGCAAGCAGCCTTATGAGCGTCACGACAGCTAAGAAAGGCTGGTTGTGGACGGGAAGAACGACATCATGCTGCCGACTGTGAATTCCTTTATCATGCAGTAGCAGATCCCGAACGCGCAGCTCAATTTCTATCCTGATTCCGGTTATGCTCCCATTTGCGTTTCCGGGTTGTTTGTTACTGTTCCTCGATGCCTGAGTAGGAGGCGCGCATGACAGTTGCGACGACACTCAAGACTGAAAACGGTTTGGCCGCGACGGGACGTAGCGGATGATGGACCTGTTGGAGCTGGCAGCCGCGTGGCGGAGTGAAGGGCGGCGCGGCGCGCTCGCAACCGTTGTGGCCACCTGGGGCTCATCGCCGCGCCCGCCGGGAAGTCAGTTGCTAGCTGATGATTCGGGGCGATTCATGGGCTCGGTTTCGGGCGGCTGCATCGAAGGGGAAGTGGTGCGCCGCGCATTGGAGGTCATCGAGACGGGTGAACCGGCGCTGCTCGATTTTGGCATTGAAAACGAGGATGCCTGGTCGGTGGGGCTTAGCTGCGGGGGACGGATCCAGGTGTTCGTCGAGCCGGTCAGTCGAATGAAATCTGATGTTCTATCCGCGATTCTCGAGGCCAAGAGGGCAAAGGTTCCTATAGCCCTGCTGACAGAGCTTCGCAGCGGCGAGCAGATCGTCGTGGGGCCGCTGCCAGTGTCCCAAGATGCTGAGCACCGTCCGACTGCAGATCACGCACGCGCAGTAGGTTTTCCAACAGATTCTGAGTTCGACCCAGCCGCGATCAGGCGCAGCCGCGAACTGTTAGCCGAAGATCGCAGCGAGCGGTTCGACTCGGCTTCGGGGTCGGTCTTCATCCAGGTCTTCAAGCCTCCGTTCAAGCTGATCTTAGTCGGCGCCGTCCACATCGCCCAGCCATTGGCGCACCTCGGCGCTCTCGCGGGCTACGAGATCCTGATCATCGATCCGCGCGGTGCGTTTGCCGAGACCGCGCGCTTCGCCGGGCTCAGCGTCGATGCCCGCTGGCCTGATCTCGCCCTGGCCGAGATCACGGCCGATCGGCGGACGGCGCTGGTAACCCTGACCCACGATCCCAAGCTCGACGACCCGGCGCTCGACTGGGCGCTGCGGTCGCCCGCATCTTACATCGGTGCGCTGGGCAGCCGGAAAACGCACGAGAGCCGGCTAGACCGCCTGGCACAGCGCGGCTTCGCTGCAGCGGATTGCGCCCGCATCCATGGCCCGGTCGGATTGAGCATCGGTGCGGTGACGCCCGCCGAGATCGCCATTTCGATCATGGCGCAGATCACCCAGGTACGGCGGACCGGGGCGTAGCGATGGGATTCGGAGCGATCATACTCGCGGCAGGTCTATCATCGCGCATGGCGCCGGTGAACAAGCTGCTGAGGTCCTTGGGCGATCGGCCCGTCATCCGGCATGTCGTCCAGACGGCGCTCGATGCCGGGTTCGATCCGGTAACCGTGGTCGTCGGGCCCGATGGCGAAGAGCTTCGCGAGGCCCTGGAGGGATTACCCGTGCGGATCGTCGGCAACAACGGCTACGAGGAAGGTCTGGCGTCATCTATCCGTGCCGGCGTGGCGGCGATCGCAGCGGATGTAGACGCCGCCGTATTCCTGCTCGGTGATATGCCCCTGATCGCTCCTCGCCATTTGGGTCCACTGCTGGCCGCATTCGCCCCCTCGGCGGGCCGTAGCATCTGCATTCCCACGTATAGAAACAGGCGCGGTAATCCCGTATTGTGGAGCGCGCAGTACTTCCCGCGCTTGCTGCAGCTCCGCGGCGATCAGGGCGCTAGGGTGCTGTTCCGCGAGCTTGCCGACCAGATCTTCGAAGTGGAAATGCCGGACGACGCTGTCTTGGTGGATATCGATACGCAGGCGGATCTCGACGCGGTGCAAACTCGGTTCGCGGAGGCATAATCTACGGTAGGACCGACACCTGGAGGACATCGTCATGGCCACATTGAAAATTAACGATGAGGACCACACGGTCGACGTACCGCCGGATATGCCCTTGCTCTGGGTGCTGCGCGACGTGGTGGGTCTGACCGGCACCAAGTTCGGTTGCGGCATGGCGCTGTGCGGGGCCTGTACGGTGCACGTGGATGGTACGCCGACACGCTCGTGTGTGACGCCGGTATCGGCGGTCGCCGGAAAAAAGATCACGACCATTGAGGCGATCGGCGAAACTCCGAGCGGCAAGAAAGTGCAAAAAGCGTGGCTGGATCTGGAAGTGGTCCAGTGCGGCTACTGCCAGTCGGGCCAGATCATGTCCGCGTCCGCGCTACTGGCGAGCAATCTAAATCCCACGGATGCCGACATCGACGCGGCCATGGCCGGCAACCTCTGTCGCTGCGGCACCTATCCGCGCATCCGCGCCGCGATCAAAGAGGCGGCGCAGTCCAAATCCAATGCTATCAAGGGAGCCTGACCATGAGTCTCGAACAACTGCTGTACGCTGCTCAAGAGGGTACTGAGTCCATATCCAAGGGCGGTATCTCCCGACGGACTTTTCTGAAAGCCAGCGCGGCCGCCGGCGGCGGGCTGCTGCTGAGCTTCAGCCTACCCGCGCTGATGCGTAATGCCGAGACCGCCACGGCAAACACCTTCGCGCCCAACGCTTTTATCCGCATCGACCGTCAGGGGCGCGTGACACTCGTCGTGCACCAGGTCGAGATGGGGCAGGGTACCTACACCTCCCTGCCGATGCTCCTCGCCGAAGAGCTGGAAGTGGATTTGGCCCATGTCCAGCTCGAACATGCGCCGCCCGACGATAAGCTCTATGCCAATCCGTTGGTCGGGTTTCAGGCGACCGGCGGCTCGACGTCGGTGCGTGGCGCCTGGGAGCCGCTGCGACGTGCTGGCGCTAGCGCTCGCAGTATGCTGGTGTCCGCCGCGAGCATGACCTGGAAGGTCGATTCGAATTCCTGCCGCGCCGAGAAGGGCGAGGTGATCCACGTGCCGACCGGCCGCAAGCTCAACTACGGAGCCCTGGTCGATAAGGCGGCAACCTTGCCGGTGCCGGACCAGGTCACGCTCAAGGACCCGAAGGACTTCAAGCTCATCGGTACGCCCGCCAAGCGGCTCGACAGCCATGACAAGGTCAATGGCAAGGCCCAGTACAGCATCGACGTGAAGGTCCCCGGTATGAAAATCGCCACCGTTGCCGCCTGTCCCGTATTCGGCGGCAAGCTCGCCAGCGTGGACGACGGCAAGGCGAAGGCGATCAAGGGCGTGCACCAGATAGTGCGCCTCGGCGACGCCGTGGCGGTGGTCGCCGACCACATGTGGGCGGCCAAGCAGGGGCTGGCCGCGCTCGACATCCGCTGGGATGAGGGCCCGAACGCCAAGCTCAGCACCGCCGATATCGTTCAAGAACTTAAAGCGGCCTCGCAGAAACCGGGGGTGGTCGCGCGCAAGGAGGGCGATATCGCCAAGGCCATGGCCGGCGCCGCCCAGAAGGTCGAGGCGGTCTACCAGGTGCCGTTCCTCGCGCACGCCACGATGGAGCCCTTGAACTGCACCGTCCACGTGCGCCAGGACGGCTGCGACGTGTGGGTGGGCACCCAGGTCGCGACCCGCGCCCAGGCCACCGCCGCGCAGGTGACCGGCCTACCGCCGGAGAAGGTCCGGGTGCACAACCATTTGCTCGGCGGCGGCTTCGGCCGGCGGCTGGAGGTGGATTTCATCACCCAGGCGGTGCAGATCGCCAAACAGGTCGCTGGTCCGGTCAAGGTGATCTGGACCCGCGAAGAAGACATCCAGCACGACATCTACCGGCCCTACTTCTACGACCGGCTCGCTGCCGGCCTCGACGAACAGGGCATGCCGAACGCCTGGAGCCATCGCATCACCGGGTCCTCGATCCTTGCGCGCTATTTCCCGCCGGCGTTCAAGGACGGCCTCGATCCGGATACCGTGGACGGCGCCGTGGAGCTGCCCTATACCTTTCCGAACGTCCTGGTGGATTACGTCCGTCAGGAGCCGCCGGGTATTGTCACGGGTTGGTGGCGCGGTGTCGGACCCACGCACAACATCTTCGTGGTGGAGAGCTTCATCGACGAGCTCGCGGCGGCGGCCCACAAGGATCCGGTCGAATACCGCCGCGCCCTGCTCAGCAAATCGCCGCGCGCTCGGGCGGTGCTCGATTTGGCAACGGAGAAGACCAGCTGGGGTCAGCCCCTGCCGGAGGGGCAGGGTCGTGGCGTATCCGTGCAGCACGCCTTTGGCAGCTATCTGGCACAGGTCGCGGAAGTGGCGGTCTCCAAGGAGGGCGAAGTGCGGGTCCAGCGCGTGGTCTGCGCGGTCGACTGCGGGATGATCGTCAATCCGGACACGGTGAAGGCGCAGATGGAAGGCGGGATCATCTTCGGGATCACGGGTGCTCTCTACGGCGAGATCACGATCAAGGACGGCCGTGTCGAGCAAAACAATTTCCACGACTACCGCACGCTGACTATCAACGAGGCACCGGTGGTGGAAGTCTATTTGGTGAAGAGCACCGAGTCACCCGGGGGCATCGGCGAGCCGGGTACGTCAGCGATCGCACCGGCGGTGACGAACGCGATCTTCGCGGCCACCGGCAAGCGGATCCGGAAACTGCCGGTGAAGCCGGACGAGCTGCGTTCCGCGTAATTGGGGCAGGCTCGTGACCCGCGCTCCAAACGCTGACGCATAGCATCGTTCCAAGCCAAACACGCCGCCGAGATCGGGTGTCGTTTGGAAGCACGGCGGCGGGCTGATGCTGCCCATTGGCTGGAGGGCGCGCTTTGCGGCGGCTGTGCTCTTCCTCTTTACCATCCCGACGACGCTCGCCTTCCACACCTTCTGGAGCGCCGATCCGAGCTGCGCGCCAAAACATTTGATATTTTTTTGTACGAGCGTTCGACACGCGAGGCGAAAACCCAGGAATCATAGCGCGACGGAATGCGGGCTGTCACATGCTCTGTCCCTGGGAAAGGCGATTATGAGTGGCTCGCGTCAAGTCGCTCTGTCGCTTCTGGTTATTGGGCAGGGATTGCCAAGCAGACCGGTAGCCGTTGGTCGACATCAGGCGTCACCTCAGGTTGGCACTGTCGGCATACTGTATTTCTGTTGGCGGCGAGCCGCGCTTCGCGTGCCTTGGCTTTGGCGGCTTCAATGCGGTCAGGGGCATCACGGCCGGCACTGAAATAAACCTCATCGGGCGTTTGTCCGTTGAAGGCGGCGTGGGGGATCTCACGGTTGTGGGCTTGTGGTCGAGCAACTTGATAACGGTCGTATCGACGTGCCAGAACTCATCGGATTTGGTCGCGCGGATGCCGAGTTTTGGTTCGGGCGGGTAGACCCACCATCGTGGCCGGCACCAGCCCCGTTCGCGCACCATGCGCCACCAGGTGGTCGACGAGGCAAAGACCGCGCACAGACTGAGCCAATATCGCCAATCGCCCCGTGGGGACATGACGATACTGGTTCGATTCCACCATCTCGCGGATAGTGTTGATTTCCTCGGCGGTCAACTGCGTCGGTGTAAGGCGAGGACAGCTGGGACGATCATCCAAACTGCAGCCCTCCGCAATGCGTTGCCAGCGGTGGTATCGAGCGGGGCAGAGGTGCAGGACGCGCAACGCACCACGCAGGGATATCACGCACTGCGCCCGCTCGATAGCGCGCAGGAGTGCGGCCTTGGTGTTGCCCTCTGGCAAGCGTTTTTTATCCAGTCTTATTCCAAACGCACGCAGCAAGGCGACCAGAAGACAGATCACTGCGCCGAGTTTGCGAACCTGCTGTCGTAGCTTGAGGTTTTCGGCTTGCAGTCTGATCTGGCCCAGTTCGAGGACTTCGATGGTCACGACCGAACGCCGACGGCTCGTCCGCCATCCGTGGGCGGTTGATCGGGGGACACCGTACGGAAGGACAAGCGCTGGGCCGCCCGTTCCATGGACAATATCGCGAAGCCGATGATCGTAGGTTTGGATGGTTCGTTTTTGCGCGAGCGTCATGGGTGGATTCTGGCGGAGGCGCTCGCTCGATACAATAGGTCTATTTCACACCGGCTGGCTCGTCGTGGTACTCTCGGACCCGTTGTCGAGCGCTCGAACAGAAAAGTGCTACATGTCTTGGCGTGCAGCTGGGGTAAGAAATGTGCTGCCGACGGCGTCGAACAGCAGAAGGAATCACTCCGGTCAGCCAGAAAGCCGAAGCCAGAGAGGTGAGATGACATGAACCGTAGCTTGATCGCCGTAGTCCCGATAAAGCTCCGAGTTGACCGAACGCGATCTTATCGGACGTGCACGCCTTCACCCCTCTGCTGCGTCTCCCGTGCCTCGATCCGACCCCGATCGACCCGACGCTACGGCCTATGCCGCTGCGGGACGTACCAGCGGATTCGCGCATTCAATCGTGTCGGAGTTCGCCCATGTCCCTGACCATCGACCCCTGGTCCTTCCCCGCGGCCGAGCTTGACCCCAAAGGGGAGGGGGAAAAGTCCATCGTGCTGGGCGGCGGCTGCTTCTGGTGCGTGGAGGCCGTGTTCAAGGAGCTGGACGGAGTGACGAACGTCCGCCCGGGCTATGCCGGTGGCACCGCGGCGACGGCGGACTACAAGACCGTCTGCACCGGCCGCACGGACCACGCCGAGGTGGTGGAAGTGGTCTACGACGCAGGCCGCATCGGCCTCGGCGAGATCCTGAAGGTGTTCTTCGCCATTGCCCATGATCCGACCCAGGTGGACCGCCAGGGCAACGATGTGGGCCGGCAATACCGCTCGGCGATCTTCTATGCCGACGATATGCAGCGCGAGGTGGCCGAACTCTACATGGACCAGATCGAGCGCGCGGGCGTGTTCGATGCGCCGCTCGCCACCGAGCTTGTGCCGCTGGAGGCGTTTTACGTCGCCGAGGACTATCACCACGACTACGCCGCGCGAAACCCGGATCAGCCCTATATCCACGCCGTGGCCCAGCCCAAGATCGAGACGATTCAGGCGTATAAGGAGCATCAGGACGAGGAGGTGCAGTAATGGCCACACATTCCGGCTCGGGATTTGATTTGATCCCTCCATCCCCGGAGCGGCGCAAGCTGTTAGAAACGGATCTGACGGCCGAAGAAGCCAATGTGCTGCTCCGTCACGCCACGGAGGCGCCGTTCTGTGGCGCATTCCTGGACGAGAAGCGTCCGGGGGTCTTCACCTGCCGGCTCTGCGGCCTGCCACTGTTCCTGGGCGGGCAAAAGTTCGAAAGCGGCACCGGCTGGCCGAGCTTCACGGCGCCCTTCGACGACGATCACTTGCGTGAAGAGCGTGACTCAAGTCACGGCATGGCGCGTACGGAGCTTCTCTGCGCCCGCTGCGGCAGCCACCAGGGGCACGTGTTCCCCGACGGCCCGCAACCCACGGGCCTGCGCTACTGCATCAACTCCGTGTCTCTGGACTTTACGCCCGAGGGCGAGCCGCTGCCCGACAAGCTCGGCCGTGGTGCCCCGGAGGGCGAGCCCTGGCAACGGGGATAGGCTGCGTGGCGGATTGCGCTCCACGCCATGCATGCCTCGCCGCGCGACTCACCTAGAGAGCCGTCACCGGCGAGTGAGCGCTGACGCGGTCAAAGTGGCTTTCCAGCAGGAGACATAAAGATGGCGAAGACGGAAACGGCGATTCTCGCGGGCGGGTGCTTTTGGGGCACGCAGGATTTGATCCGCAAACTGAAACCTCATCGTCCGGCGTCGGCTCGCTTCGACGGGCTGAGAAGCCAGATCCGCGGTGGCGCAGCGTGGACCCGGCACCGGACGAGCTCTCTTCCTCGGCAACGGTGAGTGAAAACGCGCTGCTGCTCGACGAGCGCCTACCGCCCCTCATGGTCCAGCACAGGCCTTGTTAGGCGGAGGCTCCACCTGGGCGGAGCCGCCGTGGATTTCGCAAAGGCTGTGCGCAAAGCGCTTGGAGTAGAAACAAATGAGGCCAGTCGCGAGGACCTGGTAGCTTTGAAGCGCCATGAAGACTGGGTCGCGCGTGAGGATAGCGTAGGTAAGCAAGAGAACTGCAGCCACCACCCAGATGGCATAGGCACCAAAGCTTATGCCTGCAGAACACTTCTCACGAATGAGGTGGGTGATCTGCGGTAGATACGCAACGATCACGAGGGCCGTACCGACATACCCGAACCAGTGGATCGACATCGTGCCTCCCGAGGGGTTGCGGACGCCACGTCCAATCTCCTCGATCGACAGACTATACTACGAATTCGTCTTGCTCTCTTCCTCCCACGGCTGCGTGAAGGGTTCTCGACAGAAGGACCAGAGCATTCCGGCGCACCGAGACCGCCAGGCAGCGTGGTGAATGTACCCCTTGCGGGCGGTGTCAGCCGTTTACCCGCTTCGCGGCGTCCGGAAAAACTGGTCGCGGACCAGATTGAGCTCGATCCCGTGCTCCAAGAGTGCCTTCAAGCCGGCCAGGACAATCGTGAAGCCGGAGGATAGGGATTTCAAGCGGCCACTTCGAGGTATCGCGTGGGCTTCCCTGCCCTTCCCGCACGCAGCGCCTCCGAGTACGATAACATGTATCTAACGATTGCCGCTCCAGCGATGCTGTAGCCGCAGAAAGGATCCGAAATGACCGCGAAATCTGCGAGCGCCGCACGCGCCAACGCGGCAGGCCCGGGCACGATGAAAACCATGAAGGCGATCCGCATCCACGGCCGGGGAGGCCCGGAAGCGCTCGTCTACGAGGATGCCCCCATTCCCGCGCTCCAGCCGGGCGACGCGCTGGTCCGCGTCCATGCCGCCAGCATCTCCCCGGCCGAGTTCACCTGGCACATCTGGGAGACGCCTGACGGCCGCAGCCGGCTTCCGTTGATACCCTCCCACGAAGTCTCCGGCGTCGTCGCGGCTGTCGCGCCGGACGTGCGAGATGTGGAGGTCGGCGATGCCGTCTACGGGCTGACCGATTTTTTTCGGGACGGAGGAGCGGCCGAGTACATAGCCGTGCGCGCCGCCGACCTCGCCCCGAAACCCCGCAGCCTCGACCATGCGAGCGCCGCGGCAACCCCGCTTTCCGCCCTGACGGCCTGGCAGGCTCTCTTCGACCACGCGCGGCTCACGCCCGGGCAACGGGTGCTGATTCATGGTGCTGCGGGCGGGGTTGGCAGCTTCGCCGCCCAACTCGCCCGCTGGCGCGGGGCCCACGTCATCGGGACTGCCTCCGCCCGCAACGTTGACTTCGTGCGCAAGCTCGGCGCGGACGATGTCATCGACTATGGCGCAACGCCGTTCGAGACCGTAGTGCGCGATGTCGACGTGGTCCTCGACACCGTCGGCGGCACGATTACGGAGCGGTCCTGGTCCGTCCTGCGGCGGAACGGGCTGCTCGTCACCATCGTCAGGCAGCCATCGCCGGAGTGGATGGCCGGTCGCGCGGCGACAGGATTGTTCTTCATCGTAGAACCGCGCCGCACACAATTGAACGAGCTTTCTCGCCTGATCGACGCCGGCATGATCCGACCGATTGTCGAAGCGGTCCTGCCGCTCAACCAGGCACGAGAGGCCTATGAGCGCGGGATCAGGGACCACCCCCGAGGGAAGCTGGTCCTCGCGGTGGTGGGCGACGACGGAGGCATGTCCGGGGAGCGCCATGGCTGACCGGCTTGGCGTCATGGTAGCCACGGCGCGCACGAGATCGCGACAATCGCGCCCAGCTCGGCGGCGAGCAAGAGCCGGCTGGAGACGACGTCGACGCCGATGATCGTCGCCGCGCCTGCCGCGCGTCCCGCCATCACCGCCGCCATGCCGACGGCGCCGGTGCCAAAGACCGCGATGCTCGACCCGGCGCCGACCTCGAACGCGTTGAGGACCGCGCCCGGCTTGCCGCGCCACGCGTGTTGATCACCAGGTCCACCGCCACCACAGCCAGAAGTACGCCGGCTGCGAACGTCATCGCGCGGGCGATGGTGGTGTGCTGAAGGGACGTGTAGTAGCCGCCCACGGCCCCGATCAGCAGGCCGGATGCAGACAGGGCTCCCCAGCCGGCCGCTTGCAACCAGCCGGGCAACTCCGCAAGCG
>Ga0187892_10004480_pt1 | contig 23375 bp, 20 predicted proteins | sample MA1701073metaG_FD_139345 | JGI IMG/M metagenome (GOLD analysis project Ga0187892, IMG submission 139345) | Bio-ooze microbial communities from a basaltic lava cave in the Kipuka Kanohina Cave System on the Island of Hawaii, USA - MA170107-3 metaG ... | reverse complement strand
TCGGGACAGCGTGCGATCGACTTCCGTGTCAGCACGCTGCCGACGCTGTTCGGCGAGAAGGTGGTGATGCGGATTCTCGATCCTGCACAGGCCAAGATGGGAATCGAGTCACTGGGCTATGAGCCCGATCAGAAAGAAACGCTGCTCGACGCGATCCGCCGCCCCTACGGCATGGTGCTGGTCACCGGCCCGACCGGCAGCGGCAAGACGGTCTCGCTCTACACCTGCCTCAATATCCTCAACCAGCCGGGATCGAACATCTCGACCGTTGAGGACCCGGCCGAAATCCAGATCGCCGGCATCAACCAGGTCAACGTCAACGAGAAAGCGGGACTCAACTTCGCGAATTCTCTCCGATCCTTTCTCCGCCAGGATCCGGACATCATCATGGTGGGCGAGATCCGCGACCTGGAAACGGCCGATATTGCGATCAAAGCTGCGCAAACCGGTCACATGGTGATGTCGACTCTGCATACGAACGATGCGCCGTCGACACTCACGCGACTCACCAACATGGGAGTTGCGCCATTTAACATCGCATCGTCTGTGATACTGATCACCGCGCAGCGGCTGGCGCGCAAACTGTGTTCGTGCAAACAGCCCGCCGATATGAGTCATGACGTGATGCTCGCGGCGGGATTTGCCGCATCCGACCTCGATGGCAGCTGGGTTGCCTACAAGCCCGCCGGGTGCGAGCGCTGCAAGAATTCCGGCTTCAAGGGTCGCACCGGAATCTACGAAGTGATGCCGATCACCGAGGAGATCCAGCGGCTTATCCTCAAGGGAGCAAGTTCTCTCGAAATCGCCCAGCAGGCGCAGCGCGAAGGTGTGCGCAATCTGCGCCAATCGGGCCTGCGCAAGGTCAAACAGGGATTGACGTCGGTCGAGGAAGTGCTCGGCTGTACGAACGAATAGCGCCGCTGGAACAGCGGCAAACGGAGACGTTGCATGGCCACCGGTGCTCTCGCCAGACCACGAGAAGTCGTACGCGAATCCAATTTCCACTGGGAAGGACGCGACAAGGCGGGCCGCGTTGTCAAAGGCGAAATGCGCGCCGGCGGCGAATCCGTCGTCGCGGCGTCACTGCGACGGCGCGGCGTGCTGGCCACCAAGATCAAGAAGCAGTCGTTCGCGCGCGGCCGCAAGATTTCGGAGAAAGACCTGGCGATCTTCACGCGCCAGCTCGCAACCATGTTGCGCGCCGGCGTGCCGCTACTGCAAAGCTTCGACATCATCGGCCGCGGTCACGCGAATCCGTCGATGTCGCGGCTGCTCAACGATATCCGCATGGATATCGAGACCGGAACCAACCTGAACCAGGCCTTCCGCAAGTATCCAATCTACTTCGACCCGCTGTTCTGCAACCTGGTCGCCGCCGGCGAGCAGGCGGGCATCCTGGAAACGCTGCTCGAGCGGCTGGCACAGTACAAGGAAAAGACGCTCGCGCTGAAGGGCAAGATCAAGAAAGCGATGTTCTATCCGCTGATGATCATCCTGGTAGCGATCCTTATCACCTCGATCATCATGATTTTCGTGATTCCGTCATTCAAGACGGTGTTCACGAGTTTCGGCGCCGATCTGCCGGCGCCGACGCTGGCGGTGATCGCGATGTCGGACTTTTTCGTCGCGTACTGGTACGTGTTGCTGTTCGGCACCGTTGGTGCGGTGTATTTCCTGATCCAGGCGTGGAAGCGCTCGCCGAAGGTGCAGATGATGATCGACCGGCTGCTGCTGAAGCCGCCCGTGCTCGGTGAGCTGATGAAAAAGGCGTCGGTGGCACGATGGAGTCGCACCTTGTCGACCACGTTCGCCGCCGGCGTGCCGCTGGTCGAGGCGCTTGACTCCGTCGGGCCCGCCTCCGGCAATGCCGTGTACAAGGAAGCGACAAAGCAGATTCAGAGCGAGGTCAACATCGGCACCAGCCTGGCGCAGGCGATGCAGAACACCTCGGTGTTCCCCAGCATGGCGGTGCAGATGACCGGGATCGGCGAGGAATCGGGTTCGCTCGATTCGATGCTGTCCAAGGTCGCCGACTACTACGAACGTGAAGTCGACGAGACCGTTGATGCGCTCGCCAGTTTGATCGAACCAGTGATCATGGTCGTGCTGGGGGTGATCATCGGCGGCATCGTGATCGCGATTTATCTGCCGATCTTCAAACTGGGCCAGGTGGTTTAGCGACGAGCGCCGGTGTCGCGCAACGCTGCGCCGGCGCCTCGGATTTCTTGTCCCCCGATTTCGCTTTCACTGTCTGCTCGGCCGTCTTCGGCCTTGCGATCGGCTCTTTTCTGAACGTCGTCATTCACCGGCTTCCGAAAATGATGGAAGCCGAATGGCGCGCCCAATGCGACGAGCTCGAAGGCCGGAGCTCACCGGCAAGGACGCCGCGCTACAACCTGCTGACACCGGGTTCGCATTGCCCGAACTGCACAAAGCCGCTCGCATGGAAGCACAACGTGCCGGTAATCTCCTGGCTTGCGCTGCGCGGCAAGTGCGCGTTCTGCTCGGCGCGCATCTCATCGCGCTATCCGGTCGTCGAAGCACTGACCGCTATGTTGTCCGCGCTCGCCGCCTGGCATTTCGGGTGGGGCGTTGCCGGCGTGCTCGCGCTGGCGCTGACCTGGTCGCTGATCGCGCTCGCGTTCATTGACGCCGACACAACGCTGCTGCCCGATTCGATCACGCTGCCCTTGTTATGGCTCGGCCTCCTCGTCAATCTGTGGGGGACGTTCGCGCCGCTGCGCGATGCGGTGATCGGCGCCGTCGCCGGCTATCTGATCCTGTGGTCCATTTACTGGTTGTTCAAGCTTGCCACCGGCAAGGAAGGCATGGGCTACGGCGACTTCAAACTGCTGGGCGCGCTCGGCGCCTGGATGGGCTGGAAAATGCTGCTCCCCATCGTGCTGCTGTCGTCGGTTGTCGGCGCCGTGGTCGGCATCGTGATGATGCTGCTCGCCCGTCGTGGCCGCGATGTGCCGATCCCGTTTGGTCCGTATCTTGCTGCGGCAGGTTTTATCGCGTTGCTCTATGGCGAACCCATCGCGCGCCGGTTACTCCCGTTCTGAGTATTTCAGTGTCGCCCTAAGCGGCGGCATCGGCAGCGGCAAGTCGACCGTCGCCGGTCTGCTTTCGCAACTCGGTGCCGCGATCGTCGACACCGATTTGATTGCGCATGAACTGACGGCGCCGGGCGGCAACGCGATGGACGCGATCGTCGCGGGTTTTAGCCGGACGTTGCTTACGCCGCAAGGCGCGCTCGACCGGGATCGGATGCGTGACCTGGTTTTCCGTGAGCCCGCGGCGAAACGAAAACTCGAGGCGATCCTGCATCCGCTGATCAGTGCGCGGGCGCAGGTGCTGGGCAATGCGGCGGCCGGCAGCGCTCCCTACGTCGTGTTCGTCATTCCGCTGCTGATCGAGTCCGGCCACTGGAAAGAGCGCGCCGACCGCATCCTGATCGTCGATTGTTCGGAAGCCACCCAGATCGAACGCGTGATCCGGCGCAACGCGCTCGAGCCCTCGGCGGTGCGCGCGATCATCGCGCAGCAAGCCAGCCGACAACAGCGCCTCGACGCCGCCGACGATGTGCTGGTCAACGAGGGCGACGCCGTGTCACTTGGGCCGCGGGTCGCCCGGCTGCACGAGCGCTATGTCTCGCTCGCAAGCGGAAAAAAGCAATCGCTGTGATATCTTGCCTCGGCGATGGCTGGTTCGAGCGCGAACACAATCCTGTACGAGTATCCGTTCAGCGAACGCGTGCGCACGCTGCTGAGGCTTGAAGATCTGTTCGACAAGCTCGGCTTTTTCTGTGCGCAGGAGCATCCACACAGTCATCACACGGCGCTGCTTACGCTGTTCGAGATTCTTGAGGTCACATCGCGCGCAGATCTGAAGAGTGAACTGCTGCAGGAGCTCGAACGACACCGGCAATCGCTGCTCGCGTTGCGCAACAACCCGCAGGTCTCCGAGGCGGCTCTGGCCGGCGTGCTGAAGGATATCGAGCACGCGCAACAAGCGCTGAACGCGACCGCAGGCAAAGCGGGCCAGCAACTGCGCGACAACGAATGGCTGACCAGCATTCGCAGTCGCGCCAGTATTCCCGGCGGCACCTGTGAGTTCGATCTGCCTTCGTATCACGCCTGGTTGATGCGCGATGCCGCGTCCCGCGCGCAGGACCTGCAGACTTGGATCCGGCCGCTGACGCAGTTCAACGATGGGCTTGCGATTGTGCTGCGCTTGTTGCGCGAAAGCTCGCATAAGAGTTCCGAGATCGCAGCAAAGGGGGCGTTCCAGCAGATGTTGCAAGGGCGGACGTACTCGCTGTTGCAGGTGCGGGTGGCAGCGGCGCTGGCAGCGATACCGGAGATCAGCGCGAACCGCTATGCGCTCTGGATTCGCTTCGCGTCGGCCGATTGCGACGCCAAGCCGCGCCCGGTCGATCGCGACATACCGTTCGACTTGGCGCTGTGCGCCTTTTGAAACGACGTCAAGCGGCGACCACGATTCCGTGCGCACCGGCCTGGCGCGCGGTGTGCAGATCGCCGCGCTGCAGGCCACCACGTGCATACAGCGGAAGCGGCGTATCGGATGCAAGCGTGCGAAAGGCCTGCCATCCGGTTGCGTTCAACTCCGCGATCGCAAAGTCGTATCCCGATCTGGCCGCGGCGGCCAACTGATCGCGCGTCGCGACAACCGCGCCGCGCCAGCCGCCGGTGGTTGACACGATCGGGCTGATCGTCGAATCGCTTGACGGACTGCGCGCGAGTTCGGCATCGATCAGATGGTTCGGCAGTCGCAGCCAGCGCAGCGCCGGCACCGCAGCGGGCAGCAGCGGCTCCGGCAAACCGCCATCCGGACGGAAGAACGCGATGCGCTGCCCCTCGTGCGCTGTCGGCGCGCCGATCCACTCGAACACACGGCGAAAGTGCAGTCGCACGTATGCGTGCGGATAGTCGAACTCGAAGGTCACCCAAGGTAGTGGCGCTCGAATTTCGACGCCCAGTTCCTCGCGCAGCTCGCGCCCCAGCGCTGCGTCGATCGACTCTCCGCGTTCCAGCTTGCCGCCGGGAAACTCCCAGTAGCCTGCGTACGGTTTGCCGCGCGGGCGGTCGGCGAGCAGCACCGCGCCATCAGCGCGAACAAGAACTCCGACCGCAACGCCCGTAACCGCGCGCAAAACCGTAGGGACGCTCATCCCGGCGGGCGAACGCCGTGCCGGCCAGCCAGGTCGCGTGCGAATTGGACCGCGACGCGACCCGAGCGCGAGCCGCGTTGCAACGCGAACTGCAACGCCTCTTCGCGGCTCGAATCGACGAGCGTTTCATCGACGCCGAAATGGCGAAGCCAATGCGCAACGATGTCCAGATAGTCGTCTTGCCGGAACGGATAAAACGACAACCACAGCCCGAAGCGCTCGGACAGCGAAATCTTCTCCTCGACAGTCTCGCCGGGGTGAATTTCGCCGTCGCTTTCGTACGTCGTGTCCAGGTTTTCGCGCATGTACTCCGGCATCAGGTGCCGGCGGTTCGACGTGGCGTAGATCAGGATGTTGTCGCTCGGCGCGGCGACCGATCCGTCGAGCGCCGCCTTCAGCGCCTTGAACGAGCTTTCGCCTTCGTCAAACGAAAGATCGTCGCAGAAGATGATGAAGCGCTCGGGGCGGTTGGCAACCCGCGCGACGATATCTGGCAGATCGACAAGATCGGCCTTGTCGACCTCGATCAGCCGCAGACCCGCGTCAGAAAATCGGGCGAGACACGCGCGGATCAATGATGATTTGCCGGTGCCGCGTGCGCCGGTCAGCAGCACGTTGTTGGCCGGCAATCCGTGCACGAACTGTTCGGTGTTGCGCAGGATCGCTTCCTTCTGGCGGTCGACGTGTCGCAGGTCTTCCGGCGCAATACGCGCGACGTGATGGATCGGTTCCAGGCTCCCGAGCGTGGCGCCAAGATAGATCCGCTTGCGCCAGCGAAATGCCGGGGCACTCCAGTCGGTTTCACCCGACGGCGGCATCAGCGGCTCCAGCCGCGCCAGCAAGGCTTCGAATCGATCCTGCGGTTTTGTCATTCGGAGTGCTGCTGCATTCAGCTTCGATACTCGGCATTGATCGTCACGTAGTCATGCGACAGATCGCAGGTCCACACGGTGGTCGCGGCGCGTCCACGCCCAAGCGCGACACGCACGCGAATGTCAGACGGCTTCATCGCGCGCTGGCCGTCTTCCTCGGTGTACTGCGGAGCGCGACCGCCGTCGCTGGCGATGTGCACGTTGTTCAGCCATAGCTGTACACGACCCGGATCGAGATCAGCAATTCCGGCGTTGCCCACAGCGGCCAGGATCCGGCCAAGGTTTGGGTCGGACGCGAAGAACGCGGTCTTGACCAGCGGCGAATGCGCGATCGCATAAGCCACGCGCTTGGCTTCGGCTTCACTCCCGGCCTGCTCGACGAGGATCTCGATGAACTTCGTGGCGCCCTCGCCGTCGCGGACGATGCTCTGGGCCAGTTGCACGGCGACCGCCGCGATGGCCTCCACCAGCGGCACATAGCGCGCATCGCGCGTGCTGCCGATGGGTTCGCCCCCCGCCTCGGCGGTCGCGATGGCGACAAACGAATCGTTCGTCGATGTATCGCCATCCACCGTGATGCGATTGAACGAGCGCTCGGCGACTTCGCGCGTTAACTGTTGCAGCAGTGCGAGGGCGACGGCGGCGTCCGTCGCGATGAAGGCGAGCATTGTGGCCATGTCCGGCCTGATCATTCCGGCGCCTTTCGCGATGCCGGTCACAGTCGTCGACACACCATCCAGTGTCACGCGAATCGACGCCGCCTTGGGTCGCGTGTCGGTCGTCATGATCGCCTCGGCCGCCGGCAACCAGTGTGTCGATGCGAGCCGGCGTACAGCGTGGGGGAGGCCCGCGATCAAACGATCGATCGGAAGCGGCTCCATGATCACGCCGGTTGAAAATGGCAGCACCTGTTCCGGCGCGCAATCCAGCAGACGCGCCAGGGCGCTGCACGTCGCGCGCGCATCCTTTAATCCGGTCACGCCGGTGCCGGCGTTGGCATTTCCCGTGTTGATCACCAGCGCACGAATTTCTGTCGCTTGCGCCAGATGTTCGCGACAGACGACAACCGGCGCGGCGCAAAAGCGGTTCTGCGTGAAAACGCCGGCCACGCTGGCACCCGGCGCGATTCGAACCACCAGCAGATCCTTGCGATCGCGTTTGCGAATTCCGGCCTCGGCCGAGCCGAGTTCGACGCCGGCGACGGGGTGCAACGTGGCCGAATCGGGCGCGGCGAGGTTGACTGCCATTCAGTTCGGACGCAGAGACGGTTAGTTAGCAAATATGGTTGAGGACAGAGCGCTGCGCGGTCTGTCCCGCAAGGATCGGCTGACTGCGCGGTCTGTCCCGCAAGGATCGGCTGACTGCGCGGTCTGTCCCGCAAGGATCGGCTGACTTCGCGGTCTGTCCCCAATCAGTTCAACTTCCCGTGACACTGCTTGTACTTCTTGCCGCTGCCGCACGGACACGGATCGTTGCGGCCGACCTTGCTGGCAAAGCGCTTGAACGGTTGCGCCTTCGCTTCGGCCGGCTCGGGCAAGGTCAGCGTTTCGACATCGGCCGCTTCTTCGGCGAGGCCGGCGCCGAATTCAGCGTGCCGCGCGCTTGCCTGTTCGACGCGCCGTTCGGCTTCCTCTTCGATCCGGTGCTCGGTCTCTTCGATCTCCGCCTGCGACTGGATGCGCACGTTCATCAAGATCTTCACGACATCGGCGCGCACCCGGTCGAGCAGCGCGCCGAACAGTTCGAACGATTCGCGCTTGTATTCCTGCTTTGGCTGCTTTTGCGCATAGCCGCGCAGATGAATGCCCTGGCGCAAATGGTCCAGCGCCGCCAGATGTTCGCGCCAGTGCTGATCGAGAACCTGCAGCATCATCGAGCGCTCGAAGCCCGCAAAAAGCTCGCGGCCGACCAGCGATACCTTCGCGGCGTACGCCTCGTCGGCCGCCTTCGCCACACGCTCTGCAAGTTCCTCGTCGGTGACGTTTTCTTCCGCCGCCAGCCACTGCTTCAACGGCAGATTGATCTGCCAGTCATCGGCAAGCGCCTTCGCGAGTCCGTCGACATCCCACTGTTCCTCCACCGATTCGGCCGGAATGTAGGCGCGGAATAGATCGGTGAAATAGCCGCGCCGCAGGCCGTCGATCATCTGGCTCATGTCGGCCGATTCGAGTATTTCGTTGCGCAGCCCGTAAATTTCGCGCCGCTGGTCATTGGCAACATCGTCGTATTCGAGTAGTTGCTTGCGGATGTCGAAATTGCGCGCTTCCACCTTGCGCTGCGCGCCTTCGATCGAGCGCGTGACCATGCCGGCTTCAATGGCCTCGCCTTCGGGTAACTTCAGCCGGTCCATGATCGCCTTCATGCGGTCACCGGCGAAAATGCGCAACAGCGGGTCTTCCATCGACAGATAAAAGCGCGATTCGCCCGGGTCGCCCTGGCGGCCCGATCGTCCGCGCAACTGGTTGTCGATCCGGCGCGATTCGTGCCGCTCGGAACCGACAATCATCAGTCCTCCGCTCGCGACGACCTGTTCGTGCAGCGACTTCCATTCACCGCGCAACTTGTCGATCTTCGTGGCCTTGTCCGGCTCGGCGATCCCCGGATCGGCGCGTACGAAGTCGACCTGTTTCTCCATGTTGCCGCCGAGCACGATATCGGTGCCGCGGCCCGCCATGTTCGTCGCGATCGTGATCATCTTGGGCCGTCCGGCTTGCGCGACGATTTCCGCTTCCTTCGCGTGCTGCTTCGCGTTCAGCACCTGGTGTGGCAGCTTTTCTTTCGTCAACAGGCTGGACAGCACCTCCGAGTTTTCAATCGATGTCGTTCCGACCAGCACCGGCTGCCCGCGCGCATAGCAGTCCCTGATGTCGGCCAGGATCGCGCCGTACTTTTCCTGCACCGTGCGGTAGATCTTGTCCTGTTGATCGGCGCGGATCATCAACATGTGGGTCGGAATCACCACCGTTTCGAGCCGGTAGATCTCCTGGAACTCGTACGCCTCCGTGTCCGCGGTGCCGGTCATGCCGGCGAGTTTCTGGTACATGCGAAAGTAGTTCTGAAACGTGATCGACGCCAGCGTCTGGTTTTCCTGCTGGATCGCCACCTTCTCTTTCGCTTCCACCGCCTGGTGCAGTCCTTCGGACCAGCGGCGGCCGGCCATCAGGCGTCCGGTGAATTCGTCAACGATCACGACCTCGCCGTTTTGCACGACGTAGTGCTGGTCCTTGTGAAAAAGATAGTGCGCGCGCAGCGCCGCGTTAAGGTGGTGCATCAACACGATGTTGGCGGGCGCATACAGGCTCTCGCCTTCGGCCAGCAGTCCCTTGCGTACCAGCACCTCTTCCACTTTTTCGTGGCCCGATTCGGAGATGTGGACCTGATGCGCTTTCTCGTCAACCCAGAAATCCCCCTCGCCCTTCTCTTCCGGCTGGCGGGTCAACAGCGGCGGCACCTCGTTCATCCGCACGTACATCTCGGTGTGGTCCTCGGCGGGCCCCGAGATGATCAGCGGCGTGCGCGCTTCGTCGATCAGGATGGAGTCCACTTCATCGACGATCGCGTAGACGAGGCCGCGCTGGCGCCGGTCTTCGACCCGGTATTCCATGTTGTCGCGCAGATAGTCGAAGCCGAACTCGTTGTTGGTTCCGTAGGTGATGTCGGCCGCATAGGCCGCGCGCTTGTCTTCGGTCGGCTGCTGCGACACGATGGTTCCGACCGTCATGCCGAGAAAGCGATAAACCTTGCCCATCCATTCGGCGTCGCGCGCCGCAAGGTAGTCGTTGACGGTAACGATATGCACGCCCTTGCCAGCGAGCGCATTCAGATAGACCGGCAAGGTGGCTGTCAGGGTCTTGCCTTCGCCGGTGCGCATCTCGGCGATCTTGCCGTCGTGCAAAACCATGCCGCCGACCAGTTGCTCGTCAAAGTGACGCTGGCCGAGCGTGCGCTTTGCCGCTTCGCGAACGACCGCAAACGCCTCGGGCAACAACTGATCGATCGTTGCGCCGTCGGCAAAACGCTGGCGGAACTCGACCGTCTTGGCGGCCAGTTGCTCGTCATTGAGCGCGGCGATCTGCGCTTCGAGCGCATTGATCCGCCCGACGTTGCGCTGATAGGTCTTGAGCAATCGCTGATTGCGACTGCCAAAAATACGGGCCAGGACACTGGAGATCATGGAACGAGAGGCTCGCGAGTCAGGTCGCGGCGGTCGCGATCGGACGCGCCAAAACCGTGGTACGACCACGGCGCTTGCAGCCAACGAAAATTGGGCCAGAAATTATTGCACGCAGGTCGCGAGGGCTTGGCCGGCCTGCGTCTGAGGTAGATCGCGACGGCTAAGCCCCCCACTCCTTCTCTCCCCCGCCTGCGGGGGAGAGCGAGGTCAGCGCGGCTGCGCCGCGAAGGACTAGTCGGTGGTGCCGGTTGGCAAGGTCGAGGCTGCGGGCTCAGACACAGGAGGTGACGCGGCCGGCTTCGCAGGTTCTTCCGTCGTTACTGGCGCGGCTTTCCTGGTCTTGTGCGCAGTGGCTTGCGCCGATTTCGTTGCCAGGCCGGCGAGCGGTGAATTTTTCTTCTGCGCGAACAGAAATTTGGCAGGGTTCTGCGCCACGCCTTTGTGATGCACCTCGAAGTGCAGGTGCGGTCCGGTGGAGCGTCCGGTCGTTCCAACTTCCGCGATGATCTGTCCCCGCCGCACGATGTCGCCCAGTTTGACGAGCAGCTTGCTGGCATGGGCGTACACGGTCGACAGATCGTTTCCATGCCGGATCTCAACGGTCTTGCCGTACGCCGCATGCGTCTCGGCGCTGGCAACAACGCCGCCCGCCGCCGCGTAGATCGGCGTGCCGGCCGGCGCCGCGAAATCCAGCCCGGCGTGCATCGCCATCTGACCGGTAAACGGATCGGCGCGCATACCAAAGGCGGAGCCGACGAAGCCTTCCACCACCGGCGCGTTTTGCGGCAACAGCGTACGACGCACCTGCGCCGTCATCAGCTCGGACTCGATGATGTCCATGTAATCCTGCCGATTCGCGACGCCGGTCGCGATGCGCTCCATTTCGTTTTGCAGTTCTTCCAGGCTCATTGACCGCGAGGCCGCAGGCTCGGCGCCGCCGCGACCGGGAAGCTCCCTGAAATTGAATTCTTCCGGCCGGATGCCGGCGAGCTTGGACACGCGCTCGCCCAGCGCATCAAGCCGCATCAACTGCGCCTGCATTTCACCCATGCGCCGCGCGAGCGCGGACACGTTGTCGCGAACGAATTGTTCGTTGCGCGCCACTTCGTCGCGCATCACGAAGCTCACGAGGTCCTTGACGAGGGGAATCTTGATCTGCGCGGCGGCGCGGAAGGTCACCGCGTACAGCCCGATGACGGCGAGCACCACGGCAATGCCAAGCGCGCCGAGGGTCAAGGCGAGCTTGCTGCGTGTCAGCGAAAACGTCTTGGCGCTCGCAAAGCGCCGGTCAACAACGATAATCTGCACTTCACCATCTCCAGCTTTTGGCCGCCGAGCCGCCGGTGAGACGACCCCGCGCCCAACTCAAACCGAGCCCGCAATGAGCGAAACCCGCTCGCTTGCCGAAGCTCTCGCGGCCTCCCCTGCCGCTGCCTTGTTGCGCCGGATCGAGTCGTCGCGAAAGCTCGCTGCCGCGATGGCGGCAGCGCCAGTGGCACTGCCGCCCGCATTCGATCCCATGCGCCCGGGTTGTTGTGAATTGCGCGATGGCGTTTTGATTCTGACCGCGGCCTCGTCCGCGGAATCGTCGAAGCTGCGGCAGGTTCTGCCCGGACTCCAGAGAACTCTGCAACAACAGGGCCATCAAGTTAACGAAATCACGGTACGGGTACAACCCGCGCGAACGTCCTACACCAATGACGGCAAACACTTCGATATCGCCGCGCGCGGCGCTGCGTCACAAGACGCGCCGCAGGAGGACGGACACCTCGCCGACACTGCACTTCCCGTCTTGAGTTTTGCGCAGAAGCTTGCACTAACTTTGCCGGACTCCTCGTTGGGAAGGGCGGCCACCGCCCTGGCCATAGCGCTTAAGCGTCGGATCACCAATAACCGCTAGGCCATCGGCGACGAACCAAACGCGGTCAAACGATGCGTTCCAGCAGCAGCACCGCGAAGAACAGAAGCGCCGCGACAATGACTAGCTTCAACAACAGCCACGCCCAGTTCAGGTAGCGGCGGTTGTTGGTGACGATGTAAATCGCGACGCACAGACACACCGCGATGGAAAAAATGACCAGCAGCGCCCGGAAGAACGGCACAGCCGTCTAGCTAGGCGAGCGCCGGGCGAAGGAAAGCGGCCGGCGCCGTAAGCCGGTCGTCAAAGCTGACGATGTCGTACGCCGCAGCGTCGGCGAGCAGCGCGCGCAGAAGTTTGTTGTTCAGGGCGTGCCCGCCCTTATGCGTCGAATACGCGGCAATCAGCGGATGACCCAGCATCGACAGATCGCCCATGGCGTCGAGGATTTTGTGTTTCGCGAATTCGTCGCCGAAGCGCAAGCCGTCGGTATTCAGCACGCGGTACTCGTCCATGACGATCGCGTTTTCAAAGGTGCCGCCCTTTGCCAGCCCGGCGGCGCGCAGCGCTTCAACTTCGTTGACAAATCCGAACGTGCGCGCGCGCGCAACGGTGGCGATGTAGCTGTCGCGCGAGAAATCTACTTCGACGTCCTGCGCTTCGATGGCCGGATGGTTGAACGCGATGGAAAAGCGCAGCTTGTAGCCGAAGTGCGGTTCCAGCCGTGCCCACTTGTCGCCGTCGACGACTTCAACCGCCTTTTTCACGCGCGCGAACCGGCGCGGCGACTCGAGTTCCTCAATGCCCGCCGACTGGATCAGGAACACGAAGCTCGCCGCGCTGCCGTCCATGATCGGAATCTCGGCGGCGTCGACATCGACGAAGCAGTTGTCGATGCCGAGACCGGCCAGCGCGGACGCTAGATGTTCGACGGTCGCAATGACCACACCATCGCGTCCGAGGGTTGTGGCCATCCGAACGTCGACCACCGCGGTGGCCTGCGCGCCGATGTCGACAGGAGGAACGAGGTCGACCCTGCGAAACACGATTCCTGTGTTCGCCGCGGCGGGACGCAGTACCAGTTCGACCTTGGTGCCGCTGTGCAAGCCGATGCCTACGGTTCTGACGAGACTTTTGAGCGTGCGTTGTTTCAGCATGGTTCGATTCTAGGGGTCAGACCCCATTTTTCGGTGGTGGATGCTCACCTCGAAGTGCAGTCCGTACTTCCGAAAATGGGCTCTGACCCCTCCATCCACGGGGGTCAGACCACATTTTTCGGCGGAAGGTGTCGTCTCGAAGTGCAATTGGCCCGTCCGAAAAATGGGCTCTGACCCCTCCTTTATCCAAGGAGATGCTCACGCCTCAATCGGCCTGCTTGCGCAGGAACGCCGGAATATCGAGCCGATCCGCGCCGGCATCCTCCATCGCCGCGACGCGCGCGGCAGCCGACTCGCGACCGCCCATCCTGAAAACTGCCGGCGTATCGAGATGCGCGTAGTCGTGTCCGTGCGTGGAGACGTGCTCGCGCGCGGGCGCAACGCCGACCGAGGCATTGTCCGTACCCGTGCGCAGACCGGACGACGCAACGACGGTGAGCTTGCGGCTGGCGCGCCCCAGCCCGGTAGCGACCACCGTGACGCGCAGATTGTCGCCCATCTCCTCGTCGCACACGGTGCCGAAGATCACCGTGGCGTCGTCGGCGGCGAACCCGCGAATCGTGTCCATCGCGATGCGCGTCTCCTTCATCTTCAGCGACGCACTGGCAGTGATGTTGACCAGCACGCCGCGTGCGCCGGACAGATCCACGCCCTCGAGCAGCGGACTGGCAACCGCCTGCTCAGCGGCGATGCGCGCCCGATCCGGGCCGCTCGCGATCGCGGTGCCCATCATCGCCTTGCCGTGTTCGCTCATCACGGTCTTCACGTCTTCAAAGTCGACGTTGATCAGCCCGGGCATATTGATGATCTCGGCGATGCCGGCACAGGCGTTATGCAACACGTCGTCGGCCGCGCGAAAACACTCGGTCATCTCGGCGTCCTCGCCCAGCACCTCCTCCAGCTTGCTGTTGAGGATGACGATCAGCGAATGCACCTTGTCTTCGAGTTCCGCCAATCCGGTTTCGGCGACTCGCATGCGCTTGGCGCCTTCGAAGTCGAACGGCTTCGACACGACCGCCACGGTCAGGATGCCGAGTTCCTTCGCGATCTCTGCCACCACCGGCGCGGCGCCGGTCCCGGTGCCGCCGCCCATCCCCGCGGTGATGAAGACCATGTGCGCGCCGCGCAGCGCGTCGGCAATTCGCTCGCGCGCTTCGCTCGCGGCTTGGCGACCCGCCTCGGGCCGGCTGCCAGCGCCGAGTCCGGTCGAGCCGAGTTGGATGATGCTCGGCGCGTTACAGCGCGACAGCGCCTGGTGATCGGTGTTCGCGCAGATGAATTCGACGCCCGACACGTTGCGCCGGATCATGTGCGCTACCGCGTTACCGCCCGCGCCACCGACGCCGACGACCTTGATGATCGTGCCGTTCGTTTCGGTTTCAAGAATTTCGAACGCCATCTTTTGCCTCCATCACAGGAGTGAAACGTGAAACGTGAAAAGTGAAATATCTGCGTGCACTTCTCGCGTTTCCAATCTCACGGTTGAAAAATCAGAAATTCCCGACGATCCATTCCCTCATCCTTCGCAGCGTCTGCCGGAACGATCCGGTCTGCGCGGCCGCCTTGCGGCCGCGCAGCCGTTGCGAATGCGCTTCGACCAGCAACCCCATCACCGTCGCAAAACGCGGATTGCGCGCGACATCGGCCAGCGCGCCGTCATACGTGGGCCGGCCGATGCGCGCCGGCTTCAGAAAAACGTCTTCGGCCAGCTCACCGACGCCCGGCAACAGGCTGGAGCCGCCGGTCAACACAATGCCGCTCGAGATCAACTCTTCGTAACCGGAGTCGCGCACGACGCGCTGAACGAGCGTGAAGAGTTCCTCGGCGCGCGGCTCGATCACGGCGGCCAGCGCTTGGCGCGACAGCAGGCGTGGCGGGCGATCGCCCAGTCCGGGAATCTCGATACGCTCGGTACCATCGGCCAGCACTTCCTTGGCGACGCCGTATTGCAACTTGATGTGCTCGGCATCCGGAATCGGCGTGCGCAGCGCCATCGCGATGTCGTTGGTGATCTGGTCGCCGGCAATCGGAATTACCGCCGTGTGGCGGATCGCGCCGCCCGTGAACACGGCGATGTCGGTGGTGCCGCCGCCGATGTCGGCGAGCGCCACACCGAGTTCGCGTTCATCGCCGGTCAGCACCGCTAGGCTGGACGCCAGCGGCTGCAGGATCAGATCCTGCACTTCGAGTCCGCAACGGCGCACGCACTTGACGATGTTTTGCGCCGCGCTCACCGCGCCGCTGACGATATGCACGCGCACCTCGAGCCGCACGCCGCTCATTCCGATCGGCTCGCGGATGTCCTCCTGCCCGTCGACAATGAATTCCTGCGTCAGCACGTGCAGTACCTGCTGGTCGGTCGGAATGTTCACCGCGCGCGCGGTTTCGATCACGCGCGCCACGTCCTCGGCCGACACCTCGCGGTTTTTGATCGCCACCATGCCGCTGGAATTGAAGCTGCGGATGTGGCTGCCCGCGATGCCGGTGTAGACATCGGTGATGTGGCACGCGGCCATCAGCTCGGCTTCTTCAATCGCCTTGCGGATCGACTGCACGGTCGCTTCGATGTTGACCACGACACCTTTGCGCAGCCCCTGCGAGTCCGCCTGCCCGAGCCCGATCAGCTGAAAACGGCCATCGGCCAGCACTTCGGCCACGGCGACCACCACCTTCGAGGTACCGATATCGAGTCCGACGACAAGATCCTTGTTGTCCGTTTTCATGGTTTCTTCGCGCGAGCGCTGCCGGGCCGCGCGCCGGCCTTCGCAACCACAGCCAGCCCGTTCTCGTATCGCAGGTCAATCCGGGTGGGCGCTTCACCCATCCTTTCCACGACCGATCGATACGACGCGACGAGTAGTCGAGTGCGTTGGTCGAGGCGGCCGGCCGGCTCGTCGCGGCCCATTTCGAAACGCTGGCCGGATGCCGTCGACACGGTCCACGAAAGGCGATCCGACACATCGACCGCCGTGATCGTCAAGCCGAGCGGCATCAAAAGCTCGCTGAAGCTTCGGTACCGTCGAAGCGCTTCGGCCGCGTATTGCGGCGGGCCGTCAAACTGCACGAGCATGCCTTCGACTTCCGCCTCGGCCGGATTGGCGACGAACAGGCGCCCGTCGCTCGCCAGCAGACGGCCGTCGCTCCACAGACCGACCGCGCGATGTTCGGCCACGGTTACACGAAGCCGATTCGGCCACACCCGGCGTACCGAGACCCGCGCCACCCACGGCACGCCTTCGAATACGCGTCGCACCTCGTCGAGTCGGACGGTGAAGAAGTTGCCGGAAATCCTGCCCGCCGTTGCTGCGCGCACCACAGGCGCGCTAACGTGGCGCAGCCCTGTCTCTCCGGCGCTGCGCAACTCGATACGTTTGAGGTCGAACCATGGCCGGTGTGCCAGCCAGGCCGCTCCACCGGTTAGGCCGATCAAGACCGCCGCGGCCAGCAGCGCGCGCGCGATCCCGTTCATCAGCGGCACGTTCACTCGCGCACCTGCAAGCTCGCCTGCGACAGGATCTCGAGCACTAGGTCCTCGTAGCTGATGCCGACCGCCTTCGCTGCCATCGGCACCAGCGAGTGGCTGGTCATTCCCGGTGACGTATTGAGCTCCAGCAGAAACGGCGAATCGCCGCGCGGATTGACATGCAGCATCAGGTCGACGCGGCCCCAGCCGCGGCAACCCAACGCGTTGTAGGCGCGCACGCACAGTTGCTGGATGTCGCGCGCCAGTCGGTCATCGATCGGCGCCGGACAGAGATATTGCGTGTCGTCGCTGAAGTATTTGTGGTGGTAGTCGTAATTGGCGTCGGGCGCGCGAATCTCGATCAGCGGCAATGCACGCGCGGCGCTGCCGGCGCCGAGAATCGCGCAGGTGAGCTCGCGGCCTTCGATCAACTCTTCGATCAGCACGGTGTCGTCGTGCTGCGCAGCGAACGCATACGCGCTCGCCAGCTCATCGCGATCGTGCGTCGTGACCTTGGTGATTCCGATCGTCGATCCCTCGCGCGCCGGTTTGACGATCAAGCGGTCGCCGATCTCGGCGACAACGCGCCTCCAGTCGGTACCCGCTTCCGCGAGGCGCCAGGGCGGTGTCGGCAGGTCTTCGGCGACCCAGATTTTTTTTGTGGTGGGCTTGTCGATTGCGATGGCTGATGCCTGCACGCCGCTGCCGGTATACGGAATGCGCAGCGTCTCCAGCACGCCCTGGATGGTGCCGTCTTCACCGAAGCGACCGTGCAGCGCGATGAACGCGCGCTCGAAACCGCTTGCGGCGAGCTGCGCGATCGACTGGGTGCCAGGATCGAATCCATGCGCATCGACGCCCCGGCTCTGCAGCGCCTTGAGAACGCCGCTGCCCGACAGGATCGAAATCTCGCGCTCGGCGGAGCGACCGCCAAACAGCACGGCGACTTTGCCGAATTCCGTCGAGCGTCGGGCGTCGGACGTCATGCTTCGGGGTCCTTGCGCCCGACGGCCGACGCCGCTCGGTCGACGAGCCGTTGCGCAACAGCACCGACCGGCCCGGCGCCCATCGTGATCACGACGTCGTCGGGCCGTGCGATGGCGAGAATCGACGCCGTCATGTCGTCGATTGATTCGACGAACAGCGGCTCGACTTTTCCCGCGACGCGGAGCGCGCGCGCCAGCGCGCGGCCATCGGCGGCGACGACAGGCAGCTCGCCGGCGGCATAGACCTCCGCCAGCACCAGGGCGTCGGCGGTGGACAGCACCTTGACGAAATCCTCGAAGCAATCGCGCGTGCGCGAGTACCGGTGCGGCTGAAACGCGAGCACGACGCGTCGGCCGGGAAACGCGCCGCGCGCGGCGGCGAGCGTCGCGGCCATCTCCACCGGGTGGTGACCGTAGTCGTCGATCAGCGTGAAGCGTCCACCCGGAACGGGCACATCACCGTGCCGTGCAAAGCGACGGCCCACGCCGGTGAAGTTCGCCAGTGCCTCGAGCATCGCCGCATCCGGCACGGCAAGCGCGGTGCCGACCGCCACCGCGGCCGTTGCGTTCAAAACGTTGTGCGCACCGGGCAGGTTCAGGTGGACGCCGAGCGCTGCGGCGTCATCGCGCTTGATCGTGAAACGCATCGCAGTGCCGTCGGCAACCGCGTCGACGGCGCGCACCTGCGCGTCCGCGGCGAAGCCGTACGTCAACACGGGCTTGGAGACGAACGGCAGGATGTCGCGCACGTGCGCATCGTCGACACACAAGACCGCAGTCCCGTAAAACGGCAGGTGCGCAAGAAACTCGACAAACGCCTGTTTCAGTCGCGCGAAATCGTGGCCGTAGGTCTCCATGTGGTCGTTGTCGATATTGGTGACGACGGCGATCACAGGCAGCAGATTCAGAAAGCTTGCGTCCGACTCGTCGGCTTCGACGACGATGTATTCGCCCTGGCCGAGACGCGCGTTCGCACCCACCGAATTCAGGCGCCCGCCGATCACGAAAGTCGGATCGAGTCCGCCGGCAGCGAGCACGCTCGCGACAAGACTGGTCGTGGTCGTCTTGCCGTGCGTGCCGGCAATCGCGATTCCCTGCTTCAGCCGCATCAACTCGGCCAGCATCATTGCGCGGGGAACGACCGGCACGCGCGCCGCGCGGGCAGCGAGCACCTCGGGGTTGTCGGGTTTTACCGCGGCGGACACGACCACCGCATCCGCACCTGCGATATGAGTCGCCGCGTGTCCATGCGCGATGCGCGCGCCGAGCCGCGCCAGACGTTCGGTAGCGCCTGTCACCGCGGCGTCGGACCCGCTGATCGAATACCCGAGGTTGAGCAGCACCTCGGCGATGCCGCTCATCCCCGAGCCACCGATGCCTACGAAGTGAATATGTTTGACGGCGTGCTTCACCCGCAACTCATTTCACGTTTCACGTTTCACACTCTTCGCAATGTGTTCAATCGCATCGGCAACGACCCGCGTCGCATCCGGCTTTCCCAATTGCCGCGCCTTAATCGCCATGTCGAGCAGGAGCGAACGGTCCAATCCGTCCAACAGTTCGGCAAGTCGTTGCGCGTTCAGTTCGTCCTGCGGCAGATGAACGGCGGCGCCGTGCCGCGCTAGAAACTCCGCGTTGCCGCGCTGGTGATCGGTGGTCTTCGCGACGAATGGCACGAGCACCGAAGCCACACCGGCCGCCGTGAGTTCGGTGACGGTGATCGCACCGGCGCGACACAGCACGAGATCGGCCTGCGCGTATTGCGCGGCCATGTCATCGATAAACGGAACGACGTGCGCAGCTACTCTTGCATTCGTGTACGCCGCGCGTGCGGATTCGACATGCGCGGCACCGCACTGATGCAAGACCTGGGGCCGGCGCGATTCAGCCAGCAGCGCGAGCGCCGCCGGCACGGCTTGGTTGAGCGCCTGCGCGCCGAGGCTGCCGCCGAACACGAGTACGCGCAGAGGTCCGGTACGACCCGCAAAGCGCGCCGGTGGATCCATCAGCGCCGCGATGTCGGCACGCACGGGGTTGCCGGTGACGAGCGCCGTTTCGCCACCGAGTCTTGCAGCGCCGCCATCGAACCCGCAGAACAGCGCCGAAACCAGCGACCGCAAGATGCGTGTCGACAACAACGGCGACGCGTCGGCATTCAGAAGCACCAGCGGCAACCCGAGCGAAGTCGCTGCCAGCCCGGCCGGCACCGCGACGTAACCGCCGGTGCTGAATACGATGGAAGGCGCCCGGCGGCGCAACGCCGCGCGGCTTTGCCACCACGCGCGCAGCAGATAGAAGCCACCGAAAATCAGCGTGCGCACTCCCTTGCCGCGCAGGCCGGTGAAGTCGATCGCATCGAAGCCGATTCGACGCGGCTCAACGAGTCCGCGTTCCATGCCGCTTTTCGTTCCAAGCCAGGACACGCTCCAACCGCGCGCGAGGAGCGCTTCCGCAACCGCGATTCCGGGCATTACGTGACCACCCGTGCCGGCGGCGACGATGGTCAGGTGATGCGTCGGGCGCCGAGCGTCGGGCGTCAGGCGATCGGGGTTGGGGGTTGAGCGTTGAGCGTTGAACGTTGAGCGAGGCGGCTGCGTGGCTACGCTGAACGCTGAACGCTGAACGCTGAACCCGTTCACGCCCGGCCTCCGCGCATCAGGATTCGATTCTCGCGATCAACTCGCAGCACGATTCCTACCGCGGCGATCATCGCCAGCAGCGCCGAGCCGCCGTAGCTCATGAACGGCAACGTCAGTCCCTTGGTCGGCAGAACTCCCGTGGCAACGCCCATGTTGATGAACGCCTGCACCCCGATCCACAAACCCACGCCCTGGGCCACCAGTCCGGCGAAGACGCGCTCGAGCGCGACCGCCTGGCGGCCGATTTCGAATGCACGCTTGATCAGCCAGTAAAACAGCACGACGACCACCAATACGCCGGCCAGCCCGAGTTCCTCGCCGATAACCGCGAGGATGAAATCGGTGTGCGCTTCCGGCAGGTAGTGCAGCTTTTCGACGCTGCGACCGAGGCCGACGCCGAACCATTCGCCGCGCCCGAACGCCATCAGCGAATGCGTCAGCTGATAGCCGCGGCCCAGCGCGAACTCGTCGTCGAACGGGCGCCAGTACGCCTTGATGCGCTCGAAACGCCATGGCGACGCGAGTATCACGCCGATAAAAGTCGCCACCAGCGCGGCGAATATGCCGGCGAACAGCCGCCCGTTGACACCGCCCAGAAACAGCACGCCCATGCAGATCGCCGCGATCACGCCAAAGCCACCGAGATCGGGTTGCAGCAGCAGCAGCACGCCGATCAACGCGGTCACGGTGGCAAGCGGCGCAAAGCCCTTGCGAAAATCGTGCATGTGATCCTGCTTGCGCACGGTGTAATTGGCGGCGTACAGGACACAGGCCAGTTTCATCAGCTCCGACGGCTGCAGATTCAGCGGGCCCAGCGCGATCCAGCGCGTCGCGCCCAGCGCACCGCGACCGACGATTAACACCAGCACGAGCAGCGCGACCGCACCAAGAAAGACGAGCGGCGCGAACTTTTCCCAGATGCGCAACGGAATCGAAAACGCCACCGCGCCGGCCGCAAACGCGACGGCGAGCGACAGAGCGTGGCGTTCCAGAAACTGCGTCGGCGTGACGTGATAGCGCGGGGAATCGGCGAGCGAAATCGACGCCGAGTACACCATTACGGCGCCGAGCAGGATCAATGCGCAGACAACCGCGGCGAGCGGTTTGTCGAAGTTGTCGAAGCGGCTGGTCGTCGCCCGCACGTGCACACCGGTCGCGCCGAGACTGGCGAGCGCAACGGCGCTGCCGCGCGGCGAGCCGGGCTCGTACGCCCCGTCATCGCGTCGACGCACAAAGAGCCTCCGCGAACGGCTCAGCACGGTTGCCCCGCCTCGGCGGCGAGTTCGCGCACCGCGCCGACAAACACCTCGGCGCGATGCGGGTAGTCGCGAAACATGTCGAAGCTGGCGCAGGCGGGCGACAACAGCACGATGTCACCCGGTGCCGCCCGGCGCGCCGCGACACGCACGGCGTCCTCCAGTGATTCGGAGGATTCGACGTCGACACCGGCTTCTTCGAGCACCGCGGCGATGCGGGAAGCGTCCCGCCCGATCAGCACGGCCGCGCGCGCATGCGCCTGCATCGGAGCTGCGAGCGGCGCGAAATCCTGCCCTTTGCCGTCGCCACCGAGAATCACTACCAGCTTCTTGCCCGGTCCATTGAACGAGGCGCCGAGCCCTTCCAGCGCGGCGATGGTTGCGCCGACGTTGGTTCCCTTGCTGTCGTCGTAGTACTCCACACCACCCAGCGTGGCCACGAGTTGCACGCGGTGCGGCTCTCCGGCGTATTCGCGCAGACCGTGCAGCAGCCGCGCCAGCGGAGCGTCCAGCGCACGCGCCAGCGCTAGCGCCGCCAACGCGTTCGCCGCGTTGTGCCGCCCGCGGATGCGAAGCGCGGCAACCGGCATCAGACGATGAACGTGCACTTCCGCAGGCGCTGCGGGCGCCGCCTCGGCCGTCTTGCGGCGACGTGGTGCTGCGCCGGCGTCTTCGGCAAACGCAAGCCACGTCAGACCGCCATCGCGCACCAGTCCATATTCTCCGGGGCGCGCGGGCGCTCCGACGCCGAAAGTGCTAATCGCGTTGGACCGTCCGGCCATCGCCATTGCCGCCGGGTCGTCGCGATTGAGCACCTGTACGGTGCCCTTGCCGAAGATGCGCGCCTTGGACTTCGCGTAGTCGGCCATCGACCCGTGCCAGTCGAGATGGTCCTGCGTGACGTTCAGCACGGTCGCCGCGTTGCAGTGGAGCGAGACGGTCGTCGCGAGTTGAAAACTGGAGAGCTCGAGGACCCACACGTCCGGCAAATTGCCGCTCGCCAGGCGTTCGCGCAGGGCATCGAGCGCAGCTGGCGAAAGGTTGCCGGCGACCGCGACCGACAGGCCCGCACGTTCCAGCAGTAGACCGGTCAGGCGCGCGGTAGTGGTCTTGCCGTTGGTCCCGGTCACACCTACCACGCGCGGCCGGTAGTCGCGCTCGCTGCGCAACTGGGCGAGCGCACGTGCGAAGAGCTCAATTTCGCCAACAACCTCGATACCGCGCTTCTTGGCCGCCACCAGCAGCGGCGCGGCGGGAGAACGATGTGGCGACAGCCCCGGACTGAGCGCAATCAAGCGCACACCGCCCAGAAGATCCAGCGTGAACTCTCCCCCGCGAAACTCCGCGGCTGGCACTTCCGCGTGCATTGCATCGCGCATCGGAGGTGCAGTACGCGTATCGGCGACGCGCAACGACCAGCCTTCGGTGGCGAGCCAGCGGGCGATGGCGAGTCCGCTTTCGCCCAGGCCGAGGATCAGAGCGTGCTTCATCTGAAGCAATGACGCTCGCTGCGCGAGCGATGACGGCGCTGCGCGCCTATGACGCCGCCGGCCGCGGCTATGAGCTGCCGCCGCTCATCGCCCGCGAGAGCGGGCATCATCGCGAACGCAGTGAGCATCATTGCGAGCACAGCGAGCATCACCTGATCTTCAACGTCGACAGCCCGACCAGCACCAGCATGATCGTGATGATCCAGAACCTCACGACGACCTGGTTCTCTCTCCAGCCCGACAACTCGAAGTGGTGGTGCAGCGGCGCCATGCGAAATATGCGTTT
>Ga0187892_10004479_pt1 | contig 23375 bp, 20 predicted proteins | sample MA1701073metaG_FD_139345 | JGI IMG/M metagenome (GOLD analysis project Ga0187892, IMG submission 139345) | Bio-ooze microbial communities from a basaltic lava cave in the Kipuka Kanohina Cave System on the Island of Hawaii, USA - MA170107-3 metaG ... | reverse complement strand
TTTGGCTCCAAATCCGGCTTTGACTCGATCATGGAATGCTTTGGCGACCGAAGTAAGCACATTTTTGCCATCGAAACCGGACTTTCTTCCGATCCCGAAATGAACTGGAGGTTATCTGCACTCGACGAGGTCGGGATCGTCTCCTTTTCCGACGCTCACTCGCCGGGTAACCTCATGCGCGAGGCGACCGTCTTTGAAATTGAAGGACGCGACCTGTTATCGTTTGATCTTCTCATCCAAATGATCAAAGAAGCCGCCCCCAAACTCGCCCAATCTCGTGAAAAACTTCCCGACAACCACCTCGCTTACACGATTGAGTTCTACCCAGAAGAGGGTAAGTACCATTACGATGGGCTGCGGGACGAAAAACTGCGCTGGACCCCAGAAGAGACGAAAGAGCATGGGGGAAAAAGTCCCAAGACCGGGCGCCCGGTCACTGTGGGGGTTGTCAGCCGTGTGGATGCCCTCGCGAACAGGCCGCTCGGGTACAGGCCGGACAAGGCGCCACCGTTCAAACGGCTGGTGAAGCTTTCACAGATCATTGCCGAGGCTCTGGAGTCAACAGAGACGAGTCAAAAAGTACAGAACGAATACGAGCGAATTATTCACGAGACCGCAAATGAGCTTGCCGTCTTAATCGACCTGCCTGTTGAAGAAATTCGGACACTCGCTGGGGAGAGAATCGCCGAAGGAGTAAAGCGGGTCCGCGACGGGGCCATTCATGTCGAACCCGGTTATGATGGAGAGTACGGGGTCGTCAAAGTGTTTACCGATCCGGTCGAGGGAGCGGAGCAGCGGAGGTTATTTTAATGAACGTGCACGTCGGAACTAGTGGCTACTCCTACGACGATTGGGTTGGGAAATTTTATCCTAAAGGCATGAAACGGGAAGAGTGGCTTTCCTACTACGCGACCAAGTTCGACACGGTCGAACTCAACGTTACATTCTACCGAACGCCGAAAAAATCGATGTTTGAGAGTTGGTCCAAGAAGACCCCGACCGGTTTTCATTTTGTCATCAAGGGAAGCCGATTTATTACCCACCTCAGGCGACTGCACGACGTTGATGATTCCCTCAAATTCTTTTTCGGTGCCGCCGCCGCCCTCGAAAAGAAACTCAAGGTGGTTCTCTGGCAGTTACCTCCTAAATTTTCGGTCGATCTTACGCTGCTCGACGAATTTCTTCGGTCAGTTGACCACGCCGAGACCGCAACAGTACGGCACGCCTTCGAGTTTCGGGACAAATCATGGCTGACCGACGAGGTGTATGGTCTCTTGAGAGAGCATAACGCGGCGCTTGTGTTTTCTGATTATCCGTTCGAGATTCACGATCCCGCGACCGCTGATTTTCTCTACCTTCGCCGACATGGCCCGGGCGGAGACTACCATGTCGCGTACCCCAATAGAGATCTTAAAAAGGATATCGCGCTCATCCAGCGCTACAATCTGCCGACCTACGAATTTTTCAATAATGATGCACAGGCGGTCGGGGCACAAAATGCGCTCGAACTTCGGTCGATGCTTTGATGTGGGATAATGAGGGGCATGGCGATTGTCCTCAACCCTGAACATCTGACCCTCGGGTTCGGTTTGGGGCTCCCGGCGGCAACCTACCTCTACCTCTTTTGGGTCACCCGTCCCCGGTGGATTCGCTCGGCCCCGCGACCCCAACAAGGGGAGGAGCCGACGCTTCCGCAAAACGTCCGGCCGGCTCTGGCTGGACTCTTCATGGACGGAAAAGTTGGGGAACCGGAGATTGCGGCAACCATCGTCGACCTTCTCCAGCAGGGCTTTCTGGGCATCGTCGACAAAGGGGAACGGATCGTTTTGATCAAGCAGAAACAGCTGGATGGATTGCCGCCCTTTGAAAAGACGATTGCCGAGCACCTCCTTGCCAAGGGAACCATTGTGAAAAGCGAGTTGGAAATCGAACAACGCATCAATAGAAAGCTGTACGATGAGCACTTATCGGCTGCGTTACGATCGCTCTACCAAGAGGGGGTGACGAGGGGATTCTTTGCCGAAGATCCCAACAACCGCTACGCTTGGTATTATTTAACGGGCCTCATTATTTTCTTTTTGGGACTGACGAGCTTTGGACTGCTCTTGCGATCGTTTGGGGACCAACCGATCCTACTCTTTTACCCTTTGGGGTTGCTCTTGACCGGAACAACGGTTGTTACCAGAGCAAGAAGTCTGACGAAGCTCACACCTGGTGGACGGCTCATGCAGGAAGTCTGGCATGACTATCGGCAAGAGCTCATTCACTTCAAGCCCAAAGAGAGTCGAAACGCGTATCTCCAGTATTTGCCGTATGCGTTTGCCCTGGGAGTCGAGGAGATGTGGACTAACCGCTGGAAGGACACCGTGTTCGAACGACCAGAATGGTTTACCAGTTTCGGCATTCCGACGCGAGAAGATTTTTTGCAGAAGTTGCGGACGATGGTAGGCGCGCTTGCCCGCGACCTCTACGCGACGAGAGACCCGGCGTTGAAAGACTAAAACTGACTACAGCAGACGGGCTACGCTTGACACATTTTGGTCGGCCGTCGACCGTAGACAGACAGTAGTAGACTTTGTTATTGGCTTGCTTGCAGCGGATCAAAATGGGAGACAAGGCGAAGGCCAGAGAGCGGCCAAAGGACCATCCACGCGCGGCCGAGCATTAAGTTTTCAGGAACCGCTCCAAAGTAGCGTGAGTCAAAGGAGGCAGGGCGGTTATCGCCTAACACATAGTATTCCACTGGCCCGAGGATGTGGGAAGTGGAGCCCGATGTTTCTGCACCCAGCAAATACGGTTCCCGCAAACGAATCGTTTCCTTATCACCCGACCGTCGAAGGAGTACATTTCCGTGGTCGATGGAAATCGCTTCTCCGGGCAAGCCGATCACTCGCTTCATAAATTTTTGTTTGGGATCCTGTGGGTACCGAAAGGCGACAATTTCACCCCGTGTGAGCGGGCGAAGCCGGGGCGTCAGTTCGTCAACGAGAATGTAGGTTCCGTCGGGGAGGGTTTGCTGCATGGATTCGCCCTTAACCGGCACGACGGTTACGACAAACAAGTGGATGAAGAGGAGTCCCATCCCGACGGTGACCGCCCGGCGGATGATCGTAAAGAGCAACCCTCCGTAGAGGAGGAAAGGACGGATGATTTTTTCAGGCGTTTGGGGGAGCACGACTCTATCTTATCAGAGTGCTAGAATTGGAGCATGCCAGAACTGCCTGAAGTGACGACCATCGTCAATGAACTCAAGGAAGAAATCGTCGGAAAAACAATTGACGATTTGGAAGTGCGATTGCCCAAGATGGCGCAGGGAGCAATCGGCGGAGTGCAAGGACAGAAAGTCACTTCGGTCGAACGACGGGCAAAGCTCATCGTCATTCGGCTCTCGACGGATAACCTGGCAATTCACCCCAAGATGACCGGGCAGCTGTTCTACTTACCTCCAGGGAAGAATGAGACGATCGCGGGCGAAAAAGACGGCAAATACACCCACGTCGTCTTCAACTTTTCGGACGGGTCTCGACTCCTCTTTAATGACCTGCGGCAGTTCGGGTACGTCAAGGTACTCTCCAACGAGCAACTCAACAAGATACTTTCGGAACATTATGGTATTGAACCCGTCGATCCAGCCTTTACGGTCGAGAAACTCAACGGAATCATCAAATCCCATCCTTCGATGCGAATGAAGGCACTGTTAACAGATCAGACGATTATTGCTGGCATCGGAAACATCTACGTCGATGAGGCGCTCTGGGAGGCCAAGACCCATCCGTTGACGAAGGCAGGGTTGCTGACCGATCAGGAGATTGCCGCGCTGCATACGGGGATTACAATCGTCCTGACTGACGCGTTAAAGTACCTCGGGACCTCGATGGATATGTATCGGCGGACGACCGGCGAGAAAGGGGAGTACGAACAACACCGCCGGGTCTACCGTCGGGATGGCCAGCCCTGCCCACGCTGCAAAACGACGATCAAGCGCATCACTGTCGGTGGTCGAGGGACGCATTTCTGCCCCAAAGAACAGGTTCAGAAGCATTGAAGGACGATGCCTGAACATCGTACCCAAGGCATCGTTTTGCGCCGTCGAAATATCGGGGAAGCCGATCGGCTGTACTCGATCTTGACCGTGAGTAAGGGCAAGGTGACCGCCAAAGCCCGCGGGGTGCGGCGGGTCACCAGTAAGCAGTCCGGCCACCTTGAACCCTTTTACCTGACCAGCTTCCAGCTCATCTCGACACACGGTACCGGATTGATTACTCAATCCCTGGTTGAGGAGGATTTTTCCTCCATACACGCAAACTTGGAAAAGATCGGGCTTGCCTCGCGCCTCGTAGAACTGGTCGACAAGCTTACCGAAGACCACCAACCTGTTCCTGCTGCCTTTGAGCTGCTTCTCACGGCCCTCACCATCATCGACCAGACAGATCCCAAGGATTTGCCACTCCTATTCCACCGCATTTTTGAGCTCAAGCTCATGAGCGAACTCGGCTACCAGCCGGAGCTTGACCAGTGTGTGGTCGGGGAAGAGAAATATTCTCTCCTCCAGTCGTACCAGTTCAGCCTAAACCTGGGCGGGCTGGTTTGTCCTGATCATCAAAGTCGACATCCCGGAATCCCCATGTCTCGGGAGGCCATCGAGCTCATTCGAGCGATTCTCGAGAAAAATCTTCCTGCTCTCTTACAGGAGAGCCCACCGGAGTCGGCGAGAAAAGAGGTTGACCAAATCATCCGCCGCTTCCTGGAGTATCACCTGGACCCCAGGCTTAAATCGACCCGGGTCGCCAAGGATTTACGGGGATAGTGTTTTCTGGTATACTGCCGGCATCCTAACCGGAGGGGGTGGTGGAGGTGCGGATCGGGTGTGATGTTGATGGAACCCTCACTGTCCATCACCTTTCGGTGATGGCAGAGAGAGCGGTGAACCGATTCTTCTGGAGAGTTCCTGGATTTCAGGAGCTGTTCGGAAGGATCTCGAGCTATATGCGTCCTAATCACGCCATGATCGATCGGCTAAAAGCACATCGCGACGCAGGGGATGAGATCTACATCATCTGTAACCGGCCGGTGACACTCCAGCCGAGGCTCGAGGGTTGGTGTGGGTTATTGGGAGTTCCGTATCACGGGATTTATCTTCCGTCACGTGAATTCCCGGACCTAACCGCATTCAAGATCGATTGCATTAAGGCGATGTCCATCGACAAGCACTACGATGACCATTGGCACTTGATCAACCTGGCTGTCGCTTGTCCGCCCGTCATCTGCGTCCCGGCATCGTTCTGATGCCGGGCGCTTCACTTTTTATCTGGTTACCCATAGAATCAAAGTAATGGAGAAAACCGTAGACCTCGAGAGGCTGACCAATCTCGCCAAGCGGCGAGGATTTGTCTATCCCACAGCGGAAATCTACGGGGGGCTATCGGCAATCTATGATTTTGGTCCGCTCGGGGTTCTGCTCAAAAATAACATCCGTCAGGAGTGGTGGAAACGATTTGTACAGATGAAAACGGATATCGTGGCCGTGGATTCTGCTGTCATTACCAAGAGAGAAGTGCTTCAGGCCTCCGGCCACGAGGAATCCTTCACTGATCCTATGGTTGAATGCAAAGTTTGCAACGAGAGATTCCGGGCCGATCAGGAAATTCCTCCCGCTTCCGATCATGTCCACGAGCTGACCGAGGCAAAGCGGTTTCACCTGATGTTCAAGACGCACGTCGGTCCGACGGAAGAGACGGGAAGTATCGCCTATCTGCGCCCCGAGACGGCCCAAGGAATGTTTACCAATTTCAAAACGATCCTCGATACCGCCCGGGTGAAAATCCCGTTCGGGATTGCCCAGGTTGGTCGCTCATTCAGAAACGAGATCACCACCGGGGAGTGGCTCTTTCGTCTGCGAGAGTTTGAAATCGCCGAAATAGAATATTTCGTCAAGCCGGGAGAGGACGAAAAGTGGTTCGACGCCTGGCTCAAGGAATGGGAAAAATTCTTCCTGGATTTGGGACTTTCGAAAGAGAATCTCAAGCGCCACGAGCATCCCAAAGACACCCTCGCCCATTACTCCAAGAGAACCGTTGATCTCCGGTTCCACTTCTCGCAGGGTTGGAAGGAGCTGGCCGGTGTCGCAAACCGGACCGACTACGACCTCAAGAATCACCAGGAAAAATCGGGGAAGGACCTTAGATATTTTGACGAAAAAGACGGGACCAAGTATCTCCCGTACGTCATCGAGCCGACCATGGGGCTGGAGCGGGCGATGTTTGCATTCTTAGCCGACGCCTATAAAGAATACAAAGGGGGGAGAGGGGAAAAGAAGGGATCCTCCCCCAAGGCTTCGGAGGACAAGGAGAGCGAGGGAGGCGTCGAAACGGTTCTCCACCTCCACCCAAGACTCACCCCCATCAAAGCTGCCGTCTTCCCCCTGGTCAACAAGGAGAAACTCCCCAACATTGCCCAAGACATCGTCAAGGAATTGAAGGAGCACTACTTTGTGCAGTACGATGATTCCGGCTCCATCGGCCGCCGTTACCGCCGACAAGATGAGATCGGGACCCCATTTTGTGTCACCGTGGATTTCGAATCCCAGAAAAAGAAAACGGTCACTGTTCGTGACCGCGACTCCATGAAGCAGGAACGGGTCGCAATCAGCGAACTTCGTGGCTATTTTGTTGAGAAACTTGCCTAAACAGCTACCTACTCTTTAAAGACGTCGATGAAGTCCGCTTGACGGGTGAAATCGGTCCGCCGTTCCGTCGGATAGACAACAACTCGATCGCCCAGTTCAATGTCGGCAAACTGGAGCAGCCGGTGATCAGGAAGAATTTGAATGATCTCTGTATCCGAGGTTAGCAAGATTGTGTAGCGCGGCGGGTTGGGGCCAGAGGAGTAGACACGAATTTCCAATCTATTTTCTCCGATTTCCCCAACACGACCGGTGACCGCCTCTTCGAATGGGTCAAACGGTTCGCTCTCTTGGGCTTGGAATGGCCCTGCGCCGCCTTGCTTTCTCACCCAGTATCCGACGCCAAGCACACCAAGGAGGATCGCAATGGCTATGAGTTGGGTTCGATTCATGAGTTTCTTGCTCCTTAGTACCTTCTGACTCTCAGAACACGGCTGGTGTTGACCGCGCCGGACGACCCCTCCGCCTCAACCCAGAAGTAGGCCCGGCGTTGCGGGGAGCGACCGACCCAGCAGCTGGTGGCCATATTGCAGGTAAAGGAGGCCCGACCGTTTGTGGGGGTCACAGTGGCCATCACTCGGTTGCCAGTGTAAAACTCGACCGAGCTCGCATTGGTTTCCACCGTCAACGTGATCGAGCCCGTAGCGACTGAATCGTCGGCTGGGGTCGGGGAGACGAAACGCACCCGCGGGGCCTGGGGTCTGGTACCGGCGGTATCGTTGTCCACCCGGAGCGCATTGAGGGCCGAATCTTGTACCGTTCCGCCGGGTGCTGCCGGATCACCGGTTCGGTAGAGGGTGAAGTTGGCCGCCCGGGGCAAACCGGTCTGCCCGCGCATCCGAATATAGCTGTTATTCGGGGGTGTTCCGCCGCCGTTGAAGCGGGCGAGCACGTTCGTTACCCAAGAGATTCGGTTAAAGACAACCAGCGACCTGGCACCGACGTCTTCCGTCTGCTCGTGCTGCCAGTTCTGCTGCCGGATGTTTCTCAGGACACCGTCTTCGTAGACGCTGTCGGTTGTGCTCGCATGGCGGTAGGAGCTAATCTGAATTCCGATATCCGCGTCATCGACAAAGAAGTCGGTGACTCCCCAGTTCGCGGCATGGTGCTGAATGCCGACGCCGTTTCTGATCGAGCGCAACTTATGCGGCCAGTACGCGGTGACATAGGCGCCGAACTGGAGTCCCAAGTCATTGCGCCAAGCAAGGAGATCAACAATCCGATGGGGATTGGGGATGGGCTCGGTGTAATTGTGCCAGGAGAAGTAGCCGCGGGCATTGCTCATACTCTCCGTCTTGTACACGTTGGGCATCTGTCCTTGCCCGGCTCCTTCCGACCAGAAAATGCCCGAAGAAAGAGAGCCGCCAGCTGCAGTGAAGCCGCCCAGTACGCAGTTGCGAGAAGATGCAAGCCACGCACCGTGGCCATGTGGTCGGTCATTGACATAGCCTCCGCCGATGACCAGCGCACGGTCTATCCAACAGTCGTCGGCGGCGTGCCCCTGGTCCGAGTCATCCGGGAAGCGGCTCTCCACGGACCGTTCCAAGAAAATTGGTATATTTGCGGTGATCCGGAAGCCCTGCTCCCGGCCGTCGAAACGTGCCTGGTTGAATACGACAAGGTCTTCAACGGTGATGCCCCACGATTCATGAATGTCGAGACCGTTGCCCATCCCGTCAAAAATACGCATCCGTCGAAGGTAGCTGCCGCGGCTGCCATCGTCCTGGATATGGTGGTGCCAGGCGTAGCGTCCCATCGGTAGTATGAGGTCGTAGGGTTCGTTGTACCCGACGAACTGCGGGGCCGGTGAAAAGCCGACCACGGCCAGATCCTCGACAAAGGCCTTACTTTGATCCATGAACGTGGTGTGCGGACGATGGTTTAAGTCGGCCGCTTCAAAGACGATGTTCGAGGTCAAATTGGCTACCTTACCGGCCATGACCTCGGTCCAGCCGTCTCCCCACGAGTCGGTCCACCCACTGGACAAGACCTCATGCGCGAACTGGAGTCCCTGGTTGATCCGGAAATGTCCTGCTCCAAGCACCGCGGTGATCGTGCGACGTTCTACCTGGGAATTCTCGGTGATGCGGTTGGTTGATCCAAAGACGAGCGCATCACCGACACTCCAGCCTTGGGCATACGCCGGATCAACCCGAATTTCTGTTGCCCCGGCCGACACCGTCTGGGTGAGTGAGCTCCAGGTGTCTCTATAGGTTCCATGCGCGTACAGTTGGGAAGCATCCATGAACCAGAACCCGACGTCGGTAGCCAGCGGTTCGTTGGTAAAACCTCCGACATACTCCGCTTCATTCAAAACAAAACGAATCCGGGCTTGAGCCGTCACCCGGTCGTTGTTCCTCCCGTAGTCCACGATTCCGTTATCCATGGCAATAAGGTTGCCGTACATCGTCAGCGTAGAGTTTGTCGCCCGGGATGCGCGCAGCGTGCCGTGGACCATGAGGGTCCGCGCTTCAGCACTGGTTGTGTTGACCTCAATGGTGGTCCCGGCCGGAATGGTGGCATCTGTATTCCGGTTGGGCACGGCGTTGTTGGGCCAGCAGGAGGCCTGCGTCCACGGGCACCCACCCGGCCCGGGTGAGGGCGGCGGGGGAGGAGGAGCCGGTGGCGGTGGAGACGGCGGTGCCGGAAGAACGCCCCAGGAGGAAAAGAGGATACCGGCATCGGCGAGGGTAACTGTCCCGTCATGATTCAAATCGGCACTGCCACTCCCGCCCCACTGGGCGCGAAGGATGTCGAGATCGGCTTGGTTGACCTGGCCATCGCCCGAAAGGTCAGCTGAGTGAGACGCAAAAGCGATGCGGGCAAAGCCGACGGTCGAGAACAGAAAGATTCCTACTCCGAGGAGCGCCCGGAGAAAGAAACGGTTGCGTTCCATCGAGGTACTCGTCATACCGTTAAGGAACCACAGTGACGTCCCAGTAAATGCCCCAGTCGTCCATCCAGGTGATGCCGTCCGCCACCGGTCGATAGTAGTCGCGATACGTTCCAAAGGACTTATCGGACGGAACCGTGTACCAGAAGCGGAAGGTTCCGATAACACCCGGGGCGACACTCTCTTCGACGAGGAAGACGCGGTTGTTGTTGAGCCAGCCGGACGGTGATCCGTCAGGGGATTGGCGGAGGAAGTTCCAGACCACATCGCGGGGTCGATCGGTGCCGAGGTTGACTAGCCCACGCTGCCAGGCCCGGACACCGGTATTTCTGAGCCGCACCTCAAACTGGTACGACTGACCGCGGCGCAAGGTCGGGAAGCCGTTCTGCGAGACCCACTGCGCATGGTAGGAGTCGGCCAAGCTGGGAACTAAGATGTCCCAGTAAATCCCATAGTCTTCCATCCAGGTCGTGCCATCGGCGACTACTCTAAAGTATTCGCGGTAGAGGCCGGGTGCTTTGCCCTGCGGCACGGTGTACCAGAAAGCAAAGGTGCCTTCCTGGCCGGGGGCAACGGATGCTTGCACTAACTCTACTCGGTTCGGCAGGACCCAGCCCGACGGATTACCGCCCTCGCGGATAAAGCCCGGGATTCGGTCACGTCCGCGGTCGGTTCCCAAGTTCACTTTGCCCTTACACCAGGTGCCGCTGCCGGTATTTCTCACAGTTACTTCGAATCGGTAGGCCTGGCCCCAGTCGAGGGTAGGATAGCCGTTTTGGCGGATCCACGCGTAGTGGTAGTCGGCGGCATTTCCCGATGGGTTGCTGCAGACAGAGACCGAAGGAGGCGGTGGTGGTGGTGTGGGAGTCGGTGGAGGAGGACTCGGCGGAGATGGCGGTGAGGGAGGAGGCGACGGTGGTGAAGGCGGCGGGGAAGGTGGAGGACTGGGTGGCGGAGGTGGTGGTGGGGTCGGCGTGCTGGTGACCGTAATTGTTCGGGAGGCCGTAGCGTTCAAGCCCCCTCGATCGACGCGGGCCAGTGCCGTGTAAGTTCCCGCAGTCGCGTAGTCACAAAGATTGGCAATGGTGTACGGATCCTGGCTGTTCGTATTGTCGTGTTCGAAGGTGCTGTTGTTGGTGCAGTCAAATCGGTAGCGAATGGTGCCGGTGGCGGTTCCTGCTACATCGGCGGTGAAATCCACGTCATTTAAGGGAGCCGTACCGCTTGACGGAGTGGCGGTCAGAGTGACCGAGAGGGTGGGAGCAGTGACGGTGACCGTAGCCGTATCCTCATCAAAGACGCCTCCCCGGTCAGCGCGGACGCGGACGGTGTATGTTCCCGCGGCAGCGTAATCACACGCGTCCACGTGGGTATGCGGGTCTTCGGGCGTCGTCATGTCAATTTCGTACGTACCATCGTTTGTGCAATCGAATTGGTAACGTATGTCACCTGTGGCGGTACCCGCGACATCAGCGATAAGGTCGACGTCGATCAAGGGCGCAGTCCCAGAAACGGGATTCGCGGTGAGTGTGACCGAGACCGTCGGCGTTGGGACGCCATTGATAACAACCGAGGCATTGCTGACCGAGTCGAGTTCGTTGGTGCCGACGCGATCATCCGCCACCAACGCGGAGGAAGCCTGCGTCACGGTGATACTGGTCGACGCAACCGGTCGAAGGGCGCGAAACGTCAACGAGACCAGCGTGCCGTTTTGGCCGGTAAAGCCGTCATCGGTGTCGTTGGTCAGGCCGTCGCCGGGATCCCCGCGGGTGACGCGAAGCGTTCCGGCTGCGGTGTCCTGGAACTCCTCAACCGAATATTGGTAGACGGTGCCGGTCGTCCCGTCCCCAACCGGGGTGAAGCTTTCCAGAGCGAGATCGGCCGGGTTATAGCGGACCTCGGCGCTCGCCACGACCGTGTTGAAATTATTGGTGTTGACCTGCACGGTGATCGGGAAGGTTTGGTTGACGGTGACCGTGGTCGAGGCAGGGGAAAGGACCAGGGTTTGGCCCGTGGCGGCCAAAAAGGAGAGGCGGCCGGTGACGATGGCCCAGAGGAGGGTCCCGATACCAACCGTGAGGATCAGCAGCGCTGTTCCCCGAGAGAGCCGCGTCCGGAGATTGAGGTTACTCCCCTCGAGAATGGTCTTCAGAAACGGTGGCATAGTACTATAGTAATCTTTTTTTACCCGTTTTGTCACAAGTATGCTGGGCCCTCGGTTTTGTTCAAGACGCTCTTTCCACTCACGATACGCAAGGCCCAAGAACGCGTCAAGCGAAATACGTATTTGCCAGCGCATATCGACTACCTCGGCTGATGAAAGGAGAGGATTTGCATCACGCAGGCAAGCTAACGGCTAGTGAAGAAAAATACGACTCTTGTTCGGCATTTGTTCGGAGCTGGAAACACGGCCGTACCGGAAGCAGGGTTGCCTTCTATGGTGCTCCACTTGACAGTCGGTGGAGATGCTACATACAATTGTGGCAGGTCGTGGGAAATTGTGGATAAGTGTGGGGATAGATGGCAACTTCTGTGGATAACCAAATCCCCGCCGTTCAGCAGACGAGACAAGCCAGCAAGCACAATGTTTATCGGTGAGTACCAGCATACCGTTGACGAGAAAGGTCGACTTGCGGTCCCGTCAAAATTCCGGGACGAGTTGCGAGCCGGGGCGGTCATTACCCGAGGGTTGGACAGCTGCCTGTTTCTGTTTACCAAAGCCCAGTGGTCAACCTTGGCGGAAAAGTTGACCGCCTTGCCCCTCTCTCAAGCCAACTCCCGTGCCTTTGCCCGTCTCATGTTGGCCGGGGCAATGGAGGTGGAGCTCGACGGTCAGGGACGAATCCTAGCCCCCGGGTTCTTACGCGAGTACGCCGGGATTACGACCAGCGTTGTGATTGCCGGTCTTTTGAATCGAATCGAGATCTGGGACGAGCGCGTGTGGAAGACGTATAAGAAAAAGTCTGAGGAGGATTCTACCGACATCGCCGAACAGATGGGGTCACTGGGAGTTTAGATTTAGGTAGGAGGGTAACCCCTTGTACCTAGATGCGATCTCCCCGCATCACCCACGATTCCGACTACCTATGTACCTTGCTGGCCAGGGTCGGCAGCGAGTCGAAAACAAAACGATCCTTTTCAAAAAACAACAAACATACAAAGCCAAGGAGGGGAGACCACCCACTTGCCGCCGACCCATCGTCTAAATACTGGGAGGGAAAACGTGGAGCACATCCCAGTTCTGGAAACTGAAATCGTGAAGAACACGCCCGGCCAGGCACAACGGATTGTTGACGCGACGCTCGGCGCGGGAGGCCATGCTCGCTCGATGCTCGTCAAGGCTCCCAAAGCGGAACTCTTGGGAATTGATCAAGACGAGCGCATGCTTGCCGTCGCCCAAAAGGCGCTTCAGGATGTTTCCGACCGGGTCAACCTGATGCGCGGCAACTTTCGGGAAATCAAGGAGGCGGCAGCCGACATCGACTGGGTCTGGGCTGACGTCATTCTCTTTGATCTTGGGCTCGCCAGCCCGCAGCTTGCTGATCCCGCGTACGGATTAAGCTTCCAGACGAGCGGTCCGCTCGATATGCGTCTTGACCGAGCCCAGGCCTTGACTGCGTCAACCATCGTCAATACGTGGAAAGAGGCCGATCTGGTCAAGCTCTTGCAGGAACTTGGGCAAGAACCGTTTGCCGCCCGCATCGCCCACCGGATTGTGTCGGCTCGACGGAAGACTCCAATTGCAACCACCGAAAAACTAATGAGGATTGTCGAGGAAGCTGTCCCTGCCAGAGTGAGGTACAAGCGCTCGATTCATCCCGCCACCAACCCTTTCCGTGCGCTGCGCATGGCGGTCAACGACGAGCTCGGCGCCTTAGAGGAGGCGCTCCCCAAAGCAATCGAGCTTCTTTCCCCAGGCAGCGTGCTCATGGTCATTTCGTTCCATTCATTAGAGGACCGGATCGTCAAGCAAGCCTTCAAAAGCAATCAGCTCCTGTCGGTCATGACGAAAAAGCCGATCACCCCGAGTGAGGAAGAAATCGCCGCCAATCCGCGGTCTCGGAGTGCCAAGCTCAGGATCGTCCTGAAACGTGAATAGAGAATGGTGCATCGGGAAGAGTGTCACCAGTCCTTCCGATCCACGAGTCTCGATTCAAAAAAAATCAAACACATGCTCATCACCAAATCCTATCCTGCCCCCTTTGGGATGCGAAAGCGGACCATTGATCGTCCGTTGCAAATGGGCCCAATTTCGCTGCGATTTTTGACGATAGCGCTCCTTTCGGTTCTCGCTCTCTTTTACGTCATCCAATCCTCGCAGGGAGAGAGCAGCAGCTTGCGAGCAAACGAGCTTTTAGAAGAACAGGAGAGGCTCGAGCAAGAACAGCGACGACTCGAGTTGGAGTCGATTCGCCTCCGTTCGTTGAACGAAATTCGAAAAAATAGCTCGTCGCTCGAGCCTGTCCAGCAAATCAATTACCTTCCGGAAACCGGTACCGTCTCACTCCGTTCTGCACCATGACGACCCCGCGGTCTACCGGTGTGGCGGAGGCCCGCTTGGGGTTAGTGGCGAAAACAATCGTCTTCCTCTGGATCCTTTTGGGTATTCGACTCTTTCTCGTTTCGGTTATAGATCACGACCGCTTCGCGCAAGCCGCCACAAAACAGCAGATCGCCAACAAAGAAATCCTGGCCGAGCGAGGAGAGATTACGACCGGCGAAGAGGAACGGTTGGCGACGAATGTGACGACCTACGCCGTCCTCGTCGTTCCCAAAAATATCGCGAAGAAGGAAGAATTTGCCCGCACGTTGGCCCCGGAGCTTTCGATGGGGGTCGCGGACCTGGTGCGCTTGATCGACAACAACAAGCCCTACATTCCACCGATTGCGCGGGGGCTCTCCGAGGAGACGGCCGAGAAAGTGGCCAAACTGAACCTGGTTGGCTTGCTCGTGCTTCCAGAAAGTGTCCGCTTCTACCCGGAGGGGTCGCTCGCCGCCCACCTCATCGGTTTTGTTAATGCAGAGGGCAGGGGACAGTACGGACTGGAAGGATATTACGACGAAGTGTTGCGCGGGTTTACCGGTGTGGAAAGTTTTGAACACGACCCGGCTGGCCGCGCGATCGGCCTCATCGACCCCATCGCCCCTGCCCGCGACGGGACCTCACTCATTGTCACCCTGGACCGGACCCTCCAGTTTATCGTCGAAGAGTCGCTGACCAACGCCATGAACCGCTTTTCCGCCGACGGCGGTTCGATCGTCGTCCTCAATGTGCAGAACGGGGAGGTGCTGGCTATGGCCAATCGCCCGACGTTCGATCCAAACTCGTACAAGGAAGTCGGGGAGAGTCAGTCTTTGTTCCTGAATCCGGCAGCCCAAGCGACCTGGGAGCCCGGTTCCGTCTTGAAACCGGTCGCCATGGCCGCTGCGTTGAACGACGGATTGCTCGAGCCGGATACGACCGAGACGTTCGGCAGCTCTATCAATGTCGATGGATGGACCATTAACACCGCTCAAAACAAAGCATTCGGTCGGGAAACCATGACGCAGGTCTTGGAAAATTCCGATAACGTCGCCATGGTCTGGGTGACCAATAAACTGGGGAACGAACAATTGTATAAGTACCTGCAGGAGTTCGGTTTTGACGACAAGACCGGGGTGGACTTGCAAGGAGAGGCGGACCCGCACCTTCTTCCTCTCAAGGAGTGGCGGAACATCAATCGGGCAACCATCTCCTTTGGGCAGGGGATTGCCCTGACCCCGCTCCAGCTGACCGCCGCCTACGCCGCTTTGGGCAACGGCGGAAAACTTTTCTGGCCGCACATCGTCAAAGCTTTTGTGACCGCCGATGGCGAACGGCGCGAGGTGTCGCCAAGAGAGGTGCGGCAGGTTCTCTCGGAGGAAACGAGCCAGAAGATTACCGCCATGCTCGTTTCCGTCGTCGAACGCGGTCACGGGAAACGGGCCCGGGTGGCGGGACACAAAATCGCGGGAAAAACCGGTACCGCCCAGGTGCCGAGTCCCTCTGGCGGGTACGAAGAAGGCAAGCATGTCGGCAGCTTTTGTGGGTACGCACCGGCCGATCAACCGCTCTTTGCCATGTGTGTGAAACTCGACACTCCCAAAAACGTCGACTGGGCAGAAGCATCAGCAGCTCCGGTCTTTGGTGAGATCGCCGGTTGGATTTTGGCCAACTACCACATTGAGCCGACTGAATAATAAACTCTTTACTTATCCTCAAGGGCAAGTAAGAAGATTGTCTCCTTGAAGCAGACCCCCCCCTCGCGTAGAATATCGACATGATCAGACGTCTCACACAAGTTCTCCTTCGTCGCTTCGCCGAAATCAGACTGGCCAGAACCCGGCCTGCAATTGTGGCGATTACGGGCAGTGTCGGCAAGACGACCACTAAGGATGCGGTTTTTACCGTACTTGCCCATGCCTTTGGAGAGCGGGTGCGCCGTTCGGCCGGAAATCTCAATACCGAGGAAGGCGTGCCGCTCGCAATATTGGACTTCACGGCCACCCCGACCAGATGGGAGTATCCCGGAGTGCTTTTTAGGGCAGTCAGCCGGGCATTCACCCGACCGAGAGCCGGGGAAAGAGAGATACTCGTTCTTGAGCTCTCGGCAGAGAAGCCGAACGACATTGCCTACCTCGTCTCTTTTCTCGCCCCGTACTTGACCGTGGGGGTGGTGACGTCCGTTGGACCGATCCACCTGAATGCGGGTCAGTTTCCCTCGGTGACGAGTATCGCCCAGGAAAAGGGGAAACTCATTGAAGCCCTCCCCGACAGCGGCTGGGCGCTTCTCAATAAAGATAATCCGTACACCAAAGCGATGGCTGAGAAAACCAGAGCGCGTGTCGTCTGGTTTACCGAGCAGGGTATGGATACGGCCTTTGGGGTGGCCAAAGCGGTCGGACGGCTCTTTAAGGTGAGCGATCGATCGATCGAGACCGCCCTGGAAGGATTTTCTCGCCCCTCCGGCCGATGGACAGAGTTGCCCGGCATCAAAGGGAGTCTTGTGATTGATGACAGCTACAATGCCAACCCCATGTCGGTAGAAGAAGCATTGAAACAGTTGGCCACCCGCTCGGGCCGAACCATCGCGGTCTTAGGTGACCTGTTAGAACTGGGGGCCAAAGAGAAGCTCTACCACGGCCAGGTCGGGAAGCTCGCGCGGAACACCGCCGATGTCGTTGTTGGGGTCGGGCGGCGGGCGCGTTGGTACCGTGGTACCTACCACTTCGCGACTCCGTACGAGGGCGCGCCTTTTTTGAAAAAATTTGTCCGGGCGGGAGATATTGTGTTGATCAAAGGGTCGCAGAGCATGCGCATGGAGTTGGTTTCCGAAGCACTGCTCGCCGATTCGGCCGATTGCGCCAAGCTCCCCCGACAGTCTCCGGCCTGGAAGCAGCGTCCCTTTGTCCAGCCGTAGTGTCACTGGGAGGAGACACGTCGTTTCTCCTTCCCAATCGCTCGCCAGGCAAAGCCTGCCCTACGGGGTTGCTCGCTCCTCCTCTTCCACCATCACGGGGCTTTGAGAGATTGAGAAAACCTGATACTATCTTCAGACGTGTATGATAAAGCAGCCCGTTCAACACCTTGGCATCATCGTCGACGGCAACCGCCGTTGGGCTAAAAAACGTGGATTGAAGCCCTGGGAGGGGCACCGCGCCGGCAAAGAGCGATTGCGGGAGGTCCTGGACTGGTGCCGGGAATTTGGCGTCCGCGAAGTAACGATCTACACTTTTTCCATGCAGAACTTCCGACGACCGAAAGAGGAATTGAAGTACCTGTTTGCCATGCTCGTCGATGGGGTCAAGGAGTTCTTGCGGGATCCGGACGTGAAAAAGTACCGCATCCGGATTCGGGCCATCGGCCGTGTGCATCTCTTTCCGAAGTACGTGCAGCTTGCCATTGCGAAGGTGGTTCAGCAAACCAAAGCGCATGATCGGTACTTTGTGAATCTTGCCGTAGGCTACGGTGGACGGGAGGAAATTACGGACGCCGTCCGGGCGATTGCCAAGGATATCGAGCAGGGGAAACTTGCGGCATCCGACATTTCGGAAGAGACAATTACCAAACGACTGTACCTTCCGTCCGAGCCCGACCTTATCATCCGGACTTCCGGTGAACAGCGCACCTCCAACTTCCTCCCCTGGCAATCTACCTACGCTGAATGGTACTTTTCGCCAAAACTTTTTCCCGATTTTACTAAAAATGATTTGGCCGGGGCCCTGGCCAACTACCAGAGCCGAGAACGGCGGCGCGGACGGTGATGGCCGAACTTTTGATGACCGAGCAGGTGACGATTGCGGCCGACTCCTTGATCCGCGTTTTTTCCCTGGCCACCCTTTCGTTTGTCATCGCCATCCTCTGGACTCCTATTTTAACCGACCTCCTCTACAAGTACCGCTTGGGTAAGCGAATCAGGCAGACGGCGATCACCGGGGATAAAGCGAGTTACTTTTGGAAATTTCACAAGGGAAAAAGCGGGACGCCGACCATGGGCGGCATTTTGGTCTGGGTGACCACTGCCGTCTTGACCCTGCTGTTTAACTTTTCCCGTGAGGGAACATGGCTACCCGTTTTTGCCCTCGTCGCCACCGGGGTGGTGGGTGCCGTCGACGATCTCTTAAATATCTACGGCATCGGCCCACACTCCGGAGGGTTCCGGTTTCGGGACAAGCTCTTGATCTACCTCTTGATTGCCCTGGCCGGGGCGTGGTGGTTTGCGGTCAAACTCGACTGGATCAACCGGGGCATCCATCTGCCGGGAATCGGGGATTACACGATTGGTTGGTGGTACGCCGCGCTCTTTACTCTAGTGGTGGTGGCGACCGCCTTTGCCGTGGATGTAACGGACGGACTCGATGGATTATCTGGCGGACTCCTAGCCATTGCCTTTTCGGCCTATGCCTTGATCGCGCTTCTCCAGGGACAGGTGGCCATTGCCGCCTTTGCCGGAACGATCGTCGGAGCACTCCTGGCCTTCCTCTGGTTTAATATCTACCCCGCCCGTTTCTTTATGGGGGATACCGGGGTGATTGCCTTGGGGTCGTCGTTAGCTGTGATTGCCTTTTTGACCAATCAGGTTGCCGTGCTCCCCGTAGTTGGGTTTGTCTTTTTTGTCGAAGCAGTCAGTTCGGTGAGTCAGATCCTTTCTAAACGACTGTTCGGCAAGAAAATTTTCCTCTCCGCGCCTCTCCACCACCATTTCCAAGCAAAGGGGTGGCCAGAGCCAAAGATTGTGATGCGTTTTTGGGTCATTGGATCGGTCATGGCTGTTTTTGGTGTTGTCGTTGCTCTCTTTGGGAGAAGCGGAAGTTCCGCACCCTTTTAGGATTGCTTTTCTAGGTTCGATGTGTTATATTTCCTCCATTTTTGGCCTGTTTAAGGCCGGAAGGAGCAGAAGCTCGTCGAGCTCATCGACGGCGCGATGGCACACCTCTACCGCCACCAGCCACGCACAGCTCACTGACTACCCGCCCCCATGACGTCTGTTTAGCAGACCGAGGGGCGGGTAGATTCTTTTCTGGCTAATAACTTTCCTACTATATAGTATTAATGTATTAAGCACGCGACTATTTTTCTGTATCCTCATTCACTCTAGGTTTGGGTAGCTAACCAGGTGGCGGGTAGTCGGGAAATCCGCTAGAGTAGGCACGTGAACACGTGGCGCAACAAAAAGGTTGGCGTTCTCGGCGCCGGAGTCGAGAACGTTCCGCTTATTCCGTGGCTGCTCGAGCAAGGGGCGATGGTCACCGTTGCCGATCAAAAAAGAGCCGACGAGCTTGCCTCGTATCAAGATCTAAAAAAGCTCCCCGTGTCGTTTCGCCTGGGACCCGGGTACCTCAATCAGCTGACCGACTTTGACGTCGTGTTCCGGACGCCGTTTCTGCCAATTGGGAACAAGAAACTCCAAGCGGCAAAAAAACAAGGGGTCGAGATCTCTTCGCAGACGAAGCTTTTTTTCGAGCGCTGCCCGGCCCCGATCATTGGGGTGACCGGCACAAAGGGCAAAGGAACAGCCGCCTCACTCATTCACGCCATGCTGAAGAAAGCAGGCTACGACGTGTACCTCGGCGGAAATATCGGGACACCGCCGATCTCGTTTTTGAATCGACTGACTAAGAAAAGTTGGGTCGTCCTTGAACTGTCCTCATTTCAGTTAGAAGACTTAGACAAGAGTCCATATATCGCTGTGGTCATGGGAATTTCGGCTGACCATCTTGACCGACACCAAACTTTTTTAGAGTACATCGAAGCCAAAAAACAGATCGTTCGCTACCAAAGGAAAGGGGATTTTGCGATTCTTTTAGCCGATTCTTTTCCAGCCATGGAATTTGCCGTCGAGACACCCGCGGAAAAATACTTTGTCTCGACCAGGAAAGAAGTCGAGCGAGGGGCATATACAAAAGGGGATACGGTTTACCTTCGCATGAAGGGGAAAGATACCCCCGTCGTGTCCCTTGCCGACACGCACCTCATCGGTCGTCACAACCTCGAAAATATCGGGGCGGCCGCTGTGGCAAGTACCCTTTCCGGGGCGAATCTCGCCGCGATCAAAAAAGGAGCAATTACCTTCCCGGGACAGCCTCACCAACTTGAGCTCGTCGGTGAGGACCGGGGAGTCAAGTTCTACGACGACTCGCACGCAACGACACCGGTGCCGACGATCGCCGCCATCCGGTCTTTTGCCGAGCCGATTACCCTCATTGTCGGCGGAAGCTCCAAAAAATCCGACTTCACCGAATTGGGGCGGGTGATTGCCAAGGAATCCACCGTCAAGCATGTTATCCTTTTGGGCAGTGTCGAGGCACCCAAAATTCGGGCTGCCATAGAGAGGGAAATGGAGAAAACACAGACGACCCCCGACTTTTACCCGGTGATGTCCATGGACGCAGCAGTCGCAGCAGCGATCAAGCTAGCCAAGAAGGGGGAGATTGTCCTCCTTTCCCCGGCGGCCGCCTCATTCGATCTCTTCCAAAACTATAAAGATCGCGGTCAACAGTTTGCTCAAGCGGTCATGCATCATGGCCACTAGAAGCTTTCACATTTCCGGCCGAGCTGATTTGACCCTGGCCCTCCTGGCCGTCGTCCTTTCATTGATCGGGTTAATCGCCGTCTACTCCGCCTCCTGGGTGGTCGCCCTGGAGCGATTTGATAACCTCTACCATTACCTTTCCCGCCAAGCAATCGCCCTTGCGGTCGGCCTAGTCATTATGGTCATTGCCGCGAGCCTCGATTACAAAATCTGGAAGCGGCTCGCACCGGTGGGTTTCCTTACCACCCTCGTCTTGCTCGTCGTTGTGCTGACCCCCTTGGGCACCGAGCGTGGCGGCGCCCAACGGTGGATTGATGTCGGGCCCGCACTCTTCCAGCCCTCGGAGCTGGCGAAGCTGACCTTCGTCGTCTACCTTGCCGCCTGGTTTGAAAAGCGGGCCGACCTCCTCGCTCATTGGCGGCTGGGGTTCCTCCCGTTTCTTGTCGCCACCAGCCTGATTGCCGCTTTGATTATGCTCCAGCCCGACATGGGAACGATGATGGTTTTGGCCCTGACGGCCATGACCATGGCCTTTGCCGCCGGGGCCAAGGGGGTCCACCTCCTCTACACGAGTGTGCTGGGGTTGGTCTCGGTCGTCACCTTGGTCCTCGTTGAGCCGTACCGGTTGACCCGGTTTTTGACCTTTTTGAATCCGTCGGAAACCCAGGGAAGTGCGTACCACATCAGTCAGTCCCTCTTGGCCATCGGGTCCGGCGGACTGTTCGGTCGCGGCTTCGGGCAATCAGTCCAAAAACACCTGTACCTACCCGCTCCGCACACGGATTCCATCTTTGCCATCATTTCCGAAGAACTGGGTTTCGTCCGGGCCGGATTGATTCTCGGCCTCCTCCTTTTTTTGGGCATCCGTGGCTACCGGATCGCCCGGGGGGCACCCGACGCCTTGAGCCGACTCTTGGCGACCGGGATAACGAGCTGGCTCCTGATCCAAGCGACGATCAATCTCGGGGCCATGCTCGGGGTCCTTCCCTTGACCGGCGTACCCCTCCCGTTTTTGAGCTATGGGGGGTCGTCGCTCATCTTCACCCTGACCGGAATCGGCATCCTCCTTTCCATTAGTAAGCACGCTGCCTACGAGGTGAAATGAAGCCCCGCGTGCTGGTAACCGGTGGGGGGACGGCCGGGCATGTCATCCCGGCCTTAGCCGTCATCGAAGTCCTGCAGAGGAAAGCCGGGGCCGACGTACTTTTTGTCGGCGGCCGGGAGGGGATAGAGGAGGGACTGGTGGCTAAGGCGGGGATTCCCTTTCGAGGCATCTTGGTCGGGAAATGGCGGCGGTACCCGGATGTCAGAAATCTCATCGATCCCTTTAAGGTGGGCGCCGGAACGATTGAATCGCTCGGGGCGCTCTCAAGCTTCCGACCACAGGTGGTGTTTGCCAAGGGAGGCTACGTGACCGTCCCCGTAGTCCTCGCCGCCAAAAGCCGGCGACTCCCGATCGTCACCCACGAATCAGATCTTGTCATGGGGGTGTCGAACCGGCTCTCCAATCGACTGGCGGAAAAAATTTGCGTTGCGTTCCCGATTGAGTACTACCCGCCGGCCGTCCGGGGGAAGCTCGTCCATACGGGAAACCCGGTCCGCTCCGAATTTGCCCGGATCAAGGGCAGAAAGTTTCACCACCAGTTGGGCCTCTCGCCGTCGCTCCCCGTCATTCTGGTGACCGGCGGGAGTCAGGGGGCGATGGGTTTGAATGAGCTCGTCGCCGGCATCGTGGGCAATCTCACCAAAAAGGCGCAGGTGCTCCACTTGACCGGGGCACACGATTTTGAGCGAATGAAAAAAGTGAAAGAGGAACTTTCCGCCGCCCAGTCCGGGCGGTACCTTGTCGCTCCCTTCCTCTCCGAAATGGCCCAGGCCCAGGCGACGGCCGACCTCGTCATTTCCCGGGCCGGGGCGAATGCGCTGTTTGAGTTTGCCCTCTTGGAAAAGCCAACCATCCTTGTCCCGCTGCCCACGGCGGCCAACGACCATCAGGTTAAGAACGCCGAGTATTTTGCCAAGCACGGTGCGGCAGTTGTCTTGCCGCAAGGGTCGACTTCCGGGCAGGAACTGCTCAAAACCGTTATCCGGCTTCTGACAAACGACCTGGAACGGAGCAAGTTTGCGCATGCCATCGCCGAATTAGCCATTCCTGACGCGGCCCAGCGGGTTGCTGACGTCGTCCTCGGTGCGGTGAAATGACTCGCGCTCGCCAGACGGGGCGGATTGCCTCCCATTTCAAGCACATCCACATTGTGGGGATCGTCGGTGTGGGTACTTCTGCCATCGCCACCTGGGCGAAGGGAGCGGGGATGACGGTCACCGGTTCCGATGTTCCCGAAGCGCATGGTCCGGCCAAAGTGCAACTCTTAGAAGCCAACATCCCGTGGGTCGCCTCATTTTCGGAAAAGAATCTGACGGGAAAGCCCGATCTTGTCATCGTCACCAATGATCACGGCGGGATCGACGGCAATCCCGAGGCGATTGCTGCCAAGGAAAAAGGGCTGAAGGTCGTCACCTACGGTCAGGCCCTGGGTATCATCTTGCAAGGGAAAAAGGTGCTGGCGGTTGCCGGAACGCACGGGAAGACGACCACAGCGGCCATGCTTGCTCTTATCCTGCGCGAGACTGGCCTCGACCCCTCGTGGATAGTGGGGAGTCGCACGCCGGACCTCGGCGCCAACGGACACGCCGGAGGAGGGGAGTTATTTGTGGTGGAAGCGGACGAGTATCCGGACCGCCTGCCGGG
>Ga0187892_10004478_pt1 | contig 23385 bp, 19 predicted proteins | sample MA1701073metaG_FD_139345 | JGI IMG/M metagenome (GOLD analysis project Ga0187892, IMG submission 139345) | Bio-ooze microbial communities from a basaltic lava cave in the Kipuka Kanohina Cave System on the Island of Hawaii, USA - MA170107-3 metaG ... | reverse complement strand
TTGAGATTGCGTGCTACTTGACCCATCCAAAGCCCATTTGCCCGCTTAGCCAGTCCGGCGATCTCCACCCGTCGAGTGGACAGGTCGATTAGGAAGAGCACCAGAAACCTAGTCAAGCCTTCGCGAGTCCAAGCCTCGACCGTGAAAAAGCCAGCGGCTACAATCACTTCTCTATGCTGGGACAGGAACTCCTTCCAGGTCGTCTTTCGCTTTCGTTCGGGCGACGGTTCCAGACCGTGCTCCTTAAGGATGTTGGCAATAGTGCCGCGGCCGACTTGATAGCCAAGATTGGCCAGCGCCCCCTGTATTCTCCGGTAACCCCAATCAAGGTTCTCAGTGGCCATGCGGATCACCCACTGCTGAATCTCATCCTGCGTGCGAGGACGTCCGGGGCCACGTTGCCTGCTGCCATCATACTTTCTGGCGATCAGTTTCCGGTGCCAAGCTAACAGCGTCTCCGGCGTAACGAGGGTGGCCAGTTCGTGAAGGACTCGCCTTCCAAGTTTCTTGGCCCTGACTGCTAAGCGACGGCGCTGGTCGTCGTTTAGGCGTAACCGCCTGCTGCCGAGTTGTTCATGCAGCACACGGTTCTCTTCCTGGAGGTAGTCGATGATTTCTTGTTGCTGTTGGTTCAGGTAGCCAGCGAGGGAAATCAATAGCAGTCGAAATGGATCCAACGTCATGCGCATTGCGTCAGCGTAGCACGCGGAGCATCTGTTCTGACACGCCCATCTCCGTCGTCGAGCGGATTCTCTATCCTGCTGCTGTTCAAAGGGATTGAATATTTGGACACTACGGCCTCGGACTCCTTTAGCACCGCGATGACCTGTTCTTCAGTGAATCGTTTCCGTTTCATGTGAGCTCTCCTCATTAGTATTACAGGAAAACTCACCTCCTAGGCGTGCGCTATTTCAGGGGAAAGGTCATAGAGCATTGCAGGAGAATTCATTTGCTCAGCAAACCGAGATTCAACCTCCATGGCTCAGATCATAACCACGATCAAAGAGGCAAAGTCTGAGGGAGTTTCACGTCAAGATGTCTGTCACGCCGTAGGGATCTCCGGACGCAGCAGAATACTGGCCAATTTTCAGGGCTTCGGTTCCGATTTGAGTTTTGGCATTGCTGCCTTCAGCGCTTGTCGCCATGCCTTCAACTTAGCGTGCAGTTCACGCGTTTTGTCAGGCAGCCTCGCCGCAAGGTCATTCTTCTCGCTGAGGTCATCTTTGAGGTTATACAACTCGAGACGGCTGTCCTGAAAAAATTCCATCAGCTTCCAATCGCCACTGCGAATTGTGCCGACTGGCGTCGTACGCCAGATACCAGGGCCACCGCCTTCCAGATACCCGGGGAAATGCCAGTACAGCGCGTCACGTTTGAGTCTTGCCTTTGCGTCTTTTAATAACGGCACGAAACTGATGCCGTCGAGCGGTTGCTTCGGCTTTTCTTTCACTGCGGAGAGTTCGAGGAAAGTCGGGAAGACATCTACATGCATCACTGGCTGCTCGCTCACGGTGCCCGGGTGGACCACCGAGGGCCAGCGCAGAATAAACGGCACACGGACGCCTCCTTCGTAAAGTGTCCCTTTCCCCGCGCGCAGCGGGGTATTACCGGTGTTCTCCTGCTCCTTGATGCCTTCGGGTTTATAACCACCCACACCACCGTTGTCCGAAGTGAAGATGATGATAGTGGTTTCAGCCAGCCTCAACTCGTCGAGCTTCGCCATCAGGCGCCCGACGCTTTCGTCCAGACTCGCGATCATCGCGGCATAGATCGGATTGTTGTGTGAGCCGACAGGCTGTTTCCTCCTAAACTTGTCGATCAGTTCGGGTTTGGCCTCCAGCGGGGTGTGGACGCCGAAATACGGCAGGTAGAGAAAGAACGGGCGATTCTGGTGCTTTTCGATGAACCCTAACGCCTTGTCGGTGAGAAAGTCCGCTAGGTACGCACCCTGCGGCACGTCAACTTTCGGGATGGTTTCGAAGTCGTAATGCCTACCCATCGAAACGATGGCTTCATCAAAGCCGCGCTTCGAGGGGTGGTAGTCGCCTTGCTGGCCGAGATGCCACTTCCCAAACATGCCCGTCGCATAGCCCGAGCTCTTCAGTGAATCGGCAAGTGTGACGCGATCCAGCGGCAGCCTGGTAACGTTTTGCGGCGTGAGCATTCGGCGGTATTGAGGATCACCGCGTTCCAGTGAATCAACCGTGAAAATCCCCGTTCGCGGAGCAAGCTGGCCTGACATCAGCGCCGCCCGCGTCGGTGTGCAGTTCTGATAAACGTAGTAACTGGTCAGCCGAAGACCCTGGACCGCGAGCCGGTCTATGTTCGGAGTTTCGTAATACTTCGTACCAAAAGCACCAACATCTGTCCAACCGAGGTCATCGGCCAATATGAGGACGATGTTTGGAGGTGTTGTCGTTGGGTTGTTGCGCGGCTCGCCTTGGGCAGGGACCTGTGCGAGTATGAGCAACCACGAAGCAACCAACAGATTGGTTCTAAGGGAGAGTCCGCTCACAACTCTCATTCTCCACATTGGACAAGTTCCATATTCCTTCTCGAGCGACGCCAGTAGGACGCTGTATTACCTGAATTTCAAGCACGGCATACAATAGGCCGGTCCGGGAAGGAATCGTGTCGAACTCTTCAGTTGTAGACAGAAATACCTGTCTTACCGCAGCCGCTTCGCGACTCTGTCACGTCACACTTTTCTTTTGCAACCCTCAACCCGTCTATCATCGAAAGCTTCTGCCATCGGCGTTCCTGGTCCCTTTCTGCGGCCGTGGCTCTGTGCGTGCGGTCTTCAAGTAGGTTGTGATTTGGGTGGAAATCTCTGGCTGGGCAGTTGCCAAGTTTTTTGTCTCTCCAGGATCATTCCTTAAGTCATAAAGCTCCAAGGGGGCGTCGGAGCGGGCCCGGATTGCCTTCCAGTTGCCCATCCGCACCGCCTGAGCCAGCCCAGTCGGGCGTGGGTGTTCCCAGTAGAGAAACTCCTGGGGTGGATTGACCTGTTCCATATTCTTCAACCCTAGGAGCGTCGGCAGAATCGATCTGCCATCGATAGTGGCAGTCATTTTGACCCCAGCAAGCTCCGCAGCCGTTGGGAGAAAATCCCAGAAAGCCCAGACCCGGTCGCTGGTTTTTCCTGCCGCCACCTTTCCCGGCCAGCGAACGATCATGGGGACGCGAATGCCCCCTTCGTACAGGTCCTTCTTATAACCGCGAAATGGACCCGCCGCCTGGAAGAAATCAGGGTCAGCCCCGTCGGTGTTAGCGGGACCGTTGTCAGACGAAAAGAACACAATCGTGTTGTCATCGATGCCCAACTCTTTCAAGAGAGCTAGTACAGAACCAACACTGCGGTCCATTCGAGTGATCATGGCCGCCATCGCGGCCCTGGGAGTTGGCTGAGGCGCATAGTGGGTTGCGAGGTTCGCTCGTGAACGGAATTTCAGGAAACTTACCTTGGTACTCCTCCAAGGAATCCCGCGGCACCAGATGCTCAGAATGCGGGATCGTGAATGGGAGATAGAGAAAGAACGGCTTGTTCTTGTACCGCCGCACGAAATCCAAAGCGGCCTCAGCGATCAAATCGTGACTGTACTGTTTTCGCCAATCCTCCCGGTTACCGGTGAGAAAAACCTTCCTGTCATCCTTCCAGAGGAAGTGTGGGTAGTAGAAGTGGGCATGCACTTGGTGCAGGTAGCCATAGAATTCATCAAACCCCTGTTGATTCGGGATACCTGTCGTTCGGGCATCCCCAAGGCCCCACTTCCCAAAGATGCCAGTGACGTAACCCGCCCGCTTGAGCACGCTCGCTACGGTGACGTCATCACCCAAGAGGGGGACGGCGCCGGAGTTTGCCCTGACAGAGCTGTGCCCTCCGTGATGTCCAGTCATCAACACGCAGCGCGAGGGAGCACAGACCGTATTGCCAGCGTAAACCTGTGTGAATCGGACCCCTTCCGACGCCATCCGGTCAAGATGCGGTGTACGAATCTTCTTCTGGCCGTAGGAGCCTAAGTGCCCATAGCCTAGGTCGTCGGCCAATATGAAGATGATATTAGGACGATTGTTTGCCAAGGCTGTTGGGCCGAGTGAAACCATCACCCAAGAATAAAGGGCAAGCTGGATGACTCGTTTGAGATTTACGGGAGTTGGTTTAAGAGTCAAGGGTACTTCCTCCACATAGCTATCGCGAGAATTCTTCAAAATAGGCACTGTTGACCCCAATTCCTGTTCTCGCAGCTTCCTCAGCTTGGTGGTGCGGCCTCCCTTTTTATTAGGAAGAACCCGTGGGTTGTGAAGAACGGCCCTCAACGCCGTGAGTCCGACCCGCACGAATAAGCCTCTGCAGGCGCCTAACCTGATGAACGAGGTCACCTGTTGTCGAGGGAGTGCGCGCAGCGGGTGATGAGGTCGGGCGACGTGGCTTCACGCATCGCGCGGCAAGGGCACGGCGACGGCGGCCCGCTGAGCGCTAAGTGCTGCGCGGGAGCTTGGTATTACCTCGACAACAATCAGGCCGTTCCCAGCGCTGTGATCGAGTACCTGAGTCGGCGAGTCCGCCGCGGGATCAGAGCACGGACGCGGTTAGCGGCTCAACGGATGACGGCAACCCAGACTTGCGCAGCATGGAAACTCCAGCGCGTGGGTCAGCGGGCCGCGGGAAGCTTGCTCTCAAAATGTTTGCGTGCCTCCAGGATCATGACGCGAGCGAGCTGGCGATTGTCTCCGGGACCAAAATTATTGCGCTCTTCCAGCAACGCCCACAGCCGGTCAATCCAGCGGATCATTAGCTCGACATCGCGGTTGAGAATCACCGGAGCGCCACCTAACTGTACATAGATCGGACTGGAATGCGACCGCGGGATGAAGTCGCAGCACTCGATGCCAGGTCTCCCAACGCGGCTCCCGGCGATGCCGCGGCTCGGTCGCCCCTCCACCCGGACCGCAAACCATGAACTCCTGTCCACCAGCACCTCCTTCTCCAAGCGGAAGGAACGGAGGCCCGGTGGGATCTCGCGGCTCTCGATGACCGTCCCGTTTTGGACGAATTCGATTACGCGCAGCGACATGCGCGCGCTGACTTCCGCGGCTAGTTGAACACGAAAGGGGCCGGCCGCCGCAGCTTGGATGACAGAACCGGTCGATTGGCCATTCAGCGTGAAAGTAAGCAGCGGACCGTTAGTCACGAAGTTACGTCCTTCAGCCAGGCGCGCGATCCAACGCTCCCAGTTCATTACCGGCCCAACTTCCACGTACTCGCGGGCTCCACCAGGAATATGGTTAATGCCGCGCCAGTTGGTAAAAACGTCAGTACCGGCGCCAGCCGCGATCCGGAAACCACAATTCAGCAGCCGGTACCACAATTCATAAGCGGGCTCACCCAACGGAAGGATATCCACCACATTCACAGCCCCGAGCGCCGCCGACACTGGGACCTCTTTGGCGCCTGTTGGGTGGTCAAAGACATCCCGTACTTCCCTCATCGGGTGGGTATAGTTCACCAACCCTTCCTGCTTGCGCGCTTCGAGCGCCGCCATTGTGTTGAGCGGGAAATCGTGCGGTGAGTCGCTGCCACGGACGCTGGTGTAGTAAGGCGGCACCAGCTTGCGGATATTTAGAAAGACCATGTGACCCAACGGGGAGCTGTTCCGATATTCCTGACCCCAATAGAGCACGTGACGCGGAGTTGACAGCGGGTCAATCCCGCCGCGGAAAAACTCCTTGTCATGGACGAAGGCTCCGCTTGCATTGGCCACGAGCATGTTGGCGACGTTCAAATCTTCCGCCCGCAACCACGCAAGCGACTGAAGCGGTCGCTGGTAATAGCTGCCATTGTAGTTCGCGTGAAAGTGGTTTTCTCCGCTGTACCAGCCACGCTGGTTCCAATTCGTCCAGCGCCGCATTTGAATGCGTACTTCGGCCGTTTCGTCGGCGGGAACATTCACTGTTCGCTCTTCGATCTCGTACTCCACTCCCTTCAGTGCCACCAGACGCGTCGAGCCGGCCGGAACCGGGAACGTATCGTCTCCGCCGGAAACGAAGAAGCCTTCGCGTCCGCGCCCAGGATCCAACCCGAAGTAGTAAACTGGAGAGCCGGGCGGGCAGGACGTTTTTCCGTCCGAGGTCTTCACGTAGAGGCGTACGGGGGTGGTAATGCCCGTTTCGTCCACTACTCGGACCCGCAACCGACCTGACCCCTGGCGGAATTTCAGGCCGGTGATGCGGATGTGCTTTTTCTCTCCACCAGCGATCGGCATCGTGAACAGATCAATGTTGCCCAGGTGATTGGAAACGTGGGCGACCTGCTTGCCGTCAGGCGATACCGCGGGAGAGAATTCATCGCGTGGCGTGTTGGTGATCGGCTCTGGGGGTACCCCACCCTGCCGGGACAAACGGTAGAGTTCGAAGTTACCTCTGCCGTTCACCACGGCAGCGGAATAAATGACGCCCAAGCCGTCGGGCATCGCAGAAAGGCTGTGAATCTGGATACCGTCTTCCGGGCGGTTCCGGGTGAGCGGCAACTGTACGGTCAGTGGCGGCCCGGCAGGATCCAGGGACCAGATCTGCGGTGAGCCAGAACGCCGCGCGGCGAAGAAGATCTCGTGGTGTTTTGGGTTCCAAGCCGCATACACCCAGTTTGAGATGGCGCCTGCTCCGATTGGAAAGAACTGGATCTGCTGTGTCGCGCCGTCGTTCACGTTGAGCTCGTGCAGAAGCGCACCATTGGAAATCCTCAGGGGATCCGGAACCCGCAGGGCACAGGCAAGACGTGCGCCGTCCGGCGACCATGCCAACGTGCCCGCGACAGGATGAAGAGTCTTGACGTCCTGTTCACGCCCGCTGGCTAGATCTACCAGCACCAGCCTGCCTTCGATGTTGGGAATCCCTCCCTCATTGGGAGGCTCTCCGCGGATGAACCCGATTCGATCGCCTGCGGGAGACCAAGCCGGATGCGCGTGATACCCGGGGGAGACCGTGACCTGCTCCGCCGGACCACCTTCAGCCGACACCTGCCAGATGCTGCCGAACAGGGAGAAAGCTAGTCGTTTGCCATCGGGCGACCAAGTTGGATCGGTTGCCCCCCAGGTGACCGTGTCGGAATCTGCGGCCGCGCTCGAGCTCGACTGATCGCACCACAGGAAAACGCTGACCAACAGAACCAACAGGGCCGCGCTCATTGCAGCCTGCTTTCGTTGATTGGCCGTCAGACTTGCGTAATTTGGCCCACGGAAAACTGGCCGTCTCACCAAAGTCCCCTCGGTGTAGTCATGGTCGTATCGTTCCCGCTCGTAGAATCTGGTTCTGCTCGCGCAGAGTGGTTTGCAATCCGGAAATATCAATCTTGTGAATTGCAGTGCCCGTTCGCACGGATTGTGCAGCAGCGATTCCTGCCGCGTGGCCGACCAGCATGTACTGCGGCTCCATCCTAAATGATGAGTACGCAACGTGCGAAGCTGAGATGCAGGAAGTCACCAGCAGATTATCTGCTTCGCCTGCCTTGGGTAGTAGCGAACGATAGGGAATCGCGTATGGTTCCACAGGCATGCTAAGGTAACCCTCAACCAACACTTCCTTCACGACCTTCGGAAATCGATATACGTCTATGGCTACCCACTGCACCTCACGGATGTCGATGTTATAAGCTCCCATACCAATCGAGTCGTACTTCGTGGGGTGCGTCTGGAGATCATGTTGGGTTAGAACATGTTCACCCAACATCCTCCGTGTTTCGCGGATGTACATCTGATGCGGCCAGTGGCCAGTGTCCACGAATTCGTCCTTTGCCAGGCCATAGCGATTCATCTCCTCCCGAACCTTCGGCGGGACGCTAGCATCAGTTGCAAGGAAGTAGAGCAAGCCTTGGGCCCAAGTTGCATGCTCGTCCCATATCTGGCGGCGCCGCGCATAACTTGCCTCAGGATACTCCCAGGAGGCGCCAAGCAAGTTTGTTGACACCGGACCGCCGCTATTAATATCTGTCTTGCCATTGGGCATTCGAGAAATGCCCATGAAATCGCGGAGCGCCGCCGAGGCCCCGAGGGCGGCCAAATAGTTTTTCACCAGCGTGTAACGCCCCGGCTCGTAGTTCGTGGGGCGTGGCAGAGGCAGACGGTTGTCTTCACGATCCGTGAGGCAAATCCGGAAACAATAGGCCTGAATCTTGCCATCGCCCTCGCGTGGGAGGCCAACCCTCTCGACCGGCTGAACGTAAGGAAGTAGTTTGCCATCCTGCCCGAAGGGTGAAACAGCAGTTCGGAACTGATGGTGTCCAGGTAGAAACTCCCGTCGTCCCGCTAGCGACTCGCCATACATCTCGCGGCTTTCACGTCCCACTCTGTAGGAGACGCCGGCGGCCTTCATCAGGTCGCCTTCGTAGGAGCTGTCGATAAACACCAGGGCAGCGAATTCGGCACCGTTTTCAGTTCGCAAGCTGGCGATGCCGCTACCATTCTTGGTGACAGATGCCAAGCGGTGCGAAAAGAAGACTCGCACGCCCGCCTCACGAACCCAGCCAGTAAAAACCCCCTCTGCTACCTTGGGCTCGAAAGTCCAAGAAATTGGTTCGCCGTAGTGCTTCCCCACCCGCTCGAAGAACTGCCTAGTTAAACCTCCGATGACGTGCTCCTGGCGGACCGTATCGGTGCGGCCGAGTCCCCCCGATACCATCCCGCCAAGATGACCTCCCGGCTCAAGCAGGGCAACGCTCACTCCAGCGCGAGCGGCAGCAATCGCGGCCATAGTGCCACCCGCGGTACCGCCGTAGACGACAACGTCGAAGCGCTCGGCTGCTGAGGACACGCTCGCTGAACACACAACGAGGGCGACAAGCAAGTGCACAGCCATGATCGAATTGCTCAGCCGTAATACGACGCTGACCAACCTGCCGCGCACGCCGGTTTCGGGTGATCCTCGCTGCAACTCTCCTAGCATGCGTCAGCTTCTCTCATTTCACAGTCCGGCCTTTCCAAGGAATATCTTTAAGCGGGATCTCTACGTGCTTGATGCGGGCACCGCCTGACAGCCGTTGGGTCGGCTTGGAATTACCGGAAGGTGTCCACATCGGTATGTGATCCGAATTGTGAGCATAGGCAACGTGGATGCTGCCATTTGATGCTTGAATGATCGCGGGGTAGGCGTAGACCCCCGGTTTGGATTCAAGCTCCAGAAAGCTGTTCCAAGTGTCACCGCCATCCTCCGAAACTGCCAAATTGAGTGGCCACCGTGGACCATAGCCATCTTCGCGCACGTCAGATTTGTTTTTCGGCGAGTGGTTGTAGACCATCAGAATCCGACCGTCCTTCAGTGCTACAGCATCGATACCTGAGTCGGGGTTCGGAAGCGTCGTCTCTTTGGCGTCCGTCCATGTTCTCCCACCATCAGCGGAATCGGAAGAGCAGATGTAGCCAATTCTTTTCGAGCGGACGAACATCCGTAAGCGGTCGCCGGAAACCGGTACGATTGTGGGCTGAATAATGCCGAGGGGGTATTTGGGATGCACTATGGGCCCATGCTTGCTCCAGGTGCGACCGTTGTCTGTGCTGCGCTCCACCCAGGCAGACCATGCTCGAGTGCTTTCTACGGAAGTTCCGGACACGACTGCTCCATCAGCTAGAATCAAGGGTTTGTTCTTGATCGGGCCGTAAAGCCCCGCTGGCAGGTGGCGAGCAGGCGACCACGTGGTGCCCTCGTCTCTTGATGTGGAAAAGGCTCCAGTCCAGGTTCCCGCGCCATGTCCCACCTTGTAATAAAGCCAAATCACGTCATCCTTGGTACGGAACAACACTGGGTTCCCACAGTCAATGTTGGATTCTCGGACAATGTTTTTCGGTGCTGACCAGCCCTGGTTGTCGAGCTTCGACATCCATATGGCAAGATATTCTTGCGGGGACCTGTTGGGAACTATGGCGTCAACGCCGCCGAACCACGCGGCCAACAGGTCGCCGTTCTTAGTCTCCAGCAGAGTTGGGGCGTGGGCCCAGGGAAAAGGCGCCTTCTCGAAGATGAATTCGCCTTTCGGTTCGCTCACAACCATTCCTTTCATCGCAGCGAAGATGAAAATCATTAGGAGAAGTCGCTTCATGACATCCTTCCTTTTCTTCGACCGTAGAAATGTGCCTGGTCTGCGAAGACTAAAAGTCCAGTCGCAGGTTGAACTGGATCAACCGTCCCGTGCCTCTTGTCCCGGTGATTCGCCCGAAATTCACATTGCCTCGATTGAGCTGGGGATCGGCGAAGTTTGGACGATTGGGTAGATTGTAAACGTCCGTACGAAACGATAGCCCCACTTTCTCGGTCAGTGTGAATCGCTTCTGCACCGAAACATCCAAGCTGACTAGCCCGGGACCGCAGCAGATAGTCCGGGGAGCGTTCCCGAAAATCCCTTCGCCCGGTGCCTGAAACGCCGAAGTATCGAAATACTGAGCCACGAGGTCTGAACGGGGACGGTCGTCATCGAGAGCCGGATTGCGAAGGAGGTTTGGCCTTTGAGAACGAGAAAACGTGTTTGTGCGGTTAGTTTGTTCGACAACGCTGTAAGGAGTACCATCACGGAACTCCGCGATGATTCCTGTTCTCCATCCACCGGCGATGTTCTCAACAACGGAGTTTTGAATGTCGACCGCACGTCCACGGCCTAATGGGAGATCGTAAACTGCGCTCCCGATATAGCGGTTACGAATGTCATTCCCAGATAGTGACTTGTCCAGGTGTCGGAGTTCAACGTGCGTATACCCGTCCCCAAAATCCCCGGCGGCGCTACCGATTTCACCCACAGATTCCTGATCATCCACGAATTTGGACCATGTGTAATTCATCATGAAATTCAGCCCGTTCGAATAGCGCTTCTCCAACTTCATATTTAAGGAGTGATAGCTCGAATTGCCCCAGGGCGGATTGGCCAGCAGCACATCACTGAACTGAGGAAAGGGTCGCAATGCCTGATCCTGTCTGGCTGGGCCTCGCCCGTTTACTAGTGGGATCATGTTAAGACTGACGTTCCTAGTGCTGCTCAGCTTATGGCCGACGTTGCCTAGGTAGGCAACCTCAGCCAGCATGTTGCCACCCAGTTGCCTCTGGATGCCTAGATTCCATTGCTGCATGTATCCCGTGGGGTGGTTTTCCTGGAGAAAGTCTGGAGCTGTTCGTGTGGGCATGCCCAGTGGTACCGCACCAAAACCGGGGCCCAGTGGCTCCTGCACTGGGACCGGCATACCGTCACGGAGCAGGAATGCCGGAGTAAAGCCTCCGTCAGGTGAAGTGAAAGTTTGGTTGACACTGAAGCCCAAGCTGGGCCACAAGCCAATGAAGCCATATGGGGGCAAATACTGGATTCCGTAACCACCCCTAAGGACGATACCTAAAGGAGCACGGTAAGCAAATCCAAACCGCGGACCAAAGTCGTTCTTGTCAAAATTGTTGGCGTACTTGCCACGCCCGTCCAGACCAGCGAACGTTACTACACCGGGCGTGCCTGAAACCGGATTGATCGCACGGCGGTCAAAGCCGCTTTGCCGATTGTTTCGCTCCCAATAGGGGGCATCAATCTCCCACCGCAAACCCAAGTTAAGGGTCAATCGGGAAGTAACCTTCCAATCGTCTTGAACGTATGCCGCGTAGTCGTCGCTGCGTTGCTCAAGAGGGAGAGTATCAACGATTTGCGCTTCGGTCGTCCACCCCAGGAGCAGCGTTGCTAACCCATCTCCTGTTGCTCGGTCGCTGAAGATAAAGCGTCCGCCCGTGAGGTTATTTCTGTCGTGAAAATAGGTGGAACGGCGGAACAGAAACCCAGCCTTGATCTGGTGCCTTGATTTGATCCAGGTCATACTATAAGGAATCTCAGACGTTGCGATTGGCCCATTAATCTCCTCCTGATCTGCTGAGCCAATTTGAGTCAGCCCTGTCGGCTCAATCCTAGCCAAAGAACTAGGATTCACGCCTCGTAGACCGAACTCGCCGTTCTTCCCCGATCCCATTCCAAGGCTGCGCGGCAAACCTAATTTCCGAAAATACACGAAGCGGACTTCACTGATGAGGTTTGCTGAATGGTTGTGGCTCCAGCTTACTGTGCCACCGTGCTGCTCACCCTCGACCGAGCGGGCTCGGGGGTCGGCAAAATCGTTCGGAAACGCGCCGCTCGCCTGCGTTGGGGCCTCAGAGAAGCTGTAACGTCCGTAGATCCGATCTTTGGCACCCAAGTTGTGATCGACACGAGTCGTATAGTAGTTCTGAGTCAGCTTGTCGGAGACATTGACAAGAAAATTGTTTCTGGGAGCTCGAGTGACGTCGTTGGTAGCCGTGTTCGGCGCTGGGTATAGCCTGGCAAACGCTTGAGCTACTGGGTCAATTCTGTTCTGCGGGATGACATTGTTCGGGAAAGGATTTCCCGTCAGAGGATCGCGTACGATCAGATCAGTCCGCCTTGAGAAATCACCCATAATCTCGGAGGGGTGCGGCACAACGTAGTTGGAGATAGTGACGCCCGTTCGGCGGCGGGCGCCTTCGTAGTTAAAGAAGAAAAATGTCCTGTCTTTAACGATCGGGCCTCCGATCGAACCACCGAAGATGTTGTAACGCAAAGGAGCCTTACTAGCAGCAAAGAAGGTTCGAGCGTCAAGCTTGTCATTGCGTAGAAACTCGTAGAGCGCACCGTGGTATTTGTTGGTCCCGGCCCGCGTAGTCATCACGATAAGACCGCCGCCGGCACGACCAAACTCCGCCGAGTAATTGTTGGCCTCCACCTTGAACTCCTGAATTGACTCCGCCGGCGGGTTCATCGTGAGAGTCTGGTTGCTCAATGTAACATTCATGCCGATGCCGCCGTCCAGGAACCAAGTCTGGCTTCGCCCACGCCCTCCGGCCATGCTGAAGATCGGTATCTGCTCTTGGCCTGCCTCGCTTTGAAAAGCTACGTTGCCCATCAAACGCACGAGCGAACCGCTGCGGCGGCTTTCCAGTGGCATGTGCTGGACAGCGGACCTCTCAATCAACTGGCCGACTGACGAACTTTCAGATTCCAATAGAGGTGTGTCGGCTTTCACCTCGATAGTGTCTGTAACCTCACCAACTTCCAGACTAATGTCGACGGTGCGTGCAAAGCTGGTTTCGAGGACTACCCCGCCACGCTTGAACTTCTTAAAACCGGGAGCCTGGCAACTCACTTCGTACTCGCCCACCTGCATTGCCGGAAAGACAAACGATCCTGCATCATTGGTTTCTGAAGTGGACGCGATACCTGTGGACACGTTCCTCGCTTCCACCTTGGCCCCGATGATCACGCTACCAGTAGCGTCAGTGACAATGCCTGTTAGTCGAGACTGCATCTGCGCCGCGATCGGAACAGCTGCCAGTCCAAGAAGACATGCAACGAATCCAGCAACGGTGCACTTCATGGTATTGGCTCCTCGATGTCATCCAATAATAGAGAAGGATGCCACTATCTAAAGCCGAGGAGCAGTTTACCGCAATTGAAAAGTTGTGAAAGAGTCTTCACCGCTGGTGAAGTTAGGATCTCTCATTGGTTGCGACACCGCACAGGCGCAGGTTCCTCCAAGTCATCCTTTTGGTCATTGCGATGAACTCGAGAACCGCCCGGGAGGTGTAATGAGATCTCAAGCGGAGCAGGGCCATGTGAGATACAAGAGGGGGTGCATCGGTCCGGAGCACGAGCAGGGGGCTGTCGCGCGGCTCGGAGTTAATGTTCCAGAGAAAAAGAACGGAGATGCCAAGACCGGAACGGATCATCGCCTTGATCGCCTCCGCACTATCGGAGCGCATCACAACCCGTGGACGAAAACCAAGTCGTTCGAAGTAGGAGGCAACAATGTACTCAATGCGCGATCCTTTCTGATAAAGAATAAAAGGAACTTTCGTGAGTTGCCGCAGAAGGCAAGGATTGGGAATGTTTGCGCAACCACTGACAAAACCGGCAGGCGATTCCCAGCTTGCCATCATCTCGATATTTGGCTCTTCTTCGACGTGTTGCGGACTCAGATCGAGGATGAGGTCGAGGTGGCCGGCTCTGAGCCGCTCAAGTAGATGATCTCCAGTGGCAGTTTCGACAAACACTTCGACGTTTGGGTAGCGCCGGCGGTAGCGTTTAACCAACAACGGCAAGAGGTAGCTGCTAAAGCTCGGCCCAGCGCCCACGCGAACCACCCCCCGGCGAGCGTCCTTCCACTCGCCCAACGCCGCGGCAGCTGTCTCATGCTGCGCCAGGATCTCACGCGCAAATGGCAGGAGCAGGCGACCGGCATCCGTGAGTTCTAGCCGTCCTGCCCGTTTTGTGTAGATGCGCACGCGGAACTCCTCCTCAAGCGTCTTGAGATGCTTGTGGACAGCCGGAGCGCTTAGGTTGCATCGATCAGCTGTCTCCTGAATACTGCCGCAATCCGCAAGCACCGCAAGGCTGCGAATTTCTCTCATTTCCATATGGTGCCCCCGATTGGATTCACTATTGTTGAAGTCATAGTCATTATAATTCAATTGCGCTTTATCAGTAGGCCGCTTAGAAAGTCGACGATTTGGTTCTGTTCGATCGAAGACTTCTTTGTCTCGCTATGAGACCCGACAGCACATACAAGTGGTGGGTGGTAGCGATGCTTTGGTTCGTCTGCTTCTTCAACTATGCAGACCGGCAGGCCATCTTCTCTGTTTTCCCACAGCTGAAGGCCGAGATTGGTCTGAGCGACGTGCAACTCGGTGTCATCGCTGGCTCTTTCATGTGGGTGTACGCATTGGGTGCACCCCTAGCCGGAATGGTCGGCGACCGCGTGAACCGCAAGCACCTGATCCTCGGTGGCCTCATCTTCTGGTCCTTCATTACTATTGCCACCGCGCTCTCACGCAGATTCTGGCACTTGGTATTGTTCCGGGCCCTTGAGGGGCTGGGCGAAACCTTTTACTTTCCAGCTTCGATGTCGCTTCTCAGCGACTATCACGGTCGCGACACACGTTCGCGCGCCATGGGTTTTCACCAGTCAAGCGTCTACGCCGGAACGATCGCGGGAGGCACTCTGGCCGGCTTGCTGGGCCAGCACTACGGCTGGCGCTCCGGCTTTTACCTGTTCGGCTCCCTAGGTATGATCCTTGGCTTTGTCCTTCTAATCCTGCTGCGCGAACCGGCTCGCGGGGACTCAGAATCTCGCGCACACCTTGAACTCAAGCCGAATGGCGGCTGGCGGGAGACACTCGCCGACGTTTTCCGTCACCCGGTGGTCCTGATCCTCATCCTAGTTTTCATCGGGGCGAACTTTGTGGCCATGATATTCCTCACCTGGCTGCCCTCGTTCCTCTACATCAAGTTTTCGATGAGCTTGGCAATGGCCGGCTTAAGCAGTACTGCGTATCTGCAGATCGCTTCGGTGCTGGGCGTGATTTCCGGCGGCGTGCTGGCGGATCGCTTGGTAAGGCGACATCCGGGGGGACGTATGATGAGCCAAGCCATCGGCTTGTTCGCCGGTGCGCCGTTCATCCTACTGGCCGGGTCAACCGTTTCGGTGCCTGTCCTGATCGTCGCAATGTCCGGGTTTGGATACTTCAAGGGACTCTATGACGCCAACATCTGGGCTTCCCTATACGACTTCGTGCCACTGGAAAAACGTGCTACCGCTCTAGGCCTGATGAATTCGGCGGGTTGGCTTGGTGGCGGCATGGCTCCGGTTGTAATAGCAGCCGCCGCGCAACGCTTCGGCATGAGCGCGTGTTTGAGTGCTAGTTCGCTTATCTATGTGATAACCGGCCTCCTACTCTTGTACGGCATTCGGTCACAGATCCGCCGTCGAATTTCGCTTAGCAAACGGGCACCCGCATCCAACGCCGCGGCGGAAGCCTTGAAAAGGTGATAAACACATGAGTAACCCTACTGCGGAAGCAAACAGAGTCAACGTGCTTGATTCGAAAGAACTGCAAGCGATCCGACGTTTCACGTCGCCGACGATCGCCAACGCGTTGGAGACACTTGGTGTCACGCCCCAATTGGCCGTTTACACGAACGCGAAAGTACGGTGCTTGTTCTCCGATCTCGGCCCGATGCTAGGTTATGCCTGTACTGCCACGATTCTGTCGGCGCAACCTGCTTCAGACCCACGCCACGTCTGGCGCACCGAGTATTGGAAGTATACGCAAACTGCGCCGGAGCCACGCGTAACCGTGATGCAGGATCTAAGTGAGCAGCCTGGGGGAGCCTATTGGGGAGAGGTCAACGCCAACATCCATCGCGCGCTTGGAAGCCTAGGCGTAATCACGAACGGTACCGTCCGTGATGTCGAAGAGGTACGGCGGTTAGGTTTTCACTTCTTCGCCTCCGGCGTGCAAGTGTCGCACGGCTACGCTCATCTGGAAGACTTCAACCGTCCGGTGAAGATTTTCGACATCCTCGTCCATCCAGGCGATCTGGTCCACGCCGATCGCCATGGTGCTGTGATAATCCCAACCGATCTAGCGCACCTGGTAGTCGAAGCTGCTGAGGAAATTGAGCGCCGCGAGAAGCCGATGATCGAATTGTGCCAGTCCGCCGACTTCTCGATTGATGCGTTGGACAAGCTAATCCCTCATGCCTACTAGCCTCGTCACACCTCAGCTGTGCCAGTTCAGCTTCCGACGCACCAGAGAATTTGCCGTCGATGGTGCGAATTCCAGCCTATGGGCTAGAGTGATGAACCACCCTTAGCCCATTGGAGGCACCATTGGTCGTTTTGCACGTATTGCTGAGCCGATCTGAACGCAAGGCTTGTTTGTCTGAGGGCTGATCGCTCTGAAAGACAAGAGTATGTTTGACTATCGTTTCCTCTCCGATACCGCAGACAGTGAAAAAAGCAGAACTCGGGACTTAGTTGTGAGTAGCCTAAACTCTGTCAGCACCTGCAGCAACTACCTCCGCTACCAGATCAACCTGTTACAGTCCAGTAGTTAACCACCTCTGACCAGTAAGGAAGCCGTTGACAAGCCACCGATGACTCTGTCGTTGGCATTGCGTCAGCGTAGCACGCGGATCATCTGTTCTGACACGCCCATCTCCGTCGTCGAGCGGATTCTCTATCCTGCTGTGGTTCAAAGGGATTGATTATTTGGACACTACGCGATGACCTGCTGTTGATGTTGATTCATCCAGCCAGCAATGGAGACGACGAGAAAGGAAAATGGGCAGAAGATTGAATGCATTGCTGCAGGTTATCATGCAGAGGGTAATGCTCCCTCCCTTCCAATAATTTCAATGACATCGAGTTTTTGCACACTACGGCAATGGTTTGTTGAGCACTGTAATCAGGTCTCCTTTTGAGTTTTTGGGGCGAAAAGCTGAAGGCCTCGCAAAGCATGCGACGCAATCGCCCCTCTACTCATATAGAGGCTTTGAAAAGGCAAAATCTTAAGAAAATATTTTTTGAGGCTGCAAGTTGGCCCCCGAAACAGGCAATCACCCTGCGTCAGAACCGGCTTTTTCAGCGTAACGACCGAGTCGCCTCATCTTGCCGGGGTTTTGATCTCCTGAGCAACATCCTCAAATCTCAGAATTGAAGCGCTAGTCTGGAAACCTTGGAGGGGACTTTGGAATTTGGAAAGCACCGAAGAAGAAACGAAGAGAAGAACCCAAACCGACCTACTCTGCAATCGTCACCCACGACACACCAATGTCAGCATAGCACCTCAAGTGCCACAGGGTGGGGAACCCAAGAGGCATTTCCTAATTTCTTGATGCGGCTGAGAATCGCTTTTTGCTCCGTATCAGAAGTTGCCGGCGTTCGGGCTTCGCGTGTGAAAATCAGTTCCTATTTTAAGGCATGTAGAAGAACTCATTGCTCAGCGGGGAAGCCGGAATCCAACCTGCATGGCCATGCGATCTCAGTTTCCGGCTAGGCGACAGTGAGCCGGATCGGTAAACGCTACGGCTGTTTGAAGAGGAATCTCTGCGACCAGAGTCCAAGGGCCGCTCGTGCTTTTAGAAGAAAACCTACTCATTCTCCACTCGCTCTTGCTCTGGCACTACCTGAACAAAAGGCAAACTGAATAACCAGCCCGTCAGCAGGGTGGCCAGCCCCCCAATGATGCAATACCAGTACAAGGTGACTGGCGTATACAAGGACACGTAAATGACAAAGACCAAACTGACCATCGCGCCCAGAATCACTCCCGTACTGGTCGCGCGCCGGCTGAGTATTCCAAGCAGGAAGATTCCCAGAATAATTCCAGCCATCAGACTATTGATTTTGGCAAAAGCCATCACTAGGGCACCCAGACGGTCGGCATAAAAGGCCCCTACTGTCGCCAGCACTCCCCACAGAAGGGTTGCCCAGCGACTAGCTCGAGTGTAATGAGCATCCGAACCTTCTTTTTGGATCAATCGCTTATAGAAATCTACGACGGAAGAAGTTGCCAACGAGTTCAAGCTGGCGCTGACAGTAGACATGGATCCGGCAAAAATCGAAGCTACAACCAACCCAGCCAGCCCATGCGGCACCATCTTTGCCGCAAAATGAGGAACCACGGCATCCGGATTTTGGAGAGAGGCCTTGAGCAATGGCTGCTGTTCATAAACTACGAATAAGAGGATTCCCAGCAACGAAAGGAAACAAACCATGGGAATGCTTATCGCGCCATAGAAAATTAAGGATTTGCTGGTCTCTCTTTTGGACTTGGTGGTGAAGTACTTCTGCAATATCGCCTGATCAGTACTCATCGCCTGCACCGCCAGAACCGTGCTGCCGATCATAATCGCCCAAAAATTGTCGACCTTCTCCAAGCTAAATGAGAAATCAAACAATTCAAACTTGCCGTGGGCGAGACCCGTTGACCACACGGACGGAACTCCGCCGTCAATATGGGTCAGGGCTGCCACGCCGACAATCGTAAACCCCAGGAAAACCATTCCCACCTGTATAGCGTCGGTCCAGATGACACTCTTGATCCCTCCCATAGAAGTATAGACAGCTGTGAGCAGACCCATCATCAGAATGGAGAACTTTAGCGGTACTCCCATTAGCTCTGCCATTACCAGTGCTGGTGCATAGATGATGACGGCCACATGGGCACCGCGAATCATTAGGAAGAGCAGGCTTGCCACAAGCCGAACTCGAAGATCAAAGCGCCGCTCCAAATATTGATAAGCCGTGTATAAATTCCCCTTCGAATAAATGGGGAGAAATAGCCAAATCACAATGGGGACGGCAATCAAATAGGGAAAAATCATCTGGTTGTACTTTAGATCGTGACGAAAACTCCAGGCCGGGAAACCCAAGTAGGTGAGAGCACTGGTATCGGCGGCAAGAATCGAAAGGGCCACCGGAAACCATTTCATTCCCTTGCTCCCTAGCAGGTATTCCTCCATATCTGTGTTCTTGTGGTAGAACCGCATTCCAACCACTGTAATGCCCACCAAGTAAGAAACAATCACGATCAGATCTAGACTGTTGAGTAATCCCATGACATCACCTGACTAATGAGTTCATCCAAGAGGTAGACATCACTTTCAGTCTTCTGAGAAACCACCTCGGGTACCGCTACTCGAGAACTTGCTCCATCAGTGTTCCGAGGACAGGGAGCGCTTCGAACAGCCCCTCTCGATCGATAGTAAGCGGCAGAACGATCTTGAAGAGTCCTCGCTGCTTGTCAGAAACATCAGAACGCCGCTGCGTAGACAGGAACATGACGATTTCGTCGCTTAACTGTGAGCTCCGTGTTGTTCCGTTCGCAAGCATCTCGGCTGCTCCCCATTTGTGTGTCCGCTGATCTCTTGGCCCCACACGTCATTGGGCTGGTATCCATGATGCTCCGCATCGCCTCCACGGCCGTTTGATCAGGGAGCTTTCGGTCGCCGGTTCGGATAGTCTAGGGATGGCTACTTCTTGAACTACTCTCAAAAATTCACGCGCCAGATCCTTGGCCTTCCAGCTAATACTGGTGTTTTGATTCAAGCAACCACCTTCAGCGTCTCCCCCCAAAACAACGCGAGAATCGACCTTTCAGTTAGCTGGCATCGAAGTCAGGTAGGCGACAAGCGCATCCATCTCCCTACTTTTGAGACTGGCAGAGGGCAGTATCGCCTTGGGTGAATCGAGTTCCGAGTCGCAAATCTGTTTCTTAATCCACTCTTTGGAGTACCGACCGACCACACCGTTGAGTGACGGTCTCATCTGCAGCCTGAGGTCATTCCACCCCCTGGCATAGGCAACGTTTCTCCATGAAATCAAGATTCGAGACAGCCCCTCGATCTGTCTTTCGGAAGAGTTCCTGCATCGCCCAGTTCAGCGGCTGGAGGATCCACTCGGCGATGCTGGCCAGCTTCCGTCTTTCGGCCAAGTCAGCCGGCCAAGGTGCGCCTCAAGATCAGCTTCTTCCTCTACGGTCAACCAGCGGCGAGGCGGCAGGCATTGACCACAATCAGTTCCCTGGCGCTGAAGTATTGCTTTGACCGCCGAATTAACCGGGTAGCGCAGCCCGATGGCGATCATTTCATTGATCGTATTCTGCACGGCACGCGCTGATTTCCACTCACCCGCTCTGGCCAGGTCATAGAGCTTCACAAACAATTCAGGCATGACGTTGTAAAAGCTTCCGATGCCGCCATCCGCGCCCATCAGCAAACCTGCAATCGCCATTTCATCGGTGCCGTAAAAGATAGTCGCGCCAGTCTTTTTGATCTCTGACAGTAGAAACAGATCAGTTGCCGAGAACTTCAGCCCAGTCACGTTCGGAATTGCACACAGCTCAAGAATCTGGTCGAGCCTGTTGAGGCTGGGCGCATAGGCGGGGAAGTAGTAGACCAACAGCGGCACTTCAGAGGTCGACGCTATAGCGGCGTAGTAAGCCTTGATCTCAGCAAACGAATATTTGCCAATCGGCGGAAGGCTACTAACAGCGTGGACGCCGATCTTTGAAGCGTGCCTTGTGAGTTCAACCGCATCGGCAGTACTTATCGCGCCAGTGTGAACGACAACCGTTTTGTCTTTCGGTGAGCATTTCAGCGCGGTTTCAGCCACCTGCTTCCGTTGTGCAACAGATTGCTGCAGCCCTTCGCCGGTTTGTCCGCAAACATAAATGCCGTGAACACCTGCCCGATAAAGCCGATCCAGGAGCCGTTCAAGTGCCGACAAGTTAAGATTCCCTTCGTTATCAAACGGAGTAACCAGTGCCGGCAGAATACCGGACATCTTCATTGCTTCCTCCATCCAAAGCTGATGAGCCAGTCGCTTTGCAAGTCCTGTAGTTGTGGAACAGCTTGAGAACTGAGTCGAATGGCAGCCCTGAGATGGTGGTCAGAGACCTCGGGCAAAGCCGGAGGCTTGACGAGTCTCCTTGAACGGGCCTGCAGTCAAAGGCCTCCCAAAATACAACAGGAACAAACGGCATCCTGAACGTCGCTTATTAAATTAGAACCTCCATCCCTGTGCCCGCGATTCAGTGGGAATCTTTGCTTGGTAACCATCTCGTCTAATTTAGAATAATAGACGACTTCGTCAACCGACCGGATGTCTTGGGTGGAGGCAATCAGACTCCCAACTGTCAAACTCTTCGAGTCCCCCTGCGGAGCGGGGGCTTACCTAACAGAATTGGGTAATGGTTGCCGACGGGACACGAGGAGCCTGGGACTTTGGCAAACACCTGCTTAGCAAACTTCGCGCCTTTCGACTTTATAAATTAGAACATCGAGGGCGAATGTGACGGGACTGCAAGTAAACTTCGCCATCGCATTTCCAAAACCACCTGCAGCAAGTGTTTTGTAGTCGTTGCGGACAAGGATGGGTGAACGCGCCACACCGTCGCAGCTATCGGGGTGAATCTTGTCGCGTTCGAGAAGCAATAGCAGCTACCCGGCAAGACCGTTTCCAAGCCAATCGTGGCTTGTGGAGTCCGATAGAGGACTACAGGGTCTCCTTTTTAGGTACTACGATTCTCTGAGCCTTCCACTGATTGCGGTCTATCAACACCGCGAACCGTCGACGATGCTGCAAAGCCCATTGTCAGCCTTTCTTCAGACTGTATGCTTTGGATCACCAACCGCTTCTTACCAAGCGGTAAGTCCGCCATCGACAACGAGGTTGTGCCCGGTGACATAGGAGGAGGCTTCAGAGGCAAGAAAGACCACCGCGCCCTTCATTTCCTTGCCATCCTGTCCCATTCGGCCCATCGGTACGTTCGCGCTGTACCGGTCTACGAACTGACTTGGCTGATTCCGAAAGAAGCCGCCCGGGCTGATGCAGTTCACACGGATGCCAAATGGAGCCAGATAAACGGCCATATCGCGCGTCATGTTGACGACTCCGCCCTTGGCTGCATGATAATCGAGTGTTGCTCCTCCCATCTCTGTTCCTACATACTGGCGCCGGTCTTTTCCGGCCACGCCAGCTGTCGAGCCAATGTTGATAATGTTTCCACTCTTTGCAGGTTTCATCGCCTTGGCCACAACGTGCTTGGAGCAGAGGAAAACACCGGTGAGATTAAGAGTGATTGTCTCCTGCCAAAGCTTGAGGGGGCGCTTCTCAAACGGTGCGGTGTCGGGATTACTTGTGACGTTGCCGGCATTGTTAACGAGAATGTCGAGGCGGCCGAACTCAGACAAGACCCGGTCTGTCGCTGTCTCAACCTCGGATTCCACCGTCACATCGAGCGGCAGCGCGAGGGCCTTCCGCCCCGTGGCGGCGACGATCCTTTCCGCTGAACGTTGCGCGTCACCAATCGCTCGGCTTGTCAGGACAACAGTAGCACCTGCTTCGGCAAGGGCGAGCGCCATGTCGAAACCCAAGTGACGCGCTCCTCCGGTAACAAAGGCTACCTTGCCGTCCAGCTTGAAAAGCTCCCAAAGATGCACGGATTTCCTCCCGTTATCCCGGATGTTATTGGCCTCAATGCCGAGAAGTCACAAGTGCCAATCGCCGTGCTTTTCAGCCAGAAATCCACTCGGACCCTCTCCTTGAGGCGCCTTCTCCAAGACAACCTGCAGCTTGGCGGGGGCATTACCCAAATCGCTGGACGATGCGTGAAACCCGCTCCCTTCGAATTGTCTCTGACCATGGAAGCCAAATCGATTTCCCTTACCTCTTCTGGACATTGGCTGGAAGGGGAGACGCGTCTAACTGCTTCGAATTCCGATCCTTACCTCAAAAAGAGTAATAGGAGGATCAAGTTTCGAATTGCCCCGCAAGAGCGTCAGGCCGAGCTCGTTGGCACCGTCCGTAAGATACTGAGTCGCATCTTCAGCTTCAAATAAGTAGTAGGGGTCGGCACACCAACCCTCATCGAAGTAACGCATATCCTCCAGTTTTCCCCAGCTAAAATCACTGGTGTCCAACTGTTGGAACCTGCAGTGTCTGCAAGTCGTTCAGGTCAGTTCAGTAACGGGATTTTTGGGTAGTAACCGATTTCGGATTTTTTCATTCTTCGGAATATCCA
>Ga0187892_10004477_pt1 | contig 23388 bp, 19 predicted proteins | sample MA1701073metaG_FD_139345 | JGI IMG/M metagenome (GOLD analysis project Ga0187892, IMG submission 139345) | Bio-ooze microbial communities from a basaltic lava cave in the Kipuka Kanohina Cave System on the Island of Hawaii, USA - MA170107-3 metaG ... | reverse complement strand
GACGCCGCCGGACGGGCGATGTATTTCTCACGAAGCCCGATCCCCTATCCGCGCAAGACCGGCGGAAAAATCGACCGGCCGTCGCGATGGCTGCTGCATCTTGGCGTGTACGGCTTCCGGGCCGACATGCTGCGTACCGTCGCTGCCTCCCGGCTGCAACATGCCGAACCGCAACTGGCGCTCCTTGACGCCAAGTGTCAAGGGCAAGGGAGCGGCCCCTCTTGCGGACCCATCGTCGCGTTGGACGACATGGAATCGCTGGAGCAACTTCGCTGGCTGGAACGCGGCTTGGCCATCGCCGTCGTCCTCGTCGACCACGCCTTCGTCGGCGTCGACACGCCGGAAGACTACGCGGCCTTCGTGCGCCGCACGAAAAAAGCACAATCCAATGAACGCTCCGTAAGGGTATGACTTAGGGCTCTGTGTTTGTGAGGGACGATTATGACGGCTGACAAGCTCCTTGGATCGCTCACGTACGCCTCGGACGAAACCGAGTTCTTCACGCCCATGCCCGCCGGATACGTCCCCGGCCGCACGAAGTACGTCGTCGTCTTCGGCACGGTGATGAGCGGCCTCGGCAAGGGAATCTTCTCCAGCTCGCTGGCGAAAATCCTCCAGGACAAGGGCCTCACCGTCGCCCCCATCAAGCTCGAAGGCTATCTCAACCGCGACAGCGGCACGCTCAACCCGTACCGCCACGGCGAGGTCTTCGTGCTTGACGATGGCATGGAGTGCGACATGGATCTGGGCACCTACGAGCGCATGCTCAACCAGGACCTCGGCCGCCTCAATTTCTGCACCAGCGGCCAGATCTTCTCCTCCGTGCTCGAAAAAGAACGCGAAGGCCGCTACCTCGGACGCGACGTGCAGATGATCCCGCACGTCACCGGCGAAGTGAAGCTTCGCCTCCGTGAACTCGCCGCCGCCGCTGAGGCCGACGTGGTTTTTGTGGAGATCGGCGGCACCGCCGGCGACGTGGAAAACGCCTACTTCATCGAGGCCGTGCGCGAGATGTCCTACGAAGAAGGGCCAGGCAACTTCTGTTTCGTCGCCTTGACCTACATCGTTCAGCCGCAGAGCCTCGGAGAGCAAAAGTCCAAGCCCGCCCAACTCAACCTCAAACTGCTCAACGCCGCCGGGATCCATCCGCATATCATCGCTTGCCGCGCGTCGACTCCGGTCACCAAGAAAGTCCGTGAAAAGATCGCGCTGTTTGCCAACGTTCCCATGGAGCGGGTCTTTTCCATGCACGACTGTGACAGCGTTTACGTGATTCCCGAAATGCTCCGCGGCGGCGGCATCGACGCTGCGGTGATCGACCTTTTGGGGCTAGCTGATCGGGTCGACCCGGAACTCGAAGAAACCGCCCGCGCCGTCTGGAATGACTACATCGACCGCGTGCGCGTCGCCGAGCACGCCGTGACCATCGGCATCATCGGCAAGTACACGACCGTTCGCGACAGCTACGCCAGCATCATTCAGGCCATCGAACACGCGGGGGCGAGTCTGGGCGCCCGCGTGCAACTCGTGTGGGTGGACAGCTCCGATCTTCTAGAGGCCGATATCCCTGATCGGCTCAAGCACATTCACGGGGTCATCGTGCCCGGGGGTTTCGGCTTTCGCGGCGTCGACGGCAAAATCGCCTGCATCCAATACGTGCGCGAGAACCGCATCCCCTATCTCGGCATTTGCTATGGTATGCAAATCGCCGTGATCGAATACGCCCGTAACGTCTGCGGCCTCTCCTACGCCAACAGCACCGAGCTGGAACCGGACTGCCCCCAGCCGGTAATCGACATCCTCCCCGAACAGAAGAAAATCGAACGACTCGGCGGCAACATGCGACTAGGCGGGCGAGACGTCGTGCTGACTCCCGGCAGCCGAATCTCCAGGCTCTTCGGCGGCGCGGACCGAATCCGGCTTCGCTTCCGCCACCGCTATGAAGTCGATCCGCAATACATTCCCACGCTAACAGAACATGGCATGATTTTTTCCGGTAAAAGCCCCGACCATCCGATCATGCAGGTGCTGGAGCTCCCCCACCGGCAGCACCCGTTCTTCCTGGCCACGCAAGCACACCCCGAGCTGACCAGCCGCCCGCTACGACCCCAACCGATGTTCGTTGGCCTGGTAGCCGCCGCGCTTGAATTCAGCGGCGCCTGCCCGAACCCGATGGCCGCCGCAACCGCCCGCGGCCAGAACCACAATCAATGCGAAGCCCGAAACGGCGACAGGAGTACCTCAAGCGCGCTCGGTCACACTTCCGCCTCGGCATGAGACTTCTTCCGCCGCCGACAGACACGTTCTTCCAATCGCCAGCCGACATGCTTTCCGCGTCGGCGGCGACAGCCGAGGGCGTCCGCGGTGTTTCTCTGGAGCGCTTTCCGAGCACACGGTACCAAGGTAGCAAGCGAAAGCTCTCCCGGGCCATTGTCGATGCACTCAGCAACTTTGACTTCACCAGCGTCCTTGACGCCTTCGGCGGGACTGGGGCCGTTGCCCATGCCCTTAAGCGCGCTGGCAAGGCCGTCAGCTACAACGATGTTCTAGCCTTCAACCATCAGATCGGCCTGGCGCTGATCGAAAACAGCGATGTGCGGCTTCCGCTCGACGTGATGCAGACCATCGGCAACCGCCGGCCCGGCATACGATATCCAAGCTTCATCGAGCGTACCTTTGGGGGGATTTACTTTACGACCGAGGAGAACCGCTGGTTGGATGTCGCGGTAACCAACATACGGGAGCTGTCATGTCCCTTCCCGCGGGCGATCGCCTGGTTTGCCCTTTTTCAGTCGGCCTTGGCTAAGCGGCCTTACAACCTCTTTCACCGCCGCAACCTCTACATGCGCACGGCCTCCGTCGTACGGAGTTTCGGCAACAAGGCCAGCTGGGACCGCGGCTTCGCCGACCACTTCGCGGCCTTTGCCGCCGAGGCGAACGCAGCGGTTTTCGATTCCGGCCGCTCCTGCCGCGCGACTTGTTGCGATGTCATGGAGCTCGATCCGGGCTACGACCTGGTCTACATCGACACGCCCTACATCAATCGCGCCGGCGGAGGCGTCGACTACCGCGACTTTTATCACTTCCTCGAAGGGATGCTCCACTACGACGACTGGCCGGCAATGATCGACGTCAAGTCCAAACATCGCCGTCTGCTCCGATGCAAAGACCCCTGGTCCGACCCGGCAAAATGCCACGAAATGTTCCGTCGCCTCTTCGTGCGATTCAAAGACAGCATCCTGGCCGTCTCATATCGCAGCAACGGCATTCCCTCGATCGGCGAACTGACGAAAATGCTCGAAGAGGTCTACGCTCGCGTCCGCGTCCGCGAACTAGGTCGCCATCAGTACGCACTCTCGACCACGACAACGACCCGCGAGATGCTGTTGATCGCAACCGACGATTGACCTACCCGCCAAGGTCACGCGGCGGCCACGTCCGCTAATTAAGGTCCGGCTCCGCATATTCCGAAGTAACCGAACCACGACCGAAACGCGCCCGCCGCGCGGATGGACATCCTATGGTCTTCAATACGTTCGTCTTCGCGTCTTTTTTCTGCATCGTCTACCTGCTTTACCTGGCAACCATGCGCCGGCTGCGGCTGCAGAATGCGATGCTGCTGGCGGCCAGTTGCCTCTTCTACGGCTGGTGGGATTGGCGTTTCCTGGGTTTGCTCCTCCTGACCGTCGTGGTTGACTTCCTCTGCGCGGCAACGCTCGACCGCCGGCGTCCGGTCGGCGCCGCAGAGCGCATCGATGGCGATGACCCAACGAACGCACCCTACCGCTACTCTCGCCGAACCCGGCGAGTCATCCTAATGGTATCCATCGTTGCCAATCTGGGCATCCTGGGATTCTTCAAGTACTTCGACTTCTTCGCAATCAGTTTCGCGAAAATGCTCACGACGATCGGCCTGCCGCTGGAAGCTCGACTGCTTAACGTCATACTGCCGGTGGGGATTTCGTTCTACACGTTTCAAACCCTCAGCTACACGATCGACGTGTACCGTGGGCGGCTGCGGGCCGCGTCGAATTTCCTGGATCTCGCCTTGTTTGTCGCGTTCTTTCCGCAGTTGGTGGCCGGCCCGATCGTTCGCGCGGTCGACTTCCTTCCCCAGGTGCGGCGGCCGCGTCGCCTTCATCTGCCCCAAATCTACGAGGGCTGCTATCTGATTCTCTGGGGCCTCTTCAAGAAGGTCGTCATTGCCGACAACCTGGCCGTACTCGTCGATCGAGCTTTTGCGCCGGACGCCGCTCCGCTCGGCGGAACCGTGCTCGTCGCTATCTACGCCTTCGCCGTGCAAATCTATTGTGATTTTTCCGGGTATTCCGACATCGCCCGCGGCTGCGCGAAAACCATGGGATTCGAGTTCGATCTGAACTTCGACCTCCCGTACTTTGCCGCCAACCCGGCCGATTTCTGGCGACGTTGGCACATCAGCCTGTCGACATGGCTGCGTGACTATCTTTACATTCCGCTCGGCGGCAACCGCAAAGGCCACCGGCGTACCTGCATCAACCTGATGCTGACCATGCTTCTTGGGGGGCTTTGGCATGGGGCGGCTTGGACGTTCGTGCTGTGGGGCTTCTATCAAGGCGCGCTGTTGATCGGGCACCGGCTGTTGATCCTGCAGTTGCGTGATTGGGCGAGTTCTTGGTCCGCGCAGGCCAGCGCGGCCGCCCGATATGCGGCGATTCTCGGATTCTTCCAGCTTACGTGCCTGGGATGGCTGATCTTCCGGGCCGATTCCCTCGACCAGCTTGGACGGATGTCGGCGGCTCTTTGCTCGCCGTGGCCTTGGTGGATTCTCCATGGGGCAAATTCGGTTGCCGGGACCGGCGTCTGGACCCTGGCGGGCTACACCTTACCGCTGCTGATTCTGCAACTGGCGCAGTATCGCGCGGGCGACTTGAACATCCTTCTGCGCCTGCCGGCGTGGGCTCGTGGGCTGTCGTATGCGTGCATGTTCTACGGTTTGATCCTCGCGGGAGGTCAGCTTGGTAAGCCCTTCATCTACTTTCAGTTCTAGCCCGGCCGCAGATTTGACGTCGGCGAGGGCCGCGAGTTACGTGGATCGTTGGACGCTGACCCGCGTCTCGCGAGGAAGCTTTCTTCGCAAGCTGCCGGCCGGCGGCGGGGCGGCGTGCCTATGGGTGGCGCTCATTCATGGAGTGATTTCGATTGGAATCTTCCCGCAACCGGTAGCCAGGGAGGAGATTCGAGATCGGGTAATCGCGGTCACGCGGGACCATCGGCCTTCGATCGTGATTGCCGGCGATTCGCGGGCGGCTTGGCAACTCATTCCGGAAGCGCTGTCCGTGGTGCTGTCGGCCCGGCCGCAGGACGCGGTCAACATCGCTCTGAAAAACTCCGGAACCGCGCCGGTTGCGGCCGTGTTCCGTGAGCTGGGCCATCGATTTGCTCCGTCCCCGATCGTGGTTCTGAGCGTCTCGATCTGGAGCGTCAACGACCGCACGCCGGCGTTCGCCGACGATGACGAGATCTTGTGGTCGCTGTCATGGCTCGATCGGCTACGGCTGGTCGGGCCGGCACGTGCGATGCAGACGGCGTTCCTCGCGGAACGGCGGCTGTGGCAACGGGCGGGATCGCTCCTTACGTTGCAACCGGCTGAGGCGTCTAATCGGGAATTCTTCGGACATGAGGCCGGCCCCGCTGAGCGTTTTACGCCGGAAGGGATCCAACGCCAGATCGACTTCTTGAACAGCACGTGGTACGCCCGGCCGAAGCTTGACGGCATCCGTTGGCGAAGGATGGAAGCGGACTTGCAAAGCCTTGTGGACGCGGGAGTGCAGGTGGTTCTGTTCGACGGACCGCAGCATCCGGCCTTGGGCGCCGGCATCGCCGGTACGGCCGCGGGCCGGGCCGACGACTTGTTCCATCGGCGACTGGCCGTCTTGGCGAAACGATTGAACATTCTGATTCTCCGCTATCAAGACGACTGGTACGACAATGAAGACGCCGCCGACATCTATTACGACGTGATGCACGTCACGCGGCGCGGCGCGGAGATTCTCTCAGCGCGGGTTGGCCAGGACCTGAAATCGGCGATCGACCGCGCGGTGTTGCGGATGCCCCCGGACCACGAGTCGTAGTCACCAGCCAAGCGTGTTGCTCCGACATTGGCAAAGTGTTATGAGAGCGTGTATGAGAGGTACATCCAGCGATCAGAGCCGCGACCGTGAGGGAGCGGTTTCTCGCGGGGTTTCCGCCCGAGCACCCGCGTCCTGGCGGCGATAACGAGCGGGGATTCAGGAATGACGCCCAAGCAGGCTCTTGCCTTTGTGAAGACCCAGGGCGTTGTTCTCGAATCGGGGCGCGGGTCCGCAGCGAGCCTAGCCGAGGCCATCGCCGGCCGATTCGCGGTAGTTGGTGGGCGCATCCCAAGAGCAACGATATCTTCCTGTGCTCGCGAGCCATTCGGAAATCGCCCGATGTCCTGGTCTGTCGTCGGGTCGGCGGTAAAGTAACTTACATTCATCGGCGGTTGTGGCCGGCGGTGGTACGGTTGGCCGAGGAGTTCAATACGAATCGCCTTGCGGCCATCCAAGAGGTACATACTCCCTCCGGCAAGCACAAGGTCAATACCACCCCATTTCCGGACTGGGTTCCCGAAGAGGTCGTGCGGGCCGCCCGCCAACTCACCCGCGAGGAGGCGGCTCGGCTCCTTCAGGTCGCATTTTCTGCAAAGCCAAGCGCGAGAAGGTGAAGGCGCCGACTCCTACTTGACACCGCCCGCCGCACCGCTGACAATGATCTTGAGATCGCTCCGGCACGTGTTCAGCGTAGGTCAAGGAATCGTTCATCCCGGCCGCCCGGCGCCGGTCAGGAGGCGGGATGCCAAGCGCAATCATCCGGCCCTACCGCTGACAGCCACGCAGTCGATTTCGTATGATTCCGCCGACTTTTGGATGCGGGCTCCCAAGAGCCTCCTGGCCGATAACTCCAGACGGTAGTATATCCGGTCTGGCTTGCCGAATCGCCGATGCTGCCTACAGTAGACATGCTAAGAGGCGTCGATGGACCTGACGCCCAGCGAACCGCCGAACCGGGCATGACTGCGAAACCGGTTCTCGGCCTAACGCTCACGGTGGCGAACCATGCTTGAATCGGTCATCTATTTCCGAGGCTTCCCTACTTCTCTTCACGGCCTTGCCGCCGACTCCGATGCGTTGGCGGATTTCAAGCTCGTTGCTAATCTTCCGGAGGAGAAAGTCAATGCGCTTCGTCAACGGCTGCTTGAAGCTCGGGGGTTCCTCGACCCCAAAGCGCTGACAGCTATAGTTCACGAAGTGCTGAGAGACGAAAACGCCGCTGGGTCTATACAAAGAGCGCTCCGCAACCTTAGCCCAGAGAACGTCAAGCAACTGCTGAGTGCTCTCTCCGAACAACAACGTGAGCAGAAGGACTTTCCTCTCGATAAGGGTGATTTGGGGAGGCTGCATCAGATTCTACCAACGCTGATCCAGCCCTATCCCGCACTGGCGCGGTTTAAGAAGGCAGAACGGCTTTCCAAACTGACGGGGCAACAACTCGAGTCGATGGAGTTGATCTGCGATTTTCGGCCGATCTTTGACGAGGATCGCAGGCAGATCGAGGGAATGATGCCGTACACACGGCTCCGCGTAATTGCCACCGGGGCGGACGGATTGCCGAGGTCTTTCGAGGCGGAACTGACGCAGCAGCAGGTTAGCGATTTGGCTGAGAAGGCCTCAAAGGCCAAAGTAAAGCTCGATGTGCTACGGAACTCTGCGGAGAAATGGGTTCCCGGCGGATTGCCCGATCTGCCCCTGACACGCGTCCCTCGAAAGGAGTCGAGCGATGCCTGAAATCAGGAGTGAAGGAGTACACGGTCGTGTTTTTTTGCCGCAGCAGTTGGGCGGGATCGTAGAGGACAATGATGATTGGAATCGCGCACATTGCCTGATCAAGTGCGTAGCACAAGATCAGGCGATTATCAGAATCAACCGAGGACGCGGAATCGAGACTTACACCGGCCTTTTGAGAGGCTTCGACCAAGACTCCCAGTCCGAGGCGGTGGCTGTGTTTGCGACAAAGGCGATCGAACCGGTCGATTGGGATGCCGTTCTTAAAGCTATGAACAGCCAGTTGACGCTTGCTTGGCATGGCGGAGACGTCCGCGCGAAGACGATCGTCAACCTCGATGCTCCGGCGTTGACGTCGAAACCTGACGACGAAGTCAGCGTCGATGACGAGAACCCCGCAGAGTGGACTGCCGACCGACTCGCCGGTGAGTTACTAGAACTCGACGCAGAGAACGACTGGCCTCGCCTGCGTGAACTGATCCTGGTCGCTGAGGATACCGGTTTCACGCATGAGCAGAGCGCGCAGCTCGCCCCACGTTTGCTCGGCTTCGCGATGCAGCATCGCGAAAGTAACAATCCGCAAGATGAACCGATCGTCTGGTCGGCGATCCGCACCGGGGCTTCCATGCTTCGCCCCAATGAGGCCCATCGTCTGCTACCGCTGCTCGAACCGGGTCATTCTATCGAGACGAGTCGTGTGGCGCTCAAGATGCTTGGTCGCATCTTCGAAGCCCAGCCGCCGGATGGCGTGGAGCGGTATCCAGCCCTGGCGAAGAAGGTTAGTGAAATCGCCAAGTCACTGCTCAACCGTTACGTGATTGCCAGCAGACAGAGTGCTGCGATGGCGCAATTGGCCATCTACGCTCTTGCGGCAATGGGCAGTAGTAGTTCATTGAAGGTCGTTGCCCTCGTTCGGCTCCTTGATGTCGCTTGGTTCACGCGTCAGACCGGCCGCGACCTTCGCGAACTTCGGGGATATTGGGATCACCTGCCTTCCCCAGTTCCCACCGGGCCGCGCGACTTGCTCAATCAAGCGCTTCAAGAGCTCGATGTCGACTGACCTTTTTGCGCCGGAGTGATTTCATGCCGGCCCACGACCTTGCGCAAGGACCACAGGCGCTGGCCCGCTACGACGTGCTTGGCCAACACTCGCCAAGCGCACCGAGGTTTATCCAGCACGTGGCGTTGCACAACGCCGATGGTAGTGACATTGATCACGACCAAGTCGTCAATGTCGTACACATGGGACCGCCATTAGAAAACGGAGAGATTCGTGTACACGCGGCCGGCAGCGTTCCGTTGGCCACAGATGAAGTCGTGCGAATAGGTGTTTGGGTCGAGAAGATCAAAGACGAGTATATCGAAAGCAAGATCGAGGCGAACTCATCGTCTCCAAAGAAGTGGCGGCAGTACGTCATTCATCCCCCGTGGGAAGATTGTCGAGATGCAACACAAACGTGCGGCGCTATCGGCGATTCAGTTGTGCCGGTTTTGTTCTCGATGCCCACCGACAAGTCGAAATCAACTTGCTGCTCGTCGATGAAGAGGCTCTACAGGCGCTCCCCGAGGTGGATGAACAAATGCTCGTGTTAGCTTATCCAGACGCAAATCGCCGACGCCTTCATCGTCTTGGAGTGCCGGGCAACGGGCCGTGGCGGATCATTTTGGCAGGCTATGTTTTTCACGCGCTGGACCGCACTAGCCAGCAGATTCGCGACAGACCATACCAGGCCAAGCCTGGCGACGAACGGTTTTGAAGAGCCTTCCCGAAAGGAGCCGGCGTTAGCTCATGGGCGCACGGGTCCCCGCTGGTGCGTAGACCCATGCCACCGGATTGGGGATGCACCATCCCTAACAAAACCCGACACTCCGGCTTGACTCCCGCCGGTTCGTGGGGTATAGTTAGGTATGTGTTCGCATATCGGACATCGCCCGCCCGCACCGCAACCCCCGCGCAAGGTGCTCCCGCGTCCCGCCCTCCGTCCCTCCGTCCCTGGGTGCCCTCCTCCCTTTCAAGAGTGCCACACCGTGACACACTGCGAAAAACAGTATTTTCAAAACGAACCCACTTGCCGCATACGCTTTACAAAAGTGACCGCCGACGTACAACATGATCCGATCGGGGGGACTGATTCGTGCACCACGGTAATTGCGCGAGTATCCCTTCCTTTGCTGTCGCAAAGAAGGGGGCGCCCAGCGGTCGGGAGGAGGGCATCGGTCTCAGGAGGACATGATCAATGACCAGCGAGCGAACGTTGCTGCTCAAGTGGATCGAGGAGGGCTTTTCGCGGAAGGCGTGGCATGGGCCGAACCTGCGCGGGACCATCCGGCGGGTCGATGCCGCCCAGGCGTCGTGGCGACCGGGGGGCGGGCGGCACAACATCGGGGAGATCGTCGTGCACTGCGCCTATTGGAAGTACGCCGTACGACGGAGAATCCGCGGCGACAAGCGCGGGCCCTTCCCGCTGGAAGGGAGCAACTGGTTTACGCTCCCCGAGCGACTGAGCGACACCGAGTGGAAGCGGTACGTAAAACTCCTCGACAATGAACATGCCGCGCTCACCGAGGCCGTCGCAACGACGTCCCGGTCGAGCTTGTGTCGGACCAAAACGGGCATGGGAAAGAGCGTTGCACCCCACGTTTACGGGGCGGCCATGCACGACGTGTATCACGCGGGACAGATTCAGACCATCAAAGCTTTGTTCAAGTCGCGGTAATCAATGCTGTTGGGCGATGCGTCGGATTGCGGAGGGACGGGTAGTCCAAGGGCGCGAAGGTCGGCGTCTTTAGATCGGGCGATTCGTGTCGCAATGCAGCATAGGGTCTCTGATCGATCAACCCTCGCTCCGGAGAGCGTGATGAAAGGCATCAGGAATGTCTGCTTTCTGATCATCGGCCTAACCTTTCCGAATTTCTTCAAGCAAGACTCGGCGTATGAACGGATCGGGATCTCAGATTATATTCCCAAGGTCTGACGGCGGCGGAAACCCCATCCATAGGTCGCGCGCTCACTCGCCCGGGGGGACGTTAGGGTTGCGGGCCGCGTGCCAGGATGGGTACGGCCGGATTCAGCCGTGCGACCGTTGCGCTCGCGTCGGGAAAATGTTTGGCGAGGATGGCGGCGAGTCGATCTGTACACCACTGCCGCTCGTCGGCTTGAGTCGCCGCATCGAGCCGGTCGCGCCAATCCGCCAGAACATGGGTTTGCACCAACATGACAGCGCGCAGGTAATCCGGCCGATCGGCTTCTTTGACCGGCCAGCGCGTGCAGCGCTCCTCAAGTTGAATAAGCAGGGCGGCGGCCGCGGCGAACTTGCCTTGGGCGGCGAGAATGCGGCAGCGGAGCAGTCGAGCGAAGAACGGATAGGGCATGGCCTGTTGCGACGGCTCGGCCAGGGCCGGCTCCAGTATGGCCAGCGCGGGGGCGGGGTCAGGCTCGGTGCCGCGCAGCGCCGCCTGCCAGAGCGCCGCCGCTGCGGCGACCTGCAGGTCGTCATGCTCGAGGAGAACGGAAAGACGAGAAGCGGCGCGTCGTGCGCCATGGGCTCCACCGGCGGCGTCGACCGGCAGAAGATAGGCGCGTAAGCCTTCGGCGAAGGGTTGAAGGATATCCAAGCGGCCGCGGACTGACTTCAATGTCGCGGATGCAGGGGCCGCCTCCCGCACTGGATCGCCCAACAGGCGCTCGGCGTCGGCGATGAGCATGTCGGCGCGGTCGAGCATTTCGCGCAGCGATTCATCCCCACCGGGCCCAAACCGATCCGGTTGGGCGCCGAGCATCATCCGGGTACAGATCGGCTCCAGACCTTGGGCCAGGATCAGGTTCGCGGCCGCCAATTGGAGGTCGGCCTGGGCCACGGGGTCCTCGGTGGTCTCGGCCAGGTGGACAAGCTCGGCCACTCGACCGGCGATGGTTCGTCGATACTCCGGTTCATCGTGCAGACCGGCGAGGCGAACGATCGGAGGTAGCTGGTCCTTCGTCGTGACAACTTCGGATGGTGGATCGCTTGTCGCAATCAGCGCCGGCGATAAGAAAAGTAGGTAGGCCGTGATGACCCGGCGCCGGACAATGTGGTTTTGCATCATAACGGTCCTCAAGCAGGCACAATCGTACACGAGGTACACCGGCGGACAAGGCGGGACCGGCCGCGAGCGCTGTAACGTTGACGCCAGCCTGGCACGTGACTAGACTTCCGTGAGGACGCCGCGAAGTGTGCGGCCCGGTCGGGAAGAGATCGCGGCGCTGCCGTCTACGCTCCGATCACGGTACACGCCCTCGACCTGCGGAAACTATTCCATGACGACATCAGAAGATACCTGCGCGACTGAAGCGGCGCAACCAAGCGGGGACGCTGATGCCCCTTCGCCCGCGGGGCCGACCGGCCCCACCCTGGCGTCGCCATGGATCATTTCCATCGCTGTGCATGCGCTGTTGTTCACGGCCATGTTTGTTCTGGTGTTCCCGTACTCGCCGAACGCAGAGGCGGACTTGCCCGTTACTCGCGCGGAACTGGTCGGCGACCCGAACGCTGCGGCGCCGGGCGGCGGGTCTACAGTGTGGCGCGAGCCCGATCTGCGCGGCGGCGCTCCAACTTCCTCCGAGCGGTTGGAAATGCGTTTCGCGCCAACGGCGCCTTCGGGATCGGGCGCGGCGCTGGGGACGGCCGGACTGCTCAAGAGGCCGGACGCGTCGATCATTGGGATTGGCGGCGGCGCCATCGGCTCGGGCGAAGGGGCGGCTGGATACGGCCCGGGAATCGGTGGAGGAGGCGCGGAGTTCTTCGGTCTGGGTCGATCGGCGCCGGGCGTGCGGCGCATCGTGTACGTCGTTGATAGAAGCGGCTCAATGTCCGGCACGTTTGACTACGTGCGGGAGGAACTTAAACGGTCCGTTTCTGCGCTGCGCCGGGCGCAGAAGTTCCACGTGATCCTCTTTAGTGCCGGGGAGACGCTGGAGAGTCCGCCCAAGGAACTGGTCAGCGCGATCACCGCCGCCAAGAATCAATTATTCGAATTCCTCGCCGGCGTGACGCCCGGCGGGGCGACGGAACCGGAGCCGGCGATGGGCCGCGCGTTTCGGTTGGAACCCGACATCATCTACTTTCTCACCGACGGAGAGTTCAGCCCGACCCTGCTGGGGAAGTTGGAAGTGTGGAACAAGGATCGTAAGGTCCGCATTTTCACGATCGCCTTCTTCGGCGCCGACGGCGCAGAACTGCTTGAGCGAATCGCACGCGAACACGGCGGCGAGTACAAGTACATTTCCGAAGCGGATCTGCCGTGAGAGACTCGCCATCCGCGGTAGGAACGGCGCTGATAGGCAACCCTCGGGAGATCGGACAACGATGCGCTGCCCGCAAACTCGTCTGAATCGGACCACTAGAGTGAAGCGACTTGTTGTGGCGCTGACAGCCCTGGGCCTAACGCAGGTCGCGCGGGCCGATCAGGTCGTTGCGGACGGGACCAGTTACGCGGACGCCAAGGTCGTCGGCTTTGAACAAGGACGGCTCGCGTTTCGCGCGGCGGACGGGCAGCTTCGCAACGTCTTTGTGGATCAAGTTGATCTGATTCTCATGGACCGCGGCGGGCTTTTCGCTGATTTCAACCAGGCGGAGCGGTATCTGCACATGGGGGATCGTGAGAATGCGGTGGTGCGATATCGGCGAACGTTGCGGCTGGCCGGCGAGTTCTGGCCGGAGCTCATTGACGCACGCCTGCTGAAGGCATGCGACCATCCGAGCATGTTGGATCAGGCGGCGGCGAGTTTCCTTCGTGCGGCCCGTGGGCGCTACTCCGGCCCGACGGCCGCCGCCCGTTTGATCCCGCGAGGGTTTCCCCAACAGCGCGATGGCAAGGTGGTCGGTGCGCTAGACCAGCTCGACGCGGCGATCAGCAAAGAAACGGACGAGACGACATCTCTGCCGACGCGTTTCTTTCGTTACGAGATTCTCCGGCGGACCAGCGACCTCCGTGCGACATCGGAATCGCGGTCTATTGCATTATCTGCGATTCCACAAGCGGTTCGATGTGAGCGGATCTTTGAGATTCAGTTTGCCGCACTGGCCGAAGTGCTGAAGGATGGCGGCAGCGCGGAGGAGCTCGGGGGTCTCGACTCCGCGATCCGCGATTGTCCCGAATCGGCCCTGCCGAGCTTCCTGCTGTTGAAGGGGCGCACGCTACTTGCGGCGGCCTCGACCCGGGACGAGTTGATTCGGGCGAGTTGGCCATTGATGCGAGTCGTGGTGCACATGCCCGACGATTCGCGGGCGGCCGAGGGACTGTATGCGGCGGCGGAGGCGCTGGAACGGCTTGGGAACAATGACAAGGCGATCGAGCTTCTGAGAGAGTGCGTCGCGCATAAGCAAGTTCCCGACGAGACCCGCCAACGGGCGGAAACGTCGCTGGCGCGGTTGCAATCGCCGACCGGGCCGAGTTAGGCGCGGTTTTCCGCCCGGCGCCCTAAAATGTGAAGGAGTAACGATCCATGCGGTATTCCCTCGTGATTCGATGCGGGCTGTGGGTTGCGATTGTCGCCGCTGCCATTGGAACGTTGCGGCCCCTTCGCGCCGCCGAAGGGGAAGCCGAAGTCGCATCGGGAACGGTTTCCGAAATCGCAGCGGAGCAATCCGACAACGCAGTACCAAGTGCGTTTGATCATTACGTGGTTCGCGGCGGGTGGATCACGCTGTGCGCGCTGATTCCTCTATCGGTCGCGGCCTTGGCGTTGATCGTCGAGAACGGCGTGACGATCCGTCGGAAGACAATCGTCCCGCCCGAGACGGTGGACCGGCTGGCCGGTTACTTCGAGCGAAAGCAATATGCCGAGGCGGTGCAGTTCAGTGGCGGGAACCGGTCGGTTGTCGGCCATGTGGTGCACTGCGGGCTGATGGAGGCCCGCAACGGCTATGCGGAAATGGAGCGGGCGATGGAGGACGCGCTCGAAGAGCGAGGCGCACGACTCTCGCGAAAAATCGAATACCTGAACCTGATCGGCAACGTCGCACCAATGCTCGGCCTCTTCGGAACGGTGCACGGCATCATCGGCATGTTCATTTCTATTTCCGAAGCCGGAGGGATTCCGGTGATGTCGCGCATCTCGCACAATCTCGGAACCGCGCTAGTGGCGACGTTTTGGGGGTTGCTCATAGCGATCCCATCGCTGACAGTGTTCGGCTTGCTGCGAAATCGGATCGACGTGTTGCTGGGCGAGTGTGCGATCGCGGCGGAGCGGTTGATGGCGGCATTTCGACCTTCGGCGATGGCGGCGGAAACGCCGCATACCGCGCCGGGATACCACATGGCCGCGGCGACTGTGGCTCGCTAGCACTGCCCGGATGTAAAAGGGAGAGATGGGCACTTATGCGCCGGACTGTTCGAAGGACGCGAATTCGACCGCCGATCGGTTTCATCATCCTGCCGATGATCGACGTGATCTTCCTTCTTCTTCTGTTCTTCGTGATGATCACAAGTTTTGAGGCCAGCGCGAAGGTGCGGGTGGAAGTGCCGCGTCCGGAACAGAGTCAGGCTCGGCGAGCGGAATCGGCCAAGCAAGTCGTGATCAACTGCGAACTGGCCGACACAGGTTCGCCGCGAACGAGCGGCGCGCTCTATCGAATTGCCGCGGACCCCCCCGAGCCGCTTTCGCGGATATCCGACCGGCTAGCTGCGGCCAAGGCGGCCAATCCACAGTTGAAGGTGATCATCCGCGCCGATCGCAGGCTTTCGTTCGTCCACGTTCGATCCGTGATGCAGGTCGTCGCGGAAAACGGCATCGAGAGCATGAACGTGTCGGCGCTGCGAGATTTGGAGCGCTAATGCTGCCTGCCCTCGATCCTAGCAACGGGCCGGTCTTGGGCCGGCGACGGGGCGCATTGGCGTCCATGCGGCGCCGCAACCGCTTTCGTGATCCGCGAAGTGTGGCCTTGAACGTCATTCCCCTGGTCGATGTGACATTTCTGTTGATGATTTTTTTCGTGATCGCCGGGGCGTTCGAGGTTTGGGAGGGAGTTCTGGCGTCTCGAATGTTATCGACTGGAGCCGGCGGCGCGGCGCCTCTGCCACTCAGCCCGATCGTCGTGCGGCTTTCACACAGGGGTCCTGCCGACGACTATGCCATCCGGATCGACAGCGTAGCTCGTGCGCCGGAAGACTTCCGCGAGTTGACCGAACGGCTTCGCCGTATGCAGGAACAATCGGGGTTTGATGAGCAAACGCCAGTGGTGATCGTCGCGGAGGATAAGGTCCGGTGGGACCATGTGGTCAGCTGCTGGAACTGCGCCGCGCGGGCGGGGTATCGAAGCATCGCCTTCGGCCAGCCGGAGGGCCCATGACCGAGACCGCCTTCCCATTTCGCCGGGATTGTTCCCTACTGAGACTCTTGCTTTTCCTCGGCACTGCGGCGGGTGCAGCGCCATCGGCCGAGCAACCACAACGTGCAACTCCCGCGGAAGGAACAGCGGCGCCGGCCGAGGAGGCTCGGTTGAGCGCTTCGCAATTCCGTGAGGGGCTTCAGGCGAGAGGGCTGACGGAGTTGCTAGAGCTGCATCTAAAGGACTTCCCGCCATCCAATGCAATGGCCTCACTGTTGTTGATGGACAAAGTCAAGCGCGCGGAGTTCGCCGACCGGACGCGGCCGCTGTCGCAGCGGCAGGAGGCCGTTGCGCAAGCTAATTGGATTCTCGAAGAGCTCATCGAGAAAGGCACTGGAGATCCGCGGCGGTTTGAATGGCAATTCGCCCTGGCCCATTCGCTGATTTACGACGAGGGAGAGCCGTTCGCCACCAGCATCCTGTATCGCGGCGGAGGCCGTAGCGATCGACAGCGGCTGCTGCAGTTGACGACGCGAGCGCTGGCGACGGTTGCCGCGCTGGTGGCGCAATTAGCGGCGGAATACGATCGCTTGGATACGCTTTCGCTCGCCGAGTTCGAAAGGCTGGAGCGGAACAACTACATCGAGTCACTCGATCGCCTTACCCCACAGGCCGACTATCTTCTGCCGTGGGCGTTGTTTTTCGACTCGCTTCCTCGAAGCGAGGCCGATCCCGTGCGGGCCGCGCAGCTCAACCGAATCGTCGGACTATTGACGGCCCGGCCGGCGTTGCTGAAGCCGTCGCCCGAATCCAGTCGCGTGCAGGTTGAGACGCTGCTCCTGGCCGGCATGACCTACCGACTTCTCAACGACCATGCCGCCGCCGCCGACCACCTTGAGCGAGCGATGACGGCCGCGGGTCGATTGACCGATGCAACAGAGAAGCATCGCGCGGACTGGGCGGTACTACTCGCGTCGATCGAGCGAATCCGCAATGCTCGTGGCGATGGCCGGTTTGACGCGGCGATGGCCGGACTCAAGGACTTCCGCGAGGCGCCGAGAGAGCCGCAGGCTCAGGTCGGCCTTGCCGTGATCGCTGCACTGCTGGAACGATCTATTCATGAGGCGCGGGCGACGAGTGCGGAACGTGACGGCCGCGTCGTGGAGGCTGCACGGTTTCGGGACGAGGCTTGGCAGGCCGTGGCCCGGCTCGCCCGAACCGGCCCTGAGTATCGCAACGAAGTGTATGCCGCGCTCTACGGGCTCGTGGGCGCGGATGCGGACTCGGAGGGGCTTGATCCCCTGGAACAGTGCGCGTTGATAGTCGGCCTTCTAACCGACGCCGGCCAGGGCGGCGCTGACTCCGATCGTCTGCTGACGAAGGTGGTCGCCGTGGGCGAGCGCTTTCTGAGTTCGCAAACGGGGGCGGCGATTGCGCTGACGCCTGAGGTCCTCTACCATATCGGCGTCGCCCAGCATCGCCGAGGGCGTTCCGCGGAAGCAGCAGGCCGATTTCTGGAAATTGCGGAGAAGCACCAGGCCTATGAAGACGCGCCCCAAGCGGCCGCGTTCGCCGTACAGCTAGCGGCCGAGTTGTACGGCGACTCGGCGGGGCGCGGCGACCCGGCGATCGTCCAGTTGTATCGCCGCTCCTTGGAGGCGCTGGTCAGCGGGTTCGCCGACACCGAGGCCGCGCGATATTGGCGCTTCTATTACAGTCAGTTGTTGGATGAACTTGGGGAGTACGACCGCGCCGCGACACAGTATGCCTTTGTGGACGGGGAGCATGAACACTACCTTGAAAGCCTTTATCTTCGGGTTCGTTCGGCGGCGCTGGGTCTGCACCGCTATGCGGCGGACCGGCCGGGGGACGAGCTCGGTCTTCGGCGGCGAGCGAGCGACTTTCTAACGCTGGAGCGGGACTTCGTGGGCCGGGCGACGGGCGCCGTTGGCCGCAGCGCCGATCCCCAGCGGGCGCGATCACTGGAAGGCATGCTGGCCCAAGTGCGCTTGCTGGCGGCGGAGGTCCAGATTCTGCCGCAGATCGATCAAGCGGCCCAGGCTTTGGACGGCATTTCCGAATTTGAGAAGGAATACGCCGGTCACGCGGATTTGTTTCCCCGGCTCTGGCGGGTGCGTCTGGTGGCGTATGCGCGGCTGGGCCTGATCGACGAAGCCGGCAGGGCGATTTCGGCCTACATGGCTACGGAGCCGCTGCGAACGGTCGAGACGTTGCAATCGCTCTATCTGGAATTGAGCCCCGAGACGCCGTCATCCGGCGATGGGCGGGCTGCGGCGGGCAAGGCCGAGGTCGCATTGTTGCTCGCCGAGCAGATTCATCGCTGGGCCACGCGGCCGGAGAGCACCTTGCCTTCGCTGGATCGTTGGGCGGTGACCGTTCAATGGGCGGAAGCCAATCTTCACGCCGGGCGGCACGAACAGGCGCGCAGTATTTACGAATCGTGTCGCAGTTCCGAGGGTCTTCCCAGCGCCGCGGCCGACGATCCTCGGCTAACGCTGGGATACGCGGAGTCATTGTTCCAACTGCGCGAGTACGCGGCTGCACTGACTCTGTTCAATCGGCTCGCCACTGGCCTGCCCGCCGGCGATGCCTCACGATGGAAAGCGCTCCTCCGCGATCTTCAGTGCCGAACGGCGCTCGGTCATCCGGCGGCCGATATCGTCAAGGTGATCCAGCAACAACGGTTCTTGCATCCCGATCTCGGCGGCCCGATTTTGGCCCCGCAGTTTGAGCAACTACAGCGCGAAAACGAACGTCGCGTCACGGGCAAGTAACGCGCCGTGGAACTGCGTAACAAACCGCGTCAGTCGGCAACGGCAGTATCGTTAGGGTTTGGACGAGTTGTCTTGCTTTGGCTGGGTTGAGTTGCCGTCCGACTCGGTCTTTTCGGCATCTTTGCCGTCGGCGCCTTCGGTCGGGGGAGCAGCTTCATCGGCCTTCTCGGCCTTGATTGTGCGGCGGACGTTGGCGAAATAAGCCTTGATGGCCTTCTGGTATTGCCGCGGAACGCGGTCGCGGCTGATTCGGTCGCTGGCGTCGCGCTCGGCCGCGGAAACCAGATCGACCACTTGGGACGTGACCTCTCCCTTGACCTGCTCGCCGTCGACCAGGAACTGGCCGATGATGGCGCCCTGGCCGGTGTGCACTTTGGCACGCTCGGTCTTGAAACCGACGTTCGCCTCTTGAGACTGCGCAAGACCGCCCTGGCCCCGGCCGATCCGTGATCCCATGCCGCTGCCCTGGCCCTGGTTCTGGCTGCCGCTGCCCTGGCATTGCCCGCACTGCTTGTCGCCCTGCATCCCGCTGCCGTTGCAGCCGGAACACGGGTTATCCAGGTCGTCCTTGGCGCTTTGAAGGGCATCGAGCGTCGATTCGAGTTGACCCATCTCCTGTTCGAGTTGCTCGAGCTCGCTGAGCTGGTCGCCGGCCTGGGACAAGCCGGCCATGGCCTCGCCCATTTGGCCGGGGTTATTGCATTTTGAACCTTGCTGCATGGACTGCGCCAGTTTTTTGGCTACGGCGCCGGCCTGCTGCTGCTGTTGGAGTTGCTGGGCCAGGCTTTGAATCTGTTGCTGGTTGAGGCCCTTCTCTTCGAGTTGTTTCTTGAGTTGTTCCAGATCCTCCTTTTTGAGGTTCTCCAGCATGCGCTGGACATCTTCTTTTTTGACGCCGGCCTGTTCCAGCTTCTCCGCCAGCTTCTCATTCTTCGCCGCCTGCTCAAGCTGTTTGGACAATTCATCGAGTTGGCGGCTTATCTTGTCGGCCATCTCTTTGTCGGTCTCGGACTTCAGGGTGGCAAGCTGCTCCTTGATCGCCTTGACTTCCTCGGCGGCGGTTTTGAAATCCCCCTGAGAGAGCGCTTTGGCGAGTTTTTCGGTGGGCGCGTTCTCGGATTGCGGAACCTTCAGGCCGCGAAGCTCCTTCTTCATCGCCCGAACCGCGTCGTACTCCTGGCTCTTCTGCTTTTGTTTTACGGCGTCGGCGAGTTGATCGATTTTCTTTGCGGCCTCGTGCCGAATGTCTCCCGGCCGTTCGAGTTTTCCGCCGGCATCCTTATCCAGCCGGGCCAAATCGGCTCTGAGGTCCTCCAGGGCCGGCGTGGTCTCGGCCATCTGACGAATGGCGTCCATCTTTCGCTTGACGGCGACCTTGGTCTCTTCGGTCTCAGCGGTCGGGTCGAGCGCCTGTTTGGCGTCAGTCTTAGCCAACCAACCGGACGGAACGAAGAACATAAGCGATGCAAGTAAGACCGAGCCTGTGGTCCAAGCGAGCGGTCGAGGCGTGGTCAGGCGAATGTGCTGACGGGGCGACAGCGAGGAACTGATTCGCTCGGCGTCGGCGACGACGGCCTGGGCAAACGGGTCAGCGGAGTCCAGGCAATACCGCCCAGTGCTGATTCGCTCCCGCAGGCCGGCGGCCTCATCCAGGGTGGCCGCGGCCAAGGCCGGGCCTTCGCGCCGGAGGGCGGTCCAAACCATGGAAGTGACTAGCGCTGCCGCAGTCAATCCGATGGCCACCCAGCCCACCGAAATCGGCGCGGCATACGATCGTTGTCCGAGCACGACGGCGGCGAAGATCGTGGCCGCCGCCGCTAAGCACCAGCAGGCGTAGCGAAACCACCGGTTCAGCCAGAGACGACGTTGAGTTGCGGAAATCTGTCGTTCGAGTTGAGTCACAGTGCTGCCTCCAAGACCGAGGGTCGGCCGGCCGCGGCAATCATACCGCCAGCCGGAAAATGCTTCAATTACGCAACAGCTACTACGATCCTATCCCTTCTTTCGTTCAAATGGCCTACAACATTTGACGAGAAACTCGCGCCGTGGTGCCGTGATTCCACAAATAATCGTTTGCGGGATAGAATAGGGGTCGCCGTAAGGTGCGGACCGGGTGTCGCACGATTGACGACGTATGCAGATGCGGACCTCCGTTTGGTTATCCGACATGCCCCCGGAGCGTATATTGCGCCGTTCTATTGGGCGGCAGGGCTTCGCGGCCTTTGTGGGGATGGCGGCGGTTGCCTGGGGACAGGGTCTGGCAGGGGGACCCCGGCCGCCATCCTCGCCACAACAGAAAGTCGCCGATCCGATGGAAGCTGCCATCCCGTTCGGGCCGGCGATCGAACTCCCGGTGATTCTGGAGGGGCAGATCACCAACCACATCGGCATGGGGGAGGCGGGTGTTGCAGTTACGCTGCGACGTACAGTAGCCGGCGGCGAGGGACCGATTGTCGCGACCGCCGCCACTGACGAGTTCGGCGACTTCGCCCTCCGTTCCGCGGAACGAATTGACGCGGATGTGACGGTCACGATGGCCAAGCAGGGCCGCGCGCCGATCGCCCGGCAGCTCCAGCTTCGCGCCGGAGATTCGCCTGAGTTTCTCAGTGAGCAAATGACCGGGAATCTCACGGTGACCGGCCGCGTCATTGACGCCCTGAACGAGAGGCCGGTCGCCGGCGCCGTGGTCGTTGCGCAGACGGATTATTATCAACGCTCGGACAAGACCGACCAGGAGGGGCGATTCTCGATTAGAGGTTGGTCACCCGGCCGCGGCGAGCTCGTCGTGGAGGCTGACGGATTCGGGCGCGACGTCCAGACGATCGAAACCCGGCCTTCGGGAGACACGACTAGAGCCCTTGGGCGAACGGAAGATGCCCAGACTGACCGCCGAGGCGTGTCCGGCGAGGAAGACTCAACGGGTCAGAGCGGCGCAGAGTTAGTCATCCGGCTCAAACGGCAACGCATCGTTCAACTTACCATCGTCGATGACGCCGACCGCCCGATCCACGGCGTGACCGTCGAGTGCAGCGATCCGCCGCGCGACGACTTTCGCACCGGCCTCAGCGACGAGACCGGCACCCTAACTATAAGCGGTCTGCATTTCGATGCCGCAATGTTGGGTTTGCGGCTGACGCACGAAGACCACGTCTCGTCGCAGGGTTTCGACCGGGAGATCGTGCTGCCGCCGACGGAGGCGGAATCCAAGCATCGGCTGGTCTTGGTTCAAGCCGGGCGACTCACTGGCACGATCTCCGCGTCCGATAGCGGGCGGCCGCTCAACGGCGCCCGGGTCACGGTGGGATCCACAAGCTCGGAAACGTCGCCACGAGACTGGGCGGACTTCCAAGGTAAGTATACGGTGACCGGTGTTGCCCCCGGTTCGGCGACGGTCACGGTCCATCTGTCCGGCTTTGCTCCGGAGCTGAGGACAGTGAATGTTGCGGCCGGAATGCCGACGATTCTCGACCTTCAACTGGGATCGGGGAATGTCCTGAAGGGGGTCGTCAAGGATCAAACCGGCCAGCCGGTGGCCGGCGCTTATATCGAAGCCGGCAAATGGCGGGGGCAGGAAACGCTGGGCCTGCGAGCAATGACTGACGTTACCGGCCAGTTTACAATTGAGAGCGCGCCGGACGATGCGTTCGAAGTACATGTTCGGACGCGACGGGGCGGCGCCAGTCAGATGGTGCAAGCCGACCCGAGCAGGACCGTGGAGATCATTATTCCCACGGAGTCGCCGAGTGACGCCCTCACAGATCCGGTGATCCTAAAGGCAGGTGATGTCGCTCCGACCACGTCGCTGACCCTACTCGACGGAGCGACGGTTCGTCCCGGGGACCTGGTCGGGAAGACGATTCTAATTGATTTCTGGGCGACTTGGTGCCCCCCGTGCGTGGCGGAGCTTCCGCAGTTGATCGATGTCTATAAGAGGTTTGGGGCGCGAAAGGATTTCGCGATGTTGGGTGTGAGCCTAGATGTGGATCGACGCGCTTTGACCGACGTTGTCAAGGCGCGCGCGCTGAAGTGGCATCAGGTCTATGGCGATACGGCCCAGGCGGCCGCGGATAAGTTCGGCGTCAGCAGCATTCCCGCGGTATTCCTGATCGGGTCCGACGGTAAGATCGTTGCTCGTGATCTTCGAGGAGAGGACATCGCCAGGCGACTCGAAGAGGTTTTGAAAGCGACCCCAGGTGATGTCCCTAATCGAGCAGCAGAAGGACGCTAAGTTGGCCGTCGCCGGGGACGGCCCCTTCACGGAAACACGGCCGGCGGGTTGGATTCAACCGACGCACGATCGGGCGATCCGCGCCTTGACGGCGATCGATGAGCGACGGCTTCGTGATGCGGAAGAACACCTCGAAGCGATGCCCGACCAAGCGGCGACTCGGGCATGGAAACGACTTGCGGAAGGGCTCATCGCGATCGAGAAACGGGAAT
>Ga0187892_10004475_pt1 | contig 23391 bp, 17 predicted proteins | sample MA1701073metaG_FD_139345 | JGI IMG/M metagenome (GOLD analysis project Ga0187892, IMG submission 139345) | Bio-ooze microbial communities from a basaltic lava cave in the Kipuka Kanohina Cave System on the Island of Hawaii, USA - MA170107-3 metaG ... | reverse complement strand
AGGTCAGTCTGTTCATTTTTGTATTGACATACCGACCTGATTCTGCCATTCTTGCTTCACTCTACAACCGGGGCCTCCCATGAATGATGATCTCAAGGATCTGCTGCTTGGTACATTTGAAGCCTCTCTCGAAGCCCAACTCCGGGCCGTCCGCCGTCTCCGCCAGGGGAAATCGGAACCCAGGCGCGCGCGTTCCAAGAAAGGTCTGTCACAAGTTGACAGGGCCTATGACGTACTTAAAGCTACCCGCGCACCGTTGCATGTCTCGGAGTTGCTGGCCCGCATCGAGAGTCGCTTTGGCCAGCCGGTGGATCGCGACAGCTTGGTCTCCTCCCTTACCAAGAAAGTGGCGCGCGCAGATCGCTTCCTGCGCACCGGCAAAAACACCTTTGCGTTGCGTCCGGAGGCCCGATGACTCTGCTGGCCGCGCTGCTGGAGATTCTGTCGGAATGGCGGCAGGCCTTTCCCCAGCAGCGCAGTTGGAAGAGGGCCGCGCGGCAGGCAGTCGGAGGCGTTGAAAGGAACCCGCGTTAAGAGGCTGACGATTCTCATTTGGCCATTCCTTGAAGCATGGTGAGCACGCCCTGAGTAAAATCGTCTTCAGCCTGTTCCGTGAAGGGTGAAACCATAGGCTCATAGCCTCCTTCGGAGAAAGCTGCCTTCGTGGTGAGATAGCTGAGCCAGCCGTTACTGTAACCAAAATAGAAAATAAAACGAAAGGGAGACCGCTGCCTGATATGGAGGGCAATTTCGCAGAAGAGTTCCAGTGGCGCTGCCCAGATCACAACATCCTCGTTAACTCTCAGGAACCTTACAGGTATGCGCACTAAATGCGCATCTCCCTGGACGGACCGGGTATAGTTTCTGAGATCTTCCGGCCATTTCAGCCCAGCCCTCCGCGGCGTCTCGATAATCTGCTCTCCGGCCCAAAGCTTCACTTCCGAAACAGTCCTTCCCATGGAGCGGTTGGCTGCCAATATTCTGTCTCCGAGCAGGACATTAAATTGAGTGATGTGACCGCTCTTGAAATCGGGATAAACACTGTAGATCGGAGCCATATTGCCAGCGGCCCCGTTCAGGTAAAGCATCGGTGCTCCCAGTTTCGCTTCGACATACTCAGCCACCACTCCCTGGGCGTCGCCGCTGATCTGGAGATTCTGCGGGCCCAAGACGGTACCATGCATCGCGTAGTTCGCGATTAACGCGATTGGAGATCCATCCGGTCGTTCGAGCCGGATCAGGCCGATCTGACGGTCCACGGGGCCCCTCCGGATTCAGTCCCAAGGAAGTCTGTCCCTCAGGATCTCTGGCGCGCCGGTTGATGTTGGCCGCGGAGAAGCCTGTTCCGACTCGCAAGCGGGCGGGTTCCAGCTGGTTTCGCGCTTGCCGTATCCCTTCAATCAAAGCGTTTTTGACCTTTTCGGAATATTCAGGATTCGGTTCGTGGTCGTACCTTGCCGCCAGCACGGCGGCTCCCATGCCCGGAGGGCCGACCTCCGGGGCGGAGTGAGTATGCGTCACTGTCCACCAGACTTGCGCTCTCTTGATCCCCGTCGCCTTCTCCAGCTCTTGAGCGAAGAGGTCGTAATAAGATGGGGAGATCAGACAGATGTCTGTAGACACGAGAAAGAACTGCATCGTTCCATCATCCATGGCAACGATGCGGTGGTAGAGATCGTCGTGCACCCCTGAGGACTGTCTTGCCGCATATCCCAATAACCACTGGGGCTTGTCAGGAGTGATCTTAACTTTGATACACGAGGCCCGAAAATTCTGAGCATTTGCCGTGACTGCCACAGTGCAGATAAAGACGACCAATCCAAAAAAGAACTTCCAAAGGTTCCTATCTTTCACAGTTGAATACTCCACGACTGCCTTTTGACTCTCACCCGCCCGCATCCTTTGGATCGTTTCCCACCACTTCATAGACGTTGTCAGCCGCTTCCGCTGTCCACAGAATGCAGGCCTAGTCGCCTTCCACCGACTCCTGCTTCATTTCTTGAACGTCGCTCCGGGCTTTCAAACTCCGCCAACACCCGCTCGAAAAACGGCTTCAAAGCCTCCGTCGCCGTCAGCGGGCCATCCTTCGTGAATAGGATCGAGTTAGATGTGTAATCCGATAGGATGCCGTGAAGATTCCCTTCGCCGAAGCAGTTCAAATGATGGTCAAGGACATTCTTTGTCGACTGTGTCGAAGCCATTCGTTCTCTTCTTGCTGGATCAAGGCTTTCGTTGGTGAAAAACGCCCGATCATAGCGAATTACTGCGGAAAAATGAACGTCGCACCTTGATTGACAATTCGTGTATTTGTGCTTCGTAAGTCGTCCTGCTTACTTAAACATCCCTTTGTCGGAACACTCGAATGCCACTGGGATCCAGTGGTTCAGATTGTGTTTGCGCAAGAACCAGCGACACTGTGAGAGCGAAGTGCATCTGTCGTTCGGCTTATCAGCGATTTGTCGGGTTTTCCCAAATTGAGCCGTAGTTCGCTTTGCAATCATAGGGTGATCATGAAATCGGACCAGAAAGCACATCAAAGGATTGCTGAGTCTTTTCGACGAAACTGCGACGAAGATACCGGCGGCCTGGTTGGAATAGAAGACTGTCTTCGTGAGGTTCAAGTGCTGCTCTGAGAAATAGTAGGTGACGAATTCCGACGCTTGGGCGACAGGCCTCGATCCCATCCGCTCGCAACAGTAGCCTTGGTCTAAATCTTGTCGGGATCGAGCAGACTCTGAAGGACGTTGCACTATCCAATTCAAACTCGTTTGAGCGGTGTCACTCGAAGACGAGCGTGTCGGGATGGAAAGCTTGCCAGGCAAACCAGAAAATGGTGAAGGCGGGCAACAGATTGCCGCGTGAGTCGGTGATAGAGGCTGTTTCAGTTTTCGGATCGAAGTGAACTTGGACCCTCTCCCCAGCGATCTCATCCTCGAATGCGGTTGGCCTCTTTTTTAGTCTCGAGAACGGATAAGCCTTCGATGCGCCATTCATTTCCAGACCGATCACTCTTTCCTTGTTGCGCAGTTTGCTTTTGACGTTCCTGGGGACTGGGAACATCAACTCATCTGAAGCGTAGTAAGCGGCGTAGGGGTTCTGGTTGTAGTCTCGGCGGAACCCTGTATCGGGTGAAAGAACGCGGGTTTCTGAATGCAAGGTCTTCCAACGCCTCCATGTGGTCGTCAGGCTGGGAATCATCTGCAGCTTCATCCCGGTGGAGGGGCCGGCGATGGCCTGCTTGGTGACCTGTGACCACAGACTCTGGGTCTGGCGGTCGTAGAGGACCACTGTAGAGTTGTAGAGCTTGCCCGTCACGCCAAACGTCAACGGTTGGCCGCTGACCACGGGATTGTAGACAACGCCAGCTCCATTCAGAGGACAGTACGAGACAGTGGAGGGCCTGCCTCCGATCTCATCATTGACCAGTTCATGCCAAACCAAAACCTTTAAAGGATACGCCTTGGCTTCGCCATTCCGATAGACACCAATCACCTGGTCTTTGTCCTTGAGAAACGCGGCCGCTTCCCCGGCCGTGACAAAGCGAGGCCGGTCCAGAGCGGGAATGCCATCCTTGGGTGGCCCGCCATCGTGAAAGGCATCCTTTGGAACAGAGCGCTTTGTGATGTCAAATGGTGGCTGACCGGCCCCTGCGTTCAAGAGATCACGCTCCTGGACCATGGCAGAGAGCTCAGCTGCTGCACCGAAAGTCGCCAAAAGAAACAAGCCCGCAACCAGGCGCGAATTTTTGACTGACGCCGCCTTCATTTGAGTTAGATCCACCTCCGCAGATTCTACGCAAGATGGTAGACAATAAGCTCATGATCAGTTGTCGCCAGCCTGACAATGCCAATAAATCTCTGAGTCGAGGGATAAAAATGAGGGGTAGCCGCGTTATAAACCAGTGAAGGGAAAAAAGGAATGAAACTGCTGCGGTTTCCGCCAGGGCTCTCTCTACGTCCAAGTGAAGCCGGCACGTCGGCGGACTTGGTGTCCCGACTCCTGCTCGAGAACTTGAGCTCTCTCTATTCCCTCGCCTACCGTCTCTGCGGAGAACGGAGTCTCGCTGAGGACTTTGTTCAGGAAGCAGCCCGGAAGGCGCTGGAAGGAGCGTCGAGTTTGAGACACCGGCAGCACCTGCGAGCCTGGTTGTTCAAGATTTTATCCCATGTGGTCTATGACCACTTGCGCCGCCGCCGTAGCTGGGAAGCATCGGATCTCGTGGAGGAAGACTTGGCAAGCACGCCAGCAGCTTCGGTTCTTTCCGACGCCACAACGCATGACGTGCGCAAGGCGCTTGGCCAATTAACCGCCATTCACCGAGCAATCATTCTCCTGGTGGATGTGGAGGACTTCACCCTGACAGAGGCCGCCGAGATGCTGCAGATTCCCCTTGGCACTGCCGCTTCACGATTGGCTAGATCGCGCAAGGAACTGCAACAGCGCCTGGCGGGCTATGGTTCGCAGCGGGCCGGCAGCTAATGTTACTTTGTTAAGTCGGGCTGGTATTCCTGGGTAGCCCACACATAGCGCGGCTTGCCAGGTGTGGGAAGAGAATCGCAGACATCGCGAAAAGGCGCGACAGCTGCGTGACCCCTGAGTTTACGTAACAGAGTAATACGATTCTAAGGAACTCCATGAATTGCCCTGAGGCGAGAAAAATCCTTTACCCGTCACCGGAAAAGGGCCCGTTGACTCTGGAGACGTCCAAAGCCTTGGAACATCTTCATGAGTGCCTGAAGTGTCAGGAGCACTTTCGCGCTCAGACAGACTGGTCGCAGACCTTCAAGGAGAAGGTGGGACGAGAGGTGGTCTCGGAACAGCTGCAGATTCAAATCTTGCAGGAGATGGACAGCAGGCTGGGTCTCAAACCACTCACCAGGTTTTCGCCGTTGCGAAAGTGGATGCTCGTGATTGCGGCCTTGGCCGTCTGCCTGGCGGGGGCATGGTTCTCTTACTGGTGGCCTTCGCGGCAACTGTTTCGAGCGGTATTCGAGGATCACGCGCGCTATCGGCAGGCACAGTCTCAAGTGAACTCCTCAAACCCCGAGGAGATCGAGTCCTGGTTTCGAGACAAGACGGATTTTGGAGTGCGGATCCCTGCGTTGGACTCTGCTGAACTTGTGGGTGGCAGACTCTGCTTTCTGACGGGGCGAAAAACGGCGTTAGTCTTCTATCGCAAAGGAGGCAGGACGGTTTCCCTTTTTCAACTCAACGGGCGGGGAATCAGTCTCGCGGCTTTGCATCAGGCCGAGTTCGACGGAAGTACTTTGGGACGATCGTCCTTCAAAGGTTACAGCCTGGCTGCCTTTGAGCAGCGCGGTGTGGTGTACGTGGTGGTTTCCGACCTGCGCGAGAGTGAGCTGCTAAATCTGGCCTCGGCACTACAGGTGAAGTCGCGCGGGTACTAACTCAGCGGCATGGTTCAGGGGTCTGTCGCAGCCAGAACTGGCGACACGACGAGCCCTCCGGCTCCACTCATTCCAAATCGATCGAGAAGAGACTCATGATCCATAGCGCTCTCCGCAATCCCTATGCCGTTACAGTAGGCGCCTTGACTGTCCTGCTTCTGGGCATCGTCGCTCTGACCCGTATCCCAACCGACATCCTGCCTATCTTTAAGACTCCTGCGGTGCAAATTCTCACACTCTATCCGGGGATGCCCGCCGAGGTCATGGAAAAAGACATCACCAGCCGGCTGGAGAGGTGGACAGGCCAATCCAATGGAGTCGCTCTCCAGGAATCTCGCTCCATGATCGGCGTGAGTGTGGTTCGCAACTACTTTCGTCCAGACATTGATCCCAACACGGCGATGTCACAGGTCTCCTCACTGGCCATCTCGGACATGTACTACCTGCCGCCCGGCACCCTTCCGCCAATGGTGATGCCCTTTGATCCGACCGCTGCCTTGCCTCTGGTTCTGCTCAGCGTAAGCAGCCCAACTTATGACGAGACGAAACTGTACGATATTGCCTATTTCGATTTGCGCAACCGCCTGCAAGGAATCTCAGGTGTCATTGCGCCAGCGGTTTTTGGCGGCCGCATCCGCCGTATTCTGGCTTATGTCGACCGCGACAAACTCGAGGCCAGGAGCGCCTCGCCGATGGACGTCGTGCAGGCGCTGAAGTCATTTAATGTGCTCATCCCCACGGGCAACGCCAAGATTGGCGACTTTGACTACCAGATCAACGCCAACGGCATGGTTCCCCGCGTCGCTGAGATGAACGAGTTCCCAATCCGCGTGGACGAGCGGGGAGCGCCCGTTTACATTCGCGATGTGGCCCAGGTGGAAGACTCGCACCAAATCCAGACCAACGTGGTTCATGTCAACGGCAAGAGGCAGGTCTATATTCCCATCTATCGCCAGCCGGGCTCCAACACGGTTGCTGTGGTCGACGGAGTCAAGGGGGCCATCGATGAAATCCTTTCACGGCTGCCGAAGGGAATCCATCTCGACCTCGTCATGGACCAGTCGATCTATGTGCGCAAAGCCATCCGCGCTCTCGAACACGAAGCGATCCTCGGCGCCTTGCTGGCCGGCGCGATGATCCTTCTGTTCATTGGCAGCTTTCGCTCCACGACGGCTATCTTGCTGTCGATCCCACTCTCCATCATGGCGGCGATTGTCGCTCTTTACTTTACGGGAAACAGTCTGAATGCGATGACACTGGGCGGTCTGGCACTGGCAGTGGGCCGATTGGTGGATGATTCTATCGTGGTGTTGGAAAACACCGATCGACATATTGGCATGGGCAAGCTGCCGAGCCTGGCGGCACTCGAAGCGGCAGAAGAAGTGCACAGGCCGATCCTGGTAGCTACCATAGTCACTGTCGTCGTCTTCGCTCCGGTGGTCTTTCTTACGGGCGTCGGCAAATTCCTGTTCATGCCGCTGGCTTTGAGCGTCACATTCGCTATGCTGGCCTCTTATGTTGTGGCGCTGACGGTCGTTCCCGCTTACAGCGCAAGGTTTTTGAAGAGCAACGTAGAAGCGGAAAGGCCGGTCCCCAGATGGTTTCAGGCATTCGAGCGAAGTTTCGAAGCGTTCAAGACAGGCTACGCGCGTTCGCTCAACTGGGGCTTGGACCGGAAGTGGGCGCTCCTCACCGGGCTCGCAGTCCTGATCCTTGGCTCGGCGCTGCTCTACCCCTTCATCGGCAAGGAGCTCTTTCCTCAGGTGGATGTGGGCCAGTTTACGGTTCAGATGCGTGCTGCCTCCGGGACGCGCATCGAAAAGACGGAGCAACATGTTTTCCAGGTGGAAAGCACAATTCGAGACATCATTGCTCCGCAGGACCTGCAGATGCTGATCTCCAATACGGGAGTCCTTTACGACTGGCCTGCTGCCTATACGCTCAATGCCGGTCCCATGGATGCTTCGCTGATGGTCCAGCTGACGGAAAGACACAGCGTGAGCTCATTCGAATACGTCCGACGATTGCGAGATCAGTTTCGGCAGAAATTTCCCTTCCTGGCGTTTTCCTTCGAGACCGGCGGGCTCATCAGCTCGGCTCTGAATTTCGGCTTGCCCTCTCCCATCGACATTCAGGTTGAAGGGAACCAGATGGGAGTGGCTCACGAGATCGCGCGGGAAATCAGCAGCATCGTGCGTAACGTACCCGGCACGACCGATGTTCGCATCAAGCAGAGACTGGATTATCCACAGCTGAGCTTGAATATCGACCGGACCAAGGCGGCTTTTCTGGGAGTCAACGCCGAAGAGGCGGTGAAAAACGTCGTCACCAGCCTGAACTCCAGCGTGAACTTTGCTCCGGCATTCTGGATTGACGAACGGAATGGCAACCACTATTTCGTGGGGGCTCAATATCCCGAGAAGGGGATCAACTCCGTCGATACCCTCATGGACATACCGATCACAGGAGCCGGGCAAAAACAAATCACTCTGGCAATGGCCAATTTCTTTCGTCCTGCCCCGAGAGCAACGCAGAGCTATCACAGGACCAACGGCAACAGCCGGCCTGTCCTGCTCCGCAACATCGCCGCCGTGAGCCGCAGCTTCGCACCCACCGAGGTGGATCACCACAATATCACCCGGGTGGTGGACGTCTATGCCAACGTGGAAGGCCGGGATATGGGTTCGGTAGCCGCGGAAATCGAAAGGAAGCTGATCGGCAAACAATGGGCAGAGGGATATTTTGTGCGTATGCGGGGCGAGGTCGCTTCGATGCGGGAGTCGTTTGGCGGCCTGGCGTTTGGCTTCGGCTTGGCCGTGATCTTGATCTACTTTGTGATGGTAGCTTTATTCAAGAGTTATCTGGACCCGTTGATCGTGATGCTGGCTGTGCCGCTAGGTCTCGTTGGCGTTTTGGCAATCCTGTTTGCAACCGGAGCGACGCTGAATATTCAATCCTTCATGGGCACGATTTTCATGGTCGGGATCGCCCAGTCTAACAGCACGCTGCTGGTCGAGTTTGCCAATCGCCTGCGGACGCAAGGAATGCCGAAACGCGAGGCCGTCGTTCAGGCGGCTCAGACTCGGTTGCGCCCCATCTTGATGACTTCCGGCGCCGCGTTGCTGGCTTTGGCGCCGCTGGCGTTGAATCCGGCCGAGCCCAGCATGCCATTAGCAAGGGCCGTCATTGGCGGGCTGGCTTCTTCCACCGTTCTGACACTTTTTGTGGTCCCCCTGCTCTATCTGGAGTTCAAGAGATGAGAAAGCCCTTCTTCGGTATCCTGGCCCTCACAACCGTTCTCGTTTCGGCCTGTTCGTCAGCCAAGGGCCCCGCTGGAAATGCGTCTGCCAACTCGCCCAATGCCAGTGAAACCTCTGTAGACGAGATCACCGTTTCAGTCGCCAAACCGGACCGTCGGGGAATCGTCGACCGGCTGGATCTGACGGGCGTCGTCACTGCCTATGAACAGGTGACCCTCTATGCGAAGGTCAGCGGGTATTTGAAATCCATCTCAGTAGATATCGGCGATTGGGTGCATGCCGGGCAACTTCTGGCCGAAGTTGATGTTCCGGAAATGCTGACCGGCCTCGAAGAAAAACGTGCTGCCCTGTTGAAGGCTGAGGCAGATCTTGTAAAAGCCCAGGCCGACGTGGAACAGGCGCAGGCCGATGTCGCATTCCAGAAGCTGAACTACGAACGGTTGAAGGTGATCTTCGAGAGAGATCCGGATGTGCTGCCGGAAAACGAGGTGGATCAGGCTCGAGCGGCTTACGGTGTTGCCAACGGCAAGCTGCAGGCAGCGAAAGCTCAGGTTAAAGTGGCAAGCGCCATGGTGAAGGGTGCCGAGGCGGAGATCAAGACCCTGGATACCCTGATGGCCTACGCTCGTATCACGACTCCGATCCCGGGTGTGGTTGCCGAGCGTTTCGTCGATAGAGGCGCGCTGATCCAGGCCGCATCGAGCTCCAGGACACAGGCCGCGCCGGTTGTTTCCATCGCGCGCCTCGACAAGGTTCGAGTCGTGGTCGATGTCCCCGAGCCCAAAGTGCGCACGGTCCAGCCTGGAACCAACGCGGTCTTACAGGTCGAAGGCCATCGAGACGAGTCTTTCCCGGCCAAAGTGGCTCGGACGGGAACCGTTCTGGATTTGGCCAGCCGCACGATGCGGGTCGAGTTTGATCTGGACAACCGTGACAGGCGTTTGCGTCCAGGCATGACGGCCAAAGTCTTTTTGGAACTCCAGAAGATTCAAAATGCTATCACCGTTCCCATAGCCGCGCTGCGAACGCAGAGTGAGTCACGCAGCGTGTTTGTTGTTCAAGATGGAAAGGCGAGACTACGCCCAGTCAAGACCGGGCTGGAGTCGCCGGAATGGATCCAGGTCGTGGAAGGATTGTCGGGCGAAGAGGCCATCGTGGTCGCGGCGGCATCGAACCTGACAGATGCCGCCCGGGTAAGGGTGAAACAATGAAGATGAGAATAGAAGTGTGGCTGCTGCTTCTGCCGCTGCTCCCAGCACCTCCGGTCTGTGCTCAAGGTCCCATTCGCTTAACCGTGGGTCAGGCTGTGGAGAGGGCTCTCAAAGAGCATCCCACTATTCGAGCAGCCGAACAAGCACTGCACGAGGCAGAAGCTCGTGTCAAGCAAGCCAGAGGCGATTACTTCCCGCAATTCGGCTCCAGCGGACTGGCCAAGATCGGTCTCTCCGGTGCGCTCAACGGTCTCAATCCGATAGGCCTGGCAAACTCGCCTCTGTACAGGAACCTTGCTGAAGGCGTCAACGTGTACCATCCGGGTTTCGACTTTGGCCGCACCAAGTACATGGTCAATGAGGAGCAGCGTCGGCGCGACGTTTTTGCGGCCAATCTCGATGCAGCCAAGGCGTATGTCACGCTGGATACGACTCGTGCCTTCTACAACCTGCTGCAAGCTCGCCGACTAACAGAGGTCGCACAGCAGATTCTGCGCAGTCGCGAGTCCAACGTGCGGAGGGCTCAGGCGTTTTACGAAGGAAAAATCCAATCCCGCGTCGATCTGGAATTGGCGCGGTTCAGCCTGTCTGAGGCGCAGCTCCGGCTGCTCGAAGCTGAAAACGCTGTCCGCATCCGGCTGGCGGAACTCGGACGAGCGATGGGAGCGTCTCAAGAAACCGATTACGATCTGGAAGAAGTGGACCAGCCGCTGCCGGAAGCAGGACGTCTTGCGAATCTGATCGAAGCAGCATATCAGAATCGTCCTGAGCTTTTGGCACTGGGGGCAGAAAGGGAAGCCGCCGCAGAAGCGATTCGACTCGCGCGAAGCCAGCGAAAACCGACGCTTTCGTTTTTCTTCAGTGGCGGCTATGCCCGCTTCACCAATGTTCTGGCACGCCAGTTGTTGGCGCTGGGCACGGGACTTTCTCTTCCCATATTCACTTGGGGAAAGCTGGAAGGGCAGATTGAAGAGGCGGAGGCTCGCAGGCGGGTTCTCGATAATCAGTATGAAGCCACGAAACTAGGGATCGGCGTGGAGACAAAGACAACCTTCTTGCGCTTGCAAAGCGCCTTGCAGTCCATCGAAACCCTGAAGGCCCGAGCGGTGTTTGCCCGGGAAGCCTCCAGGCTGGCTCGCGCCCGTTACCAGGAACGACTCGGCAGCATCGTTGAGCTGACTCAGGCTGAAGCCAATCTTTCAGAAGCCGAGGCCGGCGAGGTGATTGGCATCTACACTGCCAGGACTGCAGAGGCGGAACTGTGGTTTGCAGCCGGAAGAAGGTAAGGGGAATTCTGGGTTCCTTATGTGAGCGCAGAGCCCTCTCTTTCTGTCACCCATTCTTGCCCATGAACTTCACGGCATACGACGCAGCGAATCAAGCTTCTCCAGCAGCTGCGTGAGCGCGCGACATACTAGGACTAAGGTCGCTTTCGCCATCCACTATCAAGTAATTCAAGGCGGGAACTTCAACCTGAGCAACCTTCTTGACAGAGCGTCGAAACAGATCCCTCAACTTTCTTGAGGTCAACTTTCTCCAGGGGTACTCTTGTGGGTCTGCTGTTGGTAACTCATCCTCATCTCGAGCCAACAGTTGATGACTGAAGCACTCATACTCAGATAACTGAGCTTAAGTTACAGACCACAGTTTCAGAATGCGAGTTCCCAAGTTGCGGAACAGCCACCACGAATCGCTCATCAGAAGGCGTTGTACCGCAAGTAGAAGGCGATCATGTTGCCCGTGTAGTTGCTCGGACCCGCATCAAGTAACAGATAGCGGCGGGCATCGTTCTCGGGAGCGATGCTATCTGGATCGTAAGGCGAGATGATGTCTTTAGCAAAATCGCCCAATCGATAGGGCTCGAGCAAGTAGTACATGCCTAAACGCACCCGAGGCCTGATCTCGTAGGAACCTTCCAAACGAACCTCATGGAATTGGTTTTTCACGTCTGGAAAAGAGAACGCCTGTGCGTTGAGCACCTGATTGGGCACAGCCTGGTTCGGATTCACTGTGTTGATGATCATCCGTGCCAATGTGCCTGCATAGCTGAGCTGGTAACTCAGCTTGCCGTTGATGGCGGCACCTGACAGCCCAAAGTGCGCTGAATGGACACGATCTCGCGTGTCGCGGCTCCAGCTGTTCGCGAAGCTGTAAGGGAAGCTGGTTTTGGCGACAGACAAGTAGTCGTAGCCCGCGCGATCATAACCCCATCCAGCATACATGCTCGCGTTTTCACCAAGGCTAAACGTGGCATCAGCCGACAGGCTGTTGGATAGCTGCTGATGCAAGCCGTAGAAGGTTTTGTCGTAACTGTCATGAAGATAGAACCAGGACGCAGAAAGGGTCACGTCGGGGCGGATGTTCACAGAGACCAAGGCGTCTCCCTGTTTGCGGAGCCGTTGAGCCTGGTCGAACATACGCAGGAAAGAAGGCTCAAGAGTTCCCGGATCGTAGGCATCCGGCTTCCGATCAAAGTAGCGAAAGCCTGCCTGAGTAAAGAACACCTTCGAGGGCGCATAGGAGAGCGAGGTGAGAAGGCCCTGATCCGTCAAGTGTGACACCTGGCGGTGCTCGCGATTCCACCGTTCCCAGCGATAGGCGCTCTTCCATGTCAGGTCTCGAACAGGCCGGAAGGCACCTTCAAACTGGGCGCGCTGGCGGTGAAAAGACTTTGGTTCGCTTTCAATCGGCAGATTGGCAGTTCCCGGCTGGCCCGAGATGGATGTCCGCCACCAACTGTCGCCATATCCTGCATAAGCGGGAAAGAGTATCCCCTCAGTCAGGTTCTTGAGGTCATAGTCGTTGTAGCGGAACGTCAACTGAAGCATGCGGAATGGACGTGTGGTGGCCGCATAGTCTTGCGTGAGGTTGTGAATCAACCCTTTCAGACTGGAGCGTGGCAGAGCTGCGAGGGAAGTTGGAGTGACTCCTGAAGGTAGATTGTTAGCCGTAATTGCCGTATTGAGCGTAAGGGGCAGGAACGCTTCGTTCTGGGTCCAACGCCCCCACGAAACCAGGGCCGATGCCTTAGAGGAGTAAGGCAGCAGCACCATCAAAGAGCCCGTTAGCGTGTGGGCTTGGTTGTCCGGGGGAAGCGCCACCTGCGTCTCGGCGAACCGTCCGCGCAACAACCCACCTGAGGGCTGCGTGGCTTGGGCCGGCGTTATCCTGAACGGGTTTTGCCAGATCAGCGACCCCACTGAATTGTTGAAGAGCGAGGCACGATATCCAAACCCTGCAAACAACTTCTTGCGTGAGAAGTTCAAGTCCACTCCAAACTCATTGGTTCCATACCGAGTGGGCTCGAACACTTCCTGGCCGGGCGTTTCAAACGTGTCCCCCAGGGCAACTCCAATCCGGCTGTAGGTTCCCTGTGCCATGAGCCGATTGCCCCGGCGCTGATCGTGGAGGTAGTTCAGCCGGAGGCCCAAGCTGTCGGTAAAATTATAGGTATAGTCAAGAATCTTCCTTTCCCGGAACGAACGAATGTCGATCTCAGGAGAGTTTTGGACAGCGTCTCGAGCAAGAGCTTCCAGTGCAGTGTTGTCTGGAGCGGCCTCCAGAGATTGCCGCAATCCGGCCGAAGCAGCGAATCTTCCGTAGCTCACTTCTGAAAGCACGGACGGGTTGCGGTTCGTCCAGTAACGAGAAAAACTCCACCACTCGAACTCAAGCTTCTGCCGGCCGACATCTTCCAGAGTCGCCGCGAACCTCTGGTCGCGCTGAAACAGATCCGTCGCACGGAAGTCAAAGCGAATTGGGTTCCCATCCGCCAGATGGCTGAAATTCAGGCTTCGAACAAATCCGCCGGGCGGCACAACACGGTACTGCTGGAACCCGAAGGTTTTCTCGCCATCTATGGAGCGTATGCCGGCGCCGAGTTCGATACTCATCTGAGGCTGCAGCTCGCGCCCCGACCCGGCAGCCTGTACCCAGGCGGTATCGGCTGAAGTCAGAATCGATACCAGAACTGCAAACAGAAGGAGTTTCTTCATGAGCTTCGTCCTCGTGCCTACCGCATCAGAATCGGACCTGAAGGATGGTTGGTTCCATGCACCTGCGTATGGCAGTTCTGGCAGCTCCGGTTAATGTTCATGATCGCGTTCGGCCGTCCCGCAACGGTCTGGTGACGCCCCTGAATATGGCAAGTCTGGCAGAGTTGCGGCCGCCGCAAGCTCAGGAGTTGTTCGTTGTTCGACCCATGAGGAGTATGACAACTCATGCAGTTCTCACGAACCGGAGCATGCTCCCAGAGGAATGGCCCTCTCTTCTCCTGGTGACAGGCGTAGCACTTGTCGTTGATCGAATTCGCGCCGATCAGTTTTTCTGTCTGCGCGCCATGAGGATTATGGCAAGAGGAGCACTGCATCCGCGACGCACCGCGCTCGTCACGGAATAGATGAGTGGAACGCTGAAGCATGGCTTTCCGCACATTGGTATGGCAGCTTAGGTTTCAAATTCCGTCTTCCTGGCCAGCAGTTTTCCGTGCTCCGCTGGCTTGTGGACGCTATGGCAGCTGGTGCAGCCGACTCCGGCTGCCTGGTGCTCGCTGCCCCGCCAGAACATCATGTTCTTGTGGCTTTCGTGGCAACTGAGACAATTCTCGGTTGCGGCCTGCGGTTTGACCTTGGCTGGATTGTTGACGAGAGTCGGATCAGCTGTTTCCATGTGCTTTGACAGGTCGCCGGTGTGGCACGAGTCACAAGTCACATCTTTGGCTGCGGAACCAAACTCCATGGCCTTTCCGTGCGGCGTCGGACGAAAGGCTTTGACGATCTCTTCATGGCAGCTGGCACAAGCCAGCCGGTCGTCCTTCCAGCGAGACTCGCGTTCCGGCGGAGCAGCCCTCAGTGTGGCGGTGATCAAAAGCAGCAGGACAACACATCGAAGCACGGCCATTCGATTGTCCCCCGTTGAAAGGGTTCGAGACTTCCGAAGCAAGTCCAAGCAGTTCGGCAGCCACTGCTCAACTATCTGTTTTCTTAAGGAACTGAAAACAGCGTGTTGGATAACACCTACGGCCCGTATGGTGAAATTCCCCAGTAATTGGCGATGTCACCCAGTCCAGATATTCAGAGTCATAGCCGATATGCTAGGCGGCTCACAACTCAAGCCTGCTTCCTCCCAGCTGCTTTATTTGAGGGACAAAGCGATCGAGTTCTGTTCACTGAGTTCCCCTCCTGCATTCAGCCCGCAAAGATTGTGGCGTATACTGGGCGGTGGAACCTGACGGACGCGAACCGCAAGTCACGTTCGGTAACATGCTTTTGAAGATCGTTGTGCAAAATCGAGTGAAAAGATATCGACGGACAGTCCTTTTTGCTGCTATGGCCATCGCTTTGTGCGTGGCTTTCCTGGGTTTTCGGAAGATTTCGGACCCAGCAGAGGCTTCTCAGGGCAAAGCCGTGGACAGAGAAACCGGTAAGCACAGCTACACCAATCGACTCATCCACGAAAAGTCGCCCTACCTCCTTCAGCATGCCCATAACCCGGTAGATTGGTATCCCTGGGGCGAAGTGGCATTTGCAAAAGCGCGCAAGGAAAACAAGCCAATCTTCCTGTCCGTAGGCTACTCAACCTGTCACTGGTGCCATGTGATGGAACGGGAGTCGTTCGAGAATCCAGAGATTGCCAAGATTTTGAACGAACACTTCGTGAGCATTAAGGTGGACCGGGAAGAGCGCCCCGACGTGGATCGTGTCTACATGACTTTTGTGCAGACGACTGCTGGAGGTGGCGGCTGGCCGATGAACGTATGGCTCACGCCAGATCTCAAGCCTTTTGTTGGAGGAACCTACTACCCCCCGGAAGGTCGCGAAGGTCTTCCAGGATTGCGGTCTATCCTTCTCGGCATTGCCGAGCTGTGGGAGAAGGATCGCGAACGGCTCGCTGGACAGGCTGAGGAAGTGATGGCCTCCCTTCGGGGATATGCCGCGCGGTCGTCAGGCAGTGAGGCGGGCAAGCTGCGTAGCGAACTGCTGACTCAGGCGTTTGTGACCATGGCCGCCAGCTTCGATAAAGTGCTGGGCGGTTTTGGCGGCGCGCCCAAATTTCCACAACCGGTCAACTTCAACTTTCTATTTCGTGCTTACACCCGTGAGGGGAAGAGTTCGACAACCGCCCAGGATGCTTTGCAGATGGGCTTGTTCACACTTCGCAAAATGGCTCAAGGCGGAATTTGCGACCATCTGGGTGGCGGCTTTCACCGCTATTCCGTCGATGCTTACTGGCATGTCCCGCATTTCGAAAAGATGCTTTATGATCAGGCTCAGCTGGCTGTCTCTTATCTGGAAGCCTATCAAATCACGCGGGAGCCCTCCTTTGCGGAAGTCGCTCGCGATATTTTGCAGTATGTTCGGCGGGACATGGCCAGCCCTCGCGGTGGTTTCTATTCGGCCGAAGACGCCGACAGCCTCCTCGAGCCTGGCAAGCCGGAACACGCGGAAGGGGCTTTTTATGTCTGGACACGCGAACAGATCGTCCAGGCCTTGGGTGAGGAGCGAGCCAAAATCTTTGGCGCCCACTATGGCGTCTCGGCCAAAGGAAACGCTCCGGCAGGCAGCGATCCGCACGGCGAGTTTACCAATAAAAATATCTTGATTCAGCGCCAGACTGTCTCCGAAACGGCAAAGACCTTCCATCTCTCGGAGACCGACGCTCGCAAGGCTCTGGAGGAAAGCCGGAAGAAGTTGTTCGAACTGCGTGCCAGGCGGCCGCGACCGCATCTTGACGACAAGATCGTCACCGCCTGGAACGGGCTGATGATCTCGGCTTTCGCGCGTGCCAGCCAGATTCTGGACGAACCCTCCTTCGCGCAAACGGCCATAGCGGCAGCTAGTTTTCTGCAAGCTGAACTCTACGACTCAAAGACCCATACGCTGCGCCGTTCCTACCGGCAAGGAACGGGCAAGGCCGATGGGTTTCTTAGCGACTATGCCTTCCTGATCCAGGGATTGATCGATCTCTATGAGACATCGTTTGAAACTCGCTGGCTCGCCTGGGCCGAGGAATTGCAGAAAACGCAGGACTCTCTTTTCTGGGATGCCAAGCAGGGAGGTTACTTCGATACCAGTGGAAAGGATCCGTCGATTCTGTTGCGGATGAAAGAAGACTACGATGGAGCTGAACCAGCGCCCAATTCGGTGGCCGCTCTCAATCTCCAGCGGCTGGCGCACTTGATGGATGCGAAACACTGGCGGGAAAAGGCAGAGCAAACCTTGCAAGCCTTCACTTCGCAACTGAGATCGTCACATTCCTCGCTACCGCAGATGCTCGTTGCGCTTGATTTCTATCTTGACCAGCCCAAGCAAATCGTCCTGGCCGGCGACCGACGGACCGAAGACACGCAGCAAATGCTGCGGGAACTGCACAAACAGTTCATTCCCAACAAGGTCATCATGCTTGCCGACGGTGGCGAAGGTCAGCATTTCCTGGCTCAGCACATCAACTTCATCCAGTCGGTAAAGATGCAGAACGGAAAAGCCACGGCCTACATTTGCGAAAACTACGTTTGCCAGTTGCCTACGACCGACTTGAAAATCATGGCCCGCCTGCTTCAAGGAAAACCAATCCGAGAGTGACCCGGTGTCTTGAAATCATGGGGACGTCGGTTGGCCACGTCTCCACTCGTTCATTTGAAAGGTCTTCAACTTGTGGCCAGCCCGTTTGGTCTGACTCGTTGTTGTGTGGAGCCCAATTTGGCCAATAGAAGTACCTGAACCGACCCCATCAACAACCCAAGCTTCAGATCACTTAGCAGGGAGCGCATTGGCAAACTCCCTGGCGAGGTTCAATCCACTTCTGCAATGCGGCGGCACTCTTGTAACCGTTTGGTTCGACAAACACCATTCCTTTGATCGCTCTGGCTGTGAAATCCATCGGCCGGACGTGAGGCCGGCCAAGCGCCTTGGTTGCTCTCTCGGGAGAACTCGGGCACCCATTCCACGTCATAGACGAGGAACTAGTCGTCCTGCCGCTCGACGGCCCCTTCGTTCCTGAAGGGCGTTTTGCCTCACTCCTGGTGCGGGACAAGGAACTAGCGCATTGTCTCCGAGAGGGATTCGAGACACTGTGGTGTGAGGCCATGCGAGATCTCCGTGAAATTGACTTTCACCCAGCCAGCCTACCAAGTGCTTGACGTTGAGTGAGTGAAACTACGGCCCCGTGAAGGCCTCCGCTGTCGATTGCTCCCAACGGATTGTGAGTCGGCCGCGGCGGCAAGAATAGCAGTGTCTCCTCGCGAAGTACCGCAACCCTGATCGGAAACGATTCGGCACTCCACTTTCAGAGTAACCGATGATGGCTTGAGCAATCCGAAGCCTAAAAGTCACCCGAACGTCTTTGGCAAAACCAATGTCAAAGCCGCTTCCCAGCAGAAGGTTTCTGAATCACCCGACAGATCTCAATTTGGAGCTGGCAGAAAGGTGAGCCAATCAGATTCTCAGGCAGGCAGACGGCCCTCACATGTCGGGAAGCTCACGAAATACTGAGAGGGCGAAGGCAATGCAGATGCGCAAAGCCTCACAGTAACTCCTGTTCCTCCGCTGCGCTGCAATTAGGAGGAGAGGGAGCCGAAAGATGGGGTGGAGAGCGCATCTGGCATGAGCCGCAGAGAAGCGCTTTCGTGCCTGTCTGCGGCTCCGCCGCGAGCAACATCAAGGTTGACTAACTAAAGAAGACACCGTTGCGCTCATGCCCCACTTCCGCGAACAGACTGGTCGAAGTTGATGCCGGGCCGGAAACGAACGTGGCTGTGGCCGTTTTCGCTTTCCAGGCGATCCTGGCCGAGTTGAACACCAGTTTGGCGATCCAGCCACCCGTGACATGCCTAAACCGATGCTGGTCGCTGGATGCCTCCCACTCGATGTCGAAGGACGCAACAGCGGGCACTGACGGGCCTTCCAGAAGCGCGTTGCCCAAGTCGTGGTAATCCTTCACCCTCAGGCCCGCACCATGGGCTGAAGCCCGCCCGTTAACGGGGTTAACGGAGACGGCCTGGCTATCGATGCAGGTTGTCCAGAACAGTCCGCTGTCTGCAATTCCAGGATTGAAGTCGTGGATTTGGCCTCCCGGGCCAAACACGTCCAGTCAGAGCAGCACAAAAGCGCCGTTGTGGCTCCTGCCATCCAGGCCAATGTACTCACCCTTCATGAAGCGGAGATCCACCTCGAAGGGCAGTTCGCTGACCTCGCCGGTGCCCAAGTCCGTGTGGGTGCCATTTCCTTGCACGTAGGCTAGCCCGACCTGTCCGTAGAAGTTGCCGATCACGGACGGTTCGTTGGTAGCGGGATCGTTGTCTGGGAAGAAGGGGTAGCCGGGAAGGAGGATATGAAACAGCGTCGGGTCGGGAAACAGAAACTGCTGACCGCCTGGAATCGGAGCAGGATCAGGGCAACTGGCCGCCAGCGCAGACGGAAGAAAACTGGCGCCAACCGCCAATCCGGCTGCGTTTGTCGCAGTGCGAACAAACTGGCGTCTCGAGAGCGATCCAGCCAGGAAGCGCAGGTGGCCTCCCCGGCAATTGACCGCCTGCCATGGCGGGCGGTCATGCGAGAGGCCAGCGCTGAGGTGCTTTGCATGTTTTATGTTCATGGATGCCTTCCTTGAGTTTGAGTGTAGAAAACAACTCACGATGGCAGAAACTGTCCGTTCACCCCCTTTCGCTCGCCCGAAAGCAGGACTGCACTTCAGCCGAGAACACCGTAGCTAGCAGAAAGCCTGCGGCGGAGCCTAGATGCTCCCGCGCGATGAGTCATGTCTTAGAGAAACTTCCCAGAAGAATACGCCTGAGAGGCTGCCAGAGTCAAAGGATTAAGGCAATTTTCCTAGAAGGCTGCAAACGGGGTGCAATCAAGACTAATACATAAGCTGGCATATAGGCGGCAGATCCTGCGTGCAACCAGGTTGGGCAGCCTGAAGTCATTTCCGGTGAATGCCGGGCTTCTTCAATCAGGCTTCCAACGTCGGCCCGTGCCCAGGAGCACCCCCCGGCCCCCTTCTTCCTACTCACTCCAGGAGGTCAGGCTACTCGCGTTCGTGTCCTTCGACCGTCAGACTTCCGGCGACACCCGTATTGGCTCCGCGGCCTGGAAGCCAGTCTGCTGTCTCCGGCTGAGGAATTGACTGAAGTTGACTCCTCGTTTGATGGCATTCGCCAGCTCTCTGACATTCCAGGTCAAGAGCAGGTGAGCAGAGTGTGGAGAGCAGGCTTGCAGCCGAACATCGTCTCTCCTTTCTCTCAACGGTGGCAGATGAATTAGAACGACATTGAGCCGGTACTAGAGATCCTGCCTGGGGGCATCGGTCGGGACAAAGCAGGACAAGCTTTCTATGCTTCACCTGCGGCGCAGGTTGATTTATTCATCCGTCTATCGCATTTTCCTCGTAGAATATCGTCTTCGCCATTTTCTAGGATTGGCTCGATGCCAAACGAATCTGCACAGCAACCCCGAGAGCCAGGAACCGAGTCGCCTTTTTCTACAGCGGAACTGGGTACACTGGCGCACCTTTATCGGGCTGAAATGTATCGCAGCAAGATTTGGCGGGTCCGTCTGGATGCTACTACCAATTGGGCCGTGGCCACTTCCGGCATTGCGCTCTCGGTCAGCTTCAGCAGTGCCAACAATTCGCCACTTCCGCTGGTTCTGGTTGGAATGCTGCTGCTGGTCTTCCTGGGGATTGAGGCACGCCGGTACCGATACTTTGACATCTGGCGAACACGAGTTCGTATCCTGGAAGTTTGCTTCTATGGTCCCATGCTACGCTGCGAGGGCGTTCGAACCGCGAGCGGTTGGAACCAGGCACTAGCCAGTGATTACGAGCGAATCCATTTCCATATTAGTTTTTGGGAAGCTGCCGGTCGGCGACTTCGCCGCAACTATGTCTGGATCTTCGTGATTCAGACATTGAGCTACCTGGCTAAGATCATGATTCACCCAACTCCGGCCCAGTCGTTCAACGACCTGCTGGCCCGGGCAGCGATCGGACCTTTGTCAGGGATCGCCGTCCTGCTAGGTGGTCTGGTGTTTCACGCTGGATTGATGACACTCGCCCTCGTCACGCTGCAGCGGCAACGCGCTACAGGACGCGTGGTCGGTCCCGAACAGGAAGAGGATCCGCTGGTCAAGTTCGATCTGCACGTGTGAACACGATGCACCACCGATCAGATACTTCCCGATCAACATTCATTTCCGGAACGCCGCACTGCAGGCCTTTCGCTGTCGTTCATCTTGCTGCTGTGCTGCAGAGATGACCCCGCCCTTCTCCGCTGAACACCTTCCCACCTGGCGTCCTACTGGCTCCGCCGGATCTGCTCCACCAATCGCGTGAGGGTTCCCGAGCTCTGGCGCTCGATCAGTGCTTTTAGCTCCCGCACCTCGAACCCGACGCTGGTCTCCACCGCTGTCAGGCAAGCCGTGCGGACCGGCCGGTCCGGCAACTGCACTACACAACTCGACTCCCGGATCGCAGCCTGATCCATCACCGCATACAATTGACTAGATTTGGCGTTGACCCTGTGAACCTGCTCGGTCCACGCGGTGAGCGTGTGAATCGGCTGGACACGGTTTGCAAAGTTTCTGTCCCGGTTTTCGCTCCACTGCAGCGCCGAAACTGCAGTCCTTCCACTTCGAACGCGGATCGAACAGCTGCATCTCGAATACTGAGGGCGGAATGCGGCCCACATTGAAGAGGCGCGCAATCTCGTTGAGCGAGCGCAGATTCTGCACCGGATGCCAGCGTTCCGATTCATTGACTCCGAAATCAAGCGGCCGCACCGTGGTGATTCCGGCCATCGACGCCTTCTGCCCGTCCCGATTTGCCGCAACCGTCGTCAGATGGGCGCTGTGCAACCCATTCATACGCGGCAGCGATTCGAGCAAGTACTCGCGCCACTCGATATCGGCAATGGGCACCGAGTTCCGCGTGTTTGCCTCCACCGGCAGATCCCGCACCAGTACCCTCAACATCTCCTGCACGGTCTCTGCAGACAACTCGTCAGAGACCGTCGTGCGGCTCGCGACGGTGGAAGCGACGGTGGCAAGAACCCGATAAAATCCCGAACTGCGGGCCACCGTGACCGGTGCCCGCAAGCTCGCTTTACCCCAAACCGGGGAGACATCGGACGCCCGTTCTAACCGGCCATTCTCCGACGTCGTCACCCGCGCAATGGCTGCGTCCAACGTGACCAGCAGCTCCGCCTCCGCTGCAGGATCCACTCGGAGACCTAGCTTGGCGAGTTCCTCCGCAGCCAGCGCCTCCTGATGGCTCCTCGGAAGCGCCCGCCTGGCCAGGAATCCCAAAACATCGTAGTCCAAACGCACCCGAACGCGCTGCAGGCCGCGAATCAGGTCTCCACCCCGCACCGGCTGCGTTGCCAGCAGCTGGCCATGCCACGCTTTGGCTTCACTTGACGCGCCCGGTGCTTGTGCAATCAGCCTGTCCAGCCCGTCCAGGACACCCGTTCCGAACCGAACGACTGCTGCCTCGTACTGGCTGCAACTCGGAATCTCCCGGCGATCAAAGTTCTCGAACATCGAGGCCAAGGCCTTCCGGGCACCCATCAGCCCTGCTGAGCTCGCTGGCAGATTCTCAACGTCTGCCGACCACTGCGGCAGGGCCTCAGCGAACAGCCGGTTTCGGTGCTGCTCGCCTCGAGTTCGTGTGGCCGCCACCAGATTCCGCTGAAACACTCCAAACTTGTTTCCAAGATTTCGCGACCACGTCAGCCACGCCTTCGTCCCCGCCTCGGTAGAGGGCAGCGCCGTGAGTTCGCGTTCGTAAGCCACCAGCTCCGAAGTCAGAACGTTGTCGACAAGCCTCTCCATCTTCTCCACCACAAGCGAGCGCTCCCCCGTATCAAGTTCGCTCAAGGGACCGCGGTAGGCTGCCAGATCGCGATAGACACGTTCCGCCCCATCGAGGGTCGCAGGCACCTGCCCCATTTCTGACTCCCATCGCGATACGATGCGCCTGGCCAGCTTGCGCCGATACTGCAACAGAGCGGCGCGCACCGCCTCCAATTCGCTGGGCCACATCGATCTGTATTCCGAAAGCCCCTGAATCCGTGGCTCGACGCTCGCAAACCCGTCAAGCGTTTCGGGGGCTTCCAGTTTTGCCAGGCTCTCCAGCTTCTCCTGCTTCGCCCTGCTCTCCTTCAGCGCCGCGAAGATCAGCACCGGATCGAACCGCCCGCTCCGGCCGTAGTTGAAGGTCCACTGGATCATCGGAATGAACGGAGCGAGGCCGGCGAACTCATCGTGGCGTGCAGCAAGTCTTTCGCACTCTTGCAGCCCCTTCTGATACATCCCTAGCCGCCAGGCCTCCGTTGTCTGATCGTAAGGGCGTCCAAACACCGGAACGAAATGTTCGTCCCGAAAGAGGTTGAAGAACAGGTCGAACCGCGGCGCGCCACCTGTCCGGGCGGCCACACCAGCACGCAGTGCAGCCGGCTGAAAGAGGAGAAGACCGGCAAAGTGAATTATCGTTTTGAATGGAGCACGCATTGCCACGGCT
>Ga0187892_10004474_pt1 | contig 23397 bp, 22 predicted proteins | sample MA1701073metaG_FD_139345 | JGI IMG/M metagenome (GOLD analysis project Ga0187892, IMG submission 139345) | Bio-ooze microbial communities from a basaltic lava cave in the Kipuka Kanohina Cave System on the Island of Hawaii, USA - MA170107-3 metaG ... | reverse complement strand
GCGTTACGCAAATCAATGACGATCGGAACGCTCAGCCCCCTCACCCCCAACCCCTCTCCCACGAGGGGAGAGGGGAGCGGTGTGACTCAAACGGTTGTCAACCATTTGAGTAAGGATCGGTAGCAGCGCTACGGCCGCGACTTGAAGCTGGTGCGCTTCGGCGGCGCCGGCTCGGTGGAGGTCGCCGCCTCATCGGCGGGCGGCGCTGCGTTGTGAGAGGGAGCGCCGCGAACTGCGGCCGTTTTCGAGGGCACGCGCGGCGAACTCGCCGGTGCGTTCGCGTTTCGCGAGTCCTCGGCGGCAACCCTGGTCTGCCCGTTCAGTGGAGCACCGACCGTGTACAGCGACAGCACAAGCCAGCCCGCGACGAATGCAGCGGGGAGCATTCGCGTGGCGGCGCTTGCCAGAGCTTGCGTAACAAAGTTTGGCACGCCAAACACCGGCGCGCGGCCATACGCCGTTTGCAAATCCGACTCGAGCGAGTCGCGCTGCTTGCGCATCGCGGTCAAAGTATCGCGGCTTCCGCGCAGGGCAAGTTTGATCAGCACCGCCACCGCGACACCAAACAGGGCCAGTCCGGCCAGCAGCCATCGTTTGGCCGGCAGCGGCGTATCCCAGCCCAATACGAGCACCAGCAGATAGGCGTTCAGCAACAACGCCTGCGACAACATCAGCCAATTCAGCTGCTGGCCGAATGCCCCCTGCTCGGCTTGCACGGTGGCGGTCACGCGATCGAGTTCGCGTTCGAGATCTGCGCGTGCGATGGGTGGTTCAGTCGGCCGTCCTGCTTCAGCCTGGTTCGCTGCGACAAGCTCCATGGCGGGCTCCAAACATCGATTCCCTGTCTGAAGTTTCGGCACATGAGGAGTCGCGGACATCCGCCGATCGGCGGAAGCGCGCTAGCCCCTTTCTGATCTACCACAGCTTTGACGCTTGACTGACAGCGCGGAGCGTCGCGTGCAATCCGGCTGGGGGTAGCGGGGCTGAGGGTTAAGAACGAGGGGGCTCGGCGGCCCCCTCGTGCTCCCCCAGCCAGGTGAACGCGCCGGCCGACAATGAGCTTCGCTACGCGGCCGCCCTCAGTTCGGCGGAATCGTCTTCGACGAAGGGCTCGCTGTACGCGACCTTCGCGCCCGTGGACGCTTGACTGACAGCGCGGAGCGTTGCGTGCAATCCGGCTGGGGGCAGCGGGGCTGAAGGTTAAGAACGAGGGGGCTCGGCGGCCCCCTCGTGCTCCCCCAGCCAGGTGAACGCGCCGGCCGACAAGCAGCTTCGCTATGCGGCCGCCCGCAGCTCGGCGGAATCGTCTTCGATGAAGGGCTCGCTGTACGCGACCTTCGCGCCCGTGGACGTATCGAGCCGCAACGTCAGGCAGTACGCCGCACCACCCGAGCGATTGAACGAATCGAGCGGCACGACGTGCGGCGTGTAGCCACGCTCTTCCAGTTGCGCGCGTAGTTGGCTGCTGGCGTGGCACAAAACAACGTCATCGCCCAGGCACACCGAGTTCACGGCGAGGTGAAAGGCATCTTCCTCGGTTGCATCGATCTGCTTCTCGCGACCGATCAATTCGTCGACGAGCCTCAACGCAGCGGTGGAAAACGCCGGGCGATGAATAACCACGTCTCCGCGCGACAACACGCAGAAGCAGGTGTCGAGGTGATAGAAGCGCGGATCGACGAGTTCGAGCGCCACCGCCGGCACGCCGAACGTCTCGGCGAGCGCGTACTGCATCGCGCGGCTTGAGCGCTGGCCGTAGCCGGTCCACAGCAAGCCGCGCGTGCCATCCCAGATCGCATCGCCGGCGCCTTCGAAGAATAGGCCCGCGGGCGGCTCGACGATTGTGTCGACCACGCCGCGTGCGCGCTGCGCCTCGAAGAACGCACGGTTGTGCGGCTCTTCGCCGCGCCGCTCTTCGCACAGGAAGCGCGCGAGCATCACCTTGCGATCGAGCACCAGGCCGGCGTTGGCCGTGAACACCATGTCGGGCAGACCCCGGCGGGGCGGCTGGACTTCGACTGCCGCGTCGAGCCGCTCGTACGTGTGCTTCAGCGCCGTCCAGCCTTCGCGCGCATCCCGCGCCAGCCGCTCGGCGGACACTGACCACTGACCCGGTTCCATCCACGGGTTAATGCGGTAGCTGACCTCGAAATGATCCGGCGCGCTCATCATCAAATGCGCGCGGGGACGATCGCCGCCGTCGCCGGCGTGCGGCTGCTGCATGGGCTGCCTTCTTGTCGTTGTTGATGCTGGCTTAATCGCAGGTTGCGTTGCCGGTTCGAACTCGCGCAGTGTGTCGATGAATGCATCGATACCCCAGTCGAGCGCGGCGCGCGCGATCGTCAGCGGCGGTGCAAAGCGGATGACCGTGTCGTGGGTTTCCTTGCTGAGCACGCCCTTGTCGGCCAGGCGCTCAACCACCTTGCGCGCCGCTACGAAACGCGGATCGAGATCGACACCGACCCACAAGCCGCGACCCCGCACCGCGCGGATCAGCCGCGAATCGATTGCGCGCAGGCGTTCGAGCAAATGTGCGCCGAGCGCCGCGCTGCGGGCCACGAGCCCCTCGTCCTCCATCACCTTCAGCGCTTCCAGTCCGACCGCGGACGCAAGCGGATTGCCGCCGAACGTTGAACCATGGCTGCCGGCATCGAATACATCCATCAGTTCGCTTGTCGCGACGAAGGCGCTGACGGGCAGCAAGCCGCCGCCGAGCGCTTTTCCCAGAATCAGGCCGTCAGGCTTGACACCCTCATGCTGAAACGCGAACCAGCGGCCGGTGCGACCGAGACCCGATTGAATCTCATCGAGGATCAGCAGTACGCGCCGCTCGTCGCAGAGCTTGCGTACGGCGCGCAGAAAACCGTCCGGCGGAACGATGATGCCGGCCTCGCCCTGAATCGGCTCGAGCAGCACGGCCGCCGTGCTTTCATTGATCGCCGCGGCCAGCGAATCGATGTCGCCGAAGTCGAAATGGCGAAAGCCCGGCGCGAACGGACCAAAGTCGTCTCGGTACGCCGGCTCGGTTGAAAAACCGACGATCGCAGTCGAGCGGCCATGGAAGTTGCCGCGCGCGACGACGATCTCGGCGCGGTCGGCGGCGATTGCCTTGACGCGATAGCCCCAGCGCCGCGCGGCCTTGATCGCCGTCTCAACCGACTCGGCGCCGCCGCTGGCCGGAAGCGCCTTGTCCAAGCCGGTCAGTTCGGTCAGTTTGGAAAGAAATGGTCCGAGCGCCGCGGTGTGATACGCGCGCGATGTCACCGCGACGCGTTGCGCCTGCTCGATCAGCGTTTTGATCAGGCGCGGATGCGCATGACCGTGGCTGACCGCCGAATACGCGCTCATCATGTCCAGATAGCGCTTGCCGTCCACATCGGTCAGCCACTCGCCCCGACCTTCATCGAGTACAACCGGCAGCGGGTTGTAGTTGGGAGCGGCGACTTTGCGCTCCAGCGCGACCGCCTGCCCGGTCCTGTTGCGCGACGACATGGCGCCCTCGTTTGCAGCTTCGTTTCTCATGGTGCGACAAGTCTAGGCATCGCTCAGCGAAAAGATGGACAAGTTCGGCAACGCGAGCGTGCTGCTTCTGCGTTGCGGGGCCTGTCCGGCAGCCGAGTCTGTCGTGTCGCGCTGCGCGGCACGATTGGTGGAACACCTAAGAAATTCGCCGTAACGAAAATTCGCGTTGCGCGGCGGCTCGTTCTCTCTACGATCGCTACCCCATGAACCTCGACTTCGATGAAGTTCGACGCGGAGTCGGCGCCGCGCCGGTCACGCCAGGATGGCGAGGATCGGAACGAGGGGGCTCGGCCCCCTCGTGCACCCCCATCCAGGGTCAACGCATTCGGTTCAGGGTTCCAATTCCGCGGCAATTGTGCCGCTGCGATCTCTTCCCATGGCCGTAACAACCTCGGAACTCGACCACCGCCATCCGGCGCTGGTCTCTCTGATCGATGCCGGATTCGGGCCCGGCCGAATCGACCAGACGCTGCGGTTCTACGACGAGCCGCATCGCGCCTACCACGATCGCGAGCATCTGCGCGAAATGTTCGACGCCACGGTGGACCTGCGTGAACCCTTGTCCGCTACGCAGGCGCTGGCGCTGCTCTTTCACGACATCGTTTATGTGCCCGGCGCTGCGCGCGGTAGCAACGAGGCGATGTCCGCGCAGTTGTTGCGCGTCTACACGGGCATGCTGGACCTTGTACTGGTTGAGGCCGCGGCCGGAATCGTGATCGACACCGCCGACCACAAGGCCCGTTCGCGCGAAGCGGAATTCGTGCTGGATCTTGACCTGATGCGTCTTGCGGCCAGCGCGCCCGATTTTGATCGGTACTCGCGCCAGGTGTTTGCCGAACAGCGGCCGTTGATCGCGATCGCCGACGACGCCACGGCATGGAGTTTTTTCGCGGCGCGGCGGGTTGCGTTCTTTCAGCAATTACTCGAGCGGCCCGCGATCTTTCACACGGCCGCTTGCCGCGCGCACTTCGAGGCGCGGGCACGCGCCAATCTGGCGCGTGCGATCGACGCGGTCAGGGCAGCGGGTAGCCGCGGAACGGTTTGACCGTCTGCAACTCGGGCTTGGACACGATGCGCTCGATGCCCAGCGCAGGATCGTCGGTCCACGCATTGGTCAGCTCGCGATAGTGATCGAGGCTCGCGCAGGCGAGCCGCAGCACGTAGTCGCATGGGCCGGAAACGAGAAAACACTCAATCACTTCGTTGCTCGTGCGCATCCGTTGTTCAAAACGCAGATGCGTGGCCTGGCTTTGATCGCGCAACGACACCTCAACCACGATCGTCAGCAAGTTGCCGAACTTGCGCGGCTCCACGAGCGCCATGTAGCCGCCGATCACGCCGGATTTCTCCATTCGCCGCACGCGCTCCAGGCAAGCGCGGGGCGAAAGCGCGACTTTCTCCGAAAGCGCCTGGTTGGTCATTCGGCCGTCGCGTTGCAGGGTTTCGAGGATCTGCCGATCAATTCTGTCGAGATTTTTCATGGCGGCGGCAGTATAGGTAGCGCGTAGCATCCGCGGCCGCCACTCGTGGGGAACGTCGATGCCGCTCTTCGATCCGCAAGCCTTGAATCCGGGCGTCCGCCGGCGCGAGGTGCTGGCGTGGGCGGGGTACGACTTTGCCAACTCCGGGTACACGACGGTGGTGCTGACGGCCGTATTCAACGCCTACTTTGTCGGTGTAGTGGCGCAAAAGGCGGACTGGGCGACCTTCGCGTGGACGCTCGCCTTGTCGATCTCGAATGCGCTCGTGATGGTGTCGTTGCCGCTGATCGGCGCGTACGCGGATTTGCGCGCGCGCAAGAAGCGCGTGCTGGCAGCATCGACTGTTGGCTGCGTTCTGGCGACCGCCGCGCTGGCGCTGGCCGGCCGTGGCGATCTAGCGATCGCCGCGGCCGCCATCGTTGCATCGAACTTCTTCTTCATGGTTGGCGTCGGAATGATCGCGGCCTTTTTACCGGAGCTGGCGCGCTCCGAAGCGCTTGGCAAGGTATCGGGCTGGGGGTGGAGTTTCGGTTATCTGGGCGGTTTGCTGACGCTCGGCATCTGCCTCGCGTATGTGCTTTCTGCACAGAGTCGCGGTGAGAGCGCGGAACAGTTCGTTCCGATAACGATGCTGATCGTCGCCGCCGTATTTGCGCTCGCTTCCGCGCCAACGTTGGCGATCCTGAAGGAACGCGCGGTACCGCAGGCCGGCGCGGACGTGACGGGTTACGCGATGGCCTCGTTGGGCCGGCTGTGGCAGACGTTGCGACAAGCACGCCGCTATCGCGACTTTGCGGCGCTGCTCGCGTGCGGCACCTTTTATCAAGCCGGCGTCAGCGTCGTGATCGCGCTTGCCGCTATATACGCGCAGGACGTAATGAAGTTCACGTTCGTGCAGACAATGACGCTGATCCTCGTGGTCAATATCACGGCAGCGATCGGTGCCTTCGGCTTCGGTTACGCGCAGGACAGGCTCGGCCACCGGCGCGCGCTCGCGCTGACGCTGATCGGCTGGATCGCGATGACCTGGATTGCGGGCGTTGCAACCGGACAGGCCATGTTCTGGGTCGCCGCGAACATCGCCGGCCTGTGCATGGGATCAAGCCAGTCGGCCGGCCGCGCGATGGTGGGACTCTTTGCTCCGCGCGAACGGCTGGCGGAGTTCTATGGGCTGTGGATGCTTGCGACGCAGTTTGCGTCGATCATCGGTCCGCTGACCTATGGAGTGGTCACCTTGCTGACCAACAACAATCACCGTCTCGGCATCCTTGTCACCGGGGTTTTCTTCTTCGTGGGTCTGCTGCTGATTGCGTTGATCAACGTGAGGCGAGGTCAGGCGGCGGCCATACCTACTTGGGCGCTTGCGCCCCCACCCTAGAGGAGCCGCGCGCTTGCAAGCGCGCGTCGCTCCGGCGGCACAACGCGTGCGCGTTGCGAAACCCCGCCTCCGCCCCCGCAGGCGGGGAGGGAATGGGAGGGGGCGTTCTTTCGTGATCATCTGTGTGTCCATCGATACCAGAGAATGCCGCTCCACTCGCGCACTGCAATGTTCGTGTGACGCAGACTTTCCACGTTGGGAATCAGCTGCCATGCATCGAAGGCTCGCTGGCCGAGGAAGCCCATTGGCGCGGCGATCGGCCGAAGTCCGGCACGCTCGAACTCCGGCATTGCGCGCCGAATGTGCCACGCGTCGGTCACCAGCAACACGGTTTTCATGTCAAGCGGAAGAAGTCGTTCCGCGGTCAAACGCGCGTTGTCGCTCGTCGTGCGGCTTTCAGCGTCGACCCAGCGCGCGGGGACATTGAATTCATCGCGCAGAATGTCCTTCATCAGGTGACCTTCGCGAGAGCCGTGGCCCGTCGGCGCGCCGCCAGTGACGAGTATCGGCAGGCCGGATTCGCGCGCAAGCTTCGCGCCGTAGCGAAGTCGTTGCAGCGCGAAGCCGCTCACCGTGACGCCACCCCATTCGATAGCACTGCGGTTGCGCCCGCCGCCGAGAATCACAATCACCTGCGCTTCGGTTGCGCGTTTGGGATCGAACGGCTGCGTTTCCAGACTGCGCAGGAGCGCGTAGCCCGTCACCGGCAAGCTGCAGACGAGTAGTGCCGCCAGCGACAATGCCGCGACGACAGTTCCCGCGATTCGCCACCGCAGCGTTGCCCATAGACCCGCAAGCGCCAGCAGCACGAGAGACGTCGGCGGCGACAGCAGCGCTGCCGCTGCGTAACTCAGGGTTTCCGGCATGCGTGACGGATCACCGCCCCACGGCCACTCGCACCTGATCCAGCGCTGCGGGATCTTCGATGGTCGTCAGATCGCCGGGATCGCGTCCTTCGCACAATGCCTGGATCGAACGGCGCAAGAGTTTTCCCGAGCGTGTTTTCGGCAGGACCGTGACAAAGTGCACCCGAGCGGGCCGGGCGACCGCGCCCAGCTGGCTGTCGACCACTTTCATCACTTCGCCTTCCTGCGCGAGCCGTTGCTCAAGTGTGGCGATCTTCGCTGCGTCTTTCGCGACCGCAAACGCAATCGCGACCTGGCCCTTCAACGGGTCCGCAACGCCCACAACTGCGACTTCGGCGATATTCGGGTGCGAACTGATCGACTCTTCGATCTCTCTTGTGCCTAGCCGGTGGCCGGCGACGTTAATCACGTCGTCGGTGCGGCCGAGGATGAAGAAGTAGCCGTCGTTGTCGCGTATTCCCCAGTCGAAGGTCGAATACACGCTGCGACCCGGCACGTTGGTCCAGTAGGTCTTGACGAAACGATCGTCATCGTTCCACACCGTGCTCATAAAGCCCGGCGGCAGCGGTCCCTCGATGCCGACCACGCCCTTCTCGTTGTTGCCGATCTCGACGCCAGTGGATTCGTTGTACAACTTGACGCTGTAGCCGTAGCAGGGCAGGCCGGGCGAGCCGATCTTGGCCTGCACGTCGCCGAACGCTCGCGGCACCGCGAGGATCGGCCAGCCCGATTCGGTCTGCCAGTAGTGATCGACGATCGGCCGGCGAATTCCTTCGGAAATCCAGCGCGCGGTCGGTTCGTCGAGCGGCTCGCCGGCAAGAAACAATGTGCGTAGAGAGCTTAGGTCGTACTTGGTCAGCAATGCCGGGTCCTGTTTCTTCAGCACGCGAATCGCCGTCGGTGCGGAAAACATCACGGAGACCTTGTGCTTCTCGACCAGGCTCCACCAGATGCCGCCGTCGGGCCGGATCGGCGTGCCTTCGTACATCACGCTCGCCATGCCGGCGATCAGCGGGCCGTAGATGATGTAGCTGTGGCCGACCACCCAGCCGATATCGCTCGTCGAAAAATACGTTTCACCGGCTCTGCCGTCGAAGATGTGCTTCATCGAAGCCGCTAGCGCGACCGTGTGGCCGCCGGTGTCGCGCTGCACGCCTTTCGGCCGTCCCGTCGTGCCCGATGTGTACAAGACATAGGATGGTTCGCTCGACTCTATCCATTCGCACGGCACCTCGGCGTTCATGTGTTCGGCGCGCAGCTTGTCGTAGGCGAGATCGCGCCCAGCGACGATCTTCATCTGCGCCAGCCCGCGGTTCACGAGCACGACCTTGGCCGGTGGAAACTTCGCGAGCGTGATCGCTTCGTCGAGCAGCTGCTTGTAGGGCACCGCCTTGCCGGCGCGTGATCCGGCGTCGGCGCTGAAAATCACTTTCGGTTTCGCGTCATCGATGCGCGTGGCAAGGCTCACCGACGCGAATCCGCCGAACACCACCGAATGAATGGCGCCGATGCGCACGCACGCGAGCATCGCGAACGCAGCCTCGGGAATCATCGGCAGGTAAATGAGCACGCGGTCGCCGCGCCCGACGCCAAGCGCGGTCAACATGCCTGCGCAGCGGTTGACTTCGCGATGCAGTTGTTTGTACGACCAGATTTTTTCCTCGCCCGTCTCGGTCGAGACGTAGATCAGCGCGTTCTGGTCGCCGCGCGCGGCCAGATGGCGGTCGACGCTGTTGAAACACAGATTGGTGCGCCCGCCGCTGAACCACGTTGCAAACGGGGGCTTGTCGTAGTCGAGGATTCGCGCCGGCGCCGCTTGCCAGTGGATCAACTCCGACTGCTCTTTCCAGAAGTTTTCCCGGTCACCGATCGACCTGGCGTGAAACTCCTTGTACGTCGTCATTGCGCTTTTCCTCCGACGGGCTGGCTTGCAGCTCTCGCTGTTGCCGAACGAGCTTCAGCAACGGGCTTATTTGTTCGAGCAGGCGCTGAAGATGTGGCACGACTTCCGGCGCGCGACCCGCGCGGATCAACGCCAGCGCGAGGCCAACGTCCATCGAGCCTTCGTCTGCCCGCTCGAATGCGCTCGCTGCCACACCCTCTGCGCTGCCGAGAATAATGCGCCGCGTGCGGTTCGTCTGCGCCAGCCTGGCGCGCTTCTGCGCCATCGAGCGCAACTCGTCTCCTCCCCGCCGCAATTCCTCGGACAGCGTCGACACGCCGATGCAGGTCCACACCTCGACACCAGGGCCCGCGGCTTCGGCGTTTTCCAGCACCTTGCGCAGTCGCGCCGCAAAGCGGAGAACACCCGACAGGCCCGTGCTCTGCGTGGCGACACAGTATTCAAGCCGGTCGGAGCGCGTACCCAAATCTTCGAGGCGTATCGATGCGGCGACGGCCCGCCCGACAAGCTTGGCGCGCTGCTCGTTCTCGGCGCCCCAGGCATCGGCGTACGGGACCGACATTTCAACCCGCACGCAGATCACCGCCACATCGGTCAGCGAGCGGCGCGCATAGGAAACGAGTTTCTCGAGCTGCTTGTCGAAAAACTGCGGAGCCAGCAATTCCGTGTCGGGATCGATCGTACGTGCGGACTCGAGCGACGCCTGACTTTCCTGCAATGCTTCGCGCGTCGCCGAGAGTTTGACCAGCACTTCGAGCCGCGAGACCAGTTCTGCGGCGTCAGCGCCTTTCTGGATGAAGTCGGTGGCGCCCATCGCGGCCGCGCGTTCGCGTTCCGCCGCTTCGTCTTCGCCGGAAATGACGATCATCGGCAGATCGCGAATGCGCTGGACCTTGGAGCTGCGCACCCGCGTCAGCAGCTCGAAGCCATCGACTTTCGGCATTGTGAGGTCGGTGATCACGACGCGGATGGTTGCGTCGAGCAGGATCGCCTGCCAAGCGGATTCGCCGTCGGTGACCTCGCGGATTTCAAAACGGTCACGAATGTGCTGGGTCAACGACGCGCGCACGATGCGCGAATCGTCGGCAATCAGAATGCGCGCCTTGTGTGGCGCGCCTGGGGATTTGACGTCGGCGACCAAGGGAAGACGTACCGAAAGGGCACAGCAGCGTGCGGGCAATGTACCGGAATCGGCCTGTGGCAACGCCCGAATCGACGGTGGTTTGTCCGGCTTTTCAGATATCGTCGCCCGCGAATGCGCAGACGTTCCGAAATCTTCGATCGTGCTTCGGCACTGCTCGCCGTCACTCTGGCCAGTTGCGCCCTTGCCGCGTGCGTGGTAGCGCCGATCGCGGCGCAGGAGGCAGGTGTCGAAACCGTGGGCGACGAGGTGGTCGTGCGCGCGCTCGCGCTGCTTGGAGTTCCCTACAAATGGGGCGGCACCGACCCGGCACGCGGACTCGACTGCAGCGGATTGGTGCGTCACGTCTTTATGGATGCGGCGGCCGTCGAATTGCCGCGCCGCTCGGAAGAAATGGGCCGTGTCGGTCGTCCAATCAAGCGCGCGCAGCTCCAGTCCGGCGACCTGTTGTTCTTCAACACGCGCGGCCGCAGCCATTCTCACGTGGCGATCTATATGGGCGAAGGCCGCTTTGTGCACGCACCCGCGCAACGCGGCGTAGTGCGCATCGAGTCGATGGACGACGCGTATTGGAAGTCGCGCTACAACGGCGCACGGCGGATCGACATGCCGATCCGCGCGCGTGCTGTCGTGCCGGCCGAAGTCGACGAGAGCACGCCTATGCCGTGAGGCGTCCCCCTATTAAATGCGAATGAGTTGCATTTAAGAATAAGTTTCGATACAGTTCGTCCACGTCGTTCCAACTGGAGTCCGGCATGAACGGATCGGTGTTTCGAAATCGCCTGGAAGCGTGGCTGGAACGCAGCCTGCGGATTGCGGTGGTTGCGGGTCTCGCCATCGGCGGCGTTCTCTCGCTCGAGGCGCGCGCGCAGTCGAAGGGCGAACCGGTGCTGAATCTCTATTCGGCGCGCCACTACTCGACCGACGAAGCGCTGTACGCGAACTTCACAAAGCAGACCGGCATCAAGATCAATCGCATCGAACTCGGCGATGAGCCGCTGCTGCAACGACTGAAAAGCGAAGGCGCCAACAGCCCCGCCGATGTGGTCATTCTGGTCGACGCCGCACGACTTTGGCGGGCGCAGATCGATGGCCTGTTCCAGCCGGTTCCGTCGAAAGTGCTGGAGAAGCGCGTCCCGGCCAACTTGCGGTCGAACGATGGCACGTGGTTCGGTTTCTCGACGCGCGCGCGCGTGATCGTCTACGACAAGGCGAAAGTCAAAGCGGAGGACGTCGACACGTACGAGGAACTTGCCGACTCGAAGAACAAAGGCAAGGTGTGCACGCGCTCGGGTTCGCATCCGTACAACCTGTCGCTGCTCGGCTCGATCGTCGAGCGCAGCGGCGAAGCCGCCGCCGAAGCGTGGGCAAAGGGCATGGTCGACAACATGGCGCGCCCGCCGCGCGGCGGCGACACCGATCAGATCCGCGCGGTAGCCGCGGGCGAATGCGGGGTTGCGATCAGCAACAGCTACTACTGGGTGCGGTTGCTTCGCTCAACCGATCCAAAGGATGTTGAGGTCGTCCGCAAGGTCGGCTTCGTGTGGCCGAATCAGGCCTCCTCGGGTGCGCACGTCAACATCTCCGGCGCCGGCGTGGCAAAGAATGCACCGAACAAGGCGAACGCGATCCGCTTCCTCGAATACCTCGCGGGCGACTCAGCGCAGGCGTATTTCGCGGAGGGCAACAACGAATGGCCGGTCGTGAAGTCGGCCGTCTCGGAAAACGCCGCGCTCGCGTCACTGGGCAACTTCAAAGCTGACAATCTCCCGGTCGCGTCGATCGGGAAAGGCCAGATCGCTGCGCAACGAATTCTCGATCGCACGGGCTATCGCTGATCGGTTCAGCGTGGTCCTGGCGAGGGCCGCCGCGGATAAGAAACGGGTGCGATGCGTCTCCCGCCGCCCCCGCGGAACCTCCGGCCGCAACTGTCGCGGTGGCCCGCTTTTTATTCCAGGCGCTCGCAATGCGGGGCGCCCAGACGAAGTGAAGAGCGCACGACGCGCCTGAATAGTTTTGCCAGCCCGCCAGCCGCGGACCTGTCGCGTGACGACGGCCGATGGTAGCCAGCCAGCTCTCTCGACCATCAACACAATGAGGTCAGACCCATGCTGGCGCCCCGCTCAAGTGCATCCATACAACCCGCCGCGCGCGTCGCTGTGCAGCGCGCTGCGACGCCACGCGAACTCGACAGCCATGATCTGTTGGGCGGCGCACGCGAACTGCTGATCCGGCACAACGGCGAAAGCTATCGCCTGCGCGTGACACGTCTCGGCAAGCTGATCCTGACCAAATAGGTATCCGGGGTGACGGGTTCGTCGATCGGCTGAATCTGCGGACCGGATCCGCTGTTCGGTCAACGCGGACGGATTCCTACCCTGAGGAGAATCCAATGTTGCAGATGATGCTGGCCACGTTGCGTGAGGGCGTTGAGGCCTTTCTGATCGTGGCGATCGCCGCCGCCTACCTGCGCCAGACCGGACGCATTGCGCTGCTGCCGGCGGTGTGGTCCGGGGTCGCGACGGCAGCCGTGTTGTCGATCGTGATTGGCCTTTTTCTCGCGGAGGTGGTGGTGACGCCGCTGTGGGAGGCTGTGCTCGCACTCGTTGCTGCCGCGCTTGTGATTTCGATGGCGCTTTACATGCGCCGCGTGGCGCCTCAATTGCGCGCCGCAATCGGAACCCAATTGGAGCAGTCCGCCATGAAGCCTGGCGCTTGGGCGTGGCTCGGCGTCTTTGCCTTTGTGCTGTTGATGATCACGCGCGAGGGCATGGAGATGGCCTTCATCACTGCAGCGCTGGCGCGCAACGACAACGGCGCGCCACTCGTCGCGGGCGCGCTGCTGGGCGCGGTGCTGGCAGCAATACTCGCGTGGGCCTGGCTGCGCTGGGGCAAGCGCGTGAATCTGAAGTTGTTCTTCCAGGCGACCTCGATCTTCTTGGTTCTGTTTGCCTGCCAGCTCTTGCTGTACGCGTTTCACGAGTTCACTGAAGCGGGCGCGTTGCCGTTCGACAACGAGTACTGGCATCTGGCCACCGAAGAGTGGGTTGAAGGCACGTATGGCCAGGTGCTGACCGCCGTACTGGTTCTCGCACCGATCGGCTGGGTGATGTGGTCGATGCGGGGTGCGCGCGTGACGGCGCCGGCGGCCTGAGCGTATTGAGCCCGATGAGCGACTCGATGACCGCACGACTCGCGCCCGACTACGGCGCCCCTTCGAGCGGCACCGGCGTTGTCACCGTTGTGCTGCTGCACGCCGCCGTGTTCGCCGCGTTGTCGCAGTTTGAAGCCGTGCGCAGTTCAGTGTCCGACGCCGCACCGCTGTTCGTGAGTTTCTTCACACCCGAGCAACCGAAGGTGGAAGCTCCACCGCCGCCGAAGATCGTTCCGAAAAAAGAGCCGCCGCGGTTGGTTACCGTCGATAGGCCGGCCACCTCTGCCGACACTTTCATCGGGCCGCCACCGCCGCCGGAGCCCGAGGTCGTGGCGCCGGCGACAGAGGCGCCGGCACCGCCTCCTGCGCTTCTGGCCGCCGCGCCGGCGCCAAAGGTGGTCACCAGCGTCGAGTACATACGCCCGCCGCAGGTCGAGTATCCCGCGCTGTCGCGCCGGCTCGGTGAGCAGGGCCGCGTGCTGGTGCGCGTACTGATCAATCGTGACGGGCGTGCCGAACGCGTCGAAGTGCAGTCGAGCTCAGGCTCGCGCCGGCTCGACGAAGCCGCCATCAAGGCAGCGCGCGAAGCGCTGTATCGCCCCTACAGCGAAAACGGCCAGCCGATCCCCGTCTGGGCGCTGGTGCCCACCCTGTTCGAATTGTCCTGACCGGAACTCTCGATGCAACCGCAATCGCTTGGCTTTGCCCACTTCATCGCACAGTCCGACGCGGTCGGCAAATTCCTGCTGCTGACGCTGCTCGTGATGTCGGCAGCGAGCTGGTATCTGATCGTCACCAAGAGTATCGCGCTGGCACGGCTCAGAAGGCGCAGCGAGAAGTTTCTCGCCAAGTTCTGGAACGCCACCTCGCTCGATGAAGTGGCCAACGAGATTCGAACCCACGGCGCGCAAGAACCGTTCGCGCACCTGACCAGTCACGCGATGTTCGCGCGCGCGCACCACGCGCGCCACGGGGCGGCCAAGCTTGCCGAGACCGGCACGGCGGCTGAATTTCTCACGCGCACGATGAAGAGCACGATCGACGAAGAAACCGCGCGGCTCGAATCGGGCTTGACGGTGCTGGCCTCGGTCGGCGCCACTTCGCCCTTCGTCGGTTTGTTCGGCACCGTGTGGGGCGTCTATCACGCATTGGTCGCGATCGGCATGAGCGGCGCGGGCACGCTCGACAAGGTGGCCGGGCCGGTCGGCGAGGCGCTGATCATGACCGGAGTCGGCCTCGCGGTCGCGATTCCGGCGGTGCTCGCCTACAACTTCTTCACGCGCGGCAACCGGCTGCTGCTGTCGCGTCTCGACGCGTTCGCGTACGAACTCTTCACGTTCCTGTCCACCGGTGAACCAATGGTGACCGGAGGCAACGTGCGTGCGCTGAACCCATCAGCGCGACCCGTAGTCGCCAAACCCGCTTCGGTCTGAGGAGCGCGCGATGGCCTTCGCTTCTTTCGACAGCAGCAAGCAGAACAATGTGATGGCGGAGATCAACATGATCCCGCTGATCGACGTGATGCTCGTGCTGCTGGTGATCTTCATCGTCACCGCGCCGCTGCTCACGCATGCGGTCAAGCTCGACCTGCCGCGTGTCAATTCGCAGCCCAATCAGCTGAAACCCGACAAGATCGAGTTCGCGATCGACGCCGCGGGCCTGCTGTACTGGAACGGCGAGTTGGTGAGCCGCGACGAAGCGGTGCACCGCTTCGTCAGCGAAGGCAAGAGACAACCGCAGCCCGAAGTGCATCTGCGCGCCGACGAATCGGTCGCGTACCGCCACGTCGCGCAGACGCTCGCCGATGCATCGAGGGCCGGCCTCGCAAAGGTCGGCTTTGTCAGCGAGCCGCAGACCCGGTGAAGCAAGTCACCCATCTCGCACCAGCCCGCCCGCGCCAGCCCGTGCTTCACTCCAAAGGAGAGAGAAATTGCTCGAGCCCGGGTACCAACTGTCGCCGATCGCGCATGCCGTGGTCGCGTTGTTCGCACACAGCATGTCGCAGCATGCGTTAGCACAACAACCGCCGGCACAACAACCGCCGGCACAACAACCGCCGAGCCCGCCGGCCGGCATTGCTCCCGCTGCATCGGATAGCGCATCGACCAAGGAGCTCGACGAAGTGCGCGTGCGTGCGCCCGGACTGCGCGACGAATACGCGCCCGCCACGTCCACGATCGGCGGCAAGACCGAGATGCCGCTGCGCGACATCCCGCAGACGGTGAACGTGATCAACCGCGCGGTGCTCGAGGCACAGGGCGCGCGATCGTTCAAGGACGCGCTGCGCAACGTGCCCGGCATCGCGATCGGCGCTGGCGAGGGCGGCGTGATCGGCGACAACATCACCTTGCGCGGTTTCGGCGCGCGGACCGACATCTTCCTCGACGGCTTTCGCGACCGCGGCCAGTACACACGCGACGTCTTTTCCCTCGACGCGATCGAAGTGCTGAAGGGACCGGCATCGATGCTGTTCGGGCGCGGCTCCACCGGCGGCGTCATCAACCAGGTGAGCAAACGGCCGAGGAAGGAGCCGCTCACCGAGGGCGTGGTCGAGGTCGGTACGCAATCGCACGTGCGCACGACGGTCGACGTCAACCAGCCGGTGTCCGCTACGGCCGCGTTCCGCCTCGCCGCCGTGGCGCAGAAGTCCGAATCGACGCGCGACGTGCTCGAGCTCGAGCGTGCCGGCGTCGCACCTTCGTTTCGGTGGGGCATGGGCACGCCCACCGAGTTCACGCTCTCGGCACTGGTGCAGAAGAGCCGCGACGTTCCCGACTACGGCTTTCCGTTCCTGCCGGTCAGCAGTGCCGGCGTGGGCACCGTGCGGCGCCCGGTCGATGCGCCAGCGAACCGCTACTACGGATACCAGGACGACTTTCTGGACCAGGACGTGGCGGTGTTCAGCGCAGCCCTCGAACACAGATTCACCCCGAACCTGCGTCTGAAGAGCCGCATTCAATCGGCGAACAGCGAAACACGGGTCTCACCGAGCCGGCTCGGCGCACCGACCGTCATTGCGGGCGCACCGCCCGGAACAGTGGCAGTGCAGGGCACCTCGCTCGACCTTCTGCAGTCGGTGCGCGAGGAGTTGAACCGCACCCAGGAGGACCGCTCGCTGTACAACCAGACCGATCTGATCGCGAGGTTCGACACCGGCGCAGTGGCGCACACCTTGACCACAGGCTTCGAAATCGGCCGCGACGAAAGCGACACCACCACTTTCGACTGGACCGTTCCGAACAGCGCGACCAATCTCGGAAACCCGTCATCGCTGAACCGGCCCGGCACACCCTTCCTCGTGTCGTCGTCGAACCCGAAGGCGAGCACCCTTGCGCTCTATATCAACGATCAGCTCGACCTCGGCAAGCAGTGGAAGCTCGTCGGCGGCCTGCGCTGGGATCGATTCAAGGCCGAGACCGTCAACCGCGCCGGCCTCGCTACCGCGACGCCCACGACAACCACCATCGACGCAGGCACCGACACGCATGTCAGCACCCGCGCCGGCGTGATCTGGCAGCCGAGCGACGCGCAGTCGTACTACGTCTCGTACGGCACCTCGTTCAACCCGAGCGCCGAAACCGTGTCGGTGCAGACGTCTACCGCGGCGCTCGAACCGGAGAAGAACCGCTCCTACGAACTGGGCGCCAAGTGGGATGTGTTCGGCGGCAATCTGGGCCTGAACGCGGCGCTGTTTCGCATCGAGAAGACCAACGCGCGCACCCCGGACCCGGTGAACGCGACGGTGACGATCCTCGACGGTAAACAGCGGGTCGATGGCATCGAAGTCGGCGCCGCGGGCCGCCTCGCGCCGGGCTGGCAGATCTACGCCGGCTACACCTTCCTCGACAGCGAGGTGCTCGAGTCCAACACCGTGGGCACCGGCCTGGATCTGGGGCTGCGCCAGCAAGGCAAGGCGCTGCAGAACACGCCGCGCCACACGGCGACCTTGTGGACCACGTATGAATTCGCGGGTGGCTTCGAGATCGGCGGCGGGGTGCTGCACACATCGAAGCGCTTCCTCAACAATTTCGAGACCTCGGAAGTCGATGCCTTCACCCGCCTGGACGCAACGCTGGCCTGGCGGCAAGAGACCTACGACCTGCGGTTGAACCTGTTGAACGCGACCGACGAGCTGTACTTCGAAGCGGCCGCCGGCACGCGAGCGATACCCGCCAACGGCAGGCAGTTGCGCGCATCGGTCACGGTGCGATTCTGAAAGCGCGGTGATGCTGGTGCTGATCCCCGCAGTGCTGTCGACCGACGACGTGGCGTCGTTGCGCGCCGCGCTCGACGGCGCGGGCAACGCCTGGGTCGATGGCCGCGTCACGGCTGGTCATCAAGGCGCCGCGGTCAAGCACAACCAACAGCTCGCCGAAGACAGCGCGCTGGCCCGCGAGCTGGGCGACCGCATCGTCGCGCGGCTCGAGCGGCATGCGCGGTTCATCAGCGCCGCGTTGCCCGATCGCGTTTATCCGCCGATGTTCAACCGCTACGCCACGGGAAATGCGTTCGGCAGCCATGTCGACAACGCGGTGCGCCTCGTCCCCGGCACGCGCGGGCAGAAGTTGCGAACCGACCTGTCGGCCACCTTGTTCCTCTGCGAGCCCGAAGACTACGACGGCGGCGAGTTGCACATCGACGACGGCGACGCGGCGCAGTCGGTCAAGCTCGCGGCGGGCGATCTGGTGCTCTATCCCTCGACGCATCTGCACCGCGTCAACCCGGTGACTCGCGGCGTGCGGCTCGCGTGCTTTTTCTGGGTGCAGAGCATGGTGCGCGATCCGGCGCAGCGCCGCCTGCTGCTCGAGCTCGACGAAGCCTCGCAGCGTCTGGCCGGCACTGCGGGCGACGAGCGCACGCGCGCGCAATTGCTGAACTGCTACCACAACCTGTTGCGCATGTGGTCCACGGTGTGACGCCCACCCTTTCGACTTCGGAGAGCTTCCCCATGACCCCTCTGGTCAGAGCTTCGTTCGCCGTGCTGCTGTGCGCGCACATGAGCGCACACGCACACTCGATCTGGATCGAACGCGACGGCGACGGCGCGGCGCGCGCCTACTTCGGCGAGTTCGCCCAGGGCGTGCGCGAGAAAACCGGTGCGAGCCTCGACAGGATCGCCGCGCCGCTCGTCTGGCAAGGCGATGCGAAGCGCGCTCTGGCGCTGGTGCGAAAGGCCGATCACATCGAGATGGCGTCCACCGGGTCGGGCGATGTGCTGCTCACCGAAGCGGGCTTCGCGCCGCGCGAGGACAAACAACGCGGCGGCACCACAAAAGCGATCTTCTACGCGAAGGCCGGTCGCAGCGAACTGCGCCCTCAACTTGACCTCGACCCGGTGCCCGCGACGCCGGCCGGCAAGCTGTTCGTCTTCACGTTGCGCGGCAAGTCGTTGCCGAAGGCGCAACTCACGCTCGTCGGCCCGCCCGGCTGGGAGAAGCCGCTACGCGCCGACGAGTGGGGCCAGGTCAGCTTGCCGCCGCTGCCGTGGAAGGGCCGCTATCTGATCGAGGCAAGTCATACCGAAGAGACCGCGGGCGCGGCGTCAGGGCAGAAATACCAGCGGCTGCGCCATGTGCTGACCGTGAGCTTCGTCGCCACCGAAGGCGATGTTGCCGCGGCGCGTTGAACATGAAACGCGACCTTGTGACCGAGCCGGCCGGCGCGCTTGTGTATGTAGCGGCGGCCGGCACGACAGCGCTTGCAGCCAGGAGTCGCGCCCGCAACGGAGCGTTTCTCAAGTGGCTGCGTCTTACGCACCTCTACCTCGGTTTGTGGGGCGCGGTGCTCGGCCTCTTGTTCGGCGTCACCGGCATCCTGCTGAACCACCGCAGCATCCTGAAAATCCCGATCGAAAAATCGGTACAGACCACCGCGCAACTGGCGCTCCCGGAGGCGGACATCGCCACGCCCAACGAGCTTTCGAGTTGGCTGCAAGCCGAGTTGAGGGTTACGCCCACCCAACCGCCACTCGCGCGCAGCGAGCCGGCCCGACCGGTCGTCTGGGGGACGCAGGAAGTGCGTCAGCCCGAGCGCTGGACGGTCAGCCTGCAAAGCCCGCAACGTGGCATCAGCGCGGAGTACTTTGTTGGCAACCGCTTCGTCAAGATCACTCACAACGACGCCACGATCATCGGCTCGCTGACAAGGCTGCACATGGCGAGCGGAGCGAATGCGTTCTGGGTGCTGCTGTCGGACACCGTCGCCGGCGCGTTGATCGTGCTGTCGATCACCGGAATGTTGTTGTGGACCCAGCTGCGCAGGGTACGAACCATCGCGGTGCTGACGTGCATCGGCGCGCTGCTGGCGGCGGCGGGCTTCGTGTCGGCAAGTCTGTGAGAGCGCCCGTCGATTCAGCCTGATCCGCAAGGCCCGCAACCACACACGAGGAGACCCAGCAATGAAAGCCCCGCAACGCACAGACAATCCGCCGATCAGGTACGCATTCGACAAAGACGCAGTGATTGCGACGCTCAACCGCATCCTGGAACTCGAACTGGCCGGCGTAGTGCACTACACGCACTACGCATTGATGGTGTATGGCTTCGAAGTGGACAAGATGCTGCGACGGCCAGGCGACGCCGGTCCGTACTCCGCCTGAGTTCAACCTCATTTACGATGCCGGCCTAGTCAAAAGGGAGGGCGTTCTCATGCACATCGGTCGTTCCCTGCTTTTCGCATTCGCGCTTGCCGGCTGCGCATCGACGCAGACAGGCGATGTGGCCCACGGATACGGCGTCTCGGAGGCGCGCCTCAAGCAGCTCGGTGCCCAGGTGCGCGCCGACGTGGAGAAGCGCCGCATCCCCGGCGCCGTGATCGTGGTCGCGCGCAACGGCAAAGTCGCGTATCAGGAAGCGATCGGCACCCGCGATCCGGCGAACGGCGTGCCGATGACGGTGGACTCGATTTTCCGCATCTACTCGATGACCAAGCCGATTGTCTCGGTCGGCGTGATGATGTTGGTCGAGGAAGGGCGGCTGCAACTTTCCGACCCGATGTCGCGCTACCTGCCCGAACTGAAGGGCCTGAAGGTGGGTGTCGAGAAGAAGGATGCAACCGGCCAGGTCGCGCTCGAAATCGTCGCCGCAAGTCGGGAGCCGACGATCCAGGATCTGCTGCGCCACACCTCCGGAATCGCCTACGACTTTTTCGGTAATTCTCTCGTGAAGCAGGAGTACAAGAAGATCGGCGTCGACGGCTGGGATCAGACCAATGCGGACATGGTGCAGAAGCTGACGAAGGTGCCTCTGCATTTCCAGCCGGGGTCGACCTGGGACTATGGTCTTTCGACGGATGTGCTCGGGCATCTGATTGAGCGCGTCACCGGGCAGCCGCTTGCCGACTATCTGCAAGCGCGCATCCTCGGGCCGCTCGGAATGAAGGACACCGCGTTCCAGGTCGAGCCGGCGAAGCAGCTACGTGTCGCCGAGTCGTTCGCCGATGATTCCAACACCAAGGAACAATTGCATTGGAGCGGCGTGCGCGCGGCGAGGAAGCGGCTCTCGGGTGGTGCCGCACTCGTGTCGACGGCTGCGGACTATCTGCGCTTTGCACAGATGATGCTGAACGGCGGTTCTCTCGAGGGCACTCGCATCATCTCGAGGAAGACCGTCGAATACATGACCTCCGACCACCTGGGCGGAGTACGCGGCCCGGCGTACCTACCGGGCGCGGGCTATGGCTTCGGCTTGGGCTTCGCAGTGCGGCTTGCGTCAGGCGAAGCGAACACGCCCGGGTCGGCGGGCGACTACAACTGGGGCGGCTGGGGCGGCACCTATTTCTGGGTCGATCCGAAGGAGAAGTTGATCGCGATCTGGATGATGCAGTCCCCTGGACAGCGCGGCTACTACCGGGTCCTGTTCCGCAACGCGGTCTACGCCGCGATCGAATGATTGATCAGCGCAGCGCTGCGTCCAGAAACGCCGGTACTTCGCGCAGCACTGTTGCTTCGCCGCCGGCAAGAAACCGGCCGCCTTCGCGCACCGCAAGCTGTTTCGATCCGGGCACTGTATCGAGCGCGCGTTTGCGATCTCGTGCCGGGTTTCGGATGCCGCGAAAATCGCTCTCGCCATAAATGTCGAAGACGGGGAAGGGCGCGCGCGCCATCTCTTCGAACACGCCGTAGAACGACAGCGCGGCCCAGGCAAACACCGGGGCATCTCGATGGTGTCGCAGGTACTCGTAGGTCATGCCCGATCCCATCGCGTGCGACACGACGGCGATGCGCTTGAAGCCCTTGTCCTGCAAGAAACGCACGCCCGCCGCGATGCGCTGGGCGGCCTCGGGAAAGAGCTGGACATAGCCCGCGCCGGCTTCGGCCTCTGCCGGAAGTACCGGCATTTGCAGTGACAGCGTGGTGTAGCCGCGATCGACGAGATTCATCCGCAACTGGCCCGTCACGCCGTGGTCCGGATGCAGTCCGGGTCCATGCGTCAGAAGGACCGCGGCCTTTGGCTGCTGCGCATTCGCGAAGAGGGCCAGAAAGCGCACGCCGTCCTGCGTGTTGAGCCAGGTGGCATCGCCGAGCACCAGCGCGGGGATGATCTGGTCCGCCCAGCGCTTCTCGCGCGCGGCGTCGGAGCGGGCTTGCGCAAGCGTCGCGCCCGCCGCCAGCAAAGCACCGATCACTATCGACAATTTCACGAACGCCGACGGCATGTCTGTTCTTTCGCGTGTCGATTTCATTCTATAGAGCATTACGCAAACGGATGACGGATCACTCGGAGAGGCGTCATCCCCGCGAAGGCGGGGATCCAGCGTCTTTCGCCGCAACGACACTGGGTTCCCGCCGCAGCCTGCCCTCGACTCCGATCGGGGGCGGGAACGACACATTTGCGAATCCGCTTGTCCATCACTTCGGTAAAGCTCAGCACAGGATCGCCGTCGATAAGATGCGAGCACGATGACAACTGCGCGCCACGATTCTCTCGACGCCATCATCATCGGCGCCGGCCACAACGGCCTGACGTGCGCCTGCTATCTGGCCGCGGCCGGGCTGCGGGTGCGTGTGCTCGAGCGCCGCGCGGCGATCGGTGGCGCCGCGGTGACGGAGGAATTTCATCCGGGTTTTCGCAACTCGACGGCCAGCTATACGGTCAGTCTGCTCAACCCGCAGGTGATCCGCGATCTGAAGCTCGCCGATCATGGACTGGCCATCGTCGAGCGGCCATTCGCAAACTTTGTGCCCTTGCCCGACGGGCGCTATCTGAAATTCGGAGGCACACCGGGCGAGACGCACGCCGAAGTGGCGAAGTTCTCTGCGCGCGATGCCGAGCGCCTGCCGGCCTACTACGCGCGGCTCGAACGGCTGGCCGAACAACTGAAGCGGTGGGTACTGCATGCGCCGCCCAACTTTGCCGGCCCGTTGATCCTCGAAGGCTGGCGCGACTTCGTCTCCGCCGGACGCCTGCTGATGCAGTTTGGCCGCCTGCCGAACGATGGGCGGCGCGATCTCATCGATATCTTCACCAAGAGCGCGGGCCATTGGCTCGACCTCGAATTCGAATCGGATCCGCTGAAGGCGGCGCTCGGTTGGGACTCGGTGGTCGGCAACTACGCGAGTCCTTATGCCGCCGGATCGGCTTACGTGTTGCTGCATCACGCCTTCGGCGAGGTCAACGGCAAGCCCGGCAAATGGGGGCACGCCATCGGCGGCATGGGCCGAGTGACCGAAACGATGGCGCTGGAAGCGCGTGCTCGCGGAGTGCGCATCGACATCGAAGCGCCGGTTAAACAGGTGCTGGTCGAACGCGGACACGCGGTCGGCGTTGCGCTCGACAATGGCACCGAGCTGCGCGCGCGCGCGGTCGTGTCGAACGTCAATCCGAAGCTCCTGTATCAGCGGCTGATCGAACGCAGCGTACTGCCGGACGAATTCGCTCACGCGATCGCCGCGTATCGCTGCGGCTCGGGCACATTGCGCATCAACGTCGCGTTGTCCGAGCCGCCCGATTTT
>Ga0187892_10004473_pt1 | contig 23404 bp, 20 predicted proteins | sample MA1701073metaG_FD_139345 | JGI IMG/M metagenome (GOLD analysis project Ga0187892, IMG submission 139345) | Bio-ooze microbial communities from a basaltic lava cave in the Kipuka Kanohina Cave System on the Island of Hawaii, USA - MA170107-3 metaG ... | reverse complement strand
GGGTCCGCTCGATCCGTTTGCGCCCGCGGGAGCGGTGCGCGTGCCCGATGGTGCAGGGCTCGACGGCGGAGAGGACGCCGATCAAACCGCGCTCGATGGGTTGACGCGTGAGGAGGTCCTGCACGACCGCCTCCTTGCGCGTCGTACTGGAGGCCAGCTGCACGATGGGCCGGCCCAGCTTCTGGGCGTGAGCCAACGAGGCGGCCTTGGTCCGCTCCGTGGCTTGCTCGGCGAAGGCCCCAAAGTTCTGGCGCAGGATCTTGCGGTAGCCCAGGAGCCCTTCCCGTCCGGCGGTGTCGGAAAGGCGCAGGAGGTAGCCCCGGAAGACCAGCCGATCGAAACCACTGAGTACCCCGATGAGCTTGTCCGCGAAGCGCGTTAGAAACTTCTGCAGGGCGCCGCCCTCGTGATGGAGGTCTGTGATCGATCTCCACGGGCTACCGTGGGAGGCGCCTCGGAATGGGGATCAATCCCCCGCTGCTCCTCGAAGCGCCCACGCTGTGCGAGAGCATTCTCCCCAGGCTCATCGCGGTTCATGTGCGGGGGTCGCGCGAGAGTCCGGCGGTGCTTCCTTCGCGATTCCCAACGATCCGGGCCTGGTCGGGTTGAGCCTCGCCGGGCAAGCCGTCTTTCCCGATTACCTGCCCTTTGTCTGCTACCGGGCCACGGATGCAGTCGCGATCACGATCCAGCCCTGAGGTAGGCCGCTCCGAGGCGGGATGCTCGATCGAGCATCCGCCCGGGGGCCACGCTCCAGCTACGACTTGAGATCGCGCTTCGCTTCCCGGCCGATCTCGCCGTGGGGGTCCAGCTCCATCGCGCGGCGCAGGTGCTGCTGGGCGCGGTCCTCCATCCCCTCCTGCCGGTAGCAGTGCCCGATGATCCGGTGGAGCCCGGGGTCGCCCGGCGTGATGCCGATCCACTCCTCGAGCACTGACGCCGCCTTCAGGTAGGAGGACTCCTGGATGTAGATGCGGAAGAGGCCCTCGAGGGCCGCGATGTAGCGCGGGTCCTCCTTGCGGGCCTTCTGGTAGTAGCGCTCCGCCTCGTCGGCGTCCTGCATCTCCTCGTAGGCGAGCGCGATGTTGAAGTAGGCCTCGCGCCGGTGCGGGGTGAAGGGGAGCGCGCGGCGCCAGTGGCGGACCGCTTCCCCATAGTGCTCCTGCGCCGCCGCCGAGAGGCCCATCTCGAAGTAGTTCTCGCCGAGCAGCAGCGGGTCCACGAGCGCGAAGGCCGCCCGGCGGTAGGCGTCGAGCGCCTCGCGGTGCTGCCCCTGCGAGCGCAGCACGTAGCCCAGGTGCCGGAGCGCGCGGCCGAAGAGCGGGTCGCGCCGGATCGACCGCCGGAGGAGGCGCACCTTCTCGACGGGCGCGTTCCGCGTGCGGACCGCGCGGCAGAAGAAGCGCCACGCCTCGATGGACTGCGTCTCAGGATGCCGCAGCCGGTGAGCCAGGAGCCGCGGCGGGATCTCCGGGGGACGCCGCCGGAGGTCCAGCGCCCGGCAGAGCGCGCGGAAGACCTGCACGTGGGCCCGGTGCAGCTCCGGGAGCCGGAACGGGCTCAGATCGCCGTCGCGGTCCTCGCGCGCGAACGGGAGGCGGCCCTCCCAGAGCACGTCGCTCTTCGCGCCGCGGATCCGGAGCTCGAGCGTCACCCGCTCCGGCCGGACCAGCTCGACCCGGCCCGACAACCGGAACGGGCAGCGCCCTGCGTCCGGGACGCCTCCCTGCTCGGGGGTCCGGACCGGGAGGGCCGGATCCAGGTAGAGGCCCTTCCCCTTGAGGTCGAGCAGGAGCTCGACGCCGGTGACGATCATCGCTTCGAGGTCGGAGAGCGCTCCGGCCCCGGCTCCGCACTCCAAAGGCTCGAAGAAGACCCTGGGCTCCACGCCGTCCTCCGGCAGGTTGTTGGGGACCCGACTCGCCATCCCCATCCCTCCTTTGCCCGGAAGCTCTATCGGCAAAGGGCGGCGCGGAATGAACCCGGAGGGGGGAGGGCCGGGCGGAGCGGGCTCGAAGTCGACAGTTGAAAGTCGGAGACGGAAGGAACCGGAGGCCCGAAGCCGCCTCGCTTGAAGGTCGCGAAGCCGGCTCGTATCATCCCGCGATCGACGGTCCCGGTCGGGCCGTCCACCCGGTACCGAGCTCCAGCACGAAGGGGCGGGTGTAGCTCAGAGGTAGAGCACCACGTTGCCAACGTGGTCGTCGCCGGTTCGATCCCGGTCACCCGCTCCAACCCGAGAATCGGCTCGCCGGCAGCCCGAGGGCCGGCGCACCCTGGCCTCGCCCGCGCGGTCCCCGGGCGACCGGTTTCCGACGCAGATGGGGACCGCCCCACCCGGTGCGGGCTTCCCGCCGGGGGGGCGCCGTCCCAGGAGTCCAGATGAACGAAGTCGTGGTCGAGGAGATCGGCCCCTGCCGGAACCGCATCAAGATCACCATCCCCGCCGAGAGCGTCCGGGAGGAGATCGAGAAGCAGTACCAGGAGCTGCAGAAGAGCGTCCAGTTCCCGGGCTTCCGCCGCGGCCACACCCCCCAGAAGCTGCTCGAGAAGCGCTTCGGCGAGGAGGTGCTGGAGTCCGTCAAGGAGACCCTGATCACGAAGTCCCTCGAGGACGCGATCAAGGAGCGGAACCTGGACCTGATCTCGGAGCCCGACCTCGACGCGGGCGAGCTCCGGGTCAGCCCCGAGGTGCCGCTCAACTTCGAGGTCACGGTCGAGCTCAGACCGCGCTTCGAGGTGAAGGACTACCGCGGCATCCCGGTCGAGCGCGGGCCGGTCGAGGTCGGGCCCACGGACGTGGACGCCGCGCTCCAGGCGCTCGCCCGGCGGCGCGCCACGCTCGACCCCGTCGAGGACGGGCCCGTCCAGGCCGGCGACGTCGTGCTCGCCGACGCCCGGATCGAGGTGGAAGGCGAGGTCGAGGAGCATCCCGGGACCAGCATCGACGCCGAGACGCAGTTCGTGGGCGGGATCTACGTCGGGGACGTCCAGCAGAAGCTGGTCGGCCAGGCCCAGGACGGCAGGCTCGAGGTCACCGCGACGGTCTCCCGCTTCCACCCCCGCACCGACTGGCGCGGCAAGCCGGCCCGGATCGAGCTCACCGTCCGCGAGATCAAGCGGATCAACGCGCCTCCCGTGGACGAGGCGCTGGCGAAGGAGCTGGACTACGACTCGCTCGCGGAGCTGCGGGAGCGCACCGAGAACGAGGTCCGGGCGGTGAAGGAGCGGGACCAGGACCGCGCGCTGGAGGAGCGGGTGCTCGACCTCGTGCTCGAGAAGACCCCCTTCGACGTCCCGGACGGGCTGGTGGAGCGCGAGCGCGAACGCCAGCTCCACACGAGGGTGGTGGCGCTCGAGCTGATGGGCGTCTCGAACGAGGAGGTCCAGAAGGAGATCGCCGGGGCCGCGGAAGGGCCCAAGGACGCCCTCGTGCGCACGCTGCGCCGCGCCTTCCTCATGGAGGCGATCGCGGACGCCGAGAAGCTCTTCGTCACCGAGCCCGAGGTGAACGCGGCGATCGAGGACCTCGCGCGCTCCCGACGGAAGACGGCGGAGGAGGTCCGGGAGGAGTACGATTCCCGGGGCCTGATGTCCGAGCTCCGCCGCGAGCTGCGCTGGCGCAAGGTCCGGAGGTTCCTCCGGGAGAACGCCGATATCAAGGATGCCCCGGCGCGGGCTGGAACTCAGGGTGTCGCAGGCTCTCAGGGAGGGTCAACATCATGAACTGGCAGGGACCGGTGCGCGGACGGAGGCCGATCGGCCGGGCGCGCGGGCAGGACGAGGAGCTGGACGACTACATCCCGATGCCCTTCGTCATCGAGAAGACGGGGCGCGGCGAACGGCAGTACGACATCTACTCGCGCCTCCTGGAGGACCGGATCGTGTTCATCGGGAACGCGATCAACGACACGCTGGCGAACATCGTGATCGCGCAGCTCCTGTTCCTCCAGAAGGAGAACAAGACCCAGGACATCAACATCTACGTCAACTCCCCCGGCGGGATCGTGACCGCGGGGCTGGCGATCTACGACACGATCCAGTTCGTGCAGTGCGACGTCTCCACCTACTGCATCGGGCAGGCCGCCAGCATGGCCGCGCTGCTCCTCTCCGCCGGGACCAAGGGGAAGCGGCACGCGCTCCCGAACTCGCGGATCATGGTGCACCAGCCGTGGGGCGGCGCGCAGGGGACGGCCTCGGACATCCACATCCATGCCGAGGAGATCCTCAGGCACAAGCAGAACATCAACGCGATCCTGAGCAAGCACACGGGCCAGCCCGTGAAGGTGATCGAGAAGTACACCGACCGCGACTTCTTCATGTCCGCCCAGGAGGCCAAGGAGCTCGGCTTCGTGGACGAGGTGGTGGAGTCGCTCCGCACCAGGTAGTGCCGTGAACCGAGGCCCCCGAGAGCGCGAGACCTGCTCCTTCTGCGGGAAGTCCCGCGGGATGGTGGACTGCCTGATCCAGGGCCGCTCCGCCTTCATCTGCAACGAGTGCGTCGAGCTCTGCCGCGCCACGCTCTCGGTGGAGCTGAAGGGGAACGCGGCGACGGCCACGGCCGGCGGCCGCCGGAAGACCAGGGCCCCGGTCCCGTTCCGCAAGGAGTCGCTCCCGACTCCGATGGAGATCAAGCGCCGGCTCGACGAGTACGTGATCGGGCAGGAGCGGGCCAAGCGGGTCCTCTCGGTGGCGGTCTACAACCACTACAAGCGCCTGATCTCGGGGGTCGAGAGCGGCGAGGACGTCGAGCTCGAGAAGTCGAACATCCTGCTGATCGGTCCGACCGGCTCGGGGAAGACGCTGCTCGCGCGCACGTTGGCCCGCATCCTGGACGTCCCGTTCGCGATCGGGGACGCCACCACGCTGACCGAGGCGGGCTACGTCGGGGAGGACGTGGAGAACCTGCTGCTCAAGCTGATCCAGGCCGCGGACGGCGACGTGTCGCGCGCCGAGCAGGGGATCATCTTCCTCGACGAGGTGGACAAGATCGGGAAGACCAGCCAGAACATCTCGATCACGCGCGACGTCTCGGGCGAGGGGGTGCAGCAGGCGCTGCTCAAGATGCTCGAGGGGACCGTGGCCAACGTCCCGCCCCAGGGCGGGCGCAAGCATCCCGAACAGCAGTACATCCCGATCGACACCACCCACGTCCTCTTCATCTGCGGGGGGACGTTCACCGGGATCGAGGAGCTCATCGGGAAGCGGCTGGGGAAGCAGGCCATCGGCTTCCTGCACCAGGCGGGCGCCGAACCCGCGCCCGCGCGGGTCAGCGGGACCGAGCGGTCCGGCGAGCTCATGGATCAGCTCCTGCCGGAGGACCTGATCGAGTTCGGGATGATCCCCGAGTTCGTGGGGCGGCTCCCGGTGATCGCGCCGCTCAAGCCGCTGAGCCTGGACGAGATGGTCCAGGTGCTGATGGAGCCCAAGAACGCCCTGATCCGCCAGTACCAGAAGTTCTTCGAGATGGAGAACGCCACGCTGGAGTTCACGAAGGAGGCGCTCCGCGAGATCGCTCGCAAGGCGCTCGAGCGGAACACCGGCGCGCGGGCGCTCCGGAACATCATCGAGGACCTGATGCTGGACCTGCTCTACGAGCTCCCGAGCCGCAAGGACACCCAGAAGTACCGGGTCACGCCCAAGGTGGTCCGCGGCGAGGAGAGCCTGTCGGCCGGCGGGCGTCCCGCCGAGGAGAAGCGCACCGGGCCCGCCGAGGAGAAGCGCAAGGAGAGCGCCTGAAAGGGTAAGTGCCCGTTTTCGTCTGCGGCAGCCGGAAACAGGTACTTGGTACCCTTTCTCGGGCGGCCCCCTCCACGTATGCTGCCGCAGCGAAAAGGCAGCTTGAGGAGGATCCCCTGATGCGCTCCGCCCTTCCCACCCTGTTCCTCCTGATCTCCCCCGCCGCCGCGCAGCTCGGGGCCGAAGTCCGCGGGACCAACTACCTGGCCGACACCTACGCCTGCGGCAACCTGCTCCTTCAGTTCCAGCCCAACGACGCGCCATTCCCCGGCACCTACGTCGCCTCCGTGGTCGAGGAGGAGCTGGCTCGGATCGCCGCGGCCGGCTTCACCTCCGTCCGCGTGTTCGGGTCCTTCCACGGCTGGCTGCTCGACCGGGACGGGCACGCGCGCGGGCTCGCCGACTTCCTGGACCGCTGCGCGCGGCACCGGCTCCGCGTCAGCTTCATCCTCTGGAACGGCTTTGGCGGGAGCGCGCTTGAGACGGTGCTCCGCTCCCCCGGGTTCGACCCGAGGGCTCGCACCCATCCGGAGCTCCTCCTCGTCCCGGCGGAGTCGGAGAGCCTCCATCGGGACGGCGAGCCGGTCCGGGCCCACGGGTTCCACGCGACGCCGGGCAACCGGCTCCTGGGAGAGCGCCGCTCGGTCCTGGACCATCCGCATCCGCAGCTCTACCTGGAATGGCTGGTGGACGTGACCCGCGAGTTTCGCGTGCGGTCCGGGCGCCTCCTCTGCTACGACCTGTTCAACGAGGCCGAGGTGGCCGCGGCCGCCGGAGCCGCGCCCGAGGCGATCCGCGAGCTGGAGGCGGTGACGGCGCTCGCGCTCCGGGTCCTGGACCCGGATGCGCCGATCGTCGCGGGGAACGCGACCATCGACGGAGCGATCGAGACCTTCGACCGGCTCCGGGCCGACTACGGCGTGTCCCTCTCGGCGCTCAGCTTCCACTGCTATGCCGAGCCGCCCTCGTTCGAGACCACGATCGCGCGAGCCCGCCGGGAGGCGGCGCTGCGCGGGGTCCCGGCGCTCGTGAGCGAGTTCCACATGCCGGCCTCGCAGGGCGGGCTGGACCTCCTCCTCACCTTCCTCCACCGGGAGAACCTCGGCGGGCAGATGTGGGGCTACCTGGAGGACCGCCTGATCCATGCTTTCAGCCCGCTCCCCGAGCCGTGCTGGGTCGCGAACTCCGGCGTGCTGCGCCGGAGCGCGCCCGGTCTCTTCCCGGTGAAGAACCAGGCCTACGAGCGCGCGGTGCGCGACTGGTGCGCGTTCCTGGATCCGGCGGCGCGGCCGCTCCGCCTCGAGGCCGCCGCGCTCCTGCCGGGAGACGGGCCCGGCGCGGTGGTGCGGATCGACCTCGCCGGGCCGGCTCTTCCGGTGCTCCTGCTCGTCTCCCCGGGCCGGAAGGAGGGGCCGCATCTGCTCCTTCCCGGGGTGGGGGTCCTGGCGCACCGCGGACCGCTCGCGGACCTGACGGCGGTGCCGCTCCCCCCGCCGGGCGAGCCGGGCCGGACGATCCGGATCGTGATTCCCGACGCGACGCCCCTCCGCGGCCACGAGGTGGTCCTCCAGGCGCTGATGGGGTACGACGCGATCGGTGCCTGGGAGTCGCTCGCGCCCCAGCTCACCGCGCCGGTCAAGCTCTCGTTCTAGCGCTCGAGCGTCACGCGGGCGCGCGCGCCGGGATCGAGGCGGACCGTGCGCTCCCAGGGCTCGCGGCCGGGCGCCGTGCGCCGGACCGTCCAGACGCCCGAGCGGAGCGGCATCGCAAACGACGTCCCCGCCGCCAGCTCCCGCTCTTCGCACACGACCAGCCCGGTCCCGTCGCGGATCTCCAGCCGCTCGCCCGGGACCGGAGCCGGAGCGCTCCGGGGGAGCTCGATCCAGAGCGTCGCTCCGACCTCGACCGCGAGGTCGTGGTGCAGCTCGCCGGCCGCGCGCGGGACCAGGAAGTCGTGCCCCGCCACGGGCGCGAGCGGCGGCTCGCCCGAGGGATAGAACGCGAAGAGCTTGTGCCGTCCCGGCCGGAGCCCCCCCACCTCGTAGCTCCCGTCGCGCTCGAACCGGCCCCAGGAGGCGCTCGAGCGGTCGTCGGGCAGGAACGCCAGGCGCGCGCCGGCGAGGTCGAGCCCGGGCGGGCCTTCGACCCGGCCGCGCAGCACGATCCCGCGGGTCAGCCGGATCTCGATCGGACCGGGAGCGCCTTCGGGCCCGAGCGCCATCGGCGCGCCGGTGTGGGGAAGGAAGCCGGGCGCGGCCGCGTGCAGCGTCCACTCGCCCCAGGGGACCCGCTCGAACCGGAAACGGCCGGGGGCGGTCTTCCGCGCCAGGGTCCGATCGGGCCCCTCCCCGAGCCAGACCCGGAAGTCGAGCAGCGGGACGTCGCTCCCGTCCTCCCGGACCGTGCCCTCGAGCACCCCGCCGGGCTCGGCCCGGCGGGGAGGGAGCGTGAGCAGCACCTCCTCCGCGCCGGCGGCCCCCCCCGCCACCAGCGTCGCGGCATCCTCGGGTCCGTCCTCCTCCCGCTCGCGCGCCACGAGCTGCCAGGGTCCGGGAGGGAGGTCCGGGAGCTCGAAGCGTCCCTGCTCGTCCGCGCGGACGCTGGCGTGGATCCGCTCATGGCCGGGCGCCAGCAGCGCGGCGCTTCCCGGTCCGGGCCCGCACACCTCCGCCGCCCCGAGCCGCGGGTGCGCGGCGGTCACGCGGGCGCCGGCGGCCGGCCCGCCCGCCGCCGTGCGGACGCGCCCCGAGGCACGGAAGCCGGGATCGAGGGCGACCGCCACCAGGGGCGGAGCCTTCTCGGAGGGCACGACCGGGGCGCTCAGGCCCGCCGCGTACCCGCGCGCGCGCACCAGGAGCCGGACCGGACCCGCATCGGCGGCGTGCTGGTGGAACCGCACGCGGACCCGGCCGTCGGGACCGGTCCGCTGCTCGAGGAGGAACCGGTCGATCACCTGCACCGAGGGGACCGCGCCCCAGACCGGCCGGCCCGCTCCGTCCGTGACCAGGAGGTCCACGGCCGGGACCGCGCCGACCACGAGGTCCGGCGCCTCCACGCTCCGTCCCGCCTCGATCGGCACGTCCACCGAATAGCCTTCCTCGCACCCGGGAGGACGCGCCCAGACGCGGACCACGAGCGCCCCGAGGCGCGACAAGGGGATGCCGTCGAGATGGAAGCGCCCCCCGGCGTCGGTCTCCCGGCGCCAGGCCGGGAGCCCTTCGACCCAGTCCGGGAAGAAGAGCCCGCTGACGTCGGAGGGCGTGGCCAGGACCTCGATCCCGGAGAGGGCCCGTCCTCCGGCGTCCCGGACCCGCCCTGAGAGCGCGCCGAGCGGACGGCACCGGAGGCGCACCTCCTCGGTCGCGCCGTCGGGGAGGAGCGGCAGCTCGACCGCCTCGGGCGCCCGGCCGGGCGCGATCGCGCCGACGCAGGCGACCACGGGCCCGCGGCGTCCCTTGTCGGGGCAGGGCACCGGGTGGAATCCCTCCGACGGGACGAGGGCCAGCGCGAAGACGCCGTCCTCGTCCGACTCCGCCTCGGCGAGGCTCCTCTGGTACCACGGGCTCGGGATGTAGAGCCCCGGTCCGGAGACCAGCGCGCGCGCGCCCTCGGAGGACCAGAGGACCACGCGGGCGCGGGGGAGGGGCGCTCCGCTGTCGGCGTCGACCACGACTCCGCGCACCCGCGAGCCGCGCACGAGCACGAGCGTCAGCTCGCCGCTCCCGGGGTCGCGGTCCTCGATGAGGAGGGGCGCGAAGCCCGCGGCCCGGACTTCGATCCAGGCGGCCTGGTCGCGGAAGTCGAGCGGGGAGGGGAGGTCCTCGAGGACGAACGAGCCGTCCGCGGCCGATTCCGACTCGCGCTCCACCACGCCCCCCATGAGCACGCCGAGCCAGCGCACGCGGGCATCCGCGACCTCCTTCCCCCGGCGGTCCACCACGCGCCCGGCGCGTCCGCGCGCCGGCGCGAGCGTCCACGTCCGCTCCCCCTCGCCCGCGGTCACGCCGTCGAAGGCCCGGGGCGCGCGCCCGGGGGCCTCGATCACGAACCGGTGGAAGGGCGCGCGGCCCCGGAGCTCGACCTCGAAGCGCCCGGCCGCGTCGGCCCGGGCCGCGGTCACGTCTCCGCCGGAGGCGACCGGCGCGGCGCGCGGGAGGTTGTCCGGGAACGCCCGCACGCGGGCGCCGGGGATCGCGGCTCCGGTCTCGTCCACGACCAAGCCCCGTGCGGCCGGTGCAGCCGGCCGCACGGAATCCGACCGGGGCCCGACCACGAGGATGGGCGCGGGACGGGAAAAGGGGTCAGGCACCTTTTCTGCCGCAGAAAAGGTGCCTGACCCCTTTTCGGCCTCGACCTCGCGACGGCCTCCCGCGAGCGTCGCGACCAGCAGCACGAGCGCGAGCGCCGGCGCCAGCGCGCGCGCCGCGACGGGCGCGAGCCGGCCGAGCGAGAGCCGGAGCGTCCAGAGCGCGCCCGGGACCCCCGCGAGCGGAAGGAGCACGGCCGACCAGGAGCGCTCCGCGCCCTCGTCCTCTTCGAGCCGCTCGCGCAGGCGGTGGAGCCCCCGCTTGAGCCGGGTCTTCACGGTATCGACGCCGACGCCGAGCTGGCGCGCGATCGCGCGGGGCGGGAGCCCGTCGTAGAAGCGGAGCACGATCACGGTGCGGCAGGGCTCGCCGAGGCCGAGCACGGCCTCCACCACGCGGCGGCGGACCGCCTCGCGCTGGACCAGCTCGTCGGCGGCCGCGACCGGCTCCGGGCGCGCCACCGCGCGTTCGCGCCGGAGGCGTCGCTCATCGCCCCGCCGGAGAAGGAGCGCGAAGTTCCGCGCCACGCTCTGGAGCCACGCCGAGAGCCCGCCGGTCCGCGGCGGATGGAGCAGCCAGGCGAGCCAGGTCTCCTGCACGACGTCCTCGGCGGCGTCGGCATCGTAGAGAAGGCGCCGGGCCAGCGAGCGCACGAAGTCGCCGTGGGCGAGCAGCGCCTCGAGGTTGCCGGGAGAAGGGACGGGGGCCACGGGTCATTCCTCAGGGCCGGAAGCCGGAGGACGACGCCCTCCGGCTTCCAGCTTCAAGCTTCCGGCCTCGGATCGGATCCGTCCACCTAGAGGTCGATCACGTACCCCGCCGTGGCGCGCCAGCAGTCGGGCGTCGCGGACGAGAACCCCTGGACCACGACCGGGAGGCCCGTGCCGCGGAGCCCGGGCGGGACCGGGAGCGTGAGCACCGGCGTGTTGCCGTTGCTGATCCCCGGGGGATAGGTGAACACGAGCTGCACCAGCGGATAGATCAGGCCCGGATCGCAGAGCGGCCGCGCGATGGGCGCCGGCTGGCCGGGCTCCCCCACCGAGAGGACCACCACGCCGCCCACGCCGCCCGCGGGGACCGGGTAGCAGAGCACGAGGTTCCCGCCCGCGGGGAGCAGGAGCACGCTGAGCAGGCTCGGCGGGTTTCCGCCCGGGTGTCCGGGCCCGAGCACCGTGCACGTGCTGGGCGCCTCCACGTTGCAGAACGTCTGCGCCGGGACCGCCCCGGCCAGCACGAGCACCACGATCGACATCCAGCGAACCGGCATGAAATCCCTCCTTCCGGCTTTCAACTTTCAACTTTCAACTTTCAACTTTGAACCCAAAGGCCAGGTGGTGTGGTCCTCGCTTCAGAACTCCACCAACGTACCTCTCGTCGCCACGAAACATCCGCCCGGCTCGCCCGAGACGAAGCCCTGGAGCGCGACCGGGAGTCCGCTCCCGCGGAGCGCCGCGGGGACCGTGACCGCGAGGACCGGGACGTTGCCCAGGTTCCCGGGAGGCGACCAGAGCACGAGCTGGACCTCGGGATAGAGGATCGCGGGCATGCAGAGAGCCGCCCCCTCGAGCGCGCGCGGCGCGGAGGGGAAGCCGACCGAGACGCCGACGAACGCGCCGAGCCCGCCCGGCGGGACGTTGAAGAAGAACGCCAGCCGGTCGCTGGAGGCGGGCCAGCTCACGCGGCTCGGCCAGGAGAAGGTCGGTCCGCCGGGCTCGGACTCGTGCCCGGGCCCGAGATCGTGGCAGCGGCTGGGCGCGTCCACGGCGCAGACGCCCTGGGCCCCCGCGAGACCCCCGAAGAGGAAGAGCGCGACGACGAGCCGCATGGCGCCCTCCGCTACAGGGTGACGAAGTAGCCGTCGGTCGCCCGCGGGCACCCGGAGACGTTGTCCAGCAGGAACCCCTGGAGCTGAACCGGGAGTCCCGTGCCGCGGAGCACGCCGATGTCCACCTCCAGGCCGCGCGAGGTCGGACCGGTGGGCGTGGCCACGAACAGGAAGTCGAGGCTCGGCCAGATGAAGGTGCGGGCGCAGGAGCCGCCCGGCTCGAGCTGGATCGCCTCGAGACCCGGGTTCGTGAGCGAGACCAGCACGATCCCGACCGTGCCGGGCGCGGCCTCGAACGAGAGCTGGAGCGGGCTCGGAGAGGCCTGGAGCGTGACCGTGCTGGCCAGGCTGCCCGGCCCGCGGGGGAAGGGCTTGTGCCCGAACCCGGTGATCGCGCACGTGCTGGGAGCGACCACGTTGCACTGGGCTTCGGCGAGCGAACCGGGCGTGAGACCGGCCAGGGCCAGGAAGGCGATGAGCCGCATGGGCACCTCCTCGGGTGGTGGAAAGCGTGACCCGACCGACCACCCAAGAGATGTCGCGGCCCCCGAAAAGGGGTCAGGAACCTGTTTCGCCGCAAAAAGGGTTCCTGACCCCTTTCGGTCCGTCGGGCCGTTACCGCTCCTCGAGCTTCTGCACGCGCCGCTCGCTGACGTCCTTCGGCCTCTCCTCCAGGCGGACGGCCACCTCCTTCTCGCGGCCGCGCCGCTTGATCACGAGGCTCAGCGTGCTCCCCGGCTTCTTCTGCGAGATCACGAGCTGCAGCTTCGGCCGATCGGAGATCGCCTCGCCCTCGACCTCGAGGACCATGTCGCCGGGGAGGATCCCCGCCTCCTGGGCCGGCGACCCCTCGAAGACCGAGATCACCATCACCCCTCGATCGCCCCGGACGCGGTAGGTCTGGCGTACGTCGGCGGGGATCAGCCGCACGTCCTTGATGTTCACCCCGAGCCAGGACCGCGTGACGGTCCCGCGCGAGATGAGCTGGGGGACCACGAACCGGATCATGTTGCTCGGGATCGCGAACCCGATCCCGGCGTTCACGCCGGACGGGGAGGAGATCGCCGTGTTGATCCCGATCACCTCCCCCTTGAGGTTCACGAGCGGCCCCCCGCTGTTCCCGTTGTTGATGGCCGCATCGGTCTGGATGAAGTTCTTGTAGACGGGCAGCGTCGGATCGTCCTGGTCGAAGTCCGACCGGTCCAGCGCGCTGACGATGCCCATCGTGACGCTTCCCTGGAGGCGGCCGAACTGGTTTCCGATGGCCAGCACGGCCTGTCCCACCTTGAGCGCGTCGGAATCGCCGACCACGACCGGGCGGAGCCCCGGGGCCTCGATCTTGAGCACCGCGAGATCGCTCAGCGCGTCCACGCCCACGAGCCGCGCTTCGAGCTTGTCCCCGTTCCACAACTCCACCCGGTAGGTGTCCGCCTCCGGGCGGGAGCGGCGGTTGCGGAACCGCTCGGTCACCCGGATCACGTGGTTGTTGGTGACGATGTAGCCGTGCTTGTCGTAGATGAAGCCCGACCCGGCCACCGACTCGGAGGAGATGTCGACCACCGACGGGTTCACCAGCTCGGCTACGGCCTGGACGGGCGTGGAGAAGTCCCCCGCGCCCTGGAGCAGGGTGCGCAGGCGCTCCGGGTCTCCGTCGTCCCCCTTCGAGCGGGGGATCGCGGAGGCCTGGTGGAACCAGTCGAAGGAGACGCGGACGCCCGCGCCGAAGGCGGCCCCGACCACGCCGGCCAGGAGCAGGAACCAACGGAAGCTTCGGTTCATGGCTCTCTACTTTGACGCTTCCAGCGTCTTCCGTTCGCCCTTCCGGACCACCTCGACGCGGACCTTTCCGTCCTTCGCGCCCTTGAGCGCCCGGGCCACGTCGTCCGCCGAGGCAATCGCCTGGTCGTTCACCGTCACGATCACGTCGTGCTTCTGGATCCCCAGCCGCTCGGCCAGCGTGTCCTCGACCACGTCCGCGACCAGGAGCCCGTGCCCCTCGTCGAGGCGGAGCTGGCTCCGGAGCACGTCCGGCACCGTCCCGACCATGACTCCCAGCGTCTCCCCCTCCGCAGGCGCCTCATCCGCGCGCGGCAGCGCCGGGAGCGGCAGCATGGGGGTCCCCGGCGTGAGCGGCAGGGGCCGGGTCCAGAAGCGGGGCAGGGGCCCCTGGTGCATCCGGAGGCGCTCCTTCAGCTCAGGGTGCTCCTTGAAGAGCTCGTCCCGGCTCCTCGCCTCGTACTTCTTCGTCCGGCCGTCCTCGTCGGTGATCTCCACCTCGACCGAGCCGTCCTGGCTCTGGCGGTAGGAGGTCTTCTTCCCGTCCTCCTCCCAGCGCATCTCCATGCTTCCCTGGAAGCCGCTCAGCGGATCCCCGCCCGGGTCGAGCGGCGGGAAGTCGAAGCGGAAGGACCCGCCCAACCCCCGCTCCTCGAGCTGGCGCATCATCTCGTTCAGGCGCTCCTGGAAGTCCCGGAAGTCCGGCGTCATCGCGCGTCCGCCGCGTCCGCGGGCTCGCGGCGCCGGCTGCGCGGGCGCGGGGTCGGCGCCCGCGGCGCTCCCCTCCTCGCTCAGGTCCCGGAGCAGCCGCCGCGCGCGCCAGCGCACCTCGGCGTCGCCCGAATTGCGGGCCTCTTCGAGATAGGGCTTCGCCCCGTCCCCGGCCTCGCGCAGCGCATCGGTGGCCTTCCGGCGCGTTGCATAGTCGGTGCTTCCCAGGTCCTTCACCCAGGCGCGCAGCTTCGCGGCATCGACCCCGCCGTCCTTCTTCGACGGCTCGGTCTTCTCGGGCTCCTTCGACGATGGCGCGGGCGGTTCCTGGGCAAAGGCCACGGTGGCGACCCAGAGCCCGGCGCTGAGCAGTTGTGCCAGCTTCTTCATGACAGGCTCCTATTTGTTGAACTTCACCCGGGTCTCGGCACGCTCGCCGCCCCGGATGTATTCGATCCGCTGTTCCTCTTCCTTCGAGGCTTTCGAGATCGCCTCGACCAGCGCGTTGTAGCCCCGGAGCTCCTGGTCGCCGAAGCGCAGGAGCACGTCGAACTTCTTGAGGCCGCCCTTCGCCGCGGGGCTGCCCGAGTACACCTCGATCACGAGGATCCCGAGCCCGGGCTCGAGCCGGAGCTGCGACCGGAGCGCCTCCTCCAGCGGCTCCGTCTCGACGATCACGCCGAGGCGCTTCTCCTGGTCCTCGGCCCGGAAGGCCGGGCCGCGCTTGATCAGGTATTCGGCGGAGGCCCTGGCCTGGTTGATCGGAATCGCGAAGTTGATCCCCTCGGCCGACTGCAGGGGGAGGAGCATCACCCCGCCGGGCGGGTTCTGCTTGTCCTCCGGGCTGTACCGGGCGGCGATGACCCCGACCGCCTTGCCGCTCGCGTCCGCGATGATCCCGCCCGGCTGGCCGGGGTTCACCACCCCGCCGAACTGGATGCCCCGGCGCGTCCGGCGCTCGTCCCCGAAGTTGCGCCCGACGCCGCTCACGATCCCGACCCCGGTGGTGAGCCCGAGCTGGTAGGGATAGCCCAGGATCACGACCAGCGAGCCCGGTTTCAGGTCGTCCGAGTTCCCGAGCTGGAGCGGCACGAGCGGCTGGGGAGCCGCCTCGAGCCGGATCACGCTGATCCCGCTCTCGGCGTCCTCGCCGATGAAGCGCGCCCGGCACGGAGGCCGGTCCCCTTCCAGCTCCACCGTGATCGTGCGCGCGGTGCGCAGCGGCTCGGCCGAGATCGTCACGACGTATCCCTCGGCGCTGAGGATGAAGCCCGACTGGCGGAGGGGGGTCTTGTAGCGGTTCGGGCGCCCCGACGCCAGGGCCGCGTGCGACGTGATCACGGCCATCGCGGGCCGGAGCCCTTCGACGACCCCCTTCAGGTCGCGCTCCACTTGGAGGAGCCCGACCTGGGCCGCGACCGGGACCACCAGTCCCAGCGTCGCCAGGAACGGTGCCAGGGTGCGCATGGTGCTAGAGATCGCGTCGGGCGCGAACGGGGCGGAGCATGCGGTCCGGCGGATCATAGGGCATCAGCGGGTCGGGCCGGATCCCCGGCTCGCTCGGCACGCCCGCGTCCCGGCTGCCGACCCCGAACGCGCGGGGCGCGAGGTAGAAGTAGTCGCCCGCCCCGACGGCCGGCACGGACTCCAGTCCGTCCGGCTCCGGCGCCTGCTTCAAGAACGGAGGGTCTTCGCCCCCGCCCAGCGGCCGCCAGTCCCAGGCGAAGAACCCGACCACGCCGAACAGGAGGAGCGCCGCGGCCGTGGAGGTCCTCCGGAGCCAGCGAAGCGCGGTCGGGCGACCCCCGGGGAGCCGAAGGAACTCGACCTCCTCCGTGCTCCGGATCCGCTCCCGGACCCCGGAATAGAAGCCCTCGAGGCCGGAGAGCGGCTCCCGCCTGAGCGACCGGACCTGGGCGCGGAGCCCCTCGTAGGTCTCGAGCTCGCCGCGACACCGCGCGCACTGCTCGAGATGGAGGCGGACCCGCTCGGCCTTACGCCCCGTCAGGTCTCCCCCGACGTGCAGGGGGAGGAGCCGGGCCACGTTCTCGCAGTTCATGACAGAAGCAAACCCTCAAGAATCCGCGCCGTGGTTCCGCCGCTCCCAGAGGTCACGGAACATCTTCCGCGCCCGATGGAGCCTCCAGCGGACCGTGGCATGAGTGCACCCCAGGATCTCGGCGATCTCCTTCGCCGGGATCTCCTCGACGTCGCGGAGCAGGATCACGGTGCGATACCGTTCCGGCAGCCCGTCGAGGACTTCCTTGATCTGACCGCGCAACTCCTCGCCCAGGACCGAGCCGGAAGGGTCCCGGCTGGGTCCGGCGAGGTCGCCCAGCTCCTCGAGCGTCGTCTCGCGGTTCGCCTTGCGCCGGCGGAGCCGGTCGATCGCCAGGTTCATCGCGATCCGATAGAGCCAGGTGTAGAAGTTCCGATCGGTGTCGAAGCGGTGGAGCGCCCGGTAGGCCTGCACGAAGGCCTCCTGCGCGATGTCCCGCGCGTCCTCCGGATTCGTCACGACGCCGGTGACGAAGCGGAGGATCCGCTCCTGGTATCGCTCGACCAGGAGCCGGAAAGCGTCCCCTTCCCCCGCCCGGCAGCGCTGGATGAAGTCCGAGTCCCTCTGCCCGACCAAGGACATCGTGCGGCTTTCCCGCGCTCCTCCCAGCCGACCAGACGGGCTCGATTCAATCCGAAGGGGCAGGCCCATTATAGACAGGTCCTTCCAGGCCCGCGGGGACTCCGCGGACGCTTCCTTTCTTCATTGATTATCGGACCTCGACCTCGTGCTCCTGCTTCTCGCCGCCGCGCAGCACGGTCACCTTCAGCGTGCGGCCCTTCTCGAACCTCTTCGCGAGCTCCTCGAGATCGGTCTTCCGGCCGACGGTCGCGCCGTCCACGGCCAGGAGCACGTCGTGCACCTTGAGGTCCAGCGCGCCAAGCAGGCTCTGCTCGCCGACGCTCGTGATCACGAGGCCCTGCCCCTCCTCGAGGCCGAGCTGCGCGCCCACCGCCTCGGACGGGGGCTCCAGGCGCGAGCCGAGGAAGTTGGGCTTGCCGTCCTCCCGCCGCGCCTCGGCGGGCCGGGTCGGGCGCGAGCGCGAGCCGCTCCCCGCGCGGGGCTGCGGCGGCTGGGCCGGCTCCTTCGGCTTCGCGGGCTCCTCAGCGGCCGGCGCGCCCGCGTCGTCGGGGCGCCGCCCGAGCTTCACCGTGATGTTCTTCCGTTCCTTGCCGCGATAGACGGTCAGGCGCGCCTGAGCACCGACCCGCGCCGCGCGCACCGCCTCCTGGAGGTCGCCGGCGTTCGCGATCTCGCGGTCGCCGAACCGCACGATCAAGTCGCCGTCGCGGACGCCCGCCTCACGGGCCGGGCTCTCGTCCGGGAACCCCGAGACCTTCACGCCTCCCTCGATTCCGGCCTCCTCCCGCTCCTCGGCCGTGGCCTCCTCCATGAAGACCCCCAGCCAGGCCGTGCCGGTTCCCGCGCGAGGCTGCTCTCCAGCCACGGGGTCCCCCGGCTTCGCGGGTTTCTCGGGCTTCGCGGGTTTCTCGGGTTTCTCGGGCTTCGCGGGCACCTCGACGGCCGGAACCTCCAGGAACTCGGCGGGGCGCCGCCCCAGCTTCACCGTGAAGCTCTTGCGATCCTTGCCGCGATAGACGGTCACGCGCGCCTGCGCTCCGACCCGAGCCGCGGCCACCGCCTCGACCAGGTCGTTCACACTCGCGATCTCGCGGTCGCCGCATCTCACGATCAGGTCCCCCTCCTCGATCCCCGCCTCGCGGGCCGGGCTCTCGTCGGGGTGCCCCGAGACCTTCACGCCTCCCTCGATGCCGGCCGCTTCCCGCTCCTCTGCCGTCGCCTCTTCCAGGAGGACGCCCAGCCAGGCGGTGCCGCCCGACCGCGTCTGCGGGGCCGGCTCGGGCTTGGGCTTGGGGGTCGGCTTCGGGTCGACGCGCACGTGGGGGACGCCCTCCGGGCTCGTGGTAACGGTCCCGCTCATGCCCTCGGGCGCGACCGGCGTCGCCTGGATCTCCCGCGCCTTCCCCTCCCGGACCACGGAGAGCTTCATCGCCCGGCCGGGGCCGTTCTGGCGGAGCGCGGTGCGGAGGTCCTCGACGGACTTCACCTTCCGGCCCCCCGCCTCGACGAGGACGTCGCCCTGCTTGAGCCCCGCCTTCTGGGCCGGGCTCCCCTCGACGACCGACTCGATCTGGATTCCAACGCCTTCATCGAGGCTCGCCCGCTCGCGGGTGGCGTCGTCCACCTCGGCGGTGAAGACCCCGAGCCACGCGGGGGCTCCGCCGGTCGGCGGCGGGGTCTGCCGGGTCTCGGCCCGCGGCTCTGCCGGTGCCGGCCGCTCGGCGCGCGGCCGCGGCGGCGCCGCGCGCTCGGTCCGGGCTCCACGCTCGGACTGGCGCAGCTCGCGCTCCACGATCCGGCGCACCTCGGCGCGGATCCGCTCGAACTCCCGTTCGAGCCTCTGCTCGATCTCCTTGATGATGCGCTCGTGGGCCTCGCGCGCATCCGGCTGCCGGGCCTCCGCGCGGACGGCGACGAAGGGGAGCAAGAGGAGGCTCGCGAGGACGCCGCGGACCGACCGCCGTGGGCTCATGGACCCCTCCCAGGTTCGTGTTTCAAACTGTGCCTGCTCGACCGGCCGGAGCTTCGCCCCGACGTTTCGGCCTCACTACTTACGCAGAAAAACGCCCCGCGTTTGAGACCGTCGGGGGGAGTTGGCCGCAAATACTATCGCGCGAATGGTTTACATCCAACGCCCTATGGCGCGGTACTTGGCGTACCGGCGCTCCAGGAGGTCGGAGGTGCTGAGCGCCCGGAGCTCCCGGAGGTGGCGGAGGACGTGCTGCTTGAGGTTGAGTGCCATCTGCCGGTGGTCGCGGTGCGCGCCGCCCAGGGGCTCCGCGATGATCTCGTCCGCGACTCCGAGCTCGAGGAGGTCGCGCGCGGTCAGCCGGAGGCGCTCCGCGGCCACGGGCGCCATCTCGCCGTTCTTCCAGAGGATCGCCGCGCATCCCTCGGGCGAGATCACCGAGTAGTAGGCGTGCTCGAGGATCAGGATCCGGTCGGCGACGCCGATTCCGAGCGCCCCTCCGCTCCCTCCCTCGCCGATCACGACCGAGAGGATCGGGGTCCGGAGCCGGCTCATCTCGAGGAGGTTCTTCCCGATGGCGCTCGCCTGGCCCCGCTCCTCCGCGCCGATCCCCGGATAGGCGCCGGGGGTGTTGATCATGGTCAGCACGGGGAGGCCGAACTTCTGGGCGAGCTGCATCTTGAGCAGGGCCTTGCGATACCCCTCCGGGTGCGCGCAGCCGAAGTTGCAGGCGATCTTCTCGCGCGTGCTCTTCCCCTTCTGGTGCCCGATGAACAGGAGCTTCTGGTCGTCGAGCGTCGCGAGCGCGCAGAGGATCGCCGGGTCGTCGCCGAAGGCCCGGTCGCCGTGCAGGTCGATCAGCTCCGAGAAGAGGAGCTGCACGTAGTCGGCGACCAGCGGACGCGCGGGATGGCGCGCGACCCCGACCTGCTGCCAGGCCGTGAGCCGGGCGAAGGTCTCCCGGATCAGGTGGGCGCAGCGCTCCTTGAGCGGCTTGATCTCGCCGTTCAGGTCCATGCCCGTGGAGACGGAGAGGTGCTCCAGCTCGGCGATCTTCCGCTCCAGCTCGAGGATGGGCTGCTCGAACTCGAGGCTGGCGATCGGAGAGTCTTCCGCCGGGCGTTCCGTCTTGGGCTTGGCGTCCATGTCGGTGGGCCGGAATCGTACCGGTGGTTCTCCCGATCCCGCAAGGGGTCCGACCGTTGACGGCCTCCCGCCCGGGGGCTAACTTCTGGACCTTTCCGCGACCCCTGCGGGCCTGGGACGTGCGCCGCGCCTCCGCGCGCGCCGGGCGGTGGTCCCGTCGAGCGGGAGGGATTCCCTCCGGCGCCCCGAGCCCGTCGGAACACACCGGGAGAACCCGCACCATGAGCACCGAGACCGCCACCGAAGGCCGGGACCTCATCGCCGCCCTGGAAGCGCGCGAGATCCGGCCCGAGGAGATCGCCGCGCTGCGCCGGAACACGGCGTGCTCCGAGGCCGAGTGGATCCGCCTCGAGGGGCTGGCCGGCCCTCCGGTGCCCGTGCCCGAGGACGCGGACCGGAGCGTCTGCCTCGTGCGGGGCATCGGCCACTGGGCGCTCGGCCGCGCCACGCTGGCGCTCGACTACCTGAAGAAGGCGGGCTCGTCCGAGGTGGCGCTGTACGCGTACGCGCTCGCGGCGCTCGAGGCCCACCGGCCGGCCCAGGCGCTGGAGGCGGCCGAGAAGCTCGTGGCCAAAGACGAGAAGCAGCGCGCCTTCCGCGAGGTCCAGGCCGAGGCGTCGGCGCGCTCCGGGGACGTGGCGGCGGCGCAGGCCGCGCTCAAGCCGCTCGAGAAGGGGCACGCGGACGACCCCACGGTGCGCTACCTGCGCGGCCTCCTGCGCGAGGCGGACGGGGACTGGGCCGGCGCGCTCGAGCAGTACGAGGGCGCGCTGGAGCAGGATCCCCAGCACGCGCGGGCGCTCTTCCGGCTGGCCTACCTGATGGACCTCCGCGGTGAGGACCAGGAGGCGATGCGGCTCTACGAGAAGCTGCGCTCGCTCCAGCCGACCTACATCCACGCGCTCGTGAACCTGGGCCTCCTCTACGAGGACGCCGAGGACTACCCGAGCGCGCGGAGCTGCTACGAGGCGATCCTCCGGGCCGACCCGAACCACCAGCGCGCGCGGCTGTTCCTCAAGGACGCCTCCTCGGCGATGAACATGTACTACGACGAGGAGCAGGAGCGGCGCGACGACAAGCTGAACGCGGTCCTGCGCACGCCGATCACCGACTTCGAGCTGTCGGTGCGCAGCCGGAACTGCCTCGCGAAGATGAACATCCAGACGCTCGGCGACCTCGTCGAGAAGTCCGAGCAGGAGCTGCTCTCCTACAAGAACTTCGGCGAGACCTCGCTGCTCGAGATCAAGGAGATCCTCGCCTCGAAGGGGCTCCGGCTGGGCATGCGGCGGCGCGAGGGCTACTCCGCGCCGTCCCCGGCGGACGTGATCCGGAACGTCTTCGTGACGCCGCCGCCGCCCGCGCCGTCGGCGGTCGATCCCGCGCTGGCCACGTCGATCACCGAGCTCGGGCTCTCGATGCGGAGCCGGAAATGCATGGCGAGCCTGAACATCCAGACCGTGGGCGACCTCGCCGCCAAGAGCGAGCAGGAGCTGCTCACGGTCAAGAACTTCGGACAGACGTCGCTGGACGAGGTGAAGGCGAAGCTCGCCGAGCGGGGCCTGTCGCTGAAGCCCGACGAGAAGAGTCCGTAGCTCCTCGGACGTGTACGACTACCTGCAGGGCGACCTCGTAGACAAGGGCGCGACGGAAGTCACCCTCGAGGTGGGGGGCGTCGGCTACCGGCTGACGATCCCCCTCTCCACGTCGGCGCGGCTCCCCGCGCGCGGCATCGTCCGGCTCTTCACGCACCTCCATCTGCGCGAGGACCGGCTCCAGCTCTTCGGGTTCCACACCCACGAGGAGCGGGCGCTGTTCCAGGCGCTGCTCCGGGTGAACGGGATCGGCCCGGCGACCGCGCTCTCGATCCTGAGCCACCTGAGCGTCGCGGAGTTCAAGAAGGCGGTGGGCGCGGAGGACGCGTCCGTGCTGGCGAAGGTGAAGGGGATCGGGAAGAAGATCTCGGAGCGCGTGATCCTGGAGCTCAAGGACGCGTTCCCGCTCGGGGCCGCGCAGCCGGCGGCGCTGGCGGGGAGCCGGGACGCGGGCCGCGTGCAGGAGGACGCGATCCTGGCGCTGAAGACGCTAGGCTACACGCGGCCGGGCGCGGAGGCGGCCGTGCGCCAGGTCTGGGGCGCGCTCGATCCCGCGCGCCCCCCCACCGTCGAGGAGCTGGTCCGGAAGGCGTTGGCGGTCGGTTGACCGTCGCGTGGCGAGCCGGAAGCGGTTCCTCTTCGAGGCGTACGGCGCGCTCATCTCCCCGCTCTACGACCGGCTGATCGCGCCCGCGCTCGAGGAGCTGGCGCTCGGGCTGGGCGAGGCTCTCTTCGAGGCGCCTCCGGCGGGCGCGCCGCTCCTCGACGTCGGGTGCGGCGGCGGGCAGCTCCTGGTCCACCTCGCGCGGCGCCGCCCGGAGCTCAGGCTCGTGGGCCTCGACCTCTCGACGCCGCAGCTCGCCCGCGCGCGCCGGCGGGTGGGGGGCGTCGCGCGGCTCGTGCGCGGCTCGGCGCTCGCGCTCCCGTTCCGCAGCGCCACGTTCGGGGCCGTCGTCAGCATCGCGTCGCTGAAGCACTGGCCCGACCCCCGGCTCGGGCTCGCGGAGTGCGCGCGCGTGCTCCGGCCGGGCGGGCGGCTGGTGGTCGCCGAAGGGGACCGCGACGCGGGCGCAGCGGAGTCCCGGGCCTTCGTCGCGCGCTACCGCCTGCCCGCCCTCGCGCGGCGGCTGGCGCTCCCGGGTTTCCGCCGGTACGTGCTCGGCATCTCCCCCACGGTCGCCGAGGCGCGGGCCTGGCTCGCCACGCTCCCGCTCGCGGAGACCCGGGCCGAGCGCGTCCCGGGCACGCCGTTCCTCGTCCTCAGCGGTCGCAGCGAGGCGCGGCGCCCCGGCGCCTGAGGTGCACGACGAGCAGCGACACGTCGGCCGGCGAGACGCCGGGAACGCGCGACGCCTGACCCACGGTCGCGGGCCGGAAACGCGACAGCTTCTCGCGCCCCTCGTTGCTGAGGTGCGAGAAGGCCCGGTAGTCGACGTCGGCGGGGATCGGCGTCTGCTCCATGCGCCGGAGCCGATCGACCTCGAGCTGCTCGCGCTCGAGGTAGCCCGCGTATTTCACCTCGACCTCGACCTCCTCCCGCACTTCGAGCGGGAGCGCGTCGAGCCCTTCCCCGCCGGGGAGCGACGCCAGGTCCGCGAGCGCAGTCCCCGGCCGGCGCAGCCGGTGCGCGAGCGAGACCCGGTCCACGAAGCTCCGCTCGAGTCGTTCGACGGCTCCGGCGATCGCGCGGCGCTTCGC
>Ga0187892_10004472_pt1 | contig 23409 bp, 19 predicted proteins | sample MA1701073metaG_FD_139345 | JGI IMG/M metagenome (GOLD analysis project Ga0187892, IMG submission 139345) | Bio-ooze microbial communities from a basaltic lava cave in the Kipuka Kanohina Cave System on the Island of Hawaii, USA - MA170107-3 metaG ... | reverse complement strand
TCTGAAGCTCGATGTCGAGCCGACGATTTATCCCGACGGCGAAGTTTCGATCCGCATCGCGCTCGAGGTCAGCAACGTCGTCGCCCAGATCCAGACGAGGTCCGGCACGGTCGCATTCCAGCTTGGCACGCGCTCGGCGGCGACCACCTTGCGCCTGAAAGACGGCGAGAACCAGGTGCTCGCCGGGCTTATTCAGGATGACGAACGCAGCGCCGGCAACCGCGTGCCTGGGCTGGGCGATATTCCGGTGATCGGTCGGCTGTTCGGTTCGCAACTCGACGACAACGCGAAGACCGAGATCGTGCTGTCGATCACGCCGCGGCTGATCCGCAACATTCAGCGGCCTGACGCGTCGCTGTCTGAGTTCGATGCGGGAACCGAAGCGAGCGTGCGCAGCCGCGGCGACACCGGCGGTATCAGTCCGATGCCCGGACCGCTTCCTACTCCGGTGACGCCGCCAGTGCGACCTTCGCCGACCACTCCCGGCGCGCCCACGTCGCCAACGTCGCCAACACCACCTTCTCCGCCGGTAACGGGCGTGACGACTACGCCCGGGGGGTCGCCGATCGTCGGCGGCGCGCCGGCGACCGGTGCAGTCACCGGCACCGCGCAAATGGTGTTTCAGGGGCAGAACGCGGTGAAGGTGGGCGATACCTTCGCGTTGCAACTCTTCATGCAGGCCGACGTGCCGGTGATCAGCGTACCGCTGACGATCGGTTTCGACCCGAAGGTGCTGGCGGTCGCCGGCGTAGCGGAAGGCGAGTTCATGCGGCAAGGCGGCGCGACGTCGACCTTTTCATCGCGCGTCGATCCGGCGGGCCGAGTGCTCGTCACCGCCACGCGCGCTGGAGGCACCGGAGTCGGCACGCTTGCGCCGCTGCTGACGATCAACCTGCGCGCCACCGCAGCGGCCGACGACACGCGCGTGCAAGTGTTGAGCATTGCGCCGGTGGGCGCCGATGGCCTTGCAATCAGCGCGACGCCACCACCGCCGCACTCGGTGCGGGTGACGCAGTGATCGGTCCGCACTCCGCTCTCCCCTCTCCCCTTGCGGGAGAGGGTGGCGCGAAGCGCCGGGAGAGGGGAGAGGGTGGCGCGAAGCGCCGGGAGAGGGGGCGCGCGAGGGGGGAGGGGAGTTCAGGCGGCTTCACGCTGATCGAACTCGTCATCACGCTTGCAATCCTCGGCGTGCTCGCTTCGATCGCAGTGCCAGTTGCGCAAGTGACCGTGCAACGCGCGAAAGAGCATGAACTGCGGCAGGCGCTGCGCGATATTCGCAGCGCGCTCGACGCCTACAAGACCGCTTGGGACGACGGCAGCATCCGTCGCAATGCCGCCGGTCCTTCAACGGGCTGGCCGCCCAACCTCGCGGTGCTGGTCGACGGCGTTGAAAACCAGCGCAGCCCCAAGCGCACAAAGATCTACTTTCTGCGCCGCCTGCCGCGCGATCCGATGCATCCCGATCCGGATATGCCCGCCGAACAAACCTGGGGCAAGCGCGCGTACGCCAGCGAACCCACCGAGCCGCAGGAAGGCGACGACGTGTTCGATGTGTATTCGCGGTCCACCACCAAGGGCCTGAACGGTGTGGCGTACAACAAATGGTGAAGACTCGCGCGTTCACGCTGATCGAACTGATCGTCGTGCTCGCGATCGTCGCGCTGCTGTTGACGCTCGCGATGCCGCGCTACTTCCAGAGCATCGACACCTCGAAAGAAGCCGTGCTGAAGGAGAACCTGCACACGCTGCGCTCGACAATCGACAAGTTCTACGCCGACAAGGGCCGCTACCCCGAAAGCCTTGAAGAGCTGGTCGAGCTTAAGTATCTACGCGGCGTCCCGCTCGATCCGATGACGGAGCAGCGCGAAACCTGGGTCATCGTCGCGCCCGACGGCGACTTCAAGGGCCGGGTGTTCGACGTGAAAAGCGGCGCGCCCGGTAATGCGAACGACGGCAAGCCGTACAGCGAGTGGTGATGCGTGCGCACGGCTTCACGTACATCGGGCTGCTGATCCTCGTCACGGTCATCGCGATCGCGGCAACTGCCACTGTGCAGATCGGCGCCGTCGCGCAGCGCCGCGACGCCGAACTCGAGCTGCTGCATATCGGCCGCCAGTTCGCTGACGGCCTGCGCAACTATCTGATCAACACGCCGGCGGGCCGACCCGCGCTACCGAAGGAGCTGGAAGACCTGCTGAAAGACCCGCGCGCGACCGATCTGCGCCGCTACTTGCGCCGTATTCCGGTTGATCCAATGACGGGCGAAGCAAAGTGGGGGCTGGTGCGCACATCCGATGGATTGATCGCCGGCGTGCACAGCTTGGCCGAAGGCACGCCGATCAAGACTGCCAACTTCGAGCGCGAGTTCGCCGTATTCGAGGGCGCGGGGAAGTACAGCGAATGGGTCTTTGCGGTAACGCCGTCAATGGGGAAGAAGGAAGAGATCGGCAAGAAGTAGTGAGACGGTCCCTACTTCGTGATTTCATCTCCCAGTCGATCGGTCGGCCAGCGCAGCTGGTCGCGCAGCGCGGCACTCATCGGCATATCAAGCATCAGGTTCGACGGAGGAATCGGCTGCATGAACCACTTTTCGTACAGCCGCGCAACCGTGCCGTCCAGCATCAGCGTCGCCAACTGCCTATCGACATAGCGTTTGAACTCGGGATCGTCCTTGCGCAAGGCGATGGCGACCGGCTCGAGCACAAGAAACGCCCCGACGATTTTCAGGGCGGCCGGGTCTTTTGACTTCGCGCGCAACGCGGCCAGCAGCACGTCGATCGTGACGTAGGCGTCCACATCGCCCCGCGCGACCATCGCCGTCGCTTCATCGTTGTTTTTTGCTTCCACCAGTGAGGTTCCCGGCAGAACGCCGCCGTCGATCCTGCTCTTCAGCAGCGGAACGGCGTTCGCTCCCGCCACAATCGCAATTCGCTTCCCCGCCAGATCCTGGATCCCCCGCACCGGTGAGTCGGCGCGCACCATGTAGCGCGGCCCGGAGAAAAAATACGGCATCGAAAACGCGACGATCTTGCGCCGCGCCGGATCGTTGATCGTCGTGCCGCATTCCATGTCGGCCTTGCCGCTGTTGACGGTCTCGAAGCGCGTCTTGGCGATGACTTCGACGAACGCGATGCGCAGCGGGCGTTTCAGATCGCGCTCTACCGCGCGCACGAGCTCGCGGCAGATATCGATGCCGTAGCCGATCGGTAGCTTGTTGTCGTCCAGATAGGCAAACGGAACCGCGTCCGGCCGGTTGGCGATCGTCACGACCGCGGTGTCGCGGATCTTCTGCAGGGACGGCGGAGGGTTCGCGGGCGCTGGCTGTGCGTGCGCGATGTCGACTGTCAGAAGCGCCGCGCACGCGATGCGGGCGATGGCAAACCAACTTGGCAAAGCCGATGTGCGGCTCCGATTCATAGCGTTGGGTCTTCCAATGAAGAGGTGTGACGAGTCTATGACTGCGCAGCGGTTTGAAAACGGGAAAAAGGCTCTTCTTCGGAGCAGTCCGAGCGCTGGCAAGACGAATTTGTTGATTCGAATACAGGAAGCGACACTCACTGGGCGGCATCGTCCGCAGCACCTCGTGAGCGAAGAAGCGAAAGATCACATCGCGCGAGTCGGGTTTCGGCGTCGGCCTGCGCGGCACGTCCGGTCGACCAGCGATTGGCAGCTAGGACGATGCCCGCAGGCCAGCCGTCGGTGCGGTTTCGATCAAATCGAATCAAAGCATGATCGGCGGCCTTCAACGACCATCGTCTGCCGGGTTAAGAAGCCGCCCAGATCGGTGCGACGAACTCGATCAGCAATCGGAGCGACGATATACAATCGGACAACGTATATCCTGGAATGCGAGAGGCACCATGCAGGTTTCAAAGTGGGGCAACAGTCTGGCGGTGCGGCTGCCCGCGCCGGTCGTCAAGGCGCTCGGGTTGAAGGCAGGCGACGAGATCGAAATCCACGTTGCAGGCGAGCGCGCGTTTGAGGTACGGAAGCGCCGCGGCGCGCGCGAGCTGTTGGCGCAGTTGAGGAAATTCCGCGGACGTCTACCAGCCGACTTCAAGTTCGACCGGCTGGAAGCGCATGAGCGCCACTGAGCGATTCTTCGATACGAATGTTCTCTTGTATCTGCTGTCGGCGGACGAAGCAAAGTCCGACCGGGCGGAAAGGGAGCTGCTCGCAGGGGGTGTCGTCAGCGTGCAGGTCCTCAATGAGTTCGCATCGGTGACGGTGCGCAAGCTCAATATGTCGATCGCAGAGACGCGCGAATCGCTCGCTGCGATCCGTGCCATATGCGCCGTTGTTCCAGTCAGCGAAGAGACGCATGACAAGGGCTTGCAGCTTGCCGAGCGCTATGGCTTGTCTGTGTACGACGCAATGATCGCAGCGTCCGCGCTGCTGGCAGGATGCAAGACGCTCTTGTCGGAAGATATGCAGCACGACCAAGTCCTCGGCAGGACCTTGAGGATCAGGAATCCCTTTCTCTGAGTCTTCGCCGCGGGCGATTCTCCCGCCCAGCGGCTCAATTTCCCGACAGCCCTTTTTCCCGCAACCACTCCGGATTGAACAAACGCTTGAAGTAAAGCCCGCCACGGTCGCACAGCAAGGTCACGATCGTATGGCCGGATCCCAGGTCGCGCGCCACCTGCACGGCGGCCGCGACGTTGATGCCGGTCGATCCGCCGACGTACAAGCCTTCTTCGCGCAGCAAGCGGTAGACCATCGTGACGCAGCTCTGGTCATCGATCCTCTTCGCATCGTCGATCGGCGTTCCCTCGAGATTCGCGGTGACGCGCGTGGTGCCGATGCCCTCGGAGATCGAACTGCCTTCGGCCTTCAGTTCGCCCGTCTTGATCCAGCTATAGAGCGCGCTGCCGTGCGGATCGGCAAGAACGATGCGCGCGCGCGCGTTCTGTTCTTTCAGGAAGCGCGCGACACCCGCTAGGGTGCCGCCGGTGCCGACCGCGCTGACGAACGCATCGATCCTGCCGCCGGTGTCGCGCCACAACTCCGGCCCCGTCGTCTCGTAGTGCGCCTGACGATTGACCACGTTGTCGAACTGATTGGCCCAGATCGCATTGGGCAGGCTTGCCGCCAGGCGGCCGGCGATCTTCTGGTAGTTATCGGGATCGATGTACGGCTTCGGCGGCACCGGCCGCAGTTCCGCGCCGAGCACCTGCAGCAGATCCATCTTTTCGGGCGACTGGTTGTCCGGGATGACGATCACGCAGCGATAGCCGCGCGCCGCGCAGATGTGCGCGAGTCCGATGCCGGTATTTCCCGCGGTGCCTTCGACGACGGTGCCGCCCGGCTTGAGCGCGCCGCGTCGCTCGGCATCGCGAATGATGTAAAGCGCCGCGCGATCCTTTACCGAGCCGCCCGGATTTAGAAACTCGGCCTTGCCGAGAATTTCGCAGCCGGTTTCCGCGCTCAACTTGCCAAGGCGAATCAGCGGCGTGTTGCCGACTGTGCCGATAAAGCCTTCGTTCATCCTTGCCTCCGCATCGCTTGGGCGAAATCGCGCGCCGGCGGCGCGGCGCGACCTCCAACCGCCTTGACCGCACCGACGCCGCGCAAAAACAGGTCAGCCACCACCGGCGCCATGTCGGAGTATGCAAGCGGTCCGTCGTCGCGCAGCCAGGTGAAGGTCCAGTTGATCATGCCGAAGAGCGTCATCGTCACCGGCTTGAGCAGATTGGTTCCCGCCAGTTGCGGGGCCACCGCCGCGACCGCCTGCGCGTACGCATCGACCACCTGACGCTGCTTCGCATTGACGCGGTTGCGGTGCGCGCGTGACAGGTACTTCACGTCCTGCACCAGCACGCGGTGCTGCGCGGCCGAATGCTCATACGCGCGCATGAAGTGTTCGATCAGCGCGCGCAGCCGCCCGGCCGGCGCCACTTTCTCCGCGGCCTGCGCGGCAACGATCGCGTGCAGACCGTCCAGATAGCGATCGGCGATCGCAAAAAGCAGTTGTTCTTTGTCGCGGTAGTAGTGATAGACAAGCGCCTTCGAAACACCGCAGGCGCGCGCGATGTCGGCGATCGACGCAACCGGATAGCCGCGCGCGGCAAAACATGTTGCGGCCGTCGCAAGGATCGCGTCGCGCTGGACTTCGAACGTGGCGGCGCGAGTGCGGGGCATCAGGCTCTATCTGTCGTCATACGACACCACGACTCGCCCGGTCAGCGGATACGACTGGCACGTGAGCACGAAGCCCGCGTCCACGTCGCGCGCGTCGAGCGCGAAGTTGCGGCGCATCTTCACTTCGCCTTCGATCAGCCGGGCGCGGCAGGTGCAGCACATGCCGCCCTTGCAGGAAAACGGAAGGTCGAGCCCGGCGGCAAGGCCGGCGGTGAGTATCGATTCATGCTCGCGGTGGAAGTCGAGATCGCGCCGCACGCCGTCGATCACCAGCGACAGCTGCGCGTCGGCTGCATCGGGCTGCGGCTCGGGCGAAGACGGCGCCGAAGCCGCAGGCGTGCCAAAGCGCTCGACGTGCACATGCTCGCGTGCGATACCGGCGGCGAGCAGCGCGGATTCGACCTCGTCGATCATCGACGCAGGGCCGCAAACGAACGCCTCGTCAATCGACGCGGCCGGGATCAGCGCATCGAGAAACTCGCGCGTGCGCACCCCGTCGAGCCGTCCGTTGAAGAGCCGCACGTCCTGCGGCTCGCGCGAGAACACGTGATACAGCGCAAAGCGCGTGAGATGGCGGTCCTTCAGATCCTGCAGCGCCTCGTGAAACATCACCGTGCTCTGCCGGCGGTTGCCGTAGACGAGCGTGAAGCGCGAGCGCGGCTCGCGCTCGAGCGTGGTGCGAATGAGCGAGATCACCGGCGTGATTCCGCTGCCGGCCGCGAACGCGACGTAATGCTTCGCGTTGTTCGCATCAAGCGCGACGTGAAAGCGGCCCTCGGGCGTCATCACGTCGATGGCGTCGCCTCCGGCCAGGTGATCGATCGACCACGCTGAAAACCGGCCGCCCGCGACCTTCTTGATCGCGACCTGCAACACGCCGTCGTCCGCACCGGAACAGATCGAATACGAGCGCCGCATCTCCTCGCCGTCGACGCATGCGCGCAGGGTCAGGTGCTGGCCCTGAACGAAGCGGTATTCGGCGGCGAGCGCCGCCGGCACATCGAAACTCAGTACGACGGCGTCCGCGGTATCGCGCTGCGCGCAGGCGATACGCAAGCTGTGGAAGCGCGGCGTCACGGGGTGATCGCAAGGACCAGGACGTGCGGATCGGACCGCGCGTTGTCGATCACCAGGTGTTGCCCGGATACGCGCGTTGCAGGAACTGCATTTCGGCGAGCAACCGGCCGAGGTGCTCGCCGTGAATGCCGTGCTTGCCGCGCGATAGGAAAGCTCCGCGCACCGGGATTCTCAGCGTTGCGTCGGCAAGCACCGGTAGAACACTCGCTTCCCATGGGGCTTGCAGCGACGACCATGCGACACCGATCCCGCCATCGACGACCGCATCATCCTCGGTGCTTGGCGCAAACAACTCGGCCGTATACGGCCACAGATCGTCCAGCGCCGTCTGCATTTTTGCGTTCGATTCCTCCGTCCCGTCACCGAGCCGAAGCGTCCAGTCGGCGGCATGGCGCACGTGGTAACGCGTTTCTTTCAAGCTCTTGGCCGCGATCGCGGCGAGTTCGGCATCGCGCGATGCCGACAATGCTTGCCAGAGCCGGAGCAGAAACGAACAGAAGAGAAAATTGCGCAGTACGGTGCGGGCGAAATCGTAGTTCGGCAGTTCGACCATCGTGACGTTGCGAAACTCACCTTCGGCGCGAAGAAACGCGAGCTCGTCCTCATCGCGACCGCGACCGTCGAGCCTGCCAGCGTGGCCCAGCACGAGTCGCGCCTGTCCGATCAGGTCAAGGGCAGTGTTCGCCAATGCAATGTCTTCCTCGAGGATCGGACCGTGGCCGCACCACTCCGAAACGCGTTGACCCAGGATCAGTGTGCTGTCGGCGATGCGCAGCAGATAGTCGATCTGCGCGGCCGCGCGATCAGATGGAGTCGACTTCATCCGGCAGCTTGTAGAAGGTCGGATGGCGGTAGATCTTGTCGTCGGCCGGGTCGAACATTTCAGGCTTGGCGTCCGGGTCGGAGGCGTGGATCTGGTCGGCGCGCACCGCCCAGATGCTGACCCCTTCCATCCGCCGCGTGTACACGTCGCGCGCCATTTGCAGCGCCATCGCAGCGTCCGGTGCGTGCACGCTGCCGCAATGTTTGTGATCGAGTCCGTTGCGGCTGCGGATGAAGATTTCCCATAGCGACCATTGGCCGACGCATGGAGGTGCGTGCTCCGTCATCGCCGTGCTCTCGCGCCACGGATCGCGGCGTCGATCGCGGCCAATGGCCGATGGGACGAAGGTCGGGATGCAAGGGGGGCGGCTGCCCCCCTTGGATTCCCCCGCAAACGATGCTCGATCATGCGTTCGCCTCCTGGCGGCTCGCGCGCTTCTTCGCGTACGCGACCGCGGCCTCGCGCACCCAGCGGCCGTCTTCCCACGCTTTGACGCGCGCTGCGAGGCGGTCGCGCGCGCATGGGCCCTGACCGTTGACCACGTTCCTGAACTCGTTCCAGTCGATCGGGCCGATGTCGTAGTGCCCGCGCTCGCTGTTCCACTTCAACTGCGGATCGGGCACGCTGACGCCGAGTACTTGCGCCTGTTGCACGGTGGCGTCGACGAACTTCTGTCGCAGCTCATCGTTGCTGATGCGTTTGATGCCCCATTTCATCGTGTCGCCGGTGTTCGGCGAATCGGCATCGTGCGGGCCGAACATCATCAGCGACGGCCACCACCAGCGATTGACCGCGTCCTGCACCATCGCGCGCTGTTCGGTCGAACCGCGCATCATCGTGGCGAGCAGGTCAAAGCCCTGGCGCTGGTGAAACGACTCTTCCTTGCAGATACGGATCATCGCGCGCGCGTAGGGGCCATACGAGCAACGCGTCAGCGGAATCTGATTCATGATCGCCGCGCCATCGACCAGCCAGCCGATGACGCCGATGTCCGCCCAGGTGAGTGTCGGGTAGTTAAAGATCGACGAATACTTCGCACGGCCGGCGTGCAGAGCTTCGATCAGTTCATCGCGCGTGACGCCGAGCGTTTCCGCCGCCGCGTACAGATATAGGCCGTGGCCCGCCTCGTCCTGCACCTTGGCGAGCAATATGCATTTGCGCTTCAGCGTGGGCGCGCGCGTGATCCAGTTGCCTTCGGGTAGCTGGCCAACAACCTCCGAGTGCGCGTGCTGGCTGATCTGGCGCACCAGCGTCTTGCGATAGCCGGCCGGCATCCAGTCCTTGGGCTCGATGAACTCGCCGCGCGCGATCTTCGCGTCAAACTGGGCCTGATATTGTGCTTCGCGCTGCGGGTCGATGTGCGCGTGCTCGTCGGGCGCCGGCTCAGTGCCGGGTTGCTGCGGGAGATCGATCGCCTGCGTGTACATCGTTCAACTCCGTCACCTTGGTCGACGATCGACGATGCGCCTGGCTTTGCCGGCCGATCGCTCGATCCCGCCCGGCGCGGCAACGCGCACGAGCGCGGTCACTCCGATCGTGTTCTTGATCCGTTGCTCCAGTTGCCGGGCGGCTGCGCCTTGCGCCTCGCTGCTTGCGGCCTCCGCCGTTTCGCCGTGCACGGTCAGTTCGTCCAGCGCGCCGGGCCGCGTCACTTCCAACAGATAATGCGGCGCGAGTTCCGGCTGTTTGAGCAACAGCTCCTCGATCTGCGACGGAAACAGATTGACGCCGCGGATGATCAGCATGTCGTCGGAGCGGCCGGTGATCTTCTCGATGCGTCGCATCGGGCGCGCGGTCGGTGGCAGCAGTCGCGTCAGGTCGCGCGTGCGGTAGCGGATCATCGGCAGTGCTTCCTTGGTAAGCGACGTGAACACGAGTTCGCCGTTCTCGCCATCGGGCAGCACGCGGCCGGTCTGCGGGTCGATGATCTCCGGATAGAAGTGGTCCTCCCAGACCGTCAGCCCGTCCTTGGTTTCGATGCACTCCTGCGCCACACCGGGGCCGATGATTTCCGATAGGCCGTAGATGTCGATCGCGTCGATATCGAGCTTCGCCTCGATCGCCGTGCGCATCGCGGGTGTCCACGGCTCGGCGCCGAAGATGCCGATCTCGAGCGATGCGGCGCGCGGATCGAAGCCCTGCCGCGCCATTTCCTCCGCGATCGCCAGCATGTACGACGGCGTCACCATGATGACGCGCGGCTTGAAGTCGGCGATCAGCTGTACCTGTCTTTCGGTCATTCCGCCCGACATCGGAATCACGGTGCAGCCGAGTCTCTCCGCGCCGTAGTGCGAGCCGAGCCCGCCGGTGAAAAGCCCGTAGCCGTACGCCACATGCACGATGTCGCCCTTGTGTGCGCCGGCCGCGCGGATCGAGCGCGCCATCACGGTCGTCCAGGTGTCGATGTCGCGCGCGGTGTAGCCGACCACGCACGGCTTGCCGGTCGTGCCACTGGACGCATGAATGCGGACCACCTGTTCACGCGGCACCGCGAACATGCCGAACGGGTAGGTCTCGCGCAGATCGGCCTTGTTCGTGAACGGAAACTTGCCGAGATCAGCGAGCGACTTCAGATCGTCCGGATGCACGCCGGCCGCTTCGAATTTCGCGCGGTAGTGCGCAACCTTGCTGTACGCATGCGCGAGCGACCACCGCAATCGTTGCAGTTGTAGTGCTGCCAATTCGTCGCGGCTGGCGCGTTCGATCGGTTCGAGAGCAGCGGGAGCGGCGTGTTTCATAGCGCAACCGTCATGCGGTTCTTGAACGTGTGCGAGCGGCCGCGCATCACCGCGATCTTCTTGCCATCCTGATCGGTGACCGTCACGTCGTATACGCCGCTGCGGCCGGTGCGCGAGACTTCAATCGCATCGGCAAGCAAGCGTGCGCCTTCGTAGGTCGGCGCGAGAAAGTCGACCGCGATCGCCGAGGCCACCGTCAGCTCGTTGTAGCTGTTGCAGGCAAACGCGAACGCCGAATCAGCCAGCAGCGTGATGTATCCGCCGTGGCACATCCGGTGGCCGTTCAACATGTCCGGCCGCACCGACATCGAAAGGCGCGCACGACCGGGACCGATCGACTCGACCTGCATGCCGAGGCTGCGGGTCGCGGCGTCGAGGGCGAACATGCTGCGGCCTACGGCCTCAGCAACTCCTTGCGCGCTTTGCGCGCACCGGCCTGCTCCCTCCCCCGCCTGCGGGGGGCGGAGGCGGGGTTTCGCAACGCGCGAGCGTTGCGCCGCCCCCGGGTCGGAGCCCGGGGCAGGCTGCGCGACGCGCGCCTGCAAGCGCGCGGCTCCACCGGGGTGGGGGCCAGATGGGTCTTGTTCGTTCACGCCCGTCATTCCCCCGTGAACTTCGCGACACGTTTTTCGATGAAGGCCGCGACCCCCTCGCGATAGTCGTGCGACGCGCCGAGCTCGCGCTGAAAGTCGCGTTCAAGATCGAGGCTGCCCTCCAGCGATAGGCCGCCCGCTGCGTGGATCGCCGCTTTCGCCCGTGCGTATGCGCGCGTCGGTCCACCGGCAAGTTGTTCGGCGACGCGTCGCACAGTGGGCATCAACTCCGCATCGTCGACGCACTTCCAGATCAATCCCCACGCTTCGGCCTCGGCGGCGGGGAGCTTTTCCGCGAGCAACGCAAGTCCCAGCGCACGCGCGTGCCCGACTAGCCGCGGCAGAAACCAGGTTCCTCCACAATCGGGCACGAGACCGATCTTCGCGAAAGCCTGCAAGAAATTCGCCGAGCGTGCTGCGAACACAAGGTCGCACACCAGCGCCAGATTGGCACCCGCGCCGGCGGCGACGCCGTTGACCGCTGCGATCACCGGTATCGGCAACCGCTGCAGCTTGAGCACTAGCGGCTTGTACAGCGTGTCGATGGTGCGGCCGAGATCAACAGGTTCCGCGCCCGCCCCAACCGCGCGGTCGTTCAGATCCTGGCCCGCGCAGAATCCGCGTCCGGCGCCGGTGATCACCAGGCAGCGCACCGTGGGTTCGGCCGTGACGCCGGCCTCGACGCGCGCGAGCGCGTGCCGCACATCGGCATGCATCGCTGCGGTGAAACTGTTGAGCCGTTCAGGACGGTTCAGCGTCAGCGTGGCCACCCCACGTTCGACTTCGAAGCGAATGTTTTTGTAGTTCGTTGCCATGGCCTCCGTCCCGATTCGTTGACCGGCCGTTCAATCAATAGTAGTTTCGCTCGCTCGCCGCGGCAACCCGCGTGAAATCGGGACGCTGAACCCGGATATTTCACGAGGGGTGCGGGGTTGGCGCAGATGCCTGCGGGATGCGGATTGCGCAACGCCTGCCCCCGCAAAGGCGAGGGGCCGCAGCAAAGGCCCGTCCGGCGCAACGCGATTGTGCGCATGAACGCAGTGGCGATAGACGAGGCGCGATCGGCCGCGTTACGTTGACCCTGGCGTAGTTACCGCGGGCGGCAAAAAAACGCGGAAAACGCTGAGCTCTACTGTCCCATCCGGAACGCGAACTCCACCGACGCCAATTGTGGCTGGCTGATCGGCTCGTAGCGCCAGCTCTTCAGCGCGCGGCGAACTTCGCGATCGAACACTCGCGCGGGTTGCGATTCAACGATGTCGATTTGCCCGATGCTGCCGTCGGTATTGACGCTGTAGTGCGCCACCACGCGACCTTCATGAATGCCGTTGCGCGCGGCCTCACCGGGAAACACCGGTTGCGGGCGTTGCAGCGCGCGCAGCACCGGCGGCTTAGGCGATGGTGCGGCAGGCGCAGGCGGAGCAGCAATCGCGGCCACGGGTTCCGGCGCTCTTGCGGTCTCGACCAGCGCAACGCTGCGCGGCATCGTGGGCGCGATCGCTTCTGCGATCGGCGCGAGCGTTGGCGCCACCACCGGTGCAGCTGCCGCGACTTTCGGCGCCACGACTTTCGCCGGCGCAGCGGCAGGACGCGCCGGCGCAGGTTTCGCAGCCACCGGCTCGACACGCGGCTTGACTGGAGCGTTCGCGCGCGGCGCCGATTGGGGCGTTGCGGGCGGCGCGTTGGCAGCCGTGCTGTCATCGGCCACGACTGCCTGCACCGGCGGCGCCACGAGTGGACGCTCGATCACCTCGACGTCGACCGGCTCGACCTTTGCCGCTTCGCTTGCGACCACGACCGGAGTGTGGCGCGACTCAAGCTCGCCCTGAATCCACAAACCCGCCGTGACCGCGACACCATAGGTCGTCGCGGTCGCCGCGGCGATACCGATCGCCGCACGCAGCGCCGGGACATCAAAGCGCTTGAGCCACTGCAACGAGGCGGCAACATGTTGCGCGAGTTCGATCTTGACTGTCGCCGCCATCGGCACGGCAGGCGCGGGCATTGTCTCGGCGGCGGTCATCGCAATCGTGCATTCATCCACCGATGCGATCGCCTCGAGCGGCACGCACGCGGAGGGAACTGCCGATACGTGCGTCCGCGGTAACGAAACCAGCGTCGGCGGCGCCGCGCCCGCGGTCGCGACGACCGGCGCAAACAACGCACGCAGTTCGGCAATCGATTGCGGCCGCTGCTGCGGCTTCACGCTCAACCCCATGTCGAGCGCGTACAAAAGTTCGGTCGAATACTTTCCGTTCGCGGCTCTTGTTAGCGGCACCAGTTCGTCGGCGATCACCCGGCTTACGGCGGGCGCGGGTGCGCGGCCGGTGATGATCGAGTACGCGACCGCGCACAGCGCGTACACATCCGTCCACGGTCCCTGCTTCATCGACACGGTGTCGGCATACTGCTCGAGCGGGGCATACCCCGGCTTCAGGATTACCGTCAGTGCCTGCGTCAAGCCGCCGATGACCTGGCGCGCGGCGCCGAAGTCGAGCAAGAGTGGCGCGTCATTTTCGAGAACCATGATGTTGTCCGGCGCAACATCGCGATGCAAACAGTTCGCGCGGTGCAACGCTTCGAGCGCGTCCATCACGTCGAACAGAAACCTCACCACCCATTCCTCGGCAGGCCTCGCACTCTGGCTGCGCAACCAGTTGGCAAGCGTGGGTGCCGCGTAGTACGGCATCACCATATAGGCGGTTCCCTTTTCCTGCCAGAACTGATGCACCTTGATCAGCGACGGATGGTCGAAGCGCGCCAGCAGCTTCGCCTCGTTGACGAAGCTGCGCAGCCCGGCCTCGAACGCGAAACGCTGTTTCGCCGATGAGCGCATGTGAACCGAAAAATCGGTGTCGCGCGTTGCTAGCGCTGCCGGCATGTACTCCTTGATCGCCACCCGACGTTCGAGCCGCAGATCGAGCGCTGAATACACGACACCGAAGCCGCCTTCGCCGAGCACCCGTTCGATGACGAAGTCGCGAAAGCGGTAGCCGCGAGGCAGGCAACCCAGTGGATGGTCGGTCGTTCGTGCGTTCGTGGTCTGCTGAGGTTCGACGGTCGCCGGAGTGGACATCTTGCGATCCCTTGGACCTGCCCGCACGGACATCCGCGCGTGTGTCAAGCCGCTTGGGCAGCACGCTAAGGGGCACCGGCCGGTGTCGATACCGAATGTTCGGCGCCGGGAGCGTCAAGAATTCACGGTTGAACGCATGACAAATGACCGGCGGCTTCGCCGCCGATGACGCCCGCTGCGCGAGCTATGAGAAAGGCGCGCGGGGCCGCTCCATCATTCGTCATAGGCGCGCCAGCGCCGTCATAGCGGCCGCAGGCCGCGGTCATAGCTCCGCAACGATCGCTTTCCCCATTTGCTCCGTGGTTGCCGTGCCGCCGAGGTCGGCGGTGCGTGGGCCGTGTTCGCACACGTGCTCGACTGCACGCAAGATGGCGTCGCTCGCGGCGCTGTAGCGGACGCGATCGGCGCCAAGCGCGCCGCCGAGGAATTCCAGCATCATCGCCGCGCTCCAGATCTGGCCGACGGGATTGGCGATGCCGCGGCCGGCGATATCGGGCGCACTGCCATGCACGGGCTCGAAGAGCGACGGATATTCGCGCGTCGGGTTGATGTTCGCGCTCGGCGCAATCGCAATTGTTCCCGTGCACGCCGGCCCGAGGTCGGACAGGATGTCGCCGAACAGATTGCTTGCCACCACTACGTCGAAGCGTTCGGGAAACCGAACGAAATGCGCGCACAGGATGTCGATGTGAAACTTGTCGACCGAAACGTCCGGGAACTCGCGGCTCATCGCTTCGACGCGCTCGTCCCAATACGGCATCGCGATGTAAACGCCGTTGCTCTTGGTGGCCGACGTCAAATGCTTTTTCGGACGCGACCGCGCCAGCTCGAACGCAAACCGCAGGATGCGATCGACACCGGTGCGCGTGAAAATACTTTCCTGAACGACGAATTCGCGTTCGGTGCCTTCGAACATGCGGCCGCCGACGCTTGAGTATTCGCCTTCGGTGTTTTCGCGCACGATCAGCATGTCGATTTCACCGGCGCGGCGGGGCTGGCCATCGCGACCCGACAAAGGCGAGCGCACCCCCGGCAGCAAGCGGGCCGGACGGAGATTGACGTACTGGTCGAACTCGCGCCGGAACTTCAGCAGCGAACCCCACAACGAAATGTGATCGGGCACCAGAGCAGGCCAGCCGACGGCACCGTAGAAAATTGCGGCGTGCGCGCCGATTTGGTTTTTCCAGTCGTCCGGCAGCATCGCGCCGTGTTTGACGTAGTAGTCGCAACTCGCGAAATCGAAATGATCGAACGCGAGCGGCAGTTCGAAACGGGCCGCTGCTTTCTCCAGCACACGCAGTCCTTCGGGAACAACTTCCTTGCCGACGCCGTCACCGGGAATCACGGCGATGCGCTGCGTTTTCATTGATCTCTCTCAATCAGGATTGCGCGAAAGTCATTGACGTTGGTCCGCGTCGGCCCGGTGACCACCGAATCACCCAAGAGACCGAAAAACCCATGGCCATCATTGTCCGCAAGACGCTCGCGCGGGTTCAATCCGAGTGCGCGCGCACGGGCGAGCGTGTCGGGCGCAATGATTGCGCCGGCGATTTCCTCTGCGCCATCGACGCCGTCGGTGTCAGCCGCGATCGCATGAATGCCGCGTGCACCGTCCAATGCAAGCGCGAGCGCGAGCAGAAACTCGACGTTGCGGCCACCGCGGCCACGCCCTTTCATGGTGACCGTCGTTTCGCCGCCGGACAGCAGAACGGAGGGCGCGGCAAACGGCTCGCCGCGTTGGGCAACCTGCTTCGCGATGCCGGCGAGCACGGCTGCGACATCGCGCGCCTCACCCTCGATGCGGTCGCTAAGGATGTGCGCGGCGATGCCCCTGGCGCGCGCCACCGCGGCAGCCGCTTCGAGCGCGCGCTGCGGCGTCGCGATCAACCGCGATTCCGTTTTCGCGAGTCGCGGATCGCCGGGTTTGACCGATTCACCGACACCAGATATCAACAACCCGCGCACCTGCGGACCTGCTTCGATGCCATGCCGATCCAGAACCGCAAGCGCGTCGGCGCATGTGGTTGGATCGGCCACCGTCGGACCCGATGCGATGTCGATCGGGTCATCGCCCGGCACATCGGAGATCAGCAGGCTGACAACGCATGCAGGAAAACACGCGGCGGCGAATCGCCCGCCCTTGACCGCCGACAGGTGGCGGCGCACGCAGTTGATTTCGGAAATCGTCGCGCCGCATGCCAGCAGTGCGCGGTTGATGCGCTGTTTGTCCTCGAGCGTCACACCGGGCAACGGCGCTACGAGCAAGGACGAGCCACCGCCGGAGATCAAGCACAACACCAGATCGTCGGGTTTCAGCCCGGTGACGAGGTCACGCATGCGACGTGCTGCTTCGACACCGGCCGCGTCGGGAACTGGATGCGCTGCCTCGGCGATTTCGATGTGCCGGCACGGCACCGCGTGCCCGTAGCGCGTGACCACCAGCCCTGCAAGCGGGCCATTCCACTTTTCTTCGACCACCCGCGCCATCTCTGCCGATGCCTTGCCGGCGCCGATGACGATGGTTCGTCCGCGCGGAACCGGCGGCAGATGAGACGGCACGACGCGTGAGGGCTGCGCTGCTGCGATCGCCGCGTCAAACATCTGCCGCAGCAGAAATCGGGGTTCGATGCGCATCGGGGCCCGATGTTGCGCTAGTGGCTTGTAATAGTCGATTCGCGAGGGAAAGGCGCGCCGGCGCGCAAGGCACTCGCGAATTGGCTGTTACAGGCCACTTGGCGCCGGCCGGCCTCAACCGCCGGCCGGCGCCCGTTCGCGGAGTCGCGCGCGCCGCGCGGCCCCGCGTCCGCCCCTCAGTTTTGGTACAGGCGATTCGCCGGTATTGCCACGTAACTCGTCGCGCCGGGCGTTCGCCACCGCAGGCGTGCTACGGCGTAAACGCCCTTTTCATAGAACTCCATCGTGATCGGATAGCGCTGCCCGGCAACCAGCGACACCGTGCCGCTGGTATTAGTGGTCGCGCCATGGTCGGTCCAGTTGTTGATCAGCTGCACACCGCTCACCCACAGCCGCACACCATCGTCGGATACGGTCCGGAAGCGATAAGTACCGGTCGTCGACGCCTCGACAAAGCCGCTCCAGCGCACCGAGAAATTGTCGGCGTTCACGCCGGTGCCGGGCGAACCGCTGCCCCAGTTGAAGTTCACTTGCTCGACGCGGGTTAGCGCGGGCGCGCCGGTAAGCGACACGTTGTTGTAGTAGTTGCCGGTCAGTCCGCTCCCGGTGCCCGCGGACGTCGGTGCCGATGATTCCTCGCGACCGATTTCACGCAGATACGCGACAAGGTTTGCGAGATCGGTGTCGGACACCGACACGCCGCTGTGTGCGCGCACCGCGTCGCCGAGGGTTGCCGCCGATCCGTCATGCAGATACGGCGCGGTCGACCACACGTCGCGCAACGTCGGGATGTCGATTCCTGTCAGCGGACCGCCAAGCCGATTGCCGCTTGACGGTTTGATCGTCCCGACGTTGGCCGGATTGTTGGCGCCGCTGGCGGTGAATGCCGCGCCCGCATGGCAGGAGCCGCAATTGAGCGTGGTGAATACCGCTTTGCCCGCCGCGCCTGCAGCAGTCAGCGCTCCACCCGAGGTGCGGTACGGCGTGGTGTCGAAGGCATTCAAGGACGCGACGTAAGCGGCAAGTGCATCGAGATCGGTGCTTACTCCAGCCTTGGGGTCTCCGAGCGGCTGGCTGCGCGTGCCGGTGTTGAATTGCGCATCGGTCATCAAGCCGGTGCCACCGGATAGGCCGCGGATCTGTCCTTCGAAGTCGTGTAACTCGTCGAAGTTGTTGCTCCAGTGCAGGAAGCCCTGTCCCGCCGCGCGGCCGCGCAGACTCGCCGTGTTGCGCAGGCCTTCGCCAACGCCGGTCAGGTCCCATACGCGGCCGTCATGACCGCCGTCGTTGTGGCATGACGCGCAACTGATGTAGCGGTCGCGCGCCAGTCGCGGATCGCGCGCGTCGTAGAAGAGCCGCTTGCCAAGCAGGACCTGAGCTGACAGCCGCTCGCTGCCAACTGCGGCGAGCGTGGCAAGCGCGGGCACTTGCCCCAAGCCGTCGTTCAGCAAGGGCCGCAGATCGAACACCCCGAGCGTGCGATCCATGAAGTTGTTCACGTAGAGCGTCGCGCTGTCGGCCGACAGCGCGAGCGCCTGCGGCGCGCGACCAACGTCGAAGCGCAACAGCTCGTAGCGGCCGTGCGCGTCGAGTACCGCGACTTCACGGCTCGTTTCCAGCGCGACGAACAGGTAAACGCCGCGCGCATCGAACACGGCCGCGCTGGCGAGGCCCGCATTGTCGTGGTCGACGCGCGCGTTGGCGTCTTCGACCTGCGTTGCGAGATCGATGCGCGAACTGATCGAACGAACGGTGTTCTGGAAATTCAATCCGGTGCCGTCGCGCAATGCGCCGCGCCGCACGTTGTCCTGTTTGGATGGCACCCATGCCTGCGTGCCGTCCGGCGATACCGCCGGCGCACCCAGATAGTTCGGCACGCCGCGGCCCTGGTTCTCGAAATCGGGCCGGTCACTGTGACGAAGAACAATCGTGCGCGTGACGCTCATCGCCGCTGCATCGACGACCACGACTTCGCCGCCGGCCGGCTCGCCACCGATCGTGGTCTGAACGACAGCGGTGTGCTCGCCTGGCAATGGCGGGCTGATAAAGCGCGAGACGTACAAGATCGCGCCGTCGTTTGCGATTGCCAGATTGCGCGGGTTGGCGCCAACGCCGACGCTCGCCACTTGCGTGAACGATGTGACGTCGATTTTCGCCGCCTGGCCGGTGGCGGCGAGCGCCACGTATGCGTACCCGCCGGGCGCGAACACGATGCCATACGGCTGCGACGCTCGCGTCAGAGCGATCGTGCGGCTCACCGCCAGCATGGCCGGGTTGATCACGCTGATCGACGCGCTTTGTTTGTTCGTGACCCACAGCGCGCCATCGGGCGCGAGCGCAATCGCGCGCGGCGCGGTGCCGACCGCAATCTCGGCCACTTTGGCGCGTGTGATCGCGTCGAATGCGGTAACCGAGTCGTTGTCCTGGTTCACAACCCAGACGCGCGAATTGCCGCCCGAGCGCGGTTCGAAGGCGATGGTTGATGACGACGCCGACCGGGCGCTGCTTTGCGGCAGGTGAACCTGTTGCAGGAAACTCTTCGTTTGCGATCGGCCAAGGTCGTCGATCGCCGTCACCGTCACCGAAAATACACCGGCGCGCGTGTAGGTGTGGCTGACGCTGCCTGAACTCGCCCAGCCGCTGTCGGCCGAACCGTCACCAAAGCTCCAGTTGTAAAGCGGATTGACACCGTTTGAGCTGGCGGAGAACGTGACCGCGTTGCCGGCGATGACCGGCGCCGGCGGCGACAAATTGAGCACCAGCGGACCGGCCCCGGTGACTGTCCAGACAAAACTCTGCGACGCCGAGTTGATGCCATCGCTGGCGGTCACCACGACGTTGTACGAACCTTGCGCTGAAGTCGAGCCCGTAATACGGCCGGACGCCGCGTTCAGCGTCAATCCGGGTGGCAGACCGCTTGCGAAATACGTCAGCACGTCGCCGTTGGGATCGCTGGCGACAAGTTGCAGATCGACGGTTGCGCCGACGTTAGACGACTGACTGCCAGGATTCGCCAGCGTCGGAGTGACGGCGGGATTGGGATTCGATGCGACATTGACGCGGACCATTTTCGCCACCGACGGCACACCGGCGTTGTCGATGACAAACAGCAGGTAGTGCCCCGGCGGCGCGTCGGCCGCGCGCGTCGGCGCCTGGATAGCGAGCCGCCCACCTGCGGCGGCGAACGTCAAATCGGTGAAGCGCTGTTCCATGTTCCAGCTATGCGTGGCAGAGCCGGCCTTGATCAAGGTCACGCGACTGATGTTGCCTGTTTGGGCGACGTCGATATAGAAGGTCGCGCCGATCTCGAGCGTGGCGGGCGCGCTCGTGATCTGGGGTCGCGCGGCAAGCGTCCCCGCCGCCGTGAACAGATACGGCGGATAGAACATCTCGACGTTCAAATTCGTCTGCGGCCCCGGCGCTCCGCCGCCGGCGACCAGCACGCTTGCGTCAGGAAGCAACAACGAGTTGGAGTGATACAGCCGCGCGCGATCACCAACCGCGCCCTGCAGCCAGGTTCCCGTGTCCGGATTCCAGATTTCCGCCGTGTTGTTGACGTTCGTCAACTGGTTCCATACCGAGCTGCCGCCGGTAGCGACGACCTTGCCGTCGGCCAGGATGGTTGCGTTGACTAGCCGCCGCTGCGACGACATCGATTGTGTTGGCGTAACCACCGGTGTGCCGCCGCCGGTGATATCGATGACAGTGGCCGCGTTCGACGAACCGCCGAATTGGAGAATGCGGCCGGGCCTGAACATCGCGGCGCTCGCATCGTTGCCGGTGGTCGTCGTGATTTGCCCTACCTGTGTGACCGCGCCGTCGCCCGACGTACTGATGTAGTACATCTTGCCGCTGCTCTCGTAGCCGAACACACGTCCGTCCGGCGCAATGAAGTTGCGCGGGTACATGAAATTGAAGCTGCTCGTGTTGGCACTGTTGAGAAGGCGGAATGTGCCGTTGGCGGCGCGGATTTCCGGCCGGTCGGTGCCGCCGCTGCCGCCCTGGATATAGACCTCGCCGTTCAGCAGCACGGTGGACGATGAATACCAGCGCGCGCGGTTCATGTTGTTGCCGCGCGTTAGCGAATTGGCGCCGTAGTCGAACACGTTGGTGTTGTTGTTGCCGGTGTTGGTGGTCGCGGTGCCGGTCCAGTTGTCGCCGCCGGCGAGAAACACGCCTCCGCCCTGGGGCAACACGACTTGCGAACCACAGAAAAGATCGGTGTTGGTGCCGTTGGGCAGCGTCAGATGGCCGCCATCGAGGCCCGCGGTCGGCTCCCATACGTCATAGATAAAGTAGCCCGTCTGGCGCCCCGCCCCGTCGGTGCCGTAGCTCATTACGCGGCCGTCCGGCATCAGCACGATATGGACCGAGATCAGCGGCCACGGATAGACCGGTGACCACATGCCGCGCACGTGTGCATCGGCAGGAATCGGAATATCTGGAAACGGCACTGCGCCGACCGCGGCGCGCGCGGTTTGGTCCGGCGCCGGCGTGAGATTCGGTCCTGGTTGAGCACCGTAGCCCGTCACAACGGAAACGACGATCGCGAGCGCAAGGGCGCGCACGGTTGAGCTCAGTGGAAAGGAGTCGCGCATCAGGGCCTCGAAGCGGCATGGCGCGCCGGCAGAAAGCCAGCACACGCCAACCGTCGTTCGGGAAGCGTCGACTCGCGCGCCCTTGCGAGCCCTTATCGCTCGGCGCCAGACATTGCCGCGCACCGCGCGGCGAAACCATAAGACGCTGCTTCCCTCACGGCGGGCTGCAGCCGAAACAGCGTCTGGCAAAAGCTGCAAAGCTCGTTCCAAGCAATGCAACTGGCTGATCTATCACCGGTCGTGATTAGTCCGGACAGACTATCGTAAGGAAAGCCGACATTGCGCCGGCTTCAAACGTCGATATTTCCGGCGGTCAGTGCGTTGGCCTCGATAAATTGTCGCCGCGGCTCGACTTCGTCGCCCATTAGGGTGGTGAAGATCCGGTCGGCGCTGATCGCGTCGTCAATCTGCACCTTGAGAAGGCGGCGAACCGCGGGGTCCATCGTCGTTTCCCAAAGTTGCTCGGGGTTCATTTCACCGAGTCCTTTGTAGCGTTGCTTGGCGAGCCCGCTCTCTGCTTGCGCCAACAGCCACCGCATCGCGCCCCGAAAGTCGTCGACCGCTGCTTCCTTCGTCTTCTCGCCTTCGCCCCGCGCGATACGCGCGCCGGGACCGATCAGCCCGTTGAACGTCGCCGCGGCGCTCGCGAGCGCCGCGTAATCGGCGCCATGCGCAAAGTCGGCGTCGATCTGGCTTAGCTTGACGTTGCCGTGGTGCCGACGCTGGATCAGCAGGCGATGCTTGTCGAGTTGCGCATCGAACTGGGCGATGACATCGATGGTGTGGTTGCCCAGCGCGTGCTTTAGCCGCAACGCGCTCGCTTCGGCCGAGGCCGCATCGCGCAGGTCGAGCGTGACGCCGTTCATCAGCGCCTGCAATGCGCCGCGATCGATCACGTTGGACAGCCGCTCCACCACCGCGTCGGCCAGCAGATACTGGCGCGCAAGTTCCGCCAGCGCTTCGCCGACGATCGGTTGATTGTTCTCGATCGCAGCCGCGTTCGGATACAGGCGGCTCGCCTCGAGCGCCAGCTTCAGCAGGAAGAGCGACAGCTCGTGGTCGTCCTTGATGTAGCGCTCTTCCTTGCCGTGCTTGACTTTGTAGAGCGGCGGCTGCGCGATATAGACGTGGCCGCGCTCGACGAGCTGCGGCATCTGCCGGTACAGCAGCGTCAGCAGCAGCGTGCGGATATGCGCGCCATCGACGTCGGCGTCGGTCATCACGATGATGCGGTGATACCGCAGCTTGTCGGGATTGAAGTCCGGGCCGATGCTGGTGCCCAGCGCCGTGATCAACGTAGCAATCTGCTCGGAGGAGATCAGCTTGTCAAAGCGCGCCTTCTCGACATTCAGCACTTTGCCGCGTAGTGGAAGCACCGCCTGGAACTTGCGGTCGCGGCCCTGCTTCGCCGAACCGCCGGCAGAGTCGCCCTCGACGATGTAGAGCTCGCATTTCGCGGGGTCTTTCTCCTGGCAGTCGGCCAGTTTGCCCGGAAGGCCGGCACCATCGAGTAGACCCTTGCGACGAGTCATTTCGCGCGCCTTGCGCGCCGCTTCACGCGCCCGCGCTGCATCGACGATCTTGCTGCAAACGATCTTGGCGTCGGTCGGTCTTTCGAGCAGGAACGCTTCCAGCGTGCGCGCAATCACGTCTTCGACCGCCGGGCGCACCTCGCTGGACACCAGCTTGTCCTTGGTCTGGGAACTGAATTTCGGCTCGGGCGCCTTGA
>Ga0187892_10004471_pt1 | contig 23416 bp, 18 predicted proteins | sample MA1701073metaG_FD_139345 | JGI IMG/M metagenome (GOLD analysis project Ga0187892, IMG submission 139345) | Bio-ooze microbial communities from a basaltic lava cave in the Kipuka Kanohina Cave System on the Island of Hawaii, USA - MA170107-3 metaG ... | reverse complement strand
GGCAGATCCTGCGTCCAGAAGCGCGCTGACACGCGCTCAACTGTGACGCGTACGCCTTGGACGGCCAGGCTAGCCTGCCATTCATCGGGCGGCGCCGCCGCCCGATGAATAAGGCAGGTTAGGGGGTCCCACGTGTGACGTTTTGAGGTATCACGTCGTGGTCCGTGCACCGTCGAGGGTCGTCGACGGACAGCCGTCCACGACAGTCGACCGTCAGCCGAAGACGACTTGAAACGTGAAGCGTGATACCTGAGACTGCCCCCTAGCCGCCCGACTTCGCGCGCTTGTAGAAGGGCATCGGGACGATCGCGGCCTTCTCGCGCTTCCCGCGCACGTCGATCTCGACGGCGCCCTCGACGCCGTTCTTCAGCATCGCCATGCCGATCGATTTCTCGAGGCTCGGCGACCATGTGCCGCTCGTGACGACTCCGACCTTGTCGCCGCGGCGGAAGACGTCCATGCCGTGCCGGGAGATGCGCTTTCCGTCCATGGCGAAGCCGACGAGGCGGCGCGGCGCGCCGCCCTTCTTCTGCGCGTCGATGACGGGGCGGCCGAGGTAGTCGGCCTTGTCGGACAGCGCGAAGTTCAGGCCGGCCTCGACCGGCGTCGTCTGGTCGTCGATGTCGTTGCCGTAGAGCGGCATCGAGGCCTCGGTGCGGAGCGTGTCGCGCGCGCCGAGGCCGATGGGGCGGAGCCCGAAGGCGCCGCCTTTCGCGACGCACGCGTCCCAGACGGCCGCCGCCTTGTCGCGCGCCATGTAGATCTCGAAGCCGTCCTCGCCGGTGTATCCCGTGCGCGAGACGAGCGTCGGCTGGCCGAAGACGGGGAAGCGGTCGAGCGTGTAGTACTTGAGCCCCGAGGGGTCGAAGCCGAGCGCGGTCTTGACGAGGTCGACCGACTTGGGGCCCTGGACGGCGACGAGCTGGAGGCGCTCCGTCGCGTCGTCGATCTTCACGTCGAAGCCGCCGGCGTGCCTGCGCATCCACTCGAGGTCCTTCTCGCGGTTGGAGGCGTTGACGACGAGGAAGCAGGCGTCGCCCGCGGCGTCTTCCGAGGCGATGAGGTCGTCGATGACCGTGCCCTTTTCCGTCAGGAAGAAGGTGTACTTGCAGCGTCCGGCCGGCATGCCCGCGACGTCGATCGTCACGAGCTTCTGGAGGAACTTCTTGCGGTCCGGGCCGGTGATGAAGACGCGGCCCATGTGGGAGAGGTCGAAGAGTCCGACGGCGGTGCGGACCGCCTTGTGCTCGTCGATGATGCTCGAGTACTGGATCGGCATGTCCCAGCCGTGGAAATCGACGACCTTCGCGCCGGCCTTGAGGTGGACGTCGTGGAGCGAGGTGCGCATGAGGGGCGAGTTTAGCACATTCCGCTATTTCTGTCGTTGCTCCTGGATCTTCTGGCGGACCTTCGACATCGGAAGGAAGAGGAAGATCGAGGAGGCGCTGATCACGACGAACAGGGCGAGGATGACGATGACGGTGAAGGGGCCGGTCCGGCGGTCGAGGGTTCCGCGGACGACGAAGACGAGGGGGATGAGCAGGAGCGGCGCGGCGACGAACCACCACGACGCGACGAAGGCGCACGCGGAGAGCATGAACGCGGTGGGGGCGGGGAGGTCGCGCATCTCGAGCGATCCATAGAGGCGGGCGTAGTCGGGCGCCTTGAGGAGCGCGACGCCGAGGATGTAGGCGACGAGGAAGAGCCAGCTGGCGGCCATCCAGATGCGGCGCGCGCGGGGTGAGGCGGACTCGGGCATCTAGGGCTTGGCGGCGGCGGCGAGCCTGGAGGACTCCTCCTCCGCGAAGACGCCGATGCGGCGGTACTTGTCGTAGCGCTTGTCGAGGAGGCGGTCGATCGGGTCGCGGTCGAGCTCCTCGAGGTAGCGGACGATCGCCGCCTTGAGGATCTCCGCCGCGCCCTTGTGATCGCGGTGGGCGCCGCCGAGCGGCTCGGGGATGACGTCGTTGACGATGCCGAGGGCGAGGAGGTCCTGGCCGGTGAGCCGCAGGAGCTCCGCCGCCTGAGGCGCCTTCGCGGCGTCGCGCCAGAGGATCGCGGCGCACCCCTCGGGCGAGATGACGGAGAGGTAGGAGTTCTCGAGCATGGAGAGGCGGTCCGCGACGCAGATGCCGAGCGCGCCGCCGGAGCCGCCCTCGCCGATGACGATCGAGACGATCGGCGTCTGGAGGCGCGACATCTCGAACAGGTTGCGCGCGATGACGGTGGCCTGGCCGCGCTCCTCGGCGCCGATGCCGGGGTAGGCGCCGGGGGTGTTGACGAGCGTGACGACGGGGAGCCGGAACTTCTCGGCGAGCTTCATCTTCTCGAGGGCCTTGCGGTAGCCTTCCGGGTGCGGGCTTCCGAAGTTGCGGGCCATCCGCTCCTTGGTCGTCTTGCCCTTGACCTGCGCGATGAGCAGGATGCGGCGGCCGCCCACGCGGGAGAGGCCGGTGATGAGCGCCTTGTCGTCGCCGAACGCCTTGTCGCCGTGGAGCTCGACGAAGTCGTCGAAGACGAGCGGCAGGTAGTCGGTCGCCTCGGGGCGGTTCGGGTGGCGGGCGAGCTGCACGCGCTGCCACGCGTTGAGGTGCGCGAAGATGTCGCGCTTGCGCTGGTCGCACTCCGCGCGGAGCCTGGCGATTTCCTCGGTCAGCTCGACGCCGGATTTCTTCTGGACGTTCTCGAGCGTCGCGATCTTCTGCTCGAGATCGGCGATCGGCTTCTCGAAGTCAAGCGCGCCAACAGCGCTATCGGCCATAAAGTTGCGTTCTTCCCCCCCGGGTTCAGCGCCGGTGCTGCGTGCGTGGATCGACCCTTAATGATCGTCCAAAACGGGGCCGGAATCAACTAGAAACCGCAAAGTCCTGCGGACCATCGGGTTAGGGAATCTTAATGCTGAGCGCGCACGGGCTCTCGCGGGTCCGCGCGACGGCTACGACTTCTTCTTGCCCGGCTCGACCTGCTTGATGCGGATCTGCGTGTCCTTCTTCTCCCACTTGGACAGCTCGTAGATGACCGAGGTCATGTCCTGGAAGCGGTCGGCGGGCCTCTTGGAGAGCATCTTCTGGACGAGGTTGTCGAGCTCGCTGGAGACGGTGCGGACGACGGAGCGCATGGAGGGGACCGGTTCGCTGATGTGCTTCTTGAGGACGGCGGCCTCGGTGGTGGCGATGTAGGGGGGGCGCTTGGTGAGCAGTTCGAACATGGTGGCGCCGAACGAGTAGACGTCGGTGCGCTGGTCGCACTTCTCGCCGCGGATCTGCTCGGGCGCCATGTAGAGGGGCGTGCCCTCGGTGCGGTGGTTCCACCACCAGAAGCGGTCCCACCCGGTCTGGGCGAGGGAGAAGTCGATGAGCCGGCACTCGGAGTTGGCGGCGACGAGGACGTTCTCCGGCTTGAGGTCGCGGTGGATGATGCCGAGCGAGTGGATGTAGGAGAGCGCCTCGGCGATCTGCCGCAGGATGTAGAACTCGTGCGAGTAGACGCGCTCCGGCATGTACCACATGGCGTACTTGAGGTTCTCGCTGTCGAAGTACTCCATGCTGAAGAAGGGCTGCGGCTTCATCGAGACGTACTCGTACACCTTGATGATGTGTCGGTGGTTGAGCTTGCCGGTGAGCGTGGCCTCCTTCTTGAACTGCCTCAGTTTGCGCCCGAGGACGCAGTTCTTCTCCGAGATCTGCTTGAGGGCGAAGATGTGGTTGCGCCCATTGATGCACCGCCAGACGGTGCCGACGCTGCCGTCCTTGATCTTTTCGACGATCTGGTAGCCGCGAAGAATCTTGCCGATCATGGAGGGATAAAGTATGGCTATTATCGCACGCCCGGAAAGTGGAATCAAGGCAATGGCAGAGAACGCCGTTTCCGGCCAGCAGGACGTCGCCTTCCGCATCCTCGCGGACGCGTTGAAGGGGCAGACGTCGCGCTCCGCGCAGAAGCCTCCGTTCCCCGGCGGGCCCGCGACGAGCGAGTGGCGGGTGATGTGGGAGGGGGGCGGGGCGCGCGGGCGGCTGGTGGCGCGGATCATGGAGCTCGACGGCCAGCGGACGGACAGCACGTGGCTGTCGATCGAGGACGCTGCGCTGGGGGAGGGGGCGTGGCTGCGGGTCGCGACGAAGGCGATGGAGGAGATGTGCCTGGGGGCCCGGGTCGCGCACCGGCGGGGCTCGTTCGGCAGCGTGGAGCTGGACGGGGCGCTCGTGCAGGGGCTGCCGCCGGGCGAGGCGGAGATTTTGGCGCTCTACGGGCCGCTGTCGGAGGAGCGCGACGTGGCCGGCCCGATCCGTGCGACGGACGCGCTCGTCGGCCGGATGCGCGGGGCCTTCGCGGAGGTGCTGCCGCGCCTGCAGTCGATCGGCGACTTCACGATCGAGGTCGAGGACGGCACGATGAACGTGCGCTACGCGGCGGTGTTCCCGCGGCCGGAGGTCTACCGCAGCATCGTGGAGTGCGCGCGCAAGCTCATCGACGCCGCGCGATAACCGTTCAACCGTTGAACCGTTTGACCGTTCGGCCGCCTGGAAGCGTCCTATCTACAGATGCGCATGCGATGGATGGCGGCCGCGCTGCTGATCGCCTTCCCCGCGTTCGCCGACACGTCGGGGCCGCGCCGGATGTTCCGCGAGACGCGCTGGGCGAGCGGCGACTTCGCGGTCGGCGCGAACGATCCGCTCCAGTCGATGCATGACCGCGGCGACGTCGCCGGCATCCAGCTCACCGGCCTCGGCGAGTCGGTGATGCTGCGTCGGCGGCGGTTTTCGATGGCGCGGCCGGTGAAGGTGGTCTTCCGTGTCCGATGGACCGAAGGCGAGGGGGACATCGGGTATCCGAGCGTCAACCTCGTCTTCAACCCGCCGGCGCTCGACGACGGCTGGTGGAAGGAGCCGATCGAATGGCCGCCGGGTTCGGGCCGGTGGGCCGGCGGACGGCAGGGGTTCGTCTTCCACTTCGCGAACGATCCGAACTGGCGGCGCGTCGGCGTGAGCGCGAGCGTCGAGAACGCGGACGGCCGGCACGCGTACAGCGCGGAGAAGGGCAAGTGGGTGGAGGTCGCGCTCGTGCTGGACGCGGCGGGCATCACGGTGCGGGCGGACGGGAAGGAGGTGGCGCGAGCGGCCGCGGACCTGGGAGGCGTGTCGACCTTCGCGTGCGGGTTCGGCGACCAGCACCGCACGCGGGTGGAGCTGGACGAGCTGAGCGTGACGCCGGGCCGGTGATCACTCCCAGTCGGGCAGCGCCTTCGTCATCCAGCACCGGACGACCGCGTCGCGCTCGGCGCGGAGCCGGTCGTCGCCGACGGGCAGCGTCTGGACTCGCTTCTCCAGCGGCCGGAGCATCGAGGCGGCGCCGGAGACCGCGATCACGGGCACGATCGCGTACAGCAGGTCGCCCGGCGCGAGCTCGGAGAGGGCAACCGCGACCGCGAGAACGGCGCCCGGCGCGACCATGAGCGAGAATGAGCCGAGCGCGAGCTTCATGTTGAATGCGGCGAGCCTCCTGAAGGCCGCGAGGTGCGTGTCGGTGGCAAGGGCGGGGATTCTCCGGGTGAAGCGCGCCGCCAGCCAGGCGACGACGCCGCAGTGGACGATCGCCACGGCGGGCATTCCGAGCAAGAGCCCGACGAGAATGGTTCGCGCCACGTCGCCCGCGATTATAGAATGCGCCCGTCATGCTCTGGCGCATCGACGTCATTCCCGCCTCCGGCCCGACCCGCATCTTCCTGATCGACGGCGAGGTGAACGCCGAGCGCGCCGCGCGGCTCCTGCTGGCGGACCCCGTCACGGAGACGTACGCCGTCATGCCGGCGGACCGCCCGCCCGCCGTGCCCGCCGGGAAGCGCGTCGTGACCGTCTTCAAGCGGCCGGGCGTCATGGACCCGGTCGAGGAGTCCGCGCTCAAGGCGCTGCGCGACCTCGGCGAGCGCGTGACCGCCGTCCGCGCCGGACTGCGCTGGGTCGACCCCCCGGACGCGCCGCTCGGCAACCCGGCGATCGAGGAGATCGCGGAGGGGGAGCGCGCGTTCTCGAAGATCGGGTTCGGCGCGCCCACGGAGTTCCGGCTCGTCCACGTCGAGGACCTCGACCGCGCGGGCCGCGGGCTCTCGCTCAACGCGAAGGAGATCGACGCGATCCGCGCGCACTACGCGAAGCGGGGTTGCGCGCCGACCGACATCGAGCTCGAGACGATCGCCCAGACGTGGAGCGAGCACTGCAAGCACAAGACGTTCAACGCGGAGATCGACTTCAACGGGCGGAAGATCGACAACCTGCTCAAGTCGACCATCATGCTCGCGACGAAGGAGCTCGCGCGCCCGTGGTGCGTGTCGGTCTTCAAGGACAACGCCGGCATCATCGAGTTCGACGAGAAGCACAACGTCTGCTTCAAAGTCGAGACGCACAACCACCCGAGCGCGATCGAGCCGTTCGGCGGCGCCAACACCGGGCTCGGCGGCGTGATCCGCGACATCATCGGCTGCGGGCTCGGCGCGTGGCCGATCGCCTCGACCGACGTCTTCTGCGTCGGCCCGCCCGACATGAAGGACGTGCCGCCCGGCGCGATCCACCCGAAGCGACTTCTGCAAGAGATTGTGCGCGGAGTGCGCGACTACGGCAATCCGATGGGCATCCCCACCGTGAACGGCGCGGTCTACTTCGACGAGCGCTACGTCGGCAACCCGCTGGTCTACTGCGGGACCGTCGGCCTGCTGCCGAAGGACAAGTCGTTCAAGCAAGCGAGGCGCGGCGACTGGATCGTCGCCGTGGGCGGCCGTACGGGCCGCGACGGCATCCACGGGGCGACGTTCTCGAGCGTCGAGCTGCACGAGAAGAGCGAGAGCGTCTCGAGCGGCGCGGTGCAGATCGGCAATCCGATCATGGAGAAGCGCGTGCTCGACACGATCATCCAGGCGCGCGATCTCGGGCTCTACAGCGCGATCACCGACTGCGGCGCGGGCGGCTTTTCGAGCGCGGTCGGCGAGATGGGCGAGGAGTGCGGCGCGGAGGTGGACCTGGACAAAGCGCCGCTCAAGTACGACGGCCTCACGTACGCGGAGATCTGGATCAGCGAGGCGCAGGAGCGGATGGTGGTCGCGGTGCCGCCGGCGAACCTCGACGCGATCCTCGCCGTCTTCCGCGCGGAGGACGTCGAGGCGACGGTCATCGGGCGGTTCACCGACACGAAGCGGCTCGTGCTGCGGTGGCATGGCACGCAGGTCGGCGACCTCGACATGGAGTTCCTGCACCACGGCATCCCGAAGTACGCGCGCACGGCGACGTGGGCGGAGCCGAGGGAGACGAACCCGCAGATCAAGGACAAGCCGGACTTCGGCGAGGATTTGAGGAAGGTGCTGGCCGCCCCCAACGTCTGCTCGAAGGAGTGGATCGTCCGGCAGTACGACCACGAGGTGCAGGGCGGGAGCGTCGGGAAACCCCTCGTGGGCGTGGCGAACGACGGGCCGGGGGACGCGGCCGTGCTGCGGCCGGTGCTGTCGAGCATGCGGGGGATCGCGATCGGGTGCGGGATGGCTCCGCGGTACGGCGACATCGACCCGTACCACATGGCGGCGTGCGCGATCGACGAGGCGCTGCGCAACGTCGTGTGCGTCGGCGGCGACCCGGACCGCACGGCGATCCTCGACAACTTCAGCTGGGGCAATCCGGACAGCCCCGAGACGCTCGGCGCGCTCGTGCGCGCGTCGCAGGCGTGCTACGACGTCGCGAAGGCGTTCGGGACGCCGTTCATCAGCGGGAAGGACTCGCTGAACAACGAGTTCCGCGTCGGCGACCGCACGATCCGCATCCCGCACTCGCTGCTGATCAGCGCGATCTCGATCGTCGAGGATGTGCGGCAGTGCGTGACGATGGACCTCAAGGAGGCGGGCAACTACCTGTATCTCATCGGGTGGACGCGGCAGGAGTTGGGCGGGAGCGAGTACGCGCGCGTGGCGGGGATCCAGGGCGGGCTCGTCCCGAAGGTCGACCGCGAGCTGGCGATCACGACGCATCGGGGCGTGGCGCGCTGCATCCGGAAGGGCCTCGTGCGGTCGGCGCACGATCTGTCGGAGGGCGGGCTGGCGGTCGGGCTCGCGGAGATGGCGTTCGCAGGCGGGCTCGGGCTCGAAGTGATCCTGCGCGAGCAGGCGCCGGTGAAGGCGCTGACGGGCGAGGCGCCGATGCTCTTCAGCGAGTCGCCGTCGCGCTACCTGCTGGAGTGCACGGAGCGGAACATGTATCCGGTCGAGAAGGAGCTGGGCGAGGAGATCCCGAAGGCGATCATCGGGCAGGTGACGAAGTCGGGGCGGCTGAAGATCATCGGACGGGGGGCGGGGAAGGTGGTCGACGAGCCGATCGACGAGCTGAAGAAGGCGTGGCAGGGGACGATGAGATGGTAGCCCGAATCACGAATCACGAATCACGAATCACGGGAAGCCTTGTGCTCGCAGCGATAGTCGGTTGTGCGACGCCGGCCCCGCGCGACAGCGAAGTCGTCGCCACGTTCAGCATCGTTGCGTACGACCCCGAGACGCAGGAGCTGGGCATCGCGGTGCAGTCGAAGTTCATCGCGGTGGGGGCGGTCGTGCCGTGGGCGCAGGCGGGGGTGGGGGCGGTCGCGACGCAGTCGTTCGCGAACACGACGTACGGGCCGAAGGGGCTGGAGCTGCTGGCGGCGGGGAAGACGCCGGAGGAGGCGATCCGGGAGCTGACGGGCGCCGACGGCGACGCGGGGCGGCGGCAGGCGGGGATCGTCGACGCGAAGGGGCGGTCGGCGACGTTCACGGGCGAGAAGTGCATGGCATGGGCGGGAGGCGCGAAGGGGGAGAACTACTGCTGCCAGGGGAACATCCTCGCGGGCGAGGCGGTGGTCGCGGCGATGGAGAAGTCGTTCAAGGAGTCGAAGGGGGACCTGGGCGAGCGGCTGATCGCGGCGCTGCAGGCGGGGCAGGACGCGGGGGGCGACAAGCGGGGGATGCAGTCGGCGGCGCTGCTGATCGTCCGCGAGGGGTGGGGGTACGCGGGGTTCAACGACCGCTATCGCGACGTGCGGGTGGACGACCACCCGAAACCCATAGAGGAACTGAAGCGGGTGTACAGCCTGCATCGAAAGATCTTCCAGAAGCCAAAGTGATCCCAGATCCCGGATCCCGGATTCCATGCGCTACGTGCGGAGCGCGTGAAGAGCCGGGATCCGGGATCCGGGATCCGGGATCCACCCCATGACAAGGGCCATCATCCTCCGCGCCGCGGGGATCAACTGCGAGCGCGAGACCGCGGCCGCGTGCGGGAAGGCGGGCTTCGCGTCGGACGTCGTGCACGTCAACCGCGTCGTCGAGAAGCCGGCGATGCTGAAGGAATACGCGCTGCTCATCGTGCCGGGGGGCTTTTCGTACGGCGACGACATCGCGTCGGGGCGGGTGCTGGCGAACGAGCTGCGGGTGAAGCTGATGGAGCCGATCCGCGAGTTCGTGCGCGCCGGCAAGCTCGTGCTCGGCATCTGCAACGGGTTCCAGGTGCTGGTGAAGAGCGGGCTCCTGCCGGATCCGTTCTCGGACGGCACGCCGCCGGTCACGCTCACGTACAGCGACATCGGACGGTTCCAGGACCGCTGGGTGCGCCTGAAGGTGGTGTCGTCGAAGTGCCCGATGTGGGCGGAGGGGGACACGGTCGAGTGCGCGGTGACGCACGGCGAGGGGAAGTTCGTGGCGCGCGACGCGGCGACGCTCGACGCGCTCGCGGCGAACGGGCAGGTGGTGCTGAAGTACGTGGACGAGGCGGGGAAGGAGGCGGGCTTCCCGGTGAATCCGAACGGCTCGCAGCGGAGCATCGCGGGGATCTGCGACGCGAGCGGGCGGGTGATGGGGCTGATGCCGCATCCGGAGAAGAACCAGGACCCGACGAACCACCCGCAGTGGACGCGGCGCGGGCTGCGCGAGCCGGACGGGATGAAGCCGTTCCAGGCGGCGCACGCCTACTGCGCCAGGCTGTAGCCCAGAATTCTCCTGCTGGGTTCCGGGTTCTGGGTTCTCCCGGTCTACTCCATGACCTTGTACGCGACGAGCTTTCCGCCGAGCGCGAACACGTAGAGCGTGTCGCCCCAGCCGATCACGCGGTGGACGGCCGGGAGCTCCGGGAGTTCGAGCATCTCCAGCCCTCCGCTCTTCAGGTGGACGACGTGGATCTTCCCGTCCTGGACGTAGAGCGCGCGGTTCTTCCAGAGGTGCGCGTGCTCGATGCGCGGCCTGTCGGCGCCGCCGGTCGACATCGCCCAGAGCTCCCTGCCGGTGAGGATCTCGCGGCACGACCAGCGGGGCGTGGTGGAGATGCAGTGGTCGTCCGTCAGCATGAGCGGCGGGCGCCCGTCCTCGCGCGGCACCTCCTGGCGCCAGAGCTCCTTGCCGGTCGCGGTGTCGTACGTCCGGATGCGGTCGCGCGTGCAGCGGGCGACGACCGCCTGGGCCGTCGCGCCGAAATAGTCGAGCCCCTGGTCCGCCTCCGCCTTCCACAGCTTCTTGCCGGTCGCGGCGTCGAAGGCCCAGATCATCTGGTCGCCGTCGTAGACGAAGAGCTTTCCGCCGCCGAGCGCGAAGCGGCCGTTTTGCGGGAGGATGATCTGGCGCATCTTCCCTTCGCGCCCGAACTTGAGCTGGCTCGTGACGCCGAGCTGCGCCGTGAATTCGCCGTCGACGGCGAACGCGCGCTCGACGTCGTTGGCGACGATGCCGGCCTCGTCGACGCGGCCGGTGGCGACCTCGACCGAGCGGACGTGCATCTTTCCGTCGCCGCGGAAGAGGAACCAGACCTTCGAGCCGCTGAAGACGGGGGCGCGGGCCCAAAGCGACGAGGCCTTCAGCTCCCAGCGGCGCTCGCCGGTCTTCGCGTCGTAGAACGCGATCGACGAGCCGTGGACCGCGAGGCCCGGCGGGCCGGCGACCGCGGGATGGTCGGTGCCCTCCTTCGCCTCCCACTGCCAGAGGAGCAGGCGCGTGCCGGCGACGAACTCGAGGCGCACGCGGACGCGGACGTCCTTCTCGGCGTTCGCGCGCAGGCGGAGGATCCTGAGGACGCGCGGCGTCGTCTTGCGGATCTCGACCAGCTTCTCGGTCGCCTCGCGGCGCTCGGAGACGCCCTCGCGCATCTTCTCGATGAGGGCGTCGACCTGGGCCTCGAGGGGGTCGGGGTCCTGCGCGACCAGGGAGAGCCCGGAGGAGGCGGAGAGCACGGAAAGGTAGAACCACGGTGGCACGGAGACACGGAGGAAGAGGCTGAGGAGGAGGGTCGACAGTTGGGATTTGGGATTTGGGATTTGAGCCTGTTGCACAGTTCCGCGCGCACTTCTGATTGAACCGCCAAGGGGGCCAGGGACGCCAAGCAGAACGCCGTCAGGAGGGATTCCTTGGCGTTCTTCCTGGCGATCTTGGCGCGCTTGGCGGTTGGTCCCAATGCTCCCGTCAAGTGAGGATGCTGCCGTCCGGCTTTGCTGGGAGCGATGCAACACGCCCATTTGGGATTTCACTTCTTCTTCATGTCCCCGATCCACTGCCGATACTGCTTCACCGCCGCGAGCCGGTCGGAGGCGGTGCCGTACATCCAGTCGCACGGCTGGTCCTTGCCGAGCGAGTACTTGAGGCCGCGGTACGCCATGTAGCGGACCCACGGGTCGTTGTCCTCGAGCGCGTTGCAGAGCGGCTCCCAGCCCTCCGGGGCGCGGATGGCGCCGAGCGCCACGGCGGCCTCGCCCCGCGCGGGGAGGCTCGGCGCGGCGAGGATGTCGCGGAGGATGCCGTGCGCGGACGCTTCGCGCGTCAGGCCGATCTCGGCGACGACGTGCTCGAGGAACGGCACGGGCGAGGTGAACGACATGCTCGCCTGGTTGGCGTTCGGGTTGGGCTGGTCCGGCTTCTGCTCGGCCGCCTTGCGGCCGCGCTCGATCTGGATCAGCTCGTTCTCGGCGATCTCGACGAGGCGGTCGACGGTGATCGCCTTGCGCGTGCCGAGGTACTTGATCGCGAGCCCGATGAGGAACTTGCGCGGCAGCGGCGCCTCGCGCGTGTAGGAGTCGACCCACCGCGTCGCGATGTCGGCGGCCTCCTTGCCGGAGATGACGCCGAGGATGCGGAAGGCGGTCTCGGCGACCGGCTGGTCCTGCCCGATGTCGGCGAGGTCGCGGATCTTGTCCTTGATGTCGGGCGTGTTGGCGCGCGCCAGCTCGATGAGCGCGTGGACGCGGATGAGCACGTCCTCGCGCGGCTCGTGCGCCAGCTCCGAGAGGTACTCGCGCCCCTTGTCCCAGCGGCCGGCGACCTCGAGCATCGCGTAGCCGACGGGCGCGTTGACGAGCGCGAGCATGCCGCGGCGGAGCATGCGGGCGTTCGCCGGGGAGTTCTTCATGTTCTCGCGGGCGGCGTCGAAGAGCTTCCAGAGGTCCTTGGCGGCCGCCTCGTCGCGCATGGCGGCGCGGCAGACGCTGGCGAGCTGTTCGATGGTCGCGTTGCGCGTGCCGTCCGGGTCGGGCATGCTCGGTCCGTAGTTGCTCTTGGGGTCGGCGTAGTTCTGGCCCTTCAGGTGGCTGATGAGCTTCTTGACCTCGGCGTTGTCCTTCGGGGGGCCGAGGCGCGCCAGCGCGGTCAGGCCGGCGACGGCGAGGTCGAAGTTGTCGGAGTCGCGGCGCACCTCCTCCGCGATCACGTCGATCGATCCGGAGTCGCCGATGACGCCGAGGCCGCGGATGAGGCTGACGGCGAAGGAGCGGTCCCGGGTCTTGCGGAGCATCTCGTGGAACTGCGGGACCGCCTTGCGGTCGCGGCGGCGGACAAGGCCGTCGACCACGCGCGCGCGCGTCGAGAGGTCGAGCGACTTGGTGAGGAGCTCGCGGAGGCGCTCCTTGGCGCGCTCGTCGTCGTAGCGTCCGAGCATGACGGCGGCGTTGCGGTGGAGGAACGAGTGGGAGGATTGGCTCGCCTGGATGACGTAGGGGATCGCCTCGTCGCCGAGCAGCGAGATGCGGCCGGCGAACTTCTGGTCGAAGGAAAAGGGGTGCGCGCAGACGAGGTCGTCGTACGTGAGCCGGAGCATCATCGTCTCCTCCGGCGAGCGGCCCTCGTCGTACTCCGGGCGGTCCTTGGGCATCGGGTTGATCGACTTGCGGAGGCGGCCGATCACGTCGGCGAGCGCGGGGTCGCCCCGCGCCATCTCGGCGGCCATGAGGGAGGGCTCGCCGAGGTAGGCGAGGTACTCCTGCGCCTCGGCGTCCGAGAGCTGCGCGGGGTGGAGGACCTTGCGGAGGAAGACGGAGAGGGCGAGCCAGAGGACGTCGTCCGGCACGTGGGGCGGGTAGATGGACCGGGTCGTCTTGTCGTGTCGGACGGTCCAGGGGATTTCACCGATGAGGTCGACGGTGGTGATGCGGGCGAAGGAGAAGACGTCGGTCGCCTGGATGTGGGGCGGCTCCTCGACGACGGTCTGGCGGCGCTTGTCGGCCGCGGCGGCGTTGGTGCGGTCCATCGTGGGGATGGGGCGCGGGATGTCGCTGAGCCAGTCGAGCGGGCTGCCGGAGGTGACCATGACGTCGACGTCGTACGGTCCGTCGCCGGCGAGCGCGGGGAGGGCGGTGAGGGCGGCAAGCAGGACGAGCGCGGGCTTGAGGCGCATGGGGTTCTCCTAATCCGCCACGCGGAGGGCGGTGAGCTTCGAGCGGCCGTGGAAGACGAGCACGAAGCGATCGGTGACGATCAGGCCGTGGATCTGCGGCTCGACTTCGAACTCGCCCTCGACGAGGCCGGACGTCAGGTTGACGAATTGCAGCTTGTTGTCCACGGTCACGACCATGTGCTTGTTCACGAGCGCGGGGGGCGGCAGTCCGCGCATCGGCTGCAAGCGCATCGCGACGGGCTGGTTCTGGGTGCGCGTCCAGAGCCGCGCGCCGGTCGACGCCTCGAGGCAGCCGGTTTCGACGCCGTCCGAGAATACGACGTAGCGGCCGATGGCCGCGGAAAAGACATTCGGCATGTCGCGCGACCAGAGGCGCTTGCCGCTGTCGGCGGCGAAGGCCTGGAAGCCCTGGTTCGTCGAGGTGATGAGGGCGTCGGGAGCGCCGAGGAGGCGGGCGCGCGCCGGGCCCTCGGCCTCCCAGGACTTGACGCCGGTGGCGGACTCGACGGCGGTGAGCTTGCCCTTGCTGTCGGCCCAGACGAAGCGGTCTCCCGCGGCTGCCATGCCTTCGGCGTCCTTGACCGCGACTTCCCACTCGCTCTTCTTCGGTTCGAGCGTGCTGATGGAGGAGAGCTTGCCGGAGAGGAGGAGGCCGACGTGGTCGCCGATGCGCGCAACGGCCCAGTTGGCGAGGCCGCGGCGGGTGACGACGTCCTTGGGATCGTCGAGGTTGAGGACGCGGAGCATCGGGCCGTTGCCGTAGTCGAGCGGGAGGAAGACGGTCTGGCCCGCGACGATGGGCGGGCGCAGGAACGGGGCGGAAGGGGTGGTCTGGACGACCTGCTTGCCGGAGCCGGCGTCGAGGAAGGTGATGCGGGAGTTCACGTCGAGGTAGACGATGGTGGCGGCGTCGTCGCCGCCGAAGTGGAAGCCGGGGAGGCCGGCGTTGTCGCGCGTCCAGGCGGCGCGGATGAAGAGGGCGCCGAGGATGTAGTGGAGGCGGGCGCGGACGACGGGGTCGCGGACGGTCTGGGCCTTGTCGCAGAGGAAGTTGAAGACGTGGGTGCTGGCGCGGCGGAGTTCGATGAGCCTGGTCGTGGCGGCGCGGCGCTCGGCGAGGGGGCCGCCGAGCTTCTGGAGGAGGACGTCGGCCTCGAGGACCTTCGGGTCGGCGTCCTGGGGCTGGGCGAGGAGGGCCGCGCAGAGGGCAAGCGTGAGTGTCATGGTTGTTGTCCTGGTCCCGCTCGCCGCACCAGGACATTGGACGTTGCACGGTCTGCGACCGTGCAACAGGCAGTATCAAGTATCAGGTATCACGTTTCAGGTCGCCGTCCGTTGACCGTCGCCCGTCGTTGACAGTCCCCCGTCGTCCGTCCCCTGTCGTCCGTCCCCCCGTCGACCGCGCCGTACCTTGGCAACCGGGAGCCGCCGGCTCTACAATCCACGCCGCCTTGGAATTCAACGAGCTGTACGCGTCGCTCGGGATGGCGCTCGGCGTCGGCCTGCTCGTCGGCCTGCAGCGCGAGCAGTCGACGGCGGACGACCCGCCGGAGCAGAAGCGGTTCGTGCTCGGCGGGATCCGAACGTACGCGATCTTCGCGCTCTCGGGGGCGCTCTCGGCGCTCCTGGCGCGGCAATTCGGCCCGTGGGTGATCGTGGTCACGTTCGCCGGTCTCATGACGCCGCTGGCGATCGCCTATGCGGACGACGTGCGGGCCGGCCGCGAGCGCGGCATCACGAGCGAGACGGCGTTCATCAGCGTCTTCCTGCTGGGCGCCCTCGCGCTCAGTCCGGGCGTCATCCCGGAGCTGAAGCACCGGCTCCTCATCGTCGCCAGCGTCGGCGTGGCGCTGACGTCGCTGCTGGCGCTCAAGGGGCCGCTGCACGAGATCGTGGCGAAGATTTCGAGCGACGACATCTACGCGACGATCAAGTTCGCCGTGGTGGCGATCATCGTACTGCCGATCCTGCCGGATGTCGGGTACGGCCCGCACGAGAAGCTGAAGGTCTTCAATCCCTACAAGATCGGGTGGATGGTCGTGCTGATCGCGGGAATCAGCTTCACCGGGTATCTCGCCATCCGGATCCTGGGGCCGGGGAAGGGGCTCGGGATCACGGGATTGCTCGGCGGGCTGGCGTCGTCGACGGCGGTGACGCTGGCGTTCTCGGGCCGGTCGAAGCAGGAGCCGGCGATAGCGCACGCGTGCGCGCTCGGCGTGGTGCTCGCCAACTCGATCATGCCGCTGAGGGTGATCGCGAGCGTCGCGATCGTCAATCCGGCGCTGACGCGCTCCGTGGCCGTGCCGATGGGGGCGATCTCGCTCGCCGGCTTCATCGCGGCGCTCGTCATCTACGTGCGCGGCGAGAAGACGGCGGCCGAGTCGGGAGGCGTGAAGCTGACGAACCCGTTCAAGCTGGCGAGCGCGGTGAAGTTCGGGCTCCTCTTCGCGGCCATCCTTTTCGTCTGCAAGCTCGCGACGCTCCCTCAGTCCAATGCGGGCATCTATGTCGCGGGGCTCCTGGCGGGCACGACCGACGTGGATGCGATCACGCTCTCGGTGGCGAACCTGGTGAAGGAGGGAACGCTGGTGGCGCAGGCGGCGGCCACGACGATCCTCCTGGCGGTCGCCTCGAACTCGATCGTGAAGATGGGGATGGCGATCTCGCTCGGGGGGCCGGGCTTCCGGAACAAGGTCGGCGTGACGTTCGGGGCGATGCTGGCGTGCGGCGCGGCGGGTGTGGCGGTGATGTGGATCTTCGGGATATAGGGCAGCCGCACGTCGTCGCCCGTCACCTGTGCTAGACTCTGCGCGTGAAGCCCGCATTCATCCTCGGGGCGACGGCCTCGGGCAAGCACGAAGCGTCGGCGCTCGTGGCGGAGCGGCTCGGCGCGGAGATCGTCTCGGTCGACTCGATGAAGGTCTACCGCGGGATGGACATCGGCACCGCCAAGGCGGGCCGGCACCATCTTGTCGACATCTGCGACGCGGGGGACGCGTACAACGCGGGCCGGTTCGTGCGGGACGCGCGGGCGGCGCACGAGGGCATCGAGGCGCGCGGCAAGCGGGCGCTCTTCGTCGGCGGGACGTCGCTCTACTACAAGGCGTACGTCTACGGCATGTTCGACGGACCGTCGGCCGACCCGGCGCTCCGGCAGGAGCTCGTCGCGATCGGCGCTCCCGCGCTGCACGACGAGCTCACACGGGTCGACCCCACTGCGGCGAAGCGGATCCACCCGAACGACCTCAAGCGGCTCGTGCGCGCGGTGGAGGTCTTCCGCAAGACCGGCACGCCGATCAGCGCGCGGCAGACGCAGTTCGAGCGGCCGCGGCTCGACGCGTCGGTCGTCTGGGTGTCGCGCGACAAGGCGGACCTCGACGCGCGGATCGAGCGGCGGGTGCGGCGGATGATGCGCGAGGGACTGATCGACGAGGTGCGGCGGCTGATGGCGGCGCCGTGGAGCCGCGAAGGGCGCGGCGCGGTGGGGTACCGCGAGGGGATCGACCATCTCGAGGGGCGCTGTCCGCTGGCGGAGGTCGAGCCGCGGATCGCGCGCGACACGCGCCAGTTCGCGCGCAAGCAGATGATGTGGTTCCGCAGCTTCGACGAGGCGCGGGCGGTGGCGGTCGGCGCGGGCGACGGGCCGGAGCGCATCGCGCAGAAGATTCTGGAGGTTCTGTGATTGCCCTTCTGCTGTTGCTCCTCCAGGACCGCGTCGTCATCGTCTCGGTCGACGGCATGCGGCCGGACCATTATCTCGCGGACGGGTGGGAGATGCCGACGCTGCGGAAGTGGGTGGAGGCGGGCGCGCACGCGAAGGGAGCGGAGAGCGTGTTCCCGTCGGTGACGTATCCGGCGCACGCGACGATCGTGACGGGCGTGCGGCCGGCGAAGCACGGTGTCGTCGCGAACGGGCGTTTCGGCGAGAGCGGGGCGATGCGCGAGTGGCACTGGGAGGCGAAGGAGATCAAGGCGCGCACGCTCTGGCAGGCGGCGCGCGAGAAGGGGCTGAAGACCGCGATCGTGCTCTGGCCGTCGAGCGTCGGGGCGGACGTCGACTGGCGCGTCGCGGAGCGGTGGGCGGTGGACAAGACGGAGAACACGGCGGAGCTGCTGGCGAAGCACTCGACGAAGGGGCTGCTCGGGGAGCTGGCGCTGGCGATCGGCGTGCCGCCGAAGGGGGCGGACTCGCGCGAGGGGATGGACAAGTTCATCTCGGAGGCGGCGGCGTACGTCTTACGCAAGTACAAGCCGCAGCTCGCGTTCGTGCATCTCGGGGAGGTCGACCACTTCTCGCACCGCGAGGGGCCGGACTCGGAGCGCGTGAAGCGGGCGGTGAAGGAGACGGACGAGCACCTCGCGCGGATCCGCAAGGGGGCGGGGGAGGACGCGCTCATGATCGTGACCGGGGACCACGGGTTCACGGAGGTGTCGGAGTCGGTGGCGCCGAACGTGCTGCTCGCGGAAGCGGGGTTCATCGAGATCGAGGAGGGGAAGCTGAAGTCGTGGAAGGCGATGGTGCACGCGTACGGCGGATCGGCGGCGGCGTACGTGAAGGAGGGGACCGACGCGGCGGCGGTGGCGAAGGTGCTGGAAAAGGGGCGGAAAGGCTATGTGCTGGTCGACCGCAGGGCGCTCGACGAGCTGGGGGGCAACGCGGCGGCCGCGTTCGCGCTGGAGGCGGAGGACGGGTTTCAGATCGCGGGGGCGCTGACGGGGGCGTTCACGGGCAAGGCGACGGTGAAGGGGCAGCACGGGCAGCTGCCGTGGCGCGCGAAGCTGATGACGGGCTTCGTGGCGGTGGGGCCGGGGGCGAAGGCGGGGGCGAGCGTCGAGAAGATCCGGCTGATCGACATCGCGCCGACGGTGGCGAAGGTGCTGAACCTCGATATGAAGGACGTGGAGGGGCGGGTGCTGAGCGAGGTCCTCAAGTAGGCCCGGATTCCAGATCCCGGATCCCGGGCGGTCCCGTGCGCGGGCGACGCCCGGAATCCGGGATCGGGGATCTTCAATCGGGCGTCACGTCAGCCGGTCGATTTCCGCCACCACCGCCTTCACGAGCGGCCCGAGCGTCTTCTCGCCGAAGTCGAAGCGGCAGCCGGCCGCCTCGAAGAGCTCGGGCAGCGGGCGCGAGCCGCCCAGCGCGAGCGCCGCGCGGTAGCGCTTGAGCGCCTTGGGCCGGTCCTTGCGCGCGTTCTGCCAGACCTGCAGCGCGCCGATCATCGAGATCGCGTACTCGATGTAGTACGCACTCCTTCGTGCCGTAGTCGAAGCGCTGGCGCAGGCGCAGCGCGTAGTCGCGGTAGTCGGGGAAGCCGGCGTTGCGCCCCATCGTGTCGCGGATCTTGACGAGATCGTCGAAGATCCCGTCGACGGCGTCGCGGTCCTTGAGGTACCGGCCGGCGACGAGCGTCCACGCTTCCTTGCGCACTCTGGGGTCGAGGAGCTCGCCGTAGCGCGCCATCTGCTGGAGCGTGCGTTCCTTGCCGTCGTACGCGACGGTCATGGCGCCCATGATCTTCGAGTAGCGCTGCGCGAGCTCCGCCTCGCGCGTCTCGAGGGGGACGTTCGCCTTGCGGTAGATGGCGACCTCGTTCTCGATCTGGCGGTCGAGGACGGCGTAGCGGCGCTTCGGGAGCTTGCGGCGCGCCGGGAGCGAGAGGCAGCGGCGCTTGAGGGCGTCCCAGCGCGGCTTGGCCTTCGGCAGGATGTCGCGCTGGAAGTCGAGGTAGCTCTTCTCGATCTTCCTGTCGTCCGTGCGGCGGGTCATCGCGATGTACCGGCGCGCCTCCTCCTGCGAGAGGGCGGCGGCGAGTTCGCTGAAGGCGAGGAGCCACGACTCCATCTCCTTCGGCGACTTCACGCCGCGCGCGTCGAGCGCGTCGAAGGCGGCCTTGATCTTCGTCCAGTCGCCGGGGTCGAACGAGCGGGGGAGGGTCGTGAGGGGGAAGGGCGGGAAGGGGCTCTTGGGCATGGGGAGATGATAAATCCCAAATCCCAAATCCCAACTCCCAACTGTCGATCGCCGGGCGGCATCCGACGGCTTCGCCGGTGTCTATGTGGTAGAGTCTGCACATGCACGTCATCCTGCTCTGCGCGCTCCTGCTCCAGGTGCCCGAGCACAAGGTCGACACGGCCGTGGAGAAGGGGTCGGGGTATCTGCGCAAGGCGTTCAGCGACCGCAACCGCGTGGCGAACCACCCGCTCTCGGGGAAGTTCGACATGGATGAGCTGGTGCTCTACACGCTGCTCCATGCGGGCGTCGACCCGAAGGACGGAACGGTCGCGGCGCTCGTGGGACGGCTGACGTCGAGAGACATCGAGCGCACCTACAACGCGGCGCTCTGCGCGATGGCGCTCGAGGCGTACGACTCGAAGAGCTACCAGTGGCGGATCGCGCAGTGCGCGCAGCACCTCGTGGACAACCAGGCGGCGAACGGGCAGTGGAGCTACGGCATGAAGATCAAGCTGCCGAGCAACGTGCCGACGGGGCCGCCGAGCGGGGGGAGCACGCCGGGCTCGACGAAGTCGCTTCCTTCGATCAAGATCAGGAAGGGGGAGGCGAAGGGGCCGGCGACGGGCGACAACTCGAACAGCCAGTACGCGGCGCTCGGCCTGCGGGCCGCCGCCAAGGCGGGGATCACCGTGCCGGCCGACGTGATCGCGCTGGCCGCGAAGTGGTGGGAGGAGGGGCAGCGCGGCGACGGCAGCTGGGGCTACAACGACGAGGGCATGACCGGCGACGCCGGCTACGGCGCGATGACGGCGGGCGGCGCCGCGTCGCTCATCATCCTGAAGGACCTCGAGAAAAAGGACGGCAGCAAGGGGAACGCGCCGGTGAAGAAGGCGCTCGACTGGATGGGGGCGAACCTCGACTACACGCGCAACCCGTCGTACCACAACGCGTGGATGTGGCAGTTCTACTGGATCTATGCGGTGGAGCGCGCGGCGGACCTCGCGGGCGTCGACAAGGTCGGCTCGCACGCGTGGTATCCCGAAGGCGCGCAGTACCTCATCGACAACCAGAAGGCGGACGGCTCTTGGAACGGGCTTTCGTCCGACGGCAAGGAGTCGGTCGGCGGCGTGATCGCGGACACGTGCTTCGCGATCCTCTTCCTGCGCCGCGCGACGAAGGCGAAGCCCCGGGTGGCCACCGGCACGGGGAAGTAGATGAGGCTCGACGACGAGATCGTCGCGCGCCTCGCCGTCGAGCGCGGCTGGGTTTCGGCCGATACGCTGCGTGCGTTCATCGATGAGGTGAACGAGGCGGCGGAGCAGACGTCGCTCGCGGCGCTGCTGCGGCGGAGGGGCGTGCTCGACGAGACGCAGCACAAGACGCTGGCGAGCGAGGAGGCGCGGCGGATGCGGCTGGTCGAGCGCTTCACCGAGATCCGGAAGGCGGACAGCGCGCTGGGCGAGGCGCTGCGCACCCGCGGGCTCGTCGACGACGCGGACCTCGCGGAGGGGCTGCACGTCCAGGGGGCGGAGCGCGAGGCGGGCCGGGTGCGCCGGCTCGGCGACATCCTGGTGGAGCGCGGGCGGATCGGGCGCGGGGCGCTCGCGGACGCGCTGCGGGCCATGGGGCAGGCGACGCTGACCTGCGCGACGTGCGGGGCGTCGGGGCCGGTCGACGCCGGACTGGCGTGCGGCGCGTGCGGGGGGCCGCTCGTGGACGAGGCGACGCTGAGCGCGATCCGGCGCGACCGCCCGGCGCCGCCGGACGAGGTGCGCATCGCGGAGCAGATGCCGGATCGCGAGTACGGCAAGTTCGTGCTCGTGCAGCACCTCGGCAGCGGCGGGATGGGGACGGTGTGGAAGGCCTGGGACCGCGACCTCGGCCGTTGGGTCGCCCTCAAGATGCTGCGCGGCGTGCAAGATCCGCTGCGTCATGACGAGGACGTACGGCGGTTCATGCGCGAGGCGAGCGTCGCGGCGCGGCTGCATCATCCGAACATCGTGGCGGTGTACGAGTCGGGCGAGAGGAAGGGCCAGCAGGTGATCGTGATGCAGTACGTGGACGGCAAGCCGCTGGCGCACCTGCGGCTGGGGCCGCGGCGTGCGCTGGAGGTCGTGCGGGACGCGGCGCGGGGGGTGCAGTACGCGCACGACCAGGGGGTCGTGCACCGCGACCTCAAGCCGGGCAACGTGATGCTCAGCGCAGACGGGCAGGTGGTCGTCATGGACTTCGGGCTGGCGCGCTCGCTCGGCGGCGGACCGTCGACGCTGACGCAGACGGGGTTCGTTCTCGGCACGCCGATGTACATGCCGCCGGAGCAGGCGCAGGCGGTGAAGGACCGGGACGAGAAGCGGTGCGACGTGTACTCGCTCGGCGCGACGCTCTACGACCTGCTGACGGGGCGGCCGCCGTTCGAGGGGGAGCAGTGGGAGGTAGTGGGGGACGTGGTCTTCACGGAGCCGGTGCCGCCGCGCCGGCGCAACCCGGAGCTGTCGCGCGAGGCGGACGTCATCACGCTCAAGGCGATGAGCAAGCAGCCGTCGCAGCGGTACGCGTCGGCGGGCGCGCTGGCGGACGACATCGACCGGCACCTGCGGGGGGAGTCGATCGTGGCGCGGCCCGCGCCGGTCTGGGAGCGGGCCGGGCGGTGGGTGCGGCGGCACCGGGCGGCGTCGATCGCGGCGGCGGTGATCGTCGGGACGGTGGCGGTGAGCGCGCTCGTCGTGCGTTCGACCGGGCCTCGCGAGGCGGCGAAGCTGGTGGAGGCGGCGCGGAAGGCGCTCGGAGAGCATCGCGAGGCGCGGGAGAAGGGAGGGGCGGCGGCGGTGCTGCAGGACCGGTTTGCGGAGGGGATCCGCGACTGCAACGCGGCGCTGGCGCTGGTGCCGGGGCACGCGGAGGCGCGGTCGCTGCTGGGGGACTTTTTCTGGGAGCGGTATCTGCTGGCGGAGCAGCGGGAGGAGGCGGATCTGGCGACGCCCGCGGCGATGGTGCGTGCGTACGCGGCGGAGCGGTACGGGACGCAGCTCGACGCGCAGGCGCGGGTGTGGCTGTCGAGCGAGCCGTCGGGTGCGGAGGTGGAGTACGTGGCGCTCGGGGCCGATGCGGAGGGACGGATGGCGGGGAAGGGGCGGAAGCTGGGGCGCACGCCGCTGGAGGGGGTGGAGATCCGCCGGGGCAGCGGGGTGTTCCGGTTGCGGCTGGCGGGGCGGGCCGAGGCGCGGGTGCCGGTGATGGCCCGGCGGACGGAGGAGATGCGGATCGCGGTGCGGCTGTATGCCGGGACGGAAGTGCCGGAGGGCTTCGTACACATTCCGGCCGGGCCGTTCCTGTTCGCGGGCGACGAGCAGGCCGAGCGGCCGGCCGCTCGGGCGCGGCCGGAGGTGGGGGACTACTTCATCTCCCGCACCGAGGTCACGTGGGGTGAGTACATGGAGTTCGTGGACTCGCTCGATGTGGAGGGAATGCAGCGGCGCGTGCCGAAGCTGGTGGACGGTCGGACGCCGCGGCTGCGCTGGGGCGGCACGAGGTACGGGTTGCCGTCCGAGTACAAGGACCTGCCCGTCACGAATGTGGTGGTGGAGGATGCGGTCGAGTACTGCCGGTGGCGTTCGGCGCGGGACGGGATGGCGTGTCGCCTGCCGACCGGCGTGGAGTGGGAGAAGGCGGCGCGCGGGGTGGATGGCCGCGCCTATCCATGGGGCAACGGCTTTGCATGGCTGTTCACGGTTGGCGCCAGAACGTCGAGCGACGATCCGGGCCGCCCCGAGCCGGTGGGGACGACGCCGGGGGACGAGAGTGTGTACGGGGTGCG
>Ga0187892_10004470_pt1 | contig 23417 bp, 21 predicted proteins | sample MA1701073metaG_FD_139345 | JGI IMG/M metagenome (GOLD analysis project Ga0187892, IMG submission 139345) | Bio-ooze microbial communities from a basaltic lava cave in the Kipuka Kanohina Cave System on the Island of Hawaii, USA - MA170107-3 metaG ... | reverse complement strand
GGGCGGGCTCGGCCTGACCGACGGACCGAACCCGCCCCCGTGGTTCCCGGCCCCCTCGCCTTCGCCCGTACCGCCGGTTCAGGTCGTCATCACCGTCCCTGAAGGCGCCAGTACCGGAGGCGACTAGCCCGGGCCGCTGGTAGGCGAATGGCTGCTCGTCCGTCCCAGATGTCACCTTCCAGGGGCAGCCGTGAGTTCGCGAAGCTGCCCGTCCATCCCGCGGCCCCCGGTATCGTGACCGTGGCTGTCACGATCGCGTGAACAGGGAGAAGCCGTAACCGTCCGGACACACGCATGAAGCACGATCCCGGCGTGGGCGACCTCCTCGACGGCTACGGCCCGGAGACCTTCTGGGACGAGATGCTCGACGGCATGGGTGAGGCCCGCCGTCCTTACCGGGCCCTGCGCGACGCCCTGCGCAGCCTGTCGGCCGACGACTTCGCCGCCCGCTGCGTGAGCCGTGACCGCTCCCTGAAGGACCAGGGCATCACCTTCTCGTTCTCCGGCGGCGAGGAGCGGCCCTTCCCCCTCGACCTCGTGCCCCGGGTGCTGTCGGCCCAGGAGTGGGCGGTGGTGGAGGAGGGCGTGGCCCAGCGGGTCAGGGCCCTGGAGGCCTTCCTCAACGACGTCTACGGGGACGGCCGCATCTTCGGGGACGGGATCGTTCCCCGGTCGCTGGTCACCACGTCGCCCCAGTACCACCGGCCGGCGGCAGGCATCGAGCCCCACCGGGGCGTGCGGGTCCACGTGGCCGGCATCGACCTGGCCCGCGACGCCGACGGCCGGTTCTGCGTCATCGAGGACAACCTGCGTACCCCCTCGGGCATCTCCTACGTCATCGAGAACCGCCGCACGATGGCCCACGTCTTTCCCGAGCTGTTCGGCAGCCACCGGGTGCGGCCGGTCGACGGCTACCCCCGCCGCCTCCTCTCCGCCCTGCAGGCGGCCGCCCCGCCCGACGTCAAGGACGACCCCACCGTCGTCGTCCTCACCCCGGGCGTGTTCAACTCGGCCTACTTCGAGCACACGTTCCTGGCCCGTCACATGGGGGTCGAGCTGGTCGAGGGCCGCGACCTCGTGTGCCGCCACAACGTCGTCTACATGCGCTCCACCGAGGGCGAGCAGCGGGTGGACGTGGTCTACCGGCGGGTGGACGACGTCTTCCTCGACCCGCTGCAATTCCGGGCCGACTCGGTGGTGGGCTGCCCGGGCATCCTCAACGCGGCCCGGGCCGGCAACGTCACGATCGCCAACGCAGTGGGTAACGGCGTGGCCGACGACAAGCTCGTCTACACCTACGTGCCGGCCATGATCGAGTACTACCTCGGCGCCGAGCCGATCCTGCCCAACGTGACCACCTACCGCCTCGGCGAGCCTGACCAGCTCGAGTACGTCCTCGGCCGGCTCGACGAGCTGGTGATCAAGCCGGTGGACGGCTCGGGCGGGCACGGGATCGTGATCGGGCCCCAGGCCGGCGACGCCCACCTCGACGCCCTCCGGCGCGACATCCTCGCCGGTCCCCGTGGCTGGATCGCCCAGGAGCTGGTCCGGCTGTCCACCTCGCCTACCTACATCGACGACCGCCTGCGCCCCCGCCACATCGACCTGCGCCCGTTCGCGGTGAACGACGGGGAGCGGGTCTGGGTCGTGCCCGGCGGCCTCACCCGGGTGGCACTCCCCGAGGGAAGCTTCGTGGTGAACTCCAGCCAGGGCGGCGGGTCCAAGGACACGTGGGTGCTGGCCGACCGCCGCGGCCCGGCCGACCCTGACGGCGTGGTGCCCCCGCCGGTGGTGATCCCGGGCCTGGCGCCTCCCGACGGCCGGGGCCCGGCCGGCCCTGATCCCGGGCCCGGCATCGCCCAGCACAATCAGCAGCAGCAGCAGGCGGGCGGCCCGTGCTGAGCCGCATCGCCGAGTCGCTGTTCTGGCTGGGCCGCTACGTGGAACGGGCCGAGGACACCGCCCGCATCCTCGACGTCCACGTCCTCCACCTCCTGGGCGACCCGATCGTGGGTGAGGACGCGGTGTGCCGCGGCCTGCTCTCGGTGATGGGGGTGCCCGCTCCGCCCGGGGAGCTCGACGCCCGCCGGGTGTGCGACGTGCTGGCCTTCGCCGAGAGCGGCCCCTCGTCGATCGTGTCCTCGCTGGTGGCCGCCCGCCAGAGCGCCCGGGGGATCCGGGAGGTTCTCTCGGGCGAGATCTGGGAGTGCCTCAACGCCACCTACAACGAGCTGCGGCGCGAGGTGTCCCGGGCCAACCGCCTGGGCCCCCACTCCTTCTTCCAGTTCGTCAGAGAGCGCACCGCCGCCCTGGCCGGCCTGACCGACTCGACCATGAGCCGCGACGACTCGTGGCAGTTCCTCGTGCTGGGCCGGTCGATCGAGCGGGTGGACATGACCTCGCGCCTGGTCCTGGCCCGCTGCAACGAGCGGTCCACCCCCGCCGACTGGGCCACCACGCTCGCCTGCGCCTCCGCCTACGAGGCCTTCCTGCGGACCTACCGGCGGGAGGTCGAGCCCCATCTGGTGGCAGAGTTCCTGCTGCTCGACCGGCTGTTCCCTCGTTCGGCGTTCCACGCCTTGGTCGTGGCCGAGTCCTGCCTCAACGAACTGGAACAGACAGACGCCCGGGCCGGCGTGGACGACGAGGCCCGCCGCCTCCTGGGCCGGGCCCGCACCGACTTGGAGTTCGTCCGTATCGAGGAGCTGATGCGAGACCTGCCGGGCCAGCTGCTGTCGCTGCAGCTGGCGTCGGCCGATGCCGGCACGGCCATCTCCCGGCGGTTCTTCCGACTCGGCGCGCCGCTCGAGTGGACGCTCGAAGGCACGGGGACGGCCTCGTGAGCTGGCGCCTGCGGGTCAGCCACCGCACCGGCTTCGAGTACGCCAGCGACGTGGTCTCGTCCTACAACGAGGCCCGCCTCATGCCCCTGTCGACGCCCGAGCAGCTCGTCATCGACGCCGGGGTCACCATCGACCCGCCCGTGCCCGCCTACCGCTACTGGGACTACTGGGGGACGCTCGTCCACGCCTTCGACATCCACGTGGCCCACACCGAACTGGTCGTGACGGCCACGTCGGTGGTGGAGACGGCCGACCCGTTCGACCCCGCCGCCGCCCCGTTCGCCTCCGACTGGGACGGCCTGCGGGCCAGACGGCCCGACGAGGAGTTCGCCGAGCTGCTGGCCCCCACCGACTACGTCCCCCTGGTCGACCAGCTACGCACGGCGGGCGAGGCGTTGGCCGGCGGCCGCACACCGGTCGAGACCTGCCTGGCCGCGGGCGAGTGGGTGCGCGACCGGCTGCGCTACGAACGGGGCTCCACGACCGTGTCCAGCACCGCCCTCGACGCCCTGGCCCAGGGCAGCGGGGTCTGCCAGGACTTCGCCCACGTCTCCCTGTCGCTGCTGCGGGCAGCGGGCATCCCCGCCCGCTACATCTCGGGGTACCTCCACCCCTCGGCCGACGCCGAGGTGGGTACCACCGTCAGCGGCCAGAGCCACGCCTGGATCGAGGCCTGGCTGGGCGAGTGGATGCCGTTCGACACCACCAACGGCCGCCCGGTGGGCGAGCGGCACGTGGTCGTGGGCCGGGCACGCGACTATGCCGACGTCACCCCCCTCAAGGGCATCTACCACGGCGGCCCCTCGAGCGCCCTGGCCGTGTCCGTCGACCTGACCCGCCTCGCCTGACCGACCCCCTCGCTTTCCGGCGCCGGAGCCACCCCTGCGGTGGCGTCAGCGCCGGGAAGCGCCCGGCGGGCGATCCTCGACAGCAGGCCGGACGTGCGCTCGCCGCCGGGAAAGAGTTACGTTCCCGGGCCGGTGGCAGAGCCCCGTGTCATGGCCATGGTTCTGGCGGGCGGAGAGGGCAAGCGCCTGTACCCGCTCACCGCCGACCGGGCCAAGCCGGCCGTGCCCTTCGGCGGGCACTACCGCCTGATCGACTTCGCCCTGTCCAACCTGGCCAACGGCGGCTTCCTCCGCATCGTCGTGCTGACCCAGTACAAGAGCCACAGCCTCGACCTGCACATCTCCCGGACGTGGCGGCTGTCGACCCTGCTCAACGACTACGTCACGCCCGTCCCCGCCCAGATGCGCCTGGGCCCGCACTGGTTCGCAGGATCGGCCGACGCCGTCCACCAGAACCTCAACCTCATCGGCGACGAGCGCCCCGACTACGTGCTGGTCTTCGGGGCCGACCACATCTACCGCATGGACCCCCGCCAGATGCTGGCCCGCCACATCGCCACGGGTGCGGGGGTGACGGTGGCCGCCATCCAGGTGCCACGCGCCCTGGCCAGCGAGTTCGGGGTCCTGGAGCGGGGCCACGGCTCGCTCGTCGGCCGGTTCAGGGAGAAGCCGGCCGAGGTGGAGGGGCTGGCCGAGGCCCCCGACCGGGTGCTGGCCTCGATGGGCAACTACGTGTTCAGCACCGACGTGCTGGTCGAGGCGGTCAAGGCCGACGCCCGCGACGACACGTCCATCCACGACATCGGCGGCAGCATCATCCCCCGCATGGTGGAGGCGGGCGTGGCCCACGTGTACGACTTCGGGGAGAACGACGTGCCCGGCGCCACCGACCGCGACCGTGGCTACTGGCGGGACGTGGGGACCCTCGACGCCTTCCACGAGGCCCACCTCGACCTCGTGTCGGTTCACCCCGTCTTCAACCTGTACAACGACCAGTGGCCCATCCACACCCTGACCCCGAGCCAGCCGCCGGCCAAGTTCGTCCTAGAGGGACCGGGCCGCACCGGCCAGGCCATCAACTCCCTCGTCTGCGCCGGCGCCATCATCTCGGGGGCCACGGTGCGGGAATCGGTGATCTCGCCGAGCGTGCGGATCGAGCCCCACGCCCTGGTCGAGCGGTCGGTGCTGATGCACGGCGTGGTGGTGGAACCGGGGGCGGTGGTGCGCAACGCCATCCTCGACAAGTACGTCCGGGTCCCCGCCGGGGCCCGCATGGGCGTCGACTCCGACGCCGATGCCCGGCGCTTCACGGTGTCGGAACGGGGCGTGGTCGTGCTGGGCAAGGGCGCCGACGTCCCGCCTGCATGACCCGGGTTGCCCTCCTCACCCGCGAGTTCCCACCCGAGGTCTATGGCGGGGCGGGCGTGCACGTCGAGCACCTGGTACCGGCCCTGGCCCCCTACGTCGACGTGGACGTGCACTGCTTCGGGGCGCCCCGTTCCTCCGCCGTGGTGGCCGGCGCCTACCAACCGTGGGAGACGCTGGCCGGCGCAGGCGCACTCGGGGTGATGTCGGTCGACCTGGCCATGGCCGCCGGGGTGGCGGGCGCCGACGTGGTCCACAGCCACACCTGGTACGCCAACCTCGGGGGGCACCTGGCCAAGCTGCTGCACGGGGTCCCCCACGTGATGACCAGCCACAGCCTCGAGCCGCTGCGGCCCTGGAAGGCGGACCAGCTGGGCGGCGGCTACGCCCTGTCGCTGTTCTGCGAGCGGACGGCGGTGGAGTCGGCCGACGCCGTCATCGCCGTGTCGGCCGCCACCCGGACAGACCTGCTGGCGGTCTACCCGTCGCTCGACCCGGCCCGGGTGCGGGTCATCCACAACGGGGTGGACACGAACACCTACCACCCCGACCCCGCCACCGATGCGCTGGCCCGCCTCGGCGTGGACGAGCGGCGGCCCTATGTGCTGTTCGTGGGACGGATCACCCGCCAGAAGGGCATCGTCCACCTCCTGGCCGCGGCCGAGCACCTCGATCCCTCCGTCCAGGTCGTGCTGTGCGCCGCCGCTCCCGACAGCGAAGCCGAGGGCGACGAGGTCCGCCGCCGGCTCGCCGGTCTGGCGGCGCGGCGCCACGGCGTGGTCCTGATCGAGCAGCACCTTCCCCGGCCCGACGTGGTGCAGCTGTTCTCCCACACCGCCGTCTTCGTGTGCCCCTCGGTCTACGAGCCGTTCGGGCTGGTCAACGTGGAGGCCATGGCCTGCGGCGCGCCGGTGGTGGCCACCGCCACGGGCGGCATCCCCGAGATCGTGGTCGAGGGGGAGACCGGCCTCCTCGTCCCCCTGGAGGGCACCGCCGAGGGCCCGCACGACCCGCGCGTCTTCGCCGCCGACCTGGCCGATCGAGTCAGCCGGCTGCTCGCCGACCCCGCCGGCGCCCGCCGCCTCGGCGAGGCCGGCCGGCGGCGGGTGGTGGAGCGGTTCAGCTGGGCGGCGGTCGCCCGCCGCACCGCCGACCTCTACGCCGAGGTCATCGGCCGGCCCGGCGGCGCCGGTGGTAGGAGACGGTGACGGCGCCCAGCAGCGGTCCCCACGCCAGAAGGGGTGCGTAGCACGCCAGCACCACGGCTTCGGCCGGCCCTTTCAGCCCGAAATCCTCGGAGATGGCGCCGAAGTTCGACATCGCCGAGATCCACAACAGGGTCAGCAGGGCGGCGCCCGCCGCCGCCGGCACCACGGCCGCCAGAGGAGGTACCCGCTTGCCGCCGACGACCGGCATCCACCGGGGCACCACTTCCCCCCAGGGTTGGACCAGGCCGAGCGTGAGGGAAGCCAGCCCGACCAGGAGCAGGCTCAGCCCGAACACGTAGGCGGTCCCCCAACTCGGGAAGGCGAAGCGCTCGGCCAGCACCTCGTCGCTGACCCCTACGGGGACCCCCACGGCCATGGCGATGCGCCACAGCGCCGAGGGGACCGTGGTGACGATCGCCGCCACCGCCGCCCGTCTCGCCCAGGGAGGAGCCGCCGTGGCCCCGGCGGGGTACCGCCGCGCCCGCTGCTCCACCGTCTCGATGTCAACTGTCGGATAGGTCGTCGTCGTCATGGGTCAACCGTACGGACGGCGGCCCTCCCGGTCATGAGGGCAGGCCCCGGTCCTGTCTCAGGGTCTGCCCTGAAGCACCGGGGGTCGGACCGTGTGACGATGGGGCCGGTGAACGAAGCGGTGCGGCGGGTCGTCGCGGGGCTCACGGCGGCCACCGCCGGGGTGGCCGTCGTCGCCGCCGTCGCCCAGGGGGTTACTCCGCTCGGGCTCGTGCCCCTCATGCCCGCAGGCCTGCTGTTCGTGATGGCCGGGTTCGCGGCCGCCGCCCGCCGGCCCGACGGCCCGTCGGGCCCGTTGCTGGCGGCGGCGGGGCTGTCCTGGTTGGGAGCCCAGGCGGGCTTCGCCCTTCCCCATCGTGCCGCGGCCGCAGCCGGCAGCGTCCTGTTCCCACTCGGCCTGGCATTCCTGGCCCACCTCGCCCTGGCGTACCCCGGCGGCCTCTTCTCCCGAGGCGAGCGGATCGTCGTGGCGCTCCCGTACTGCCTCGTCATCGCACTCGTGCCCCTGGCCGTGGCCGGCGGCGACGACTTCATGACCGACGGCCCGGCGGGCTCCGTGGGGCGGGTTTGGTACGCCGCCCTGCTGGTCGGGGCCCTGGTCACGGCCGTGTGCTTCCTCGCCATCCTGGTCCGGCGGTGGCAGCGCGGCACCGCCGTGGCCCGGCGGGTGCTCCTTCCGATCGTCCCTGGCGCGTGCGTGGTTGTGCTCGTCTACATCGCCGCCCTCCTCGCCGAGCTGGGGGTGCCTACCGGCCTGGGTGGCCGTTGGGGGCTGGCTACCATCACCCTGGTCGCGGCCGCTCCCGTCGTGCTCCTCGCCTCGTTGCTCCGGGCTCGCCTGGCCCGCTCCCGGGTGGGCGCCCTGATCGTCGAGCTGAGCGGGGCTCCGGGTGGCGGCGGGCTCACGGAGGCGCTCGCCCAGGTACTTCGCGACCCCACGGTCGATGTCGCCTACTGGCTCCCCGAGGAAGAGCGCTACGTCGACGAGCAGGGCAGGGCCGTGGAGCTGCCGGAGGCCGGCGGCGACCGGGCCGTGACGTTGATCCAGCGCGCCGGTCACCGGATCGGGGCGCTGGTCCACGATGGCGCCTTGGCCGAGGACCAGGACCATGTCAACGCGGTCTGCGCCGCCGCCGGGCTCGCCCTCGAGAACCAGCGCCTCCACGCCGAGGTCCTGTCCCGCCTGGAGGACGTCCGTGCCTCGAGGGCCCGTATGGTCGAGGCGGGCGACACCGCCCGCGAACGGGTCGAGCGCAACCTCCACGACGGCGCCCAGCAGCGGCTGGTGGCCATCTCCATCGGCCTCGGGATGGCGCGGGCCAAGCTGGCCGCCGCCAGCCCGGCGGAGGCCGACGACCTGCTCGCCCAAGCGGCCCAAGACGCGGCCACCGCCATCGCCGAGCTCCGGGAGCTCGCCCGGGGCCTGAACCCGTCGGTCCTGGCCGAGATGGGGCTGGTGGGTGCACTGGAGTCGCTGGCCGAGCACTCGTTCGTCCCCGTCACGGTGCGGGGAGGCATCACCGGCGAGCTGCCGGCCCCGGTGGAGGCGACCGCCTACTACGTGGTGGCCGAGTCGCTGGCGAACGCGACCAAGCACGCCGGCGCGTCGTCGGTGCGGGTGACGGTGGAGCGCCGGCCTCGTGGCCTGGTCGTCGAGGTGGCCGACGACGGCTCGGGCGGGGCCCGCGTGCGGGCCGGGGGCGGCCTCGAGGGCCTGGGTGACCGGGTGGCCGCCCTCGACGGGCGGCTGGTCGTAGAGAGCCCGCCGGGCGGGGGGACCGTCGTGCGGGCCGAGCTGCCGTGCGGGTGATCCTGGCCGACGACGCCGCCCTGGTGCGGGAGGGCATCGCCAGGGTGCTGGTCGACCACGGCTTCGACGTCGTCGCCCAGCTCCCCGACGCCGACCGGCTCGTCGCCGCCGTCGAGGAGCACCACCCCGACGTGGTCGTCGTCGACATCCGGATGCCGCCGACCCACACTGTCGAAGGGCTCACGGCCGCCCTCGACCTGCGGGCCCGCCACCCGGAAGTAGGGGTGCTCGTACTCTCCCAGCACATCGAAACCAGGTACGCGGTCGAACTGGTCGGTTCGGGCCAGGGGGTGGGCTACCTGCTAAAAGAGCGGGTGGGGGACGTCGCCTCCTTCGCCGACACGGTCCGCCGGGTCGCCCGCGGTGGTTCGGCGATCGACCCGGAAGTCGTCGAGCGCCTGCTGCGTAGGGCGACTCGCCGGGACCCGTTGGAGCGGCTCACCGAACGGGAGCGGGAGGTGCTCGCGCTCATGGCCGAGGGGAGGTCCAACGGGGCCATTGCCGAGCGGCTCTTCCTCAACGCCAAGACCGTCGAGTCCCACGTGCGCAGTGTGTTCACCAAGCTCGATCTGCTGCCCGAGCCCGACGGTCACCGGCGGGTCCTGGCCGTGCTGGCCTACCTCCGGGGCTGAGGCCCGGGTGGCTCAGCCCGACTGACTTGGCGCCCGGGCGGAAGCGTGAGAGTCGCCGGCGGGGCCGGGGGCCGGGTCGGGGGCTGGGTCGGTCCTGCGGTCCTGGCGTCGGTGCCACGTGCCCCGGATGGCGCTGGTGGTGACCAGGACCGACGCCAGCCACACCGCTCCTAGCGCGTAGCCGCCCAGGACGTCGGTGGCCCAGTGGCTGCCCAGGTAGACCCGTGAGAAGCCGATGAGCAGCACTACGGCCAGGGCGAGAGTCCAAGCTGCCACCTTGGCCGACCACGTCCGGAACCATCCCGCAGCCAGGTAGGCCAGGCCGCCGTAGACGGCGATGGCGTAGGTGGCATGCCCCGACGGGAAGGCGAAACCGTCGCGGCGCGCCACCACCGCCGCCAGCGTGGGCCGGGGCCGGGCCACCAGCGACGTCACCATGTCGCTCAACAGGAGCCCACCGGCCAGGGCCACGCTGAGCACCAGCAGGGGCGTCCAGCTCGACGTGTAGTGGCGGGCGGCCAGCCCCACCACCGCCACGGTGACCGCCAGCACCAGCCACCCACCCAGATCGGTGATGGCCTGCATGGTGTCGGTGAGCCAGTCGACTTGGCGGTCGAGCAGGGCTCGGGTGATGGGCCCGTCGATGCGGACGGCGCCGCCGCCCGAGATCACGTCCTGCACCACCGACCCGAAGGCCCAGCCGGTGAGCCCGAGGGCCAGCAGCTGCAGGGTGAGGGCCAGACCCAGCGCCCCGCCCGGCCGCAGGCGCCCGGCCAGGAAGGCCAACTGCCCCTGAAAGCACGCCCGGAACCGCATCACCACGGGCCGGTCGATGATCCGCCCCATGGTCGCCCGCACCCGGTCGGGGTTGTGGGACACCCACCGGCCGAGGGCGGCCACGCCGCCCAGCGCCACCAGCAGGCCCAGCAGGACGAGCCCGGCCCGGCCCGCGTAGTGCTCCACCCGTCGGTACGACCCGCCGGCCACGTAGCCCAGCCCGACGATCGCAGGGGCCCACACCACCGCCCCCAGGACGTTCCAGAAGAGGAACCGGCGGTACGGCATGCGGGAGACACCCGCCAGGGCCGGCACCAGCGCCCGCAGCACGCCGATGAATCGCCCGAAAAACACCGCCCGCCCGCCCTTGCTGACGAGGTACTGCTCGGCCCGGGTCCACCGTTGCTCGCCCACCTTCTGCCCGAGCCGGCTGCGCCGGACGGACCCGCCCAGGCGGCGCCCGATCTCGTAGCCCACCGAGTCGCCCACGATCGCCCCCGCCACGCCGGCCAGCATCATGGGCACCAGCTCGGCCCGGCCCTCGTAGGCGATGTACCCGCCGATGAGCAGGGCCAGCTCGCCCGGGACGAACAGGCCGACGAAAGCCGACGCCTCCAACGCGGCCAGCACGGCCACGACGAGGTAGGCCGTCGGCCCCGCCAATCTCCCCAACGCGTCGAAGAACTCGGTCACGATCCGTCCCGCTCCACTGACCTCCGACCGTACCGAAGGCACGAACGTTGCGGACGGCGAGTCCCTTCCCCCCGCCGGTACCCCCTACCCCTCTATGCTGGGAGGCTGGTGTCCTTCGCGTTCTGCGCTTCGCGCCGAGGCGGCCGACCCGCCTCTGACCAGCACCTTTGCGCCGCGAGGTGGCCGCCAGGTCAGATCCGTCACCAGCGCCCTGCGGGCGTGGGCGTGGGCCTGCTCAGCGAGCACGTCAACCACTGCGTCCGCAAGGCCGCCCAGGACGACCCGGCGGGGGCCGACGACATGATCGACGAGGTCACCCGTGCCATCGAACGTCTCGTCCGTTCCTGACGGGGGCGTGGTACGGGCCGGCTCGGGCGATCCGCGGCTCACCGCCCACCTCCGGGAGTACCTCGGCAACTGGCCGCCGGCCGCCCCCGTCGAGGTCGCTGGCCACCAGGGCCGGCTCGGGCCGGCGTGGGACGGGGCCTCGGTGATCGGTGTCGTGGTCGTGTCCCCCACCGGCTCGGTCGTGTCCGTTCCGCCCGACCGGGCCGCCCCCGCGGCACTGCTGGCCACCGCACCGGCCCTGCTGACAGAGGAGTTCCGCCTCGCCCTGGCCGACGTCCTGCAGGTCGCTCCGGGCAAGGTCAGCCCGTGGCTGCCGCTTCGGTGGACCGTGGAGCCGGCCGGCCTGGCCGACGCGGGGGAATGGGTCGACTCGACCCGCTCCGGGCTGCCGGAGTGGCTCCGGGCCTTCTCGGGCCGCGTCCTCGTGACCTTCGAGGCCGAGACCGGCGCGTACCTGGCCGGGGTGGCGGCCAAGCCCCACACCCGCTTCGGCCGCGAGCTGGCGGTGGGCACCGAGGAGGCGGCGCGAGGCCGGGGCCTGGGCCGGCGCCTCGTGGCCCAGGCAGCGCGGGCCATCCTCGCCGAGGGCGCCGTACCGCTCTACGTCCACCACCCGGACAACGTCGCCTCTGCCCGGGTGGCCGACGCCGCCGGCCTGCCCGACGCAGGCTGGCGCATCCTCTACGTCTGGGCCTGACAGCCCGGGCCGTAAGGTGGGGCCATGGCGCCCGTGGTGGTTCTCGTCCGCCACGGCGAGACGGAGTGGACCCTCTCCCGCCAGCACACGGGGCGGACCGACATCCCCCTCACCGACAACGGCCGGGCCCAGGCCAGGGAGGTGAGCCGGGAGCTGGCGTCGCTCAACCTGGGCCTGGTGCTGTCGAGCCCCATGTCGCGGGCCCTCGAGACGGCCCGGCTGGCCGGGCTGGGCGCTCAGGTCCAGACCACCGAGGACCTCATGGAGTGGGACTACGGCGACTACGAGGGCCTGACCACCGACGAGATCCGGTCGAAGCGCAAGAAGTGGTCCCTCTGGCTCGACGGCGCGCCCGGGGGCGAATCCGCCGCCGAGGTCGGGGCCCGGGCCGACCGCGTGATCGACGAGGCCCGCCAGGTGCTGGCCGAGGCGGAGGCGGACGTCGCCCTGTTCGCCCACGGCCATGTCCTGCGGGTGCTGACCGCCCGTTGGCTGGGGCTCACCCCAGCCGACGGCCGCCTCTTCGCCCTCGAACCGGCCACGATCTCCCTGCTCGGCTACGAGCGGGAGACAGCCGTCATCCGCCGCTGGAACCAGCCTGCCGGGACTTCGTGACGGTGGCGGCCAACAAGCTGCGTGGCGACGGCAGGAAGGGAGCGGCATGCAACTGGGGATGATCGGGCTCGGGCGCATGGGCGCCAACCTCGTGCGCCGTCTGATGCGCAACGGCCACGACTGCGTGGCCTACGACATCAACTCGGCCGCAGTGGCCCAGCTGGAGTCGGAGGGGGCGCGGGGGGCCACGTCGCTCGAGGACTTCGTGGCCAAGCTGTCGGCGCCGCGAGCGGTGTGGATCATGGTGCCGGCCGGCTACGTGGGCGGCACCGTCGAAACCCTGACGACGCTGCTGGACCAGGGGGACATCGTCATCGACGGCGGTAACTCCTACTACCGCGACGACATCCACCGGGCCGAGGCCCTGGCCGCCTCCGGGCTCCACTTCGTCGACGTCGGGACGAGCGGCGGCGTGTTCGGCCTCGAGCGGGGCTTTTGCCTCATGATCGGCGGCGAGACCGAGGTCGTCACCCGCCTCGACCCCATCTTCCGCTCTCTCGCCCCGGGCGTGGACGCCGCGCCCCGCACCGCCGGGGCCACCGGCGAGCCGACCATGCCCGAGTACGGCTACCTGCACTGCGGGTCGTCGGGCGCCGGCCACTTCGTCAAGATGGTCCACAACGGGATCGAGTACGGGATCATGGCCGCCTACGCCGAGGGCCTCGCCATCCTCGACAAGGCCGACATCGGCGACCGCCCCCAGGCCTTCGACGCCGAGACCGCCCCCCTGTCCAATCCCAGGTACTACCGCTACGACATCGACGTGGCCGCCGTGGCCGAGGTCTGGCGGCGGGGCAGCGTGGTGGCCTCCTGGTTGCTCGACCTGACCGCGTCCGCCCTGGCCAAGGACCCCGGGCTGTCAGGCTTCAGCGGGCGGGTGTCGGACTCCGGCGAAGGCCGGTGGACGGCGATCGCCGCCATCGACGAGGGGGTCCCCGCCTACGTGCTGAGCGCCGCTCTCCAGGAGCGCTTCAGCTCCCGCGACGAGGGCGTCTTCGCCGGGAAGGTCCTCTCCGCCATGCGCAAGGAGTTCGGCGGCCACGACGAGCGCAAGATGGAGTGACCGTCCCGAAGCGGCCGGCGGCGGAGCGGCGCAGCTTGCAACGGTGGGGCCAGTTCGCTAGCCAGGGGACAGTCATGACAACCACCGTCCGGCCCCATCGCGCCCAGGACCTGGGACGCATCCTCCGTCTGTGGGAGGAGCCTGGCTCGTTCTACGCCGGCGACGGGATCACCGTCGACCAGGCCGTCGAGCTCATCGCCGCCGAGTCGACGGTGACGCTCGTCGCCGAGGGGGACCAGGGCCGCATCGTCGGGGTCGCCGTGGGCGAGCACGCATCCGTCCTGGGCTGGATCACCAGGGTGGCCGTCTCCGCCGTCTCGGGGGAGGAGTGCGAGCGCGTCCTGCATCGCCTGCTCGACGACCTCGAACGGGAGCTGGCGGCACGGGGCGCCCGCCGCCTGGCTGTGCTCGCGGCCGGCGGCGACGGTCAGCCGGAGGCTCTCGAGCGGCGCGGCTACGAGCGGGCCACAGACCTCGTCTACCTGGAACGCAACCTTGCCGGGCCCCCCGAGGACGCGGAAGCGGTGGCCAAGGCGGGCGGGACGATGGTGCCTCCCGGACTGTGGGAGAGCCTGAAGGGGATGGACGCGGCCAAGCACGTCATCGAGCGCAGGGTCGTCCTGCCCCTGTCCCATCCCGACCTGGCCTCGCGTCATGCCGTCGACCCACCGTCGGCGATCATGCTCTTCGGCCCTCCGGGCACCGGCAAGACGACGTTCGCCAAGGGCTTGGCGTCGCTGCTGGGATGGCCGTTCGTGGAGATCCAGCCCGGCGATCTGGCGGCCGACGGCCCCGACCGCCAGGCCCAGCGACTGTCCCATACCTTCGACCAGATCCTCGCCCTTCCCAACGCCGTCGTGTTCGTGGACGAGGTGGAGGACATCGCATCGGTCCGCCACACCGAGCGCAAGGTCGGGCCGAGCGTCACCAACGAGTTCCTCAAGCAGGTACCGCGCCTGCGCCAGAGCCCCGGCCATCTCCTGGTGTGCGCCACCAACGCGGTCGGCCACCTCGATCCGGCCGTCCTCCGGCCTGGCCGGTTCGGCTTCGTGCTGCCCGTCGGCCCGCCCGACGGGGACGCTCGCCGGGCGATCTGGGCGCGGTTCGTCAGCGACATCACCGATGAGGACGTCGACCTCGACCGGCTCGTCGAGACCAGCGAGCGGTTCACCCCCGCCGACATCGAGTTCGCCGCCCGCAAGGCCGCCCAGGTGGCGTTCGAGCGTGAGCACTTCGAGAACGCCAGCCACCGGGCCACCACGGAGGACTTCCTCGCCGCCATCGGCGCCACCCGTCCCACGGTGAGCGAGGAGATGGGTGAGAGCTTCTTGTCCGACGCTGAGCGCTTCACCCGCCACTAGGGCCGGAGCGCCAGGCCATGGCCGACCCGACGCAGTTCCCGGAATGGAAGGCCCTGGCCGACCACGCCGCCGCGATGGGCGACGTCCACCTCCGTGAGTGGTTCACAGCCGACCCCGGCCGGGGGGAGACGATGGCCGCCACCGCGGGCGACCTCTACCTCGACTACTCCAAGAACAGGGTCACGGCCGAGACGCTCGGTCTGCTCGTGGCCCTGGCCGAGCGGGCCGGCCTCCGGGAGCGCATCGGGGCCATGTTCGCGGGCGAGCCCATCAACACGACCGAGCGGCGCGCCGTCCTGCACGTGGCCCTGCGGGCGCCCGACGACGCCTGCATCGAGGTCGACGGGTCGGACGTGGTGCCCGCCGTGCACGGCGTCCTCAAGCAGATGGCCGCCTTCGCCCAGCGGGTGCGCAACGGCGAGTGGCGCGGCTTCACCGGCCGGCCCGTGGCCAACGTGGTCAACATCGGGATCGGCGGGTCCGACCTGGGCCCGGCCATGGCCTACGAGGCGCTGAGGGACTTCAGCGACCGGGGCATCACCGCCCGCTTCGTGTCCAACGTCGACGGGGCCGACTTCTGGGAGTCGACGCGCGACCTCGACCCGGCCGAGACGCTGTTCGTGGTCTCGTCCAAGACGTTCACGACCGTGGAGACCCTCACCAACGCCCGCACCGCCCGCGACTGGCTGGCGGGGGCGCTGGGCGACGAGGCCGTGCCCCGCCACTTCGTGGCGGTGTCGACCAACGCCGCCCAGGTGGCCGAGTTCGGGATCGACCCGGGGAACATGTTCGGGTTCTGGGACTGGGTCGGCGGCCGCTACTCCTATGACTCCGCCATCGGCCTGTCGCTCATGGTCGCCATCGGGCCCGACAACTTCGCCGACATGCTGGCCGGCTTCCGCACCGTCGACGACCACTTCCGCACCGCCCCGTTCGAACGGAACCTGCCCGTGCTCCTGGGGCTGCTGGGCGTCTGGTACCGCAACTTCCTGGGCCTGCAGAGCCACGCCGTCCTTCCCTACAACCAGGAGCTGGCCCGCTTCCCCGCCTACCTCCAGCAGCTCGACATGGAGAGCAACGGCAAGTCGGTCACCCTCGACGGCGAGCCGGTGGGGTGCGACACGGGGCCGGTGGTGTGGGGCACGCCCGGAACCAACGGCCAGCACGCCTACTACCAGTTGCTCCACCAGGGCACGACGGTGGTGCCGTGCGACTTCGTCGGCTTCCTGCGGCCCAACCACCACGTCGGCGGCCACCACGACCTGCTCATGGCCAACTTCTTCGCCCAGACCGAGGCCCTGGCCTTCGGCCGGAGGAGGGACGACGTGGAGGCCGAGGGCGTGGCGGCCCACCAGGTGGCGCACCGGGTGTTCGCCGGCAACCGCCCGACCAACACGATCCTCGCCCCCGGCCTGACCCCGAACGTGCTGGGCCAACTGGTCGCCCTCTACGAGCACAAGGTGTTCACCCAGGGCACGGTGTGGGGCATCAACTCCTTCGACCAGTGGGGCGTGGAGCTGGGCAAGGCGCTGGCCGACCGCATCCACCCCGAGCTCACCGCCAAGGCGGAGCCGGCGCTGGGCCACGACAGCTCCACCAACACCCTCATCCGCCGCTATCGCGCCGCCGCTCGGCACTGAGGTCGAGCTCCCGGTAACCCCGGGCCACCGCCTGGCTGAGGCACTCGGCGGGGAAGGGCCACCGGTCGCCGTAGGCGGCGACGGCCTCCTCGACCGGGACCTCGCCCACCCACAGGTCGCAGATCGCCCCGGCCACCTGCTGGAGGTGGCGCTGCTGGGCCACCACGAAAGCCCGGTCCACCACCGCCCCGTGGCCGGGGACGATGAGGTGGGCGGGGCCGATGAGGCCGAACAGGCGGGCGGCGGTGGCGGGCCAGTCGAGGGGATGGCAGTCGTCGCCGTAGGCGGGAGGACCCGACTCCTCCACCAGGTCGCCGGCGAACACCACGCCGGCGTCGCCCACGACCACGACCAGATCGCCGCCGGTGTGGCCCCGGCCCAGGTACCGCACCTCCACCTCCCGGTCGCCCAGGTCGATGGTGGCCCGGTCGGCCACGGGCAGGCCCGGGGAGGGGTCGAGGGTGGGATGGCCGGCGGTCTCGGCCGGCGGGGAGAAGGCGGGGTTGCCGGCCGTGTGGTCGAAGTGGCAGTGGGTGTTGACCACCCACAGGGGCGGCCGGGAATCGAGGGCCCGCACGTCGGCCGCCAGTTCCCTCCCCTCGCCGAGGGTGGCGCGCGTATCGACGACCACCACGCCGTCCCGCCCCACGACCACACCGACGGACACGTCCCAGGGCTCGTAACGCCGGCAGTAGACCCGGTCGCGCACCTCCAGCCACCCGTCCACGGAGCCCGGCCTACGTCACTGGGCTGTGGGCCCAGGGGTGGCCCCGCTCAGGCATCTCGGCTGTCGAGCACCTCCACGACGAACCACAACGCCTCGTTGGGCCCGATGTTGGCGCCCGAACCCGACGGACCGTACGCCTGCTCAGGAGGGATGCCCAGCAGGCGCTGGCCGCCAACCTGCATACCGGGGATCCCGTCGGTCCAGCCCTTGATGACCCCGCTGAGGGAGAAGGTGGCGGGCTGCCCCCGGCCGTAGGACGAGTCGAAGATCTTGCCGGTGGAGCAGGCGACCCCGATGTAGTTGACCGTCACCGTGGCGCCGGGCGTGACGGTGGCGCCCGTGCCCGCCTTGAGGTCCTCCTTGATCAGCTCGGTGGGAGGCGGCCCCACCTTGACCGGCACGGCCGGGGCCCCCGACGGGAGGGGGTCGGCCACGGGCACGCACGGCTGGCCGGCCGCCGATTGCGGGGCGGCGTCGCCGAGCGAGCTGGTCGTGTTCTGGGAGGCGACGTCGGTGCCGTCATCGTCGCCCGTCATCGAGATGAGGAAGGCGAGCAGGGCCACGCCGGCGATGGCGATGGCCCCGTAGGTCACCCGCCGCCGCGTGGCCCGGCGGCGGGCAGCCGCCCGCTCGGCCGCCAGCCGGGCCTGCCGTCCTGCCTTCTTCCGCTCGCGCTTGGGGGCTGCCATTGGTAGGACCGTAGCAACCGGCGGCCTGACCAGGCTGTCGGAGCCGGCGCCCGTCTTCAGCCCCGGCGCACGGCTGTGAGCCGGCGGATGGGATAGGCCAGGGTGACCGGGCCGGCCGCGACGCGGGCCCGCAGGCGGGCGGCGGCGGCCCCGCGCCGAGCCTCCCCGGCGCCCGGGGCGTAGAACGACCGGACGACGAGGTCGGCCTCGTCGGGGCCGGCGACCGGGCGCAGGAACGAGGATGTGGCGTCTTCCTCCAAGTCGAACCCGGCCCTGCCCAGCAGGGCGCCCGGGTCGGAGAGCGCCTCGGGGTACCCGGCACCCGCCTGGCCGAGGTCGTTCAGGATCTCGGCGAAGCCGGCCGCACCGGTCCCCCGGCTCGGCACGGTGGCCGCCAGCACCCCGCCCGCCCGCACCACCCTCGCCGCCTCGGCGAGGACCGCCTCGGCGGGCATGACCATGAGGGCCATTGAGACCGTGACCGCCCCGGCCGCCCCTGCCACCAGGGGAAGCGATGTTGCGTCGGCCCTCACCAACGTGGCCGTCGGGCTGTCCCGCCGGGCCCGGGCCAGCTCGCCCGGTGAGACGTCGACGCCCACCGCCGGCCGGCCCCGGCGGCGCAGGACGGCCCCGTTCCCGCAGGCCAGGTCGACCACCACCCCGGCCCGGGCCGGCACCGCCTCGAGGAGCCAGTCGTACGGCGTCCGGCCGCTGGAATCCACTGCGGCGGCGAGGACGTCCTCGGTGACCCCCGGGTTGGCGTCGTGGTAGGCAAGCACGTAGCCGTCCCACCCGCCGGCGCCCCCGGTCATGCGTCGAGGACCGCCTCCAGCACGCGGGACTTGAGCGACACGAAGCCCGGGTCGGAGAGCGTGGCCCGGCTGCGGCGGAGGGGCAGGTCGAGGGCGAGCTCCTCCACCACCCGGGCCGGCCGGTGGGACAGCCGGACCAGGCGGTGGCCGAGCAGGAGGGCTTCCTCGACATCGTGGGTGACCAGCACGGTCGCCGTCCCACGCTGGGCGAGGAAGCCGACGAGCCACTCCTGCATCCGGAGCCGGGTCTGGGCGTCGAGCGCCCCGAACGGCTCGTCGAGCAGCAGCACGGGCGGCTCGTTGGCCAGGACCTGGGCGATGGCCGCCCGCTGGCGCATCCCCCCGGACAGCTGGCGGGGCAGGAGGTCGCCGGAGCCGGCCAGGCCGGTTGCGGCCAGCAACGCCTCCGCCACCGCCGCGAAGTCCTTGCGCCCCAGAGCCTTGGGCCCCCATTCGAGGTTGGCCCGCAGGCCGAGCCAGGGGAACAGGGTCGCGCCCTGCACGACCATCGGCCGCTCCGGGGACGGCCCCCGGACCGGCTTCCCCGTCTCCGTCACCTCGCCCGTGTCGGGCGGTTCGAGACCGGCCAGCACCCGCAGCAGCGTCGACTTGCCGCACCCGCTGGGCCCGAGCACGGCGACGACCTCCCCCGGCCGCACCTCCAAGTCGACTCCCGAGAACACCTCGAGCCGGCCGTAGCGCTTCCCCAGCCGGGACGCGCGCAGGGCGGGCGCGCTCACGCGTCGGCCCAGCGCACGAAGGGGCGGGCGGCGGAGCGCAGCACGAAGTCGGCGGCGAAGCCGATGACGGCGAACGCCACCATGCCCACGATGATCTGGTCGAGGCGCCCGACCTCCCGGGCGGCGAACATCATGGCCCCGAGCCCCCGGTTGGTTCCCGTCAACTCGCCCACGATCAGGCTCGTCCAGCCCAGGGTCAGCCCCAGGCGGAGGCCGGTGACGATCCCGGGCAGGGCAGCGGGAAGGTAGACGCGCCGGGCCAGGTCCCTCCTCGGCGTGCCCAGCATGCGGGCGGTGTCGACGAGGGCGCGGGGAACGCGGGCGGTGGCGTCGGCGGTGGCGACCACGATCGGGGAGACGGCGCCCACGAACACCAGGTAGCGGGCTGCGCCCTCACCGAGGCCGAACCACACCAGGGCGATGGGGAGCCAGGCGGTGATGGGTATCGAGCGCAAGGCCTGGAACAGCGGGTCCACCGCTGCCGAGACCCAACGCGACAGGCCCAGCCCCATGCCCAGCGGCAACCCGACGGCAACGGCGATGAGATACGCGACCATCCACCTCGCCAGGCTCGCGGTGACGTGGTCGGCCGCCGAGCCTCGGAACGGGACGATCCCCGGGATGGTCGTGCGTCGCTCGGCGAAGACGAAGTCCCGGGCGCTGGTGACGATGTCGACGGGTGCAGGCAGCAACCGCGACGACAGCACACCGCTCGCCGCCGCCAGCGACCAGACGGTGATGAGCAGCGCCGGGAGGCTGAGGCCGAGGAGCAGTCGCCGCCACCCGGTGAACGGCCGGCGGCGGGCGTGCATGCTCGCCGGCGGGAGGTCGGCGGCGAGGTCGACCCCTGCGGCACCCTCCAGGTCCTGCACCGTCATACGGTCAGCTGGCGGGTTGGTAGTCCAGGAGGAGGAGATCGCTGATGCGGGGCTTGGACGCGATGATGCCCTGGCTGACCATCAAGTCGGCTGCGCCTTCGAACTGGCTTCGCCGCCGGTCGTCGAACCGCCACACGGCGCCGAGGTTCTCCAGCACGGCGCGGTAGATCTCCTCGGAGTACTCGAACTGCTCCACCAGGAGCTTGCGCCACTCCGTCGGGTTGTTGACGCCACCGGGCGTCAGGAACTCGGCGGCATCCCGCTGCATCTTCGCCGCCGCCCGGAGCAGGTCGGGGTCGTTGAGGTTCTTGGGAGAGGCCCACATGAACGTGTTGATGTCGCCCGCAGGCGTGTCGTAGATCTCGCGGACCCGCGTCCCCCGGCCGGATGCCACGCTCTGGGTGCACAGCGGCTCGGTGCCGACGTAGGCGTCGACGTCACCGCGCTCCAACGCTGCGGGGTGCTCGGCGAAGGCCAGCGGTACGGCCGTCACCTCACGGTCGAGCCTCAGGCCCGCCTTGTCGAGGGCGGCGGTGACGAGCAACGTCTGCACGCCCGGAGGCGGGACGCCGACCCGCTTGCCCCGCAGGTCGGCGACGGTCCGTATGCCGGCGTCGTTCCGGACGATCAGCCCTGCCCCCTGGCGGGAGCACATGCCGATGACCTTGGCCCGGATGTTCCCCGCGGCCGCGTCGACCAGGGTGTTGTAGTAGCCCATGAGGCCGAAGTCGAGGTCGCCGCTGTCGAGGGCGCGGGCCACATCAGGAGCGCTGGTCACCGTCTTGACGTCGACCTTGAGGCCGGGGGGAGCGAACTGCTGCCAGTAGAGCGGCGAGGAGGCGTGGTTGCGGGAGTAGACGGCGGTGGTGATCGTCCTCCCGCCGAAGTCCACCGCGCCGGCGCCGGCCACCGTCGTGGGCGAGGCGGAATCCTCGCCTTCGTCCCCGCATCCGGCCAGGGCAATCCCCGCCGCGCCCGCCGCAGCCACGCCGAGGAACCGCCGGCGGGTCATCTCAGATCGGTCCAACGCCCCTCCTACATCAAGATCGGTTGATGACCCTAGCGCCTGGCTCGACCGCCCGACGAGCGGAGGGGCAGCATGGGGACGTGAACGAGTCGACCGACGTGCTGATCGTCGGAGGAGGCTTCGGAGGAGCCTTCGCCGCCCACGCCCTCGACCGCCTGCTGGGCGGCCGGAGCGTGCGCACGACCATGGTCGCACCCGACAACTTCCTGCTGTTCTCCCCCCTGCTGGCAGAGGCGGCCTCGGGCACCATCGAGCCGCGCCATGCCGTGATCCCCCTGCGGGAACTGCTGCGGCACACGGTCCTGGTCTCGGGCGTGGTCGAGTCGATCGACGTGGCCGCCAAGCGGGCCACCGTGCGCACCGCCACCGAGGAACGGCGCGACATCGGCTACCACACCCTCGTCGTCGCGCCCGGCTCGGTCCCGGCCACGTTCCCCATCCCCGGCCTCCTCGACCACGCCGTGGGCTTCAAGACCCTGGCCGACGCCATCTGGCTACGGAACCGGGTGCTCAACCAGCTGGAGGTGGCCAGCGACCAGCCCCGGGGCGAACGCCGCCTCCAGATGCTGACGTTCACGTTCGTGGGCGGCGGCTACGCCGGCGTGGAGGCCCTGGCCGAGCTGCGCTCCCTGGTCGGCGATGCCCTGCGCCGCTATCCCACCCTCGCCCCGTCCGACTTCCGGTGGGTGCTGGTGGAGGCCCAGGCCCGCCTGCTGCCCGGCCTCGACACCAGGCTGGCCGCCTACACCGACCGCCAGTTGCGGCGGCAGGGTGTCGAGCTTCGCCTCAACACCCGGATGGAGAGCTGTGTGGACAACCGGGTGGTCCTGGCCGGCCCTTTCTGTCGCGACGGCGTGGCGCCCTACCTGTCCGACACCATCGTGTGGACCGCCGGCCAGCGAGCCTCGCCGCTGGCCGCCTCCCTGGGCCTCGCCATCGACGACCGGGGACGGGTGATCGTCGACGACCATCTGCGCGTGCCGAGCCACCCCGACATCTATGCGGTGGGCGACAGCGCCGCCGTTCCCGACCCCGACGGCGGCCTGTGCCCGGCCACCGCCCAGCACGCCCTGCGCCAGGGCCGCCTGTGCGGCCGCAACGTGGCCGCCGACTACGGCGTCGGCACGGCCGGGCCGTTCAGCTACCGCAACCGGGGCCTGGCCGTCACGCTTGGGCGGGGCGAGGGCACCGCCCAGGTCAAGCGCTTCACGTTCACCGGCTGGCCGGCGTGGTGGATGGGGCGCTCGTACCACCTGTACATGACCCCGGGCATGAGCCGCCGGGCCCGTATCGTCACCGACTGGACCCTCAGCCTCCTGTTCCCCCGCGACGTCGCCCAGCTCGGGGCCCTGGGCCGGCCCACGCCCCTCGGCCGCGCCGAGTAGCTCAACTCAGCCCGAACGCCTCCGCCACCAGCTCGTACGACCGGCACCGGGCCTGGCCGCCCCGAGGTGCTGCGTCCTGACCACCGTTTCGGTGGTTCATGAGCATCACCTCAGTCGTGGCCAGCCGCTCGGCCGGGGCCGGCGCCGCCGATCACCGCCCATCGTGCCTCGCCTCGGTGGCGGCGACTACGGTTGCTACCGGGCTGGACGAAGAACCTACGGAGGGCGGGTATGAACGGGACCAAGCTACGGAAGGGCGTCGGCGCGCTGGCACTGGCGACGGCCGCCACCCTGGCCGCCACCACGATGCCGGCGGGCGCGTACGGGCACGTCGACACCGAGGATGGGCTCACCGATTTCCAGCCCGACACCGCCGAGCCAACCGACGGTGGGTGGGCCCGGCTGATCGCCCTCCCGCTGGGCGACAGCACCCGCTTCATCCTCATCGTGGGCGGGCTCGACGGTGATGCGGCCGGCACCACGCTCGGCGCCCACATCCACGTCGGCCCCTGCGTAGAGGGCAACGGCCCCGCCGCCGGCCCGCACTACAACACCAGCGGCGAGACCACGCCGGCCGATACCGACCACGAGGTGTGGCTCGACTTCACGATCCGCTCCTCCGGCTACGGGGTCAGCCGGGCCACGGTGCCGTTCGTGATCGAGAGCGGCGATGCCCAGTCGCTCGTCATCCACGCCATGCAGACCCAGGAGGGCACGGGCGTGGCCGG
>Ga0187892_10004469_pt1 | contig 23424 bp, 36 predicted proteins | sample MA1701073metaG_FD_139345 | JGI IMG/M metagenome (GOLD analysis project Ga0187892, IMG submission 139345) | Bio-ooze microbial communities from a basaltic lava cave in the Kipuka Kanohina Cave System on the Island of Hawaii, USA - MA170107-3 metaG ... | reverse complement strand
GTCCGGCGCTGAACACGAAAACCGCGCGAATTCGAAGGGTGCATCCGGTGGAAAGGATGTGGAAACTCTATCCATGACCCGGGGGGTCAAGGAGGCCTCACGATGAGTTTGCGGCAGGAAGTACACGATCGCCTCAGGGGGGCGTTCGACCGCTGGCAGGCGATCCGCGGGTCGACGACGAAGTTTGAGCTCAAGATGCGCGGGCTGAGGGAGTACCAAGATCCCCAGTACTTTCTCCGGCCGCTGATATTCACCGGGGAAACGCTCAGGTCTTACGACGGTGTGCTCAAGGAGTTCGTCGCCTTCGCGGAGCGGGAGTTTGGGATCAAACGCCTCGAGGAGATCGATAAGCGGGAGTTCCGGGCGTTCATGGACCGGGGGATCGAGCAAGGCCTCGCGGCCAAGACGCTTCATCGGTGGCGGAGCGCGTTGGCGAAGGCTTTCGCCCTGGTCGGGAAGGCCGCCTCGGGAGCAGCCCTGTCCCGGAAGTACGGCGGCAAGATCCGGGACCTCGTGAGGAGCGGCATCATCGCCGGACCCGAACGCGCCACCCCCTCCCCGGAGGTCGTCCGTCGGGCCATCGAGATCCTCCGGGAGTGGGACCGCCGCCACTTCGATCGCACCGGGCGCCGCCGGGCCTACAACCTGGTGGCCCGCCTCCAAGTCGAAACCGCCGCCCGCAGCATCTCCTCCACGATCCGGCTGGGCTTGGACGCCCTCAAGAAGGGGAACGCGATCGAGTTGCAAGGAAAGGGGGGCAAGGTCATCCGCGTGTCGATTTCGAGCGACCTTCATTCGGCAATCCGGGAATACTTCAGCCTGAACCCAGGCATCCTGGCCGCCCGCGACGGCTATCGGAAGGCTTGGCGCAGGGCTGTTCTGGCCGCAGGCGGGCGGGTCACCGGGACGCATGGCCTTCGGCGCCGCTCCGCCCAGGACTTTTATGGGGACGAGTATCATCGCCGCCTTGCTGCTGGAGTGTCCCCTACCGAGGCCCGACGGGAGGCCCGCGCCGAGGCTGTCGAGCGGCTGGGGCATAGCAGGGACCGTGCAGACCAAGCGTCCTGTTATCTCGGCGAAGCGGCATGACCATGACTTTGCTATCACGCTGGATGCTGGGTCCTTTCTGGCGACGGCGGTACATGCCCAAAGACCGCTGCTTGAGGCGCGACCCGGCATATCGAAGGGGTACATTCCTAAGGACAAGAGGCGTCGCGTTGAGGACGGCGGAGGCAACAGAAGGGCCTTACCGGCGGTTGCGCGGGAGTACGGACGGGGCGAGCCGGACTCGGGCCAAAGGTGATCCCCCTCCCCTCGCGGTGGTTCTCCCTCCCCTACTGAGGAGTTCAACCTCGTATCCGAGGGCGCGAGCCTGCAACGTCTGAACCGACAGGGGTTGGATTGGCTCCGGGACTTTCGGACATGGACCGGGGCATACCGAATTGGCGTTCAAGCAGATGGTAGTGAGAGGTAAACTCTGCTATTAGATAAGGATGGGGCGTAACTCGTTCAAGCAAGTCTTCTACTCGGCAGCCGACGGCCTCTCCGGCTGCTGGAGGGACGGTTGGCAAGCGACGGACTTCACCTTGTGGCACCACATGGATGTCCACGCCTCCGGAACTCGTTGGCACATAGCAAGGGCCGTTCAAGCCGCACGTTCCGGTCTCGAAGCTTGGGTGCAGTTCTACGATCACGACTCAGAGCTGAGCGAGCCCCCGGAGCGCAAGAAGTTCCGAAACCGTCTTGCTGAGGCACTTCGACGAGAGGGCTACAAAGGCAAGTCATCATCCGGGCTTTTCCGAAAGCGAGTGAGAACCGTGGCCGGATTGCACCACGAATGGGAAGTCTTGAAGGACTTCGATAAAAGGATCAGATGAGTTGCAATCGCTGTCCCCCGCCGCCGCCACGACGATTGATAATCTTGATGTAGAGGGGAGCCTGATGGGAAGAATCGTTAGTGTCATCATTAACCGGGATGGATGCCTTCTCCATGGGTGTTGCAGGGACATCTTTCCGGAAGTTTTCGGATGGCCCCGAAAGGACGCGGGAGCACCCCCCGGAGATGGGGCATTTGTGAAGGAAGGTGCCGAGAAGTTCCTCAAGTCCCATGAACACAGAATCCGTGAGGCGTGTGCCGCGTGCCCGGTGGCAGTGATCAGCCTACACGAGCAGTAGCCTCGCATTCCTGCTGAACATCACGGCGTACCTAAATCGCCCCGGACGGGACGATGATCGTACCCGGCACAGGTCGCTCGATCATGTGCGCGGACTTGCCCGATCCCGAAGTACCCGTGGGAGATTGAAAACTGGAAACTGGAACTATATCCATGAGAACCGTTTTGACGACCTGTTGAACGCCTATCGAGCCCATGGTTGATCCCCTGTCATCACAGCGTCCCGTTCCAACCGACGAGCGAGAGGGCAATTCGAACATGGTGTCCCCCCCCGCTCGCGCGGGGGCGTCGTTATACTCCTGATGGATGATCACGGGGGTGTCGGATATGGAACCGAACGAATTCCAGGCGATCGTCTCCGAGCTCGACGGCCAAATCGCCGCGGCCAAGGCCAATCAGGAGCGAAAGATAAAGCGCGATGCCCTTGAGGGGCGCCTGAAGGAGGTCGAGGGGCAGATCGCGTCGGTCGAGCAACGCGTTCTCCAAATCAGGCAGTTTGGCGAAGAGCCATCCGAACGCGTCCAACGATTCCTCGCGGGGCTTCGCGAATCCGCAGATGTGATCCGAAAGGAGATCGACTCGCTTACGACTACCGTCCCTCCGTCACCGGCGCCGCCACCGCCCTTCGTTCAGATTCTCCCGCCTTCAGCGGCGCCACCGAGACCACCCGCGCCTCCTCCAAGCCCTTTCAAGGCGCTTCCTGCTTCGGACCGGCAGGGTTTCATCGAACTGATGGATGAGATCGAGAGAACTGACCTTCGCGTCTTGCCGCCGGAGGATTTGCGGTTGCACCTCGTGATCTGGTCGCTCCGGTGGCGGCTGATGGTCGAGGCCGCTGGGCCGGAATGCGCTGAACATGACCGGGACGTGAGGCGTTGCTTTGCGCGCATCGCGCAGGAACGCGATCGATACCGCATCGAGATGATCCCGGCCCTCTCAAGGAACGGCACGGGAGACTGGGCGCGGGAACGGGCCCGCGCAGATGCTGCGCTGCGGGACCTACGCGAGCAACGCGAAGCCGCGCTCGCGCGCGAAACTCATCTCTTCTCTGAACTTCGGGAACTGATGGGCGCGTTTCCCAGCCATGCCGATCTCAAGCAGCACCAGGACAGCCCGGAGGCCCGTAGATTCCGACATCTTGTGCGGGAGATCGGACGAAGCGAGCATCTGCGGGACCAGTTGAGCGAGATGTGTCGCCCCTATCGCCCAGCGCTCGAACCCGAATTCGCCTTCTTGTGGAGACCGGACGAGGACGATGAGGACAACGAGGGCATCGAAACGGGCCGTAGGTTGACCAACCACGATATCATGAGCCGCCTCCTCCGCCGGATGATCCGCAAGGGGATCATCGGCGGAAAGACCTGCCCTACGGACATGCTCTTCCGCGGCTTTCCCCAGCACGATGTCGCCCGGGCCAAGGAGGCGCTGGAGATTCTCAGGCGGGTCGGTGCGGTGGTTATTTCGAAGGCAGGAGACGTCGCGGCGCTCAGCACGGCCTATCTCAAAGAGCTGAAAGCCTTCGTGGAGGTGGGCGTTTCCGGCATCGAGACGGTGGACACTTGGGCTCCTCTAGACTCTCAGATTACACAGACGTAGGGCTCTGCGGCGGAGGGCATCAGCTTGGGATGCAGCACTTCTTGTACTTATTCCCGCTTCCGCACGGGCAGGGGTCGTTGCGCCCCACCTTGGCTCGTGGATTGACGACCGCCGGCAGCCCGAATTCTTCCGCGAAGTAGCGGTATGGTTGAAGCACGACTCAACACAGCCGAACGCCGTTGGCTTGCGACCACGGCTCACTCGCTCCGAGGGCTCGTGCGCGCGCGCTCCCCCGATGCCGTTAAGCGCGTGATCGCGCTGCTTCAGAGGCCAGCTGAGGTCCGGCCAATGAGCGCGATTCTGACGCGCGTGGCCGGGATGCGTACGGCGCTGGTCGACGCAGCGTCGCGAACCCCGAAGCGCGTTCTCGCTGCGCTGGAGCTGGAGGCCGTGTATGCGGGGGTTCGAAGGCGCGGCAGACTGGGCGCCGCCAGTGTGCAGGGCGTCTTAGACGCCATCCGGAAGCTCCCAATCGACGTCCGGCGCGCGATCATTACCACTCTTCTGCAGCACGTAACTGATCTTCCCACGTGCGACGCACTACTCGAAGAGCCGCGCCTGTGGGTGCAGGCGTGGGATAGCCGATTCGCGCAGGACGTCTACGATTGCCACCACCTCTGGCTCTCCTTCCAGGAATTCCTCGCAGCGCGGCGGGTCGGGGACATTGAACTCGCTGCCGATCACGCATGGGAGGTGTTGAAGAACCTTGTTCGAGCCGCCAAGTCCGCGACAGGGCTTGTCCCGTGGGAGCAGGAGGAACGACGCTTTCTCTCCGAAGTTGGTCAACGAAGACACATCGACGACCTGCTCTTCGCTCTCGCCTTCGGCGGTCTCGAAAAGGCGCGGGATCGAGTCAGAGTAAGAAACGCCATGGTGCAGGTCGCCGGCTCCGTTCGCAAGAAGCTCGCGCGCACGGGCAATAGTACCCTCGCGAATGCGGTGGTCTTCAGTGATCACGAATGGAACATCGTGCTCAAAGCCAAGGGCTGGCCCGTGCATGAGTGCTCCCTTGGTGAGGAGTGCAAACCCTTCGACGGCTACAAGTCCGCGGCCAGGGTTCTTACGGCGATAACGGGCAAGGAGCGCAGCGAGAAGACCATCCGCAACCGCTTTATCTGTCATTCGAAGCCGCTACACTTGTGCGAGATCGTTAAGGCATTCACGTCTCGGCGGGGCTGACCGGCCCCAGTAGTCTTTTGTCCCGAATTGTCCCGGTTCTTCGCGCAGCATCCTCCCCGCCTCGGTTCCGACGGTATACAAGGGTACCGATGAGTGCGCCTATTCGGTGGGAACCGGAACGTGGCCGCCGTCGTGGAATAGCCACCCAGGAGGATCTCCATGAACAAGCGGCACACGCAGACTGAAAATCAACGGACAGACTTCGTTGGAGAAGCCGCCGAGGCGCTGCGCAAGGACAAGCCGGAGGGAGCCATTGCGACGCTCGCGGGTCTCCTCCATGCCGCCATTGTGGAAGGTAAGAAGCCCGAGACCCTACGTGCCCTGTGCCACGCGCTTGAGCGCGCGCTGATACGAGCGTGCCTCACAACGTCCGAATCGCTTGAGAGCGGATGGACGCATAGAGGCCACTGGCAAGGCGGGCGCGTAAGGCCGGCCGCCACAGCGCTTCTTGGCGCCTACATCGTCATGGATACGGCGCGTGCAACTGCAATGATGGAGGACATTGAAGCAGCGTCCGCCGACTTGCTGAACAGATATGACGACCTGGCCGCGCCTTCGATTGAGGCCGACGCTCTCACGCAGCTTCTTTCCCTGGGGCTCGTTCCGCAAGTACTGGCCTACCTCGAAGCTCGTCTGAGGGGCGCGCGCAACGCTAGCGGCGAGTCGCTGCGGGCGGTGGAATCCGCCCTGCATGTGATCATGGATCAGCACCTGCAGGCCGGAGAGTACGAACAGGCTCTCGACGTTCTGGGGCGGGTTGCGGCGAATCGACCTGTGCTCCTCGCCGCGCTGCCGCAAGGCATATTCGACCCGCACTGGAGCGCGATCGGACAGCACGACCTGGCACTGGCGCTGAGAACCCTCGACCTGCTGGCGCGAGAGTCACGAGAGCGGGGCGAGGCAATCCTCCTCGAGATGCTTGTGGACTGCGTCAACGCCGGGGACAAGACCTTGCTGAAGGAAGGCGTGCGCATTCTCGGAGAGCCTCTCGTCTCGAAGCTCTTCGTCACGTATCTCCGTGCGGCGAAGTACAAGGACGCGCAAGATCTCGCCACGGAGATGGAGATGCCTCTTCGATTCCAGGCGCTCGTCGATCTGCATATGGCCAAGGACGATCTGGACTCCCTGGAGGTCGCGTTCGAGCAGTGGAACGAGTTCGAGAAGCAGACGCCGGGTGGCGGAACTGCGTCTTCGACCCGGCTGTCGAGCGCCTTGGAGGGGATGATACACGGGGAGCGGCGGCAGCAATTCAAGAGACTGCTCGCGCTGAGCGAGGCGCGCGGCATGATCAGCCCAAGCGATCTCGCATCACACTACGCGCAACTTGCGGCATGGGACTTGGCGGACAAGAACGTGAAGGCGGCGGCAAGGAACTGGCGCAAGCACTACACGCTTGCGGAGGGTGCGTCTTCGGCCGGAGAACGCCCGCTGGAGAACGACATGGCTGGAGGACTGCTCGACGAAGTCGACAGCGAGCTGCGGTCGGCGACGATTCGGTTCAACTGCGCGCCGAACCGCTCGCTAGGCAAGGAGATTGCTGCGGCACTTCTCGCCGACGGCGACGTCAAGAGCGGCCTGGAGATCGCCTCCTCCGTCATGGGGAGGGACAAGGAGCACCTCGAGTTCCTGCTGTCGCAAGCGCGCGCGGCGGCGGGCAAGGGATCGGAGAAGAACGCGCTGCTTTTGACGGAGGCGGCGGAGGACCTCGCGCGGGTCTTGGAGGATTTCGCGACGCTGGCGGCCATTGGGAACCTCTACTTTCGCATGGGCCAGGGCTCGCGAGGACGCGCAGCCCAGGCGCAAGCCAAGAAACTGGAGGAAGAGGCGAAACGAAAGAGAAGGGAGGAGGAAGAGGAGGACGACGACGATGATCCCGTCGACGACGGGCACGACCTCTCCGTCCTCGACGATGATTATCACGGCTTCGACGAGCCATGAGGCTGTAAGGCACGGGGGCAGAGTTGGAGGGACGCTCGATTTGGGGGCCGGGTCATCCTCGATTGCTCGGACCAGCCGCCCCTTCCCTCACTGCTCAACAAGCTCTCCAAGCCAGGCAAATTGGGCGGAGGCGATGGTTCCCGGGCGAGGTAGCGATTCTCAGGGATTGCAATCCAATCCAGCGTTTCAATTTCAATAGCTCGCCGATGCTGCATAAGCCAGACGCTCTTTGGCCGCCTTTAGACGCCGGAGCACCTCCGGGCGCATCCTGTCCGAGGGGCCAAGGAGCGCCAGCCCGTTCTCGTAGTCGGAGACGGCCCCCGCCCAATCGCCGAGCTCGGCGCGCGCCTGCGCGCGGTTTAGCCTCGGGGCCGCATAGCCCAGACCCATGCCAGCGCTCCTAGAGAAGTCCTCGATCGCGCCCCGGCGGTCGCCGAGCCCCAGTTTGGCCCCGCCGCGATTGTTGTAGAGTTCAGCCGACGCGGGGTTTAGCGAGATCGCCCGGTCGAAGTCGCCCAGGGCGGCGGCATAATCGGAGAGCCCGGCGCGGGCCTTGCCGCGCTCGTTCCAGAGCGTCCAGTCACGAGGGTCAAGCTCGATGGCGGCGCCGAACGAGGTCGCCGCGCCGGCGAGATCCTGAGTCTTCAACCGAGACATGCCCGCGCGGACCAGTTCTTCCTTAGACAGGGAGACGGGCCCGCGAGGAATGCCGGCGACGCCCAAAGTCGCGGCACCCACAGCCGCAAGAAGAACTGCCCCCAACCCCGCCCGCGCCTCTACCCTCATACGACCGATTCGATTATACCCCGGATGGCCGGCGATCGGAATCGTTCGCTGTAATCCACCAGTTGGCAGCGCGTTTCGGCCGCGCCGCTCGCGCTGCAATCCTTGACCTCGACCTCTGTTCAATCGAGAATGCACCAAGATAAGCGACCGGGGTAGAGTGGGGCGTCAAGCCACGCATCTTGTTTGACAGCGGCGCCTCCGCAGCCAGCCTCCCTCTGTCGCTCTGTCCTGATCCCGACAACGCGGTGGTTTTCGCCTGGGCGCCGGCTCAGGCGACTACCTGTAGTCAAAGCGTGGTTTCGATCACGCCGACCGGGGGGTAGTCGCTGTGCGTGGCCGGCGCCCAGGCTCCACTTGATGTTATTCCATCAGAGCAGAAAGTAGAACGGCCGACACGGGAACTCCGAGCACCTCGAGCACCTGCAATCGGCCATCGAAAGAGGTTCCATTGAAACCGCGACTCGATGACGACAACCTTCGGACTGGTCCGACATGAGAGCACGAATCCATCGGGGTGCTCACGAGATCGGCGGCAACTGCGTCGAGTTGGAGGCGCAGAGTTCGCGTATCGTCCTGGATTTAGGTCGTCCGCTCAGTGCTCCGCTCGACGCAGACGTGCCGCTCCCCACCGTGCCAGGGCTCAAGACCGGCAAAGACGCTTCCTTGGTGGGACTGCTCCTCTCCCATCCTCACCTCGACCACTGCGGTCTTGTTGGGAAAATCGCGCCGGACGTCCCAGTCTTCCTGGGAGAGGCGGCCAGCAGAATCCTCAGAGAGGCCGCCTTTTTCGCGCCGGTAGGTTTCGCGATTGAGCCCGCTGGCCTCCTGCGACACAGGGAGAATCTCAAACTCGGTCCATTTACGATCACGTCGTACTTGAACGACCACTCGGCGTTCGATGCCTATTCGTTCCTCATTGAGGCCGATGGGCGGCGCCTCTTCTACACGGGCGACCTTCGCGGCCACGGCCGAAAGGCGTCACTCTTTGAGGAACTGCTGCGCCAGCCCCCGGACGACGTGGAGGTGCTCCTGATGGAGGGCACCCACATCGGGCCGGACACGGACGGAAGTGAGCGTGGGGCGTCCGAGGCGGACATCGAGAGCGCCTGCGTGGAGACCTTTCGGGCCACGAAGGGCATGGTCCTCGCCTGTTTCTCGCCCCAGAACATCGACCGGCTTGTCACGATCTACAGGGCCTCTATCCAGTCTGGGCGCATCTTCGTCATGGACCTCTACGCGGCGGCAATCGCCGCAGCAACAGGCCGCGACACGATCCCACAGGCGTCCTGGGACCGGGTACGCGTCTATCTACCCCAGTCCCAGCGTGCCAAGGTGATCAAGGAGCAGGCGTTCGAGCGGACAAACGCGGTACGGACGGCGCGAATCTATCCAGAAGATCTATGGGCGCGGCGGGCCGAGTTGACCATGACGTTCCGGCTGTCGATGGCTGGAGAGTTGGAGTCGGCGGGCTGCCTTGCCGGGGCGTCCGCCGTATGGTCGATGTGGCCTGGCTACCTCAGGGAGGCCTCAGGCCAGGCGTTGAAGGGATTCCTAGATCGACATGGCATCCCACTTTTCCAGCACCACGCCAGCGGTCACGCCTTCATCCCGGATCTCAAGCGGCTGGTCGAGGCAGTGGCCCCGCGCCGAGTAGTGCCAATCCACACGTTCGCGGGAGACCGGTTCGGGGAGTTCTTCCCGCGCGTCGAGCCTCATGCTGATGGGGAATGGTGGATGGTGTAAGGGAGACATCGTAGACTCCGTAAGGAAGGGAGAGAAGCAGGTGCTCAAGGCGGAGTTGCACGGGAAGGTCAGTGAGGACACCTCGGCCATCGAGCGACGTGAGGACATCCTGACGTCGAGCGTCTTCGGACTTTTCGAGTATGTCGAATGTGGCTCGCTCCTCGCCTCCTTCTTCGGGGAGGCAATCGGCCTGGATGGACGGCGCTGGGAATGCTCCGGATCGCCCCGACGGTGCCGGATGGCCTTCTGGCCGTGGCTTGAGGAGGGGAACGGACAAGCTGGGTGTGAGCCCGACGTGCTGGTGGCCATCGGTGGAGAGGATGACGTCTGGACGATCATCCTGGTCGAGGCAAAGTATCTCTCAGGCAAGTCCGGTGGCCCAGTTGACTTGGAAGACGGCCTCCAAGCTGAGCCCAGGCGGGTGGGTGACCAGCTTGCTCGGGAGTGGGTTGCGCTCGAGGCTTGTCGTCTCGAGCGACATTTAAACCTGGGAGGGGGCGCACGGATTGCCGATCGTGCGCTCATCTATCTGACCGCGGACCATGTCTTTCCGAGACAAGAGCTTGAAGCATCGGTTAAGGAACTTGCACGGGCCGGGTGCGCGACCGCCCGATCGAGGATATTCTGGCTCTCCTGGCGCAGGCTGCTCCCCCTTCTGGCCAGTCAGCCCGCTGGAATGCCTGAGCGCATGCTGGATGACCTCGTCACGCTGCTCGAAAGGCGCGGGCTGCGCGGATTCCGCGGATTCCGCGTACCTCTGTTTCAGGGCAGCGCCCCTCATCTCTTCTGGAGCGCGTACGGGCAACCGCAGCGAGAGACCGACAGCATGGGATGGTTCTCGTCGGAGGTGGGGAAGCCGATAGGTCCAGGGAACTGGTGGGGGAGACGCTGCTGGGATTGGGGTGGCGATTCCATATTCGCGGCGTCCCGCCTTCGGAATATGCCCTTGATCTTCAGGAGGTCTTCGTGAGCGGCAGCGAGAAGCGGAGCTTGGCGGAGCGGGAGAAGGCGCTCGTCGAGGTGTTCACGGTCGCCTCCCAAGTTGCTGAGCAGACCGTCGAACTCTTCAAGTCGTTCGAGGAATGTCTCGGACCCGAATGGGAACGAGAGGGAGCTTCCGCCAACATCAGCGGTTCCCTGACCTACCCGAAGTGGTGGGTGTTCGACTACGCCAACAGCTTCTACTACCACTCACCATGCTGGGAGGCGACGAAGGTCATCAAGCACTCCCTATTCCTAACGGTGTGCATCGATGGGCGCACGCTCGGCGGGAAGCGGATCGAAAGGCCCGTGGTCGTGGCGGGCCGCCTTTCATGGCACAAGGCGAGAGACGAGAGTGCCTACGCTCTCGCTCGGCCTGATGGACTCTCCGCGTGGACGAGAACGAACCCTCCCCGTGCGATGGACGGGCAGGTTCGAGAAGCCATCGGGTTCACGAACGACAAGAACAAGGGGCCCGAGGTGGCAATGGTGCTGGGCGTGCCCCTGCTCGAGATCGCTGGGCCGGAGGACCTGCGGTCGAGGATTTTCCAGCCCTTGGCGTCGCTCGTCGCCGAAGCTGTTGCGACCCCCGGCGGCACAGGGGAAGCTACCTTAGGCGCCGTGAAGTCATAGCGCCTTGGCCGCTCCCCATCACCGAGAAGCCGCTCGTCGTCCCCCGTGGGCAGGACCTTACCCTCATGCAGTTTGACAGCGAGCACCCCATCCACGAATGCCCTTTGACACACCTTTGACACACGTAATGCGAGGGTAGTTTCTGTTCGTGTCCGGCGCCCAAGCTCCAATTTCATGTTACCCCATCCAAGAGGAAAGGAGGAAAATGAGAATGAACGAACCCGCTGCGGCGGTGGAGGGCGAGCGACTCTTTCAGGATTTCGCAAGCTACCGCTTTTCCTCGGTCTTGTACTTGATTGGGAGACATGCCATTCGGACCAGGAAACCGGTGATGCCAAAGATGAATACGGCGCACGCGACGAAGACCAGTCCCTCTCCGCTAAGAAGTTCAGCCGGCCTTGTAACGATCCAAGGTCCGAAGAAACAAGCCACAACGAAGACCACTCCGGTCAGGGAACCGATGCGGAACGCTCGAAGGGACGAAGGTTTGTACACGAAGACCAATAGCCCTACGATTCCGCCGAGCAGGGCACCCAAAGGCGCCACGATGAAACCCGTCAACGGTCCTTGGTTGGATGACGGCATGAGCCAGATAGGGAGAAAGAAGCCTGCGATAAACGATAGGAGCCCTCCGAGTAAGACCCCAAGGATCAGCGCCACCAAAGGTCTCTTCATGAGCGTCACAAGCTGTGCAGGTTCGTGCGCATCACCCAACAGAAGCGTGCGCATTGGCATCAGCCACGCCTGGGCCAGCCTTGAGCAGGCCTTCTAATCTAGAAGAAGCAAAGTGCATGCCAATTCATCTTCACGCCGCCATCGGCTTGGACTCCTCCCGCAGGGTGACGTAGAAGCTCGCCAGCCGCCGGCAGTCGCGGTCCGACAGGATCGGCGGGACGCCGGTGTAGTAGTCGGGTTCGATGCCCAGACAGTTCTTCAGGCTGTCCGCCACGGTCGGCGGCGCGTCCAGGAAGAAATCCTCATCCAGAAAGTCGCGGTCCCAGAGGATGAGGTCCGCCAAGAGCACGGTCTTGAGCGACCATTCCTCCATGTCGGTCGAGTCCCCCTCCTGAGGGGGCTCGCCGTCGAAAACGTGTGGGCCGCCGTACGTTTCGCGATACGCCTTGAGGACGAGCGGGCGCCAGGTGCAGATCGCATCGGCCACGGAGCCCCGGGTCTTCTGCGCGGCGACCTCTTGCCGCACGCGCCATTCGACCTCAAGGAAAAGGATAAACACGATGGCTTCATTCCAGGAGAAGTACTCGGGGAACGGTCCGTTCCCGAGGAGCGACTCCCCCACGAGAAGAACCAGGTCCGGCTGGGTCTGGGGAGGCAGACGATCGAAGGCGCGGATTCCGAACGAAGTCCGCTTGCCCCGGCGGAAGGACCGGGTCAGCCGGTCGTGGACGTCAACGACGGCCCGAGCCACGAGCTTACGCTCGCAACCCTCGAGCCGGCGCACTCCTTCGGGCGTGTACCACATGTCGCTTGCTCCTTTCATTTTTTCAGCCAAGGCCGACCGTCGCGCGGTCTGCAACCGCGCGGGGGTCGTGCTTGGAGAAAAGGGGAGACGGGCGCGGCCCCATGCTGGAGCCGCGCCCGTCGGTGGGCCTAAGGGAAAAGGAAAGGGTACGGGATCAGGCTGCCGCGATGGGCAGCGTTAACTGTTAACTGGCTGTCGTTACGGCTGGCCGCTGGCGTGCACTTTGAGACGACTCCCGCCTTCATGGCGGCCCTGTCGCGCTCCGCATGCCGCTCGCCGCCGAAGGCGCGGTGCTGGCTGGGCCGTTGGCAACTCTGGCCGGCGGCTGCGCGGTACCGGGGACAGGGCACCTCAACCGCGGGGTCGCGAGGCCACGTCATGCCGCACCGCCGACATTGAACGGGGTCGGGGCTCATTCGTACTCGAACTCCCGGAGCACGCGTCCCTCGAGCTCGCTTTCCATCGGCCGCCCGCACTTCGCGCAGTAGAACTCCCGATACGAACCGCGACCGTCAACCTGCTCTTCGCGGCTGAAATCCATCTGCACGATCTGACGATCCGTGTCTATCGTGCAGGGCGTATGGACCGACACGTCCGCCCAGTGCCGCACGAATTGGTCGCTGCCGCATTTGCACTTGTGGTTCATGGTGGATCACTCGTACTCGTACTTCGTGCGCAGATCCTGGAGGAGCTTCCCTTCGATGGGCCGCTCACAGGCGGCGCACGCGAACTCCGTGTACGAGCCAGGACCGTCCCACTGCTCTTCGTCGCTGAAGTCCATGTAGATCACGCGGTCCTTCGTGTCGATGGTGCAGGGGGTGGAAACACATACCCCTGTCCATCGGCGAATGAACCGGTCGGTGCCGCATCTGCACTTGTGGTTCATGCGCTACTCCTCGTCCTCGACCGGAAGCCCCTCGCTGTTGCGGGAGGTTCCCAGGAACTGGAGCACTTGGGCCAAGACCTTGGTCTTGGACCGTGGCTCCTGGGTCTTGGGATCGACCCATCGCGATTGGCGAAGGGTGCCCATCAGGAGAACTTCGCGGCCCTTCTTCAGGAATTGGGCGGAGATCTCGGCGAGCCGGTTTCGGGTGTCCACGTCGAGGATCGTCACCTGCTCGACCTTCTCGCCGGCTTCGTTCGTCATCCGGCGGGAGGTCGCCACGCTGAAGGAGCAGACAGGCGCTCCGGTTGGCGAGTAGCAAAGCTCCGGGTCGCGAATGACCCGGCCGACGATGACTACGCTGTTGAAGTTCGTCATAAGAATGCCGTTTGTGGATCGGGCCAGGCCCGACGATGGGGGTTAATACTCGCAGTGGGTGATGAGCTTGCCGAGGCGCTTCGCGTCCTCATAGATGTCGTCGAGGCTCACCTCGAGCGTGGCGCCGAGCCAGTTGATCGCCACGCTGCACCCGACGAGGTATCGCATCTTCTCGTAACCGATCTCGCGGACGATCGCGACCCAGCCGGCTGCGAGGTGCGTGGAGAGATCCTTGAGGAAGTCCCCGTCAAGCCAGTCGCCCTTGTCGGAGTCGTAGTAGGTGGACGGGATTCCCGAATCTCCGTTGCCCAGGAACCCGAAGAGCGCGTCGTCCGCTCCTCCTCGGATCAGTTCGATGTCCCATTTCTTGCAGAAAGCCTCGAACTCGGTGGCATCCCTGACCTCGAAGTAATTCGACCGGACGAACGCAGTGTAGGTAGCCATGTTCATTCTCTTGAAAGATCGGAACCCGGGGGACGAGACCCCCGGGTTCCGAAAGTGGCAGGGTTGTTACCGGATAGACGAAGTGAGGCCCCGCTTGATGAAGAACTCACCGGGCGGGTCCCAGATCGTGCATCTCAAACGCCGGGCTGCTTGAAGGAGGTCCGAGGGCAAGGGCTCCTTCTCGAGCTTGACCGTGTCCGTCTCGCGGAATCCCGGCGTATTCCTGGCCCACTCCATGAAGTTTCGGACCATCTGGGGGAGCGTCTCGGGCGTGTAGTCGAGCGTCATGGCGTCGCGGTCATAGCGACCGTCGAACCGCTGGAAGAACCCGCCCGTGAAACCCTTGTCCTGGTAGTGCTCGAAGGTGAAGCGGGCGCGCCAGCCCCAGATGTCCCGGCTGCGATAGTGAAGGCCGCGCAAGACATTGGGGTCAACGCAGGTGTGGAAGTGCCTCGCCCGCTCCAGAATCGCCTCCGGCGCGGGGCTCCGCTGGGCCCAGCCGATGTATTCGGAAGACTTGCGACCGAAGGCCTTGGAACGGGTGTTGGTCACGATCTTCCAGACGAACGGGTTGGCGTCGGCCCACGCGATCGTCCTTCCAAGATCCGGGTCCTGGGTTGTGACCTCGGGCAGGACTTCGGAGACGTAATGGGTGATCGTCCGATGCTCTTGCTCGGTAAGCACGGGTTACCTCGATGAAAGCCGCCAAGAGGCGGCGATGTGGGGATCACGGACTTGATCCAGCTTGAACGGTCCATCGGGACCGAACCGCATCCAGCGGCCGGGTCGGTATCGCAGTTCCAGCTCACGGACGAAGTTCACGGACGGCACCCGGGTCCACGCCTCGTGCGGCACGTACCCGCCGGGGCCTGACGATCTGGCGGAGATCCTCGGTCGGGATCGGTTCCGTCATGACCGGCTCGTCGCCGTGCTTGGGGTAGGCGAACCACAAGACCTCGTCCACGCGAATCACGACGTCCTCGCACTCGGTGCGTGAGGCCTCTTGGGGCGCGTCCGGGTCCTCGTCGTAGAATCGCCCGGACGGATCGCCGAAGTACATCTCGCGGAGGTCCCCATCCTTTCGGTGGACCTTCTTGAAATGGCTTACCCTCTGGAGGAGGGCTCGCGCGTACCCGGGCGTGATATCGACTACGAAGCGGTCGTAGCCCTGGACATAGAGGTTGTCGCTGGTCACCTCCAGGGTATAGCGGCGCCCCCCCTCTTCAATGGATGAATGGGTCATAGTCGAAAACCCAAGGTGCCCAGGTGGTGCGAGAAGACCCGCACCACCTGGGCGTTGTCAGTTACCAGCAATCCACGAGGAAGCTCAGGTCCCAGTTGTGGTCGTCCAGGAGCCGGAAGAGGCGCTTGGCCTCGTCGGTTTCCAGGACTTCCTCCAACCGCTCCATGACCCGGAGCTTCTTCGCGTCGGCCTCGGGGTCGTCTGGATTGACGGAGACCCGGCCGGTGAACGTGAAGTCCTCATTCGAGTTCCAGAGGCCTTCCGCGTCGAATACCTCGTGGATCTCGTTCGGGAAGGCGTCCTCGGCACGGTACTTCAGGCAGATGATGGGCACGGCGACTTTCGCCATGGGCGCTCCAAGGAGGTGCGACTACCTGGGGTAGTCCTCATCGATCTCGAAGGGGGCCCAGTCCTGGGCCCAATGCTCATCGAAGTCGAGTTGGCTGGCCTTCTTGATCGCTTCCTCGGCATCTGCCGCTTCGACTTCAACGCTGTACTCGACGCTCGTCCGGACAAGGAAGCGCCTTTCCGGAAGGGGCGCGCAACAGGCGACCATCACGCGTCCTCCCCGTCTTCCTCCTCTTCGAGGAGGTCGTCGTAGGGAGTCGAGAAGACGATCCCCTGGTGGGGATTCGACTTCGCGGACCGGGCGAGGGCCGTGAGCTTGGGACCGCTCCCGAGCGCCTCGTCGAGTTGCTCGATCGTGATCTCCCCGGCGCGGAGCGGGTAGTACAGGGCCTCGTAGTGCTCCTGGCTCTCCAGCCCGAAGTCGGTGATCACGGCCGGTCCGTCCGGCCAGACGTCCGCGAGGATCGCCTCGTACAGGCGCTTGGTCAGGGGGCGAATCGCCTTGGGAGTCATCATGGAGTTTCCTTCAATGCGTCGTCTTCGTGCGGGTCTTCCACCCGGACTTCGAGACGACAATAGGGGCAAACGATCGTCGTGCCGACCTGATCGAGGAACGTGGCGTCCAGCATCGCGTGGCCGCCACAACGGGGGCATTCGTAGGGCCCCTCGAGATCCACGTCCTCGAGGCGGACCGGGCGAAGGGTCGGCTGAGACAACGGGGTCATCGGACCGAATCGAGGAGGCTCCGGAGCTTCTCCACCTCGCTGGGGATCGCAAGCACGATTCCCCTGCGGGTGTAGCCTTCGAAGCTGCTCGCCCGAACGTGCTCTCGGATATCGAGGACCTGTTCGTCCTTCGACTTCCTGATCCGCCGGACGTGATAGCGGCCGACCTCGCCGAGCATCTCGGCTTCGGGACGTGGCGGCTTGATTCCTGCCATGGTTCACCTTGTGGAGACGCCTTTGCAGCGTCAGGGACGAACCCGGGACTCGAGAGAGGCCCGCACTTCGCCGATCGTGCGTTCTTTCCAGTAGAGGTCGCGTTCGACGTGCAGGCCCAGGGGACCCGTGACGGTCTCCAGCTCTTCCAGGCCGAAGTATCCGTATTCGATCTCGTGTCCCTGGACCAGTCCGAAGAACTCGCGGTCCTCGGCGCGGTACTCGAGTGCCCACCAGGTCCACCCGGAATCTGGCGTGAAGAACTTGCAGACGACGATCGCGTCGTCGCCTTTGTCCTCCTGGCTGCCGATCTGGGCGAAGCGGCGTTCGATCTCCTTGGTGAGTTTCATGGTTACACCTGGATGCCGGCGCGGACGATCTTCCGGCGGATGGCCGCGAGGTGCTTGCGCCAGTGGCGCGCCTCTTGGTCCCTGCCGTAGCATCCGTCGCCGAGCAGTTTCTCTTTCGTTTCGAGCGCGTAATACACCTCGGTCCAATCGCGAGGCGTAAGCATCGGAGCGCGGGGCGTCTTCATCGGACCGCCTTCTTCCCGGACTTGGCGACGGTGAGCTCGAGGATGCGGCGCATCCGGGAGGCGATGTCGCCCAGAAGAAGCGCAAGGCCCGATTCGACGTGCGCGCCCGGTTCGTCTTCTTCCTGGGCGTCCTCGAGAAGGTCCGCCAGCGCCTTGAGCCGATCCACCTCGGGCGCGAGGTTGTCGAAGAGGTCGATCCGGCTCAAGTTGGCAAGGTCGGTGTCCTTCCCGGTCGCTCGGAAGAGGAACTCGCGGAAGTCGTTCACGGATAGCTCCAATGGGATCGCCGCAGGGAGCGGCGACAGTGGGGTTACTGCGACGTGCGAAGACGCTCATCCCAGCAGCACGGGCCGACCCAGCCTCCCTGATGCGGGTGGGACCGGATCACATGGGCCTCGCGACCACAGAACTTGCAGACCGTGGTGGGGAGCCGCAGGTCTTCCAGGATCTCGCCAATCAGGTCGAGATGGTCCGGGGACCAAGGCTCGTCCGGCTCGGCTTCCGGCCACAGGATCTCGCGGACCCGCCGGAGCCGGTCGCGGCACTCCGCAAGCGGTAGTTCGTCGATCGGATCGGAGGGCTCCGGCGCGCTCGCCGGACGAGATCTCCAGAACCTGCCGTTGTACGAGAAATAGCCGACGACCTTTCCGTTCCGGTGGACCGGACAGCTCGGCCAGTTGCCACCTCCCAGATCCCAGTGCTCGATGTAGCTCCTGCACGCTTCGCGGATCTCGGAGAGTTTTGGGGCTATGACCTTCTGGGGCTCGCTGACCGGCGCGTACTGCGCGAAGTCAGGGTTCCCGACCGATCGGAGGAAAACGGCATAGACGGCCAAAGGGCCTCCAAGGGGTGTTCGCGGCCCGGCGCGAGGCCGGGCCACGATGCTGTCGTTAGATCGCCAGCTCCAGCGGGAGTTGCTCCGGCGCCGCGGCGAAGTCCGCAAGGCCGCTGAAGAGGTCGAGCGTGATCCAAGCCTCTTCGGGCTGGACCGACGGCAGCGGCTCGGGGGCGGCGGTCAACCGGCCCGCCTGCCGCTCGCTCCGCCAGTACTTCTCGGCGGACTCGACGCCTTCGATTCCGTTCACCAGGGCCTTGGCGAGGGCGGTCATCATGTCTTCGCCTTGCGTGAGCGCAACCAGCCCCTCGGCGCTGAACTTTCCTTGCAGCGCCTGGCTTGCGCGGACCTTCGCTCCCATGAGCCGCAAGGCGGCTTCCTGGAGCACATGCTGGTAGTGGAAGTATCGGACCTTGACGATCTCCTCCTGCCCGATGCGCCAGCTTCTCCGGCTGGCCTGCATCAAGGTGAAGGTGTTGTAGCCCGTCTGGAAGAACGCCAAGGACGGAAAGGCGATGAGGTCGAGCCCGGTCTTGACCAATTCGGGATTGGAGATCACCACCTGGGCTCCGGCCTTCACCTGGTCGGCGATCCACGCCTCGCGATCGTGCATGTCCACGGTGTCCTGGGCGAGGATCGCGGCCTTGATGCCGTTCTTCTTCAGGAGTTCGCGGAGGCGGGCGGTCACATCGAGCCGGTTTGTGAAGGTCGCGAAGATCCACGTCCGCCGGTCGGCGGCAAGTTCGCCCTTCACGAATTCGATGAGCGCCTGCTCCTTGGGGTAGACGAGCCCCTTGGGCAGTTCCTTGGGCCTGCCGACTTCGGGCAGCTCGTGGGTATCGAAAGGACGGTCCGGGTACGAGAGGAGCGCAGTGAGGTACGTCCCCATGAGGCGGATCGCTTTGGCGCGGTCCTTCATGGCGGCCTTGAGCTTGCCCTCGAGATCCTTGTAGGCCTCCGCCTGCTCCGATGTCATCGCGACGGCGCACACGTCTTCCGCGAACGCGGGAAGGTGGTCTGCCACGTCGGGCAGCTCGACGAAGACCGTGCACCCGAGCAGGTGCCGGGCAAACGCGAGGGGCGAGATGCCGGGCCTGTGCTTGACGTACTCGCGGCGCTTGGACCCGCGGGAGTAGACAAGGCCGGGACCGCTCAAGGCGGTCTTCCGGATGTACTCCAGGGTCCCGTACCGGGCGACGAACTGCTGGACTTGGTTGTACTTCAGGTTCTCCGAGAGCATCCCGCCGGGGTTGATCCGGTAGAGGATGTAGAAGAGGTGCTCGGCGTAGCCGCCGACGAGCGTTCCGGTGAGGCAGAGCGACTTGCGGCAGGCGGACGCGAGCATGCCCAAGGCGTTGCCCTGCGCCGTCTCGCCTCCTTTGAGCTCATGCACCTCGTCGGCGACGAGCAGCGAAAACGCTCCTTTGAGGTGGCGCTTCACGTATTCGGCGGGCGGATAGCGGCGGACGCCGGTCCGGTCCGCTTCCCACAGCGCCTCGCCGCACTTCTCGCAGAAGCGCGCCTTCGCCTCGAGATCCTCGGGGTGGAGCGGAGAGCGCGTTTTCTTGTCGATCAGGAACTCTCCGCAGCGGGGACACGCTGGATAGGTGTTGAAGTCGAACTCCCGGCCCTTCGGGGGCTCCTTGTGGGGCCGCCGCCGAAGCCAGTATGCCGCCTTGCGGCGGTATCCGAGCTTGAAGCTCCGGGTCCCGCTCTTGGAAGAACCCACCTGCACCTATGCGGCGGACCTCCAGCGAGGTGCAGCATGACCGTGACGATCAACGTCTTCGTCGCGCTCCTCATCGCGCTCGGTCTGTCCGTCGGGGTGTTTTTGGTCGGCGGCCGGCACCAGGAAAGCGCCGCAACCGCACTTGCCTCTGCGGAGGCGTCCCTGGCGACGGTGCGGGACCCCGCCGCCCGTCAGTCGGCCAACGCCACGGCCGTGCGATGGGAGGGCTCGCTCGCGCCTCTCTGCCGACTTCTATCGAGCCGGACGGCATCCGTGGAGCAGGCCTTGATCCGGTCCATGTCCCTCCGACTGACCCTGGCCCAGAGGTTCATCCCGGTCGGGCTCTTCGTCGTGACGCTGGGCGTCTTGGCGGGCCTCCTGCGCCGCGACCGGGCGCGCGATCTTGTCCTTTACAGCTCGGTGACCTATTCCTACGTCGGGAAGTCTCTTGGCCTCTCGGCGCTGGCGTACTGCGTCTTCGTCGCCCTGTCGCCCTTCGCGCCGGCCCTCTGGACGTTGTACCCGGCCCTCGGCGCCGCCGCGCTCGGGTCGGCCACCTGCATCGCCAACCTACCCCCACGAATTTAAGGAGAGCGGGATATGGAGAACTTTGAGCTGATCCAGCAGTTGAAGTTGGAACTCATCCAGGCGTACGAGCCCTACGTCCGGACCGTGGCGGGCCTGACGAGCACGCCGCTTGAGGACGCGCGTGAGGCGTTCCACACGGCCATCTGCAAGATGCTCGTGGGCCTCCGGAAGCGTCCGCCCGGGAATCCCATCGTGGCCTGGCGCCCCTACATCATCCAGGCCGCCGTGAACCAGCTCCGGGAGCAATCCCGTCAGGTCGCCAGGCGGGAGCACAACGTCATCCTCTTCAGCGAACTGGACGAAGAGGGGCGCCAGCAGGTGATGAACATCCCCGATCCTCATCCGAATCCCCTGGAGCAGGCGGAAAAGAAGGAGCTCGAGGCGCTGGCCTGGGAGGAGCTCCAAAAGCTGCGTCCCTGCGAGCGCGACGTGATCACCAAGCGCTGCCACGGCCAAGCCTTCGGCGAGATCGCTGGGAGCCTTTCGGTCGAGCCGGAGACCGCCAGGGCGTACTGGGCCCGAGGTCTGGCCACGCTCCGTAGCCGTCTGCGAAGGGCCGCATAGATCGACAGCAACCAACAGGAGGATATCCGTGAAGAAGCGCAAGCGCTGGCTCGACACGCTGTACTGGCAGTACGCCTGGCTCCTTGAGGCCTTCGGGGTCGATTCACCCCTGGCAGAGGGCTGCTTGAGCGGGTTTGCCCACGACACCGAAGCCCGCGCCGTACTGGGAGAGGCCCGGCTGCTCAAGGGCATCTTCGGTTCGGCGATCCCCTCGAAGTGGAAGATCAAGAAGGTCAAGAAAAGTTCGTAAGGAGCGTGGCATGACGAAGAAGCAAGATATCCCCGACTGGCTCCTGAAGTTCATCCAGTCGGCCTGCGAGACGTTCGAGCTCGGGATGCTCTCCCACATCGGATGGAGTGTCCTTTTCGGAGTGGAGGGCTGGGAAGCCTGGATGTACCCGACCCCGGTGGAGATTCTCGGCGGACGGGACGATGGCGAGGAAGTCTTGCCCAGTCACCGTGCCGTGAACATCTCCGACATCACGGTCCTGTTCGACGAGCCCCCCGACGTCGATTGGTGCCATTGCCCCGACCACATCACCGAGGTGTCGATCGACGGCCGGGTCAAGGGCCACGGGCTCTGGCTCCACATCCAGGAGGAACCCCCGAAGGACATGAAGCCGACGGTGCGGTTCGACGTCAACACGGGAACCTTCGAAGACCTGGACCCGGGCGACGAAGAGGAGGCAGCCTGAGCCATGAACATGAAAGACCGCGAGCAATTCGAACCCGATCCCGAACTCGACAAGCTCTTGCACGATCCCGAAATGGAGGAGCTCATCAAGAAGGAGGAGCGGCTGGAAGCGGCCGAGGAGCGCTGCGAATCTCTTCGCGAGAAGATCACCTCGCAGGGTCCTATCCGCGTCGCTACCATCGACCTCCACTACGAGCCGGGAGACTACGTCGCTTGGAACGGCGTCAAGGGTGGCGGGCCCCGGGGCTACGGGTGGAACTCTGCGGGCGTTCCTTCCGAGTACTTCCTGATCGCCATGGGGCCGGAAGGAGAGGTCGCCGTTCGGATCGACCGGGTCTTTAAGCAGGGGATCGGCCGATTGACTTCCAAGCGGAGAGACTTGATCCGCCGCACGATGCCCCCGATGGTGACCCTCGTTGTGGGCGACGACCCATGGTACGGGAAGGGCCAGGCTCTGGTGTCGAGCGACGACCTCGCCCGCTGGGTCGAGGAAGTGAAGGCCGCTCTGTCCACAGGGGGCAAGCGATCCGGGCCTCAGTCACACGCAAGTTAAACCAGTAGGAGGAGCAATGCTGGACAACCACTCCGACGATCCGCAGGGCCAGGTACCGCGCGATACGATCGCGATCCCGAACCACCATGTCCCGGCCTGCGGAAACTTCCCGGGTTGGGCGCTGTCGCCCCCGCCGGAGAGCTATTTCGGCTACTTCGAGAACGAGAACGGAGAACAGTGGGTGCTCCTGGCCACGCCCGACAAGGTGCTGCTGGCCGGCGGGGACTGCGGGTGGGACGAGACCTTCGAGCTGTCCCATCCCGACTGGACCGCCATCGTCGAGAAGCGGTCACCCACTTGGCCGCGGGGTCTCATCCTCGACATGAACGAGCGCGCATGGGTCAACGGTTGTCTCCAGACGGCTGCGTGGCGATTCCAGTTAGCCAATCGGCGCGACTCGTAGCCAAGCGAGCTTCATCTGGTCGGGCCATTTGGGAGAAACGCACATGAGTCGGCAATCGAAGAAGAAGTACATGAGGATGCCGGAAGAAATCGTGGAGGGGCTGAAGCAGCTCCGCGAGGAGTTTCGCAAGAAGTTCGGCCGCGACCCTGGGCCGAACGATCCCGTTTTCTTCGACCCCAACGCTCCGACGCCGCGGCCATACCCCTTCGAGCGTGCGGAGGCCGAGGTCGCCGCCGCGATGGAGGCGGCGGGGGTCGCTCCCGACCTCATCTATGCCTTCGTACGAACCGGCATGATCGTTACGGAGGACAACCTCGGCGTCTGGTCGAAGGAAGACCTCGCGGAATGGGGCGCGGCGATCGAGGAGTACAGGAGGAAGGCGGACTCAGCAGAGCGTGGCGGAACTACGTAGGTTCCGAACGTGCGTTGCCGCTAAGCCGTTCGTTGCCTCTCCCGCAGGCCAGTGCTATCATCGCGGCACCGATCCGGTTCGCGCCGATAGTTTGCACCTATAGGCGTTCGCGCGGGCACCCGGAAAGCTTGCCACCGTGGTGGAGCGGAGGGCATTCTCGTGACGACCCTCTCACCGACCGAAGCCGAGGCGTTCTTGAGGATCTGGTCCACGGTGGACGCCTACGTTTGCCGACGGACCGGTGTGCTCCCAGGGATTGAAGGGCCTGAGCAGGTGCGCCGCCGGCCCCCCGAGGACTTGGCCAAGGTGCGCAAGGCCCTCTGGTCGAGCCCGCACCTCTTGGACGACTTCGTGAGAGACAACCCCT
>Ga0187892_10004468_pt1 | contig 23433 bp, 22 predicted proteins | sample MA1701073metaG_FD_139345 | JGI IMG/M metagenome (GOLD analysis project Ga0187892, IMG submission 139345) | Bio-ooze microbial communities from a basaltic lava cave in the Kipuka Kanohina Cave System on the Island of Hawaii, USA - MA170107-3 metaG ... | reverse complement strand
GTACGGCCTCAACGTTTACACCACAATCTCCTTTACCAGATGACAAGTATTTCTGGCGTGTCCAGGCAGTAGACGGTGTTGGGAACAAAGGCCCTCTTAGCGAGGTCTTTACGTTTACTCTTATAAGCGCTCCCTGATATCGTTTTTAGTTATCGCCAAGGCCATAATGTTTCATCATATAATCCTGCCATTCTTCAACAATATTGTCGAAAGTAAGCCTGTTTTCTGTGTTGGTCATGTCCAAACCAAGCTCGTCATAGACTGCACGCAAAACCGCACAGTTCTCTAATGTATCACATCTTTTGTCACCTGTCATGACTGAATGCAGATACGTGACCGTCCTATCAATTATTTTGGTCCCATACTTTTCTTCCAAGAACTTGAAGAACGTATATGCTGATACATAATCCCCTAGCGTGCCTGAATTGTACCATTCTAGATCGGGACCAGTGAGTATGGTATCAATTTCAGGTTTTGAGATCTGTTTTCCGGTCATATTTCCTGCGACATAGTAGATGATGCCTTGTACCGCCCAGTTTCCTTCATCAAACATGATCTTCTCTCGGTTCCAGTAACTCGGATTGTTGTTCATTATACTCCTGTACACAAATACCTGAAGAGCATCTTCGTTGGTCTTATCGGATTTTGAAACTATGAAACCTATATCATGCTTATAAGAATAGTAATATGGAACTACCGAGTCTGTAAGAAGTTTCAGTTCATCATTGGAACCAAGCATGTATACTACTGTCTTTGAATTCACCTCGCCAAATCGTTCAGCAACGGCTTTGTATTTGGACTCTAGGAAGTTCATCACTCCGTTAGCCTTGGAAGCATCAGCTTTTCTGCTATAGACAACAAAATGCTTGCTCGAAACCTCGTTCCATGTCATATCTATCGGGATTACGACCTTCTGGATATGATTCACAGAACCAATTATGAGCTCACCTGCGTAATTGCTTGTCAATGCTCTCAAATTATCATCTGTTCTGAGCTTGAAATCTATACTCACTTCCTCGCCTGCCGGAACTGATTTAAATGATGTTGTGGTCATGTTGAATATCTTTGGTAAATTGCTCGGATATAGAACTAATCTGACATTGTCCATTGATCTGCTACTCGTATTCTTAATAGTTATTCTGTCTATCAGGCTAGAGATCTTATTCAAACCTGAGAGTAAATTAACTTCAAGAGCTTTATCCTCCTTCTCATTCTCGTTGCTCGGTATATTAAATGGTATTACTGTTGCCCTTCCATAATCTGGAGCAATTACCATTTCACCAGTGAAGCTCTTGTGGGGATTTGGCCCATCAATCTTAGAGGTCATGTTCACCATAACCTCACTATTAGGTTCGATCGTACGAATTGCGTGCTTATCAAGGAGGAATATGTTGCTCGGACTTGATATATGTATTCTAACGTTCTTCAGAGGTTTGTCGCTCAGATTCTTTATTACTAATTGATCAGAAGGATTGGTCACAACATTCTTCCCAGTTGCAGTTGTAACTTGATAATCTTGCTGCTCGGCCGGTTTGATCTTCGATATGACGGAACCTACGGTGGCACTAGATGGAACATTAATGGTACCGGCTGGAATCGTTCTGGTATAGCGTTGTTCTGCTTTATCAGTTATCTTCTGGATAAATGCCTTGTAATGCAAAGAATCAGACGATCCTACGTTTATATCCACTTTTTCAGGGCTATGATTTGCTCCTGTTACCGTTACGTAGCCGTTGTAGGCAGTTACTGTGCCATCGGGGTCCATATTTGGCTTGCCAATAAGCTTCACGCCTACGGTTACGTTGCTCCGTGGTTCGATGGATCTTATGGAATTACTATCAAGATGAAAGCTCTTTGCCAAATTTTGTGATAGTGTCAAGCGAACACTTTCAAGTTTGGAATCACTTTTGTTCTTTATTACAATGGTATCCGAGTAGGAATTTATAGCTCTAGTGCCATTAATCGTACTTACCTCCATAAACTTGGTTGGTTTTTGATTAAGGTTAGCAAATTGCGCTGTCTGTATCATTACCTTGTTGTTGCTTAGATTTACTACTTTGCCAAACTTGGCACCAGCACTCTTGCCCACCTTGAACAACAAATCTGGTTTTCCAGCAGAATTGTCTTCCCAGATAACGTACACTTTCTTTCCATATACTCCTATATCAGGCAAAATTGAGTGTCCGTCGTTCTTGCTTAGATTAACTGGACTATCAAAGCTCGTTCCATTGTTTGTACTCGTCCTAAGTATTACCTCCGGCTTTCCACTAGAAGTTTTCTTTGCACTATAAGAGTCCTGATCCTGCCATACCACGTATACGTTGCTACCAGATGCAGCTACTTGTGGGTCTAGCGAATCTGCGAGGTTTTCGCTTATATTTACTATACCGCCAAAATTAGACCCGTTATCTGAACTCGCTCTAAAAAGTATCTCACGTTTTCCAGGAGTAAGATCATGCCACACCACATAAGTATTATTGCCAGCTGCGGCTACTTTCGGCGATACGGCATGTCCGTAACTATTGCTCACGTTGATCATGTCACCGAAAGTCATTCCACTGTCTGTACTTGCCCTAAACAAGATGCCTTCTTTACTCTCCCATACCAAATACACACTGTCGCCAGATGCAGCTATATGGACATTTGATATGCTTGCGGTACTATTACTTACGTTGACTATGCTTCCGAAACTTGCGCCCCTATTCTGGCTTGCACTGAATAGTATCGTTTCACCGTCTTCCCACACCACATATGCATTGCCACCTGATACAGCAATCCGCGGAGATGTTGGATACCCTGTGCTGTTACTTATATTCACCACATTGCCAAAACTAATTCCATTATCCGTACTTGTTCTTACCAATATGTCTGGTTTTCCACGATAGGCGTCCTGCCACACCACATATACTGTTGTATTGCCCTTCTTACCACTTATAGCGATCTGTGGTGAGACTGAGAGTCCAGGATTATCACTTAGATTAATTACGTTACCAAAGCTGTTTCCACCATTCGTACTTGTAGTGAAGAATACCTCTCCATCTTCCTCCCATGTGACATATACTTTCTTTCCAGATACCACCATCTCTGGCAAAACTTGCTTTCCAGCCTTACTATCTATCTTAACCACGCTACCAAAGGTAGGTTCGGCGCTAGCGTGTTCCATAAGCGTTCCAACAGCAAGGATAGACGCTATAGCTAGTGCCACCAATGCTATCTTGGAAAAAGTTCTGTTTATTTCAGGTCGTATAGAGCTTGCTTTGTTCTTTATGTTGAGTTTATTAGTGCCACCATTTTCCAATTTACAATTAGATATTTGGTTTTCAGCTGCAAAGGTTTGTTGCATGCACTTGATGTAGACAGACAAACGTATTGTTCTTCGCAGGCTACCTGCAAGCATACTCATAGTTCCAGAACCCCCTTCTCGTGAACAGAAATGTATGAAAAATCTGGTCTACCGAATATGGAAACCCTCGGTATTACGCCTAAACACTCAACAGTATACTCTGCCGAGCATACTACCTCGGCTAGGCTACACAGGCTTCCTTCGGATGCCATTTCCTTCTCCTATACCATATGTTTTAGTTCAAAAGAGATAAAGATCTATGGATTAACTCGGGTTTTTTTCAGTAATCCAAATTATAGAATATCATGCCAGCAAAAACTAGTACAAAACCCCGCTAACTAATAGTATTATACACGAAATATCACTAACACTTGATGCTTTTCGAATTGGCTCATTTGTCAATTTAGGCAGATGAAACCTGAATTATTATGTAATAGCAATACAACAACTTGCCTTTATCGCTTCGTGCCACTTGATTCCATTGGTCTTCAGATAATGAAGACAGATCAATCTGCTAGTTCTCATGTTCCTCCTAGGAGATCATTCATCGTCTGAAATCTAGAATAGCATCTAGTACACTATCTTGATTTTCAGCACTCCTTCTTGGAACTGCCTCACATTGATCAAAGTTTCAAGGCAAGTCATTAATCTATAATTTGAAATAATGAGTAATTCTTTCTTTCACTCTTTAGTTCCATGACCTCATGATCTCGTGTACTCAGCCTAGTTTTGATGTTGCATTCAACCGTACTACAAGCCTGACGGAACACGTTCAAAGAGTTGATAATAATCATAAGCTGATACACCTAAAGGAACATATGGTAAATCAAGGCACAAAGTTTCAGTTTTTCTTGTTAGATCTTTACTTATTCACCAGATCAAATATAACCCAAGCTTTTCAGCCTATTCTTGATATCTTCCTCTTCTTCCTTGGTATATGCACTTTGCTGTTGTTGTTCATCATCCTTGACCACTTCAGTTAGAACAAAATGCACATATTCTTCAACGCTCTTGAATTCATCCTTAGACAGTTTCACTCTTTCTAGTATCTTTTCGTACAGATCTTTTGCTATAGCAATCTGAATTTTGTCCAGCTGAGATTCCATGATGCCAGTTGAATATTGCGATACTTAAGTTGTAGGTAATTTGAGTTATATACCATGAATTACATTAAAGCAAAGCTGCAATTATGCGCTGTCTATCTCCCTATCGAAGATTTCAAGGAACTCGCTTAATTTTAGGCGTGGTATAACAGCTCCGCTTGCATTAGAGTGTCCGCCTCCTAACCCCCCTACTATTGATGAAATCCTGGAAGTCAATTCGCCCAAATGTTGTACAAAACCATCTGCCGAACGTAAAGATAAGATGTACTTGTCAGTATCAGCTTTATACCTATACGCAATGCCCACTGGAACCTCAAATTCTCCAACAAGAAAGTTGGCCACCGAACCCAGAGAACGTTCCACAGTGCTCATGTGTGCAATGTTCCTAATCTTACTTCCTTCTTGTGTTATTTTACTGCACAGTTCAAGCATCCTTTGTGCATATTCCGAGGCGTATTCACATAGATGTTCTATCTGATGCGGGAATCTAGATTCCGAGAGTTCATGTACCACATGCTGCAAGAAATCGTCGTTGTCACCTTTTGCTGCAATTGCATAGGATAAAACCGATGCCTCGAACAGAATCAAATCTCTATCGTAGCGCTTTAGAATGTTCCTAGTAATTTTTCCACTGTCCATGTCATCTGTAATTGCAGAACAGGCTGCAAGTAATGCTGCCTGTTTGGGCAGTTTATGCTTGTAGAGTTGGTATATGAGCACAGAAGCACATTCCTCGGTCGAATGTGTAACATCTACTCCCAAGTCTATGATCGTCTTTAGAGATTTTTCGCTCAAAGGATGGTGGTCTATGTAGCATATAGGAGCGGTCTTTTTTATTCTATTCAACTGTTCAAGAAATAGGTTCTCTGTTTCCTTTGTAAGGCCAAGATCGCAGATATATAGGCTATCCACTCCATTTATGGATTCTAGAGCATGAATCATCTGTTCATAATCAGTCAGTAATACGTCACATTTAGTTAAATTCCTAATCAAAGCTGCTGCTACAATGCCATCTACGTCCCTGTTATGTGATATGCAAACCATGTTCATTGATGGTTCCTCAACGAAGAGCCTTGGACTGTCCGGTTACGAGCCTCTTATGTTCAACGAAATAACCTAGATCTCTTAGGGTGTCGAGAATCTTTTCTGCGTTAAGTTCAGGACTTCCCTCTTCTGTATCTGCTATTACCTCTGGATGAAGAGGTACTTCATACGGATCTTGTAGACCTGTCATGTTCTTTATCTCACCCTTGAATGCTTTCTTGTAAAGACCCTTGGGGTCACGTTTAGCGCAAGTTTCAATCGAGCATTTGACATAAACCTCAACAAAGCTCTTTATCTCCTGTCTGGCAAAGGCACGAAATGATCTGTAGGGAGAAATCAAAGCTACTATTACAGCAACTCCGTTTCTGGATAATAATTTGCTAACGTAAACAACTCTCTTAGCATGTGTTTCCCTATCCTGCTTGCTAAACCCTAATTCAGGGCTCAATTGCTGTCTTACTTCATCGCCATCCAGTCGTTCAACTCTTAAACCAAGCTTTGTAAGCTTTGGTGCCAGCACGTCAGCTATTGTAGTCTTGCCAGCACCTGATAATCCTGTCAACCATATGACAAATCCAGAATTCATTTGTTTATTCACCATCTTCTGTCTAGTGCAGTGCGTTACTATCTGCTAAACAAAATCGCAATTTCTGGTCTCCTATTCCATAACACATGGACAGCATACCTGTGTACAATATTTTAATCTCTATGGAATGTTAGTTCCATAGTTCATGTTACATATAATATGTATTTACTTGGAGCAGTTGATCCACTGTCTTATCGCTGGAACAACTCTGCCCTGCATGTCTGGAGGAACTTCTATATTCATCAGATCAAGTAAAGACGGTGCAACATCGTATATGGTCATTCTATCGAGTTTCCTTCCACTCTTCATCTTCTTATTGTATAGAATGAAAATACCATCATACCAGTGAACAGAATCATCTGGGCCGGTGTCATTCTCCGACAGATATAATGAGTCATGGCCTATCGTACCCGCAGATCTCCAAAAAAGATCATCAAAGTATACCATTAGATCTGGTTTGTCACCTACGGGTGCGCCATAAAGTTCTTCCGGAGTGAATACTTTATTCTTAAACACCTCTCCATTTGGACCTCTTACGCTCATCAACTTCTGCCTTAACTCTTCTCTAGCACTTTCATACTCTTCACTAGGAATTACACCGTTTGGTTCTCTTCCCACAACGTTCATGAAAATTCTTGCATAATAGCCGCCCCACCCCCATGCTCTGGTCTTGCCCCAATCTACTTCACATTTGTCCAAGTCTGTCTGTTTATCAGGGTACTTCTTCAAGGTCAAATATCCTTCTTTGATCATCCACTCATTGATACAAAAACATCCTTTCATCCCTGCGGTGCCATGATCCGAAACTATCAGAACATACGTATCATCATCTACCAAGGATAACAATTTACCTATATTCTGATCGATCTGCTTGTAATACTCTTTTATCACGTTTTCATATTTGTTCCCTACTACGTACTTTGGATGAGTTTTGTCGTGGAACTTCCAGAATGCGTGATGTAGTCTATCAACACCAATCTCTACGAACATCATGTAGTCCCAGCTTTCCTTGACCAGTAGGTGTTTTATGAGCTGAAATCGTTTCTCAGTCATATCATAAAGCTGTTTTAGTATAGCATCCCTATCCTCTGTCCTGAAAATAACATCAAAGAGATACTTTCCGACCAGACTTTCGATCTCCTGCTTAAATTCAGATGGATACGTGTATTGATTCTGATCTGAAGGTGTTATAAAACACGATACCATTTTGCCGTTGACCTGTATTGGAGGATAGCTTGGGGGGACGCCTATCAGGCATACTTTCTTGCCCTGCTGTGCTAGATAATCCCATAGCTTCTTTTCCCTTATAGAATGCGAGTTTGCTATCCAGCCTTCATTGTATGAAGCCCCTTTTCTATGTCTAAAACCATATATCCCTAATTTTCCAGGATTTTTACTTGTCATCATCACCATCCATGCTGGAATTGTTATGGGTGGGTGACAGCTTTCCAATATGCAAGATATACCATTATCTATCATATGCTTAATGGTTGGAAGTTCGTTCTTAAGTTCCTCAGAAAACAGGTTTGAGGGCATGGAGTCTAAACCTATAACTAGAAGCTTTGGTGTTCCTTGGCTCATTGCTGAAGAGCTGTTTCTGATTTATTTAATGTGTATGTAACTAAACTTACTTAATCTGAATATATTAGTCGAAATGTGTCAAGTTTCCGTTTGATTTTTTCCTCTTTTTAACGTTTTGATTCGATTTTTGATTTTACCACTCTCGTTCTGATGATCTACGTTAACCATTCTCATAGCGGGTTCACTTCCAGTTTTGAAGATTTCCGTAATAACTTTGCCGTCCATATAACCAGGCACGGGTAAATCTAACATATGAAGGATCGTGGGAGTAATATCCCAAGTGTGAACAGGCTGTTCAAGCATTGTATCAGAGTTAATATAGTTTCCATATGCAAGAAATATTCCTTCGGGTCTATGAGAGCCCGTTCTTACTGTCAGTCCTTTGGAGAGATCAGCTGGTTTTCCAAATTCATCGTATGAAGAATAATGCAACAGTTCATAACCATCGCATGTATCAACAAACAGATCTGGTGCTCTATCCATATGAGGTCCCCACATTACTTCCTCTCTCTTGTGAACTTTCTTGATTACCTGTGAACCATTATCTCTGATACCATAAAGCCCTTCTTTTATAGCATCTATAACTTTTTCACGTTCACCATTCTTCAATCTATCATTGATATAAATACCGTAATTTGACACTGCATATGCCAAGGATTTCTCGTAATCCATCTGCTTATCATAGAAGCGTGCCAGTTCATCCATTCCCTTGCTAATGGCGATATTACGAACTGTATTGAATAGATGCAATTTATTCAATATCTTTATCATGCGAGTACGAGTTAGTCCGAGAGCTGAAAGTATGGATAATGGAGCGTTTCTCTTTCGTTTCTGGTATCCAGCTTTATTCAACCATGTGTTTATGAAGAAGGCTCTGTCATATGGACCGAATCCATGGTCCGATAATACTATCATACTTGCTTCCTCCTTACCAGCTATGTCAAGAAACTCTTTCAATTTACTATCTAACTGCCTGTAAAGCCTTACCATATATTCTTCGTCATACCAAAAGAAGTGTTGTAATCTATCTGTGGAGGTAAATATGGGAGCTAAAATGTTCCATTCATAATTACGAGCAAAGCTCAGAGCAACTTTAGCGATCTTGTCATCAAATTCCTGTATAAGTCCAAAGGCTTTTTCCTTATCTGTTCGCAGGATAGTATAGAAATCTAATGGTAACTCGAACATGTAGTTGCCTACGCTTTTCTCTATTTCATTAACAAGTTCTGGAGGATACGCATAGTTTGATTTTGATAGTGTTAGCAAACCCGTAATCATTATGCCATTGATCTTCTCGGGCACATAACTTACTGGATCGTTTATCACTATGGACCTCAAACCTTTTTCGCTCAGATTTTGCCATAGAGATTTTATCTCGGGACTGCGGAACGTTATTGATGATAGTTTTCCATTAAGCTCAGTATGCCCCGGGAATCCTACGAGACCATGCTTGCCAGGATTAACACCTGTAAAGATGCTGCTCCACGCTGGCAGCGTTTGTCTAGGAAAAGTGGATATGAGCGTTCCCTTGGTACCGTGATTAAGGAGGTAGTCCATAGTCGGCATGTGGCCGTCCTTAACATACCTATCGATTATTGTCCATGTCCCACCGTCAATACCAAACATAACGAGCTTCTTTCTCATGAATCTTTAACCTCTTTGGGGTATTCTCAATTTGATTATTGAAATGGATTTGCCAAAAATAGCGTTAACGACCCTGCAGGGCTTTAAGTACATTAATGCGACATCTGAATTCTTCTTTAAGAATATTATGAAATAAGCATTCCATAACAAGAAAGATGTAGTGTAGAATCCAAATTACTTACCCAGCGTCATCTTATCTTGAACCACGATTATTCACGTGGTGTGGTATAAACCTGAGTGCCACTGTTTGCTACAAGATTAAGTCTTTTTTGCAGATAATCGATGTATATTGTTTGGTCACTAGGATACTTTAATGAATAAATATTATTCTCTACATTGGTAAGTGCAATTACGTCCAGATCTCGTTTTTGAATCTTTTCATCAAGCGTGTTTTCGATCAGTTGCTGATCAATAACATTCTTAGAAGCAATTCTAGCGGTTCGCACATCATGATCATTATATTCTCCAAAGTATTTGAAGAGGAATTCCGCCGTACGCAGAGTCATAACCACATGGTCAGAGGTATTGCGAGTAAGAAAATCCGCCACATAAATTTCGGAAGAACTGGCATAAGTAGTTGGTTCGGAGCCATACTTTGTTACAGGAATCAGTACCACGAATATTATTACCAGAATCAACGCAAGTGTTCTCGTGGTGATATACAGTTTATTCTTGATATCTGTAGCCACGAAGCATGCAAATAAGACCGACCAAGGAATTACCGTGTACATAATGCCGCGTTGGAAGAAGGTTCCAGATTGGAAAGCTCCTAGCGGTAGTACAACTATTGAACCAACAATCATCGCAGATATAATCGCGAGCACTTTCATGTCTGCTTTATCTCTATATTTGAACAGGAAGGCTAAAAATACTGCGCTAGAAAGAAGTATGAAGGCAGTTGCTATGCCAGTTGTAATAATAACTGTAACATAGGAACTATCTGGGGATAGTGGCACAGCGTAGCTACTGTCTACAAACCTATCTAAATCAGCACTCAATTTCTCTACCACTCTCTCCATACCACGTGATTCAGCACTGTAAACAGACCAGGAGAGAAGTACTATTACATGTAGCAATAATATTGGAAAGATCTTTTTGCGTATACTTTGGTTCACGGCTTTTCTACTGGTCGATTGACTATACTGACCTGATCTGTTCTGCGTACTAAATACACGGATATTCTTCTCGAGGTGTTTCTTTAGGAATAACCTGAAGACAAGTATAGTTAGCAGTGCTACAGATATTAAGTTCGTGAAAAGAAAATACGATGTAGTAGGGTTTGACATATTTATTGTAACAAGGGTTATTATGGCGACCGTGATAGTGCGTCTGGTCATATCTTTGTTTAACCATAATTTGACCATACATGTCCATAGTATCATGTAGAGCGGCAACGCAAGCGCCTGCGGTGAGAAATGTCCCTGATCCTGAAAGAACAAAGCATTGAACGCCAGCGGTGCATATAATGCATAGCGTTGATCGAAAGACTTGGCAAAGAAATAGACCAGTAAGACCATCAATGGCGGGAAAAACGCTTGAAATACTTTCAGAAAAATACTTGGATCAATATCTGTTATGAGAAGATTTGTGGCCATTAATACGAATGATAAAGGATAATCTCTGGCGTACGGATGACCATCTATACTCCCCGATCTTACAATTGAGAGCCCGCCGCTACCGTGGAAATATACATCCATAACTCTCGGATTTTCATAGGTAAAGGAGGGTAAGCTAAATAGGTATATTGCCAGTAATAGATGTGGGATTATCTTAAAACCATTGTTTACTTTGGTTTTATATGATATCAGAATTGCGACGATGGTGACACTTATGCCTGCCCAGTAATACACAGGAAGCGATTGAGCGTAATAAAGCGCATTGGAAGCGAACTGATAGAACGAAGTGGTGCCTATGGTAATTATCAGCAGAATGAAAGAAGCTAATGTTAACCAGTAGAAATTTCTCGCTTGAAACATGTCTTTCTTATTCCAGTTGCTTGAATAATATTTCCTAAAGATTCTCAATTATCTTACGAGTTGTTAATTGCTCTTAGCTTCTCTCTTATTCTTTGTCTTTCGTTAATTACCTGACTAATATCCGTCGACAACGCACTATCATATCTAAATATACTGGTAAGAGCCTTCCCATCCATATAGCTAGGAACTTGTATATCGTGCAGCTGAAGTATAGTTGGTGCGATATCCCATGTATAAATAACCTCATTAATTGATGAATTTATCTTTACATCAGGTCCGCAGGCAGCAAATATTCCCTCAAGTCTATGTGAACCAGAGATCATCACACCGTGATTTTCAAGTTTGTCAAAAACCCTTGAATTCAGATGAGTTGACATACCATATCCTATTCGTGTTACCACAAAGATATCAGGAGCTCTATCACTATAGGCACCCCAAAGAACATCTTCCCTCTTGTATAATTTTTCGACAACGCCTATACCATTATCAGTCAGCTCTGTAAGCTTTTTCATAATAGCATCTCTAACGCGCTCATACTCCGTTCCCTTGAGATCGCTATTCAGATATATTCCATGGTAAGCTGTACTGAATGCTTGAGAAGATGAATAGTCTGTCTGGTTATCTTCATAATCTCCTAAAGGAAGCGCATCCTTGATCGCTCGTGGACTGAATCTATAGAGTTTGAACGCCAAACCCGAAAGACCCAGCTTACCAAACAGTTCCTTAAGCTTATACACTGTGAATCCTTGAGAGACTAACAAAGAGCGAATCGTGCTCTTCTTCATAGTCTGGAAACCTGCCTTATTCAACCAAGTGTTTATGTAGAGAGCTTTCTCAATAGGACCGAATCCGTGATCCGACACTACAAGCAAGTTGGCGTTGTGAACGTTAGCAATATCTAAGAATTGTTTCAAAAACCCATCCAACAATGCATAGTGCTTCCCTAGATAATCATAGTCGGAGAAGAATACGTGTTGCAGGCGATCACTTGTAGTAAATATCGGAGCGAGTATATCCCATTCGTAGTTATTAGCCAAATGCATTGCCGTATGTGCTTGCTTTGTAGCAACTTCCTCTAGCATTGCGTATGCTTCTTGCTTTGCCCCAATTGCTTTCTCGTAAAAATTCTCCGGGGGTTCGCACATATAACCTCTAACTACTCTGTCTATTTCACCTCTCAACTCCGTAGGATAAACATAGTTTGATCCAGGAGGTGTCATTAGACCTGTTGTCATTATACCATTTATGGCATCGGCTGGATATGTAACGGGATCGTTTATGACGATTGATCTGAGTCCTTTCTTACTGATCAATTGCCAGATAGTTTGTACCATTCTGTATCTTGATTGAGCGATCTCCACCTTGCCGTTTATTCGAAGTCTAAAGTCTGGCATTCCATGCTTACCGGGGTTAACACCCGTGAATATACTGGTCCACGCTGCCATGGTTTCAGTTGGAAATGTAGACATTAAGACACTCTTGGCACCATGTTCCATAACATATTTCAAATTTGGCATCGTGTCCTCTTCCACAAATCTATCAATTAGGGTCCAAGTAGCTCCATCTATGCCGAAGAGTATGGTTTTCTTTTTCATATGATGTTTACCAGAAAAATCTCAAAAGCATGATCGCAGACAAGATTAGAGTTAAACACTCTTGAGCTGGCGCAATCTGTTCTTGATATTATCTTTTTCACTGCCGGTCTCTACAATAGTGGTTCTTGCAGCCACTTGACTTTCAGAAGCAAAAATATCCTTCAATACATGGCCGTCTATGTATGATGGTATGGGTAGGTCCATCATGTGTAGTATTGTTGGAGTCAAATCCCAGACTCTTGGATGGTACTGCATGTCGAATTTTCTTATATCAGAACCATATGAAATGAATATTCCTTCAGGTCTGTGAATGCCAGTATTGGCTGTTCCTCCTTTATAACCACCCTTATCATCTCCTATATACTGCGAGTTTGGTCCATCAGAATAATATGTAGGGCAGTAACCATCATTTAATGTGAAGAGAATGTCAGGAGCTCTGTCGATATATGGACCATGCATCACTTCCTCTCGCGTATAGACCTTTGATGCCACTGGTATTCCATTGTCTTGCAGGTCCTTTAATTTGGATATTATAAGATCACGAGTTGTTTCGTACTGGTAAGCTGTAAGGTTACTGCTGATAAAGATACCTTCAGCCTTTGCGAATGCTGCTGAATCCTCCATGCTTATTGGCTGGTCATACTGAAAAGCCGCATCTACTATGCGGTCAGAATGCATAAGATTTCTCAGAACAAATTCGTACAAGTGTAGTTTCTTTAACGCAACTGCAATTCTTGTGGGCGATAATCCAGCTCTTGCAAGGAGACCTATCATACTGGACCTGCGTTTTTGCAGTCCTGCCTGAGCTAACCAAGTATTTATGTAGAAGGTTTTGCGGAGTGGTCCAAAACCATGATCTGAAGCTACGAAGACATTCGCATTCTCCTTGTTGGCAACATCCAAGAATTGTTTCAATATAGTGTCGATCTGGATATAGTGTTTGAGTATGTAGTCCTGTTTGTGCCAGAGTGTATGCTGGATCTTGTCTGTGGAAACGAATATCACGGCTAGCATATCCCATTCGTAGTTTTCAGCAAGATATAGACCGACGTTCGCTGTCTTGTTCGCGAATTCCTCTATGAGTGAGTACGCCTTGGTATCGTTTCTGTTTACAGTCATGTAATAATCTAACGGCAGATCAGTCCAGTAGCCACCGGCGACCCGTTCTATTTCATTCTTAAGCTCTGTAGGATAAACATAGTTTGATCCAGGCGGCGTCATCAAGCCTGTTGTCATTATGCCATTTATCCTGTAAGGTGGATATGTCGATGGGTCATTCACTACGATTGATTTGAGACCCTTCTTGCTCATTATTTGCCATACTGTATCAACCATTCTGTAATTTGAAGTACCTAGGCTAAACTTTCCATTTGTTCTCAGAATGAAATCGGTTAGACCGTGCTTGGCTGGATTCACGCCAGTAAACATACTAGTCCAAGCTGGTAACGTGACCGCGGGTACAGTTGACAGTAATGTTGCTCTTGCACCGTTGCTCATGATATGGTTAAAAGTTGGAAGATATCCGTCTGAAGCATATTTATCAATCAGGGTCCAAGTAGCTCCATCGATACCGAATAGGATTATCTTTCTCTTCATTGATCTACTGTCTCACTTTCTGCCAGAGTGGATCGTCTTTGTTCATCATGAATTTCAACGTAGCTATTAACCCGCTGAGCTGAGTGTCAAACGCCGCAAATAATATGCTAGATCGCCCTGAAATTAATATTAGAGCCGGAATGGTCAAGAATACCAGTAAGAGTGGATTGCTCAAGTACAAAATATAGGCTGATACTGCCATAACGGCTAACAATACAAATGGTGATAAAGCGATTATGAATAATTCTAGTGGAAATATAATAAATCCATATTTACCAAATCTCGCGTTGAAGAATATATCCTTGTTTCTTATCATGGCCTTAATTATGCCTTGAGCGCGTCTATCTCTTTGCTTTCTTCTTATCACAAAATTGTCAGGCGTTTCCTCTTCGGCTTGAACATTTGAATCAATTATGGTCTTGAAACCTCGCTTTCTTAACAGTATGAATTCCTCAGTATCTTCTGCCATAGAAGCTGGGTCTACTGCCATGGCAGCAGATTTCCTAAATGCGAGCAAACCAGTGTGGGCTATCACAGTGCTATCAATATTAGATTCCGCGTTCTGTATTCGCGTCATGAGACTTCTGTAGTATTTGTCAATTCCCTGCTTCTTCACATAGATCCCACAAGCACCACCAACTTCTGGATTAGAGAAGTTTAGGATCAGATCGTGTATTGCATCGCGTGACTGTACCGTAACATCAGCATCGGTTTTGATTATTATTTCACCCTTTGCATCTAACAATGCCTGATTGAACGTTTTTGCTGGCCCGATCCTATCCTGTTGGCGAATTAACTTGATGTGAGGGTATCTTTCTTGATATTGTTCCACGAGATGGGCCGTATTGTCTGTTGAACAGTCATAGATCAAAATCTCATCTATGGGATATGTTTGCGATAATACGTTTTCGAGCTTAGTTTCAATGTATTTCTCTTCGTTGTAAGTTGGAATGAAAACTGTGACTGATGGATTATAGGTAGAATATTGCTTTATACGCTGATTCCTAGCATATGCTGATGTAAGTACACCAATCACGAAATATGGTGTCAATAATATCAGCAATATTAAAATCAAATAATCTAACTGCATAAAACCATCAAGTATTCAGCCTAGGATTTTTTAGTACGAAGTACTATGGCTAATATTGTCTTTAATTCGGTTCTATCCATCACGCGATATATCACTGAAAAGCCCGCATAGGATAGAAGGGCTAGAGCCACACTGATTATGATATTATCTGATAAATTGTACAATGCGTATCCGACGACCAGTCCTACTAGTATTGATACCAATGGTTTAGTTACACTCTTGACAGATACAGTCAGATGTTCCTTTCTCTTCAGCATCACCGTAGACAGCACCAAGTTTGATAAGGAGCTAACCAAGATAGCTGTAGCTGCTCCTTCAATTCCAATCAGAGGTGCAAGAACAAATGTCAGTGCTATAGCACTTGCAGAAGATACCAAACCTATTTTAGCAACAGCATATGCACGATTTGCCGCATTTAACATTGAAATCATTATAGCACCAACCGCATTAATTATGGAAGATATTACGAGTATTCGCAACGCTGACGATGCTCCTGTATAAGATTCAGATAACAATCCCAGCACATAACTGGGGTTAATCATAAATACCAAAAAACCAACTCCAGCTAATAACAAGGATATGCGAATTGCTGCATTAAGGACGCCCTTGAATTCATCACTTTTTCCCTTAGCCCATTGCTCTGATGCCGTTGGTAGCATAGCTTTAGATATTGCTAAGGAAATGCCACCAACCACGTTTGCTATCAAAACCGATACACCGTAGAATGCGGCCCATTCAAAGTTCAGTGTACCCAAAATCAGCACTCCGATCTGTGCGCTCAGCGTCCTCATACCTACAGAAAAGTAATTCAGTCCAGAAAATGTGAGTATATGTTTGACTCGATGATCTACTTTCTCTTCCGTACCAGCTCTAGATCTAGGGACCACTTTTGGAATCATACATGTGTAACCTAACAACGATACTGCTATTGAAGCAACCGCAAAACCTATGAGTATACCGAAACTGCCAAGCCCATAGAGTACAAGCGTGACAGCGATAGCCAGCCTAGCGAGCTCGTAGATAAGGTAGGTAAGAAAGTTATACTGCATTTTGTGCGAACCTTGGAACGCACCTGTTATTGATGCTATCACAGTCTGTGCAGGCAGGTATGTTATTACAACAAATATTATGAGTGGTGCTAATGATGGATTCTGATACGCGGTGCTTGCTATATGCCCAGATAACAATGCGATACACAATGCCGCGGAACCGCTTACAATCAGAGCTATTTTTAGACCTAGTTGTAGTACCTTTCTGGAATTATCTATCATGTTTCTAGCGTTGTATTCCGAGATATACTTGGAGATTGTAACTTGAACTCCGTATCCAGCAAATCCTATTATGCTGGTTGCGATGGCGATCACCACCATGACCTGTCCTAGTATTACTGGATCAGTAATCTTTGCCAAGACTATCCAGAATAAAGCTCCAATGGTTAGATTTGTAATACTAGATAGTACTAGATAGTAGGAACCTCTGGCAAGTTTTTCGAACGATTTATCAGTCAAATCCGTAATTCCAGATAATGTGTCTTAGTCTGTTATTGTAAAGAATGCACTTTATTACCAATGTACTTTTTGTACGTGGCAATGAGGCTCATCATAATACTAATAGCACTAATAGATGCTACGATTGGATCAAGTCTTATGCCCCATATGCTATAATTCAGTATCAGACCTATTAGCGGGGTAATTGCTAAGCTGAGACCTATACTCATTGCTATGTATTCAATTGGATCCATATCCCTTGTCGGGAATAGCAGCTGAGTCAATGCATATCCCGGGATAAATAACACAAATGCGGATCCGGCAAAGATTCTGATAGTTGACCATGGATCAGTTTGTGGCGCTGAGTAGATCGTTGCTACTGCAAGCATAGAGACAATTAGCGTCAACCAAAACGGTCCACTTCTGTAAATGTTTGCAATGTAATTCAGGAAGGATCCTTTCACTCTAGGTTCTGAAAGTACAAGTTTATCATCGCGTTTTAGCTCCTTTATCATATCACGAATCTCCTCGAATGTTATGCCCTGATCAAGGTGTCTTAATGCTATAACCACATCGCTAACAGTTTGGCATGTCTGCTTGTGCATAACATCAATTATCATTTTCTGTAATAACTTATTCTGCTCTAGGTGTTCTATCTGAGATCGAACCAAATCTGATTCCACGCACTCCTTTCTTCCAAGCCTGTATTCCATGCAAATGCAAAACTACCAGTTTCTGGATCGTATCTCCAGAGCTCAATTACCATCCTAAAACTCTGACCGTCTAAACTTCTAACATCCAAATTGTCGATCTTAGTGCCGTTTATCTCTAGACTCCTTATAACAACGTAATCCCCGTGTTCCTCAGTGTCTATAATACTCCAACGCAATGGAGTAGTCCATGTAAAATCACTCATTACCATGTGTTTGAACTCTACAATGTGCTGTTCAGAGCTTGGAATTTGTAAGATATCGTTTGGTATGCTCTGTGTAGCGTTTAGAAGTTTTATTCTCACGGCAACATATTCAGCCTCTCCCATGTTGTTGTATACACTAATATGCCAATTCAGATTATCGCCTACATGTATAGTCGCGTTATTTCTTGGATAGTAATTCTCTGTCATCATATCCTTACCCAATGTGCTTATGCTAAAAAAATGCATTTCTGTTCTAGGTTCTGACGCCACGTATGTGATGCTCAAGGAAATTGCAAGCAATGAAACAAATATTGCTAGAAATGCCCTTGAAGCTAGGATGTTTTTTAATGTTCGGAGAGCCATTTTCATTTCTCCTTTATCCCCATTTCCAAAAATCTCCTCACCTGATTCGCCTTCCAAGCTCTGAGAAAGAGGTACCCTATGAGAGAAGCTGTAAACGCAGTTGATGGAGCATAAATGCTAAAGGTTGCAAATCTGTGTAAGACATATGTTTCTTTAGCCTGTTCCTTTAGCACATGCCCATCATTCGTGATCTTGACAAGTATCGTGATAGCTTGTTGACTGCAGTCTTCATACGAACTACAAGTATCGAAGGTAGATTTTTCGGCCTGTTCCATCAAGTAAAGCGCTTCATTAAAATTCGTAACCAATTCTGATACATTTGCTCCTGCGTCTTCAGCTCCCTGAATTGTCTTAATGGCAAGATCTGCAGATGTGTGGAAGAGTTCGCTGTCTATACTGCCACTATTGGCAATGAATAGCAAGGCTGTAATAGTCAGTAACCCAAAGTCGTACATGTTGAAGACTCTTATCCCTAAACCATTGATACGATATTGAGCAACGTAACAAGTAGAAAGGCCGCACCCAATACCATTGTCGCTTTTCGCATTCTATGGAATTCTATGATCATATCTAGTCTACCATAGCGCCATGACGCAATCTCTGATGTGATCAAGACCAATATAGATGATAAACCAAGCCACAATCCAAGATCCCATAAGGTAAGTGTGAAAGTCATTAAAGATCAAGAGTCGTGTAACTGGTTTCTATAACATCATTATTGACATTATTTTCTTTAATCATAACAGCCTCCCCGCTTACTTTGCTGATAACAAGTGCCAACGCTCCGCATAAGGGACATCCCAGATTGCTACCTAGTTTTGTTAATTTATTTACAGAATCGCAAATCTCTGCACTTGATCTGCCTACAATCCTAGCACGTATAACATCTTTATCATTTTCTATAAGCAGATCGTCGACTAGCTTCAGATCTTCAACTAACAGTCTTGGAAGATTTTCTTGTATATAGTACAGATCCACATCTGCGAAATTTACCTTTAATTCCCTTTCGAAAAGCTCGACAAGGCCTTGACTTGGTGCCACAATAGATATTCCCTCTGAACCAGCGTTATATGCTCCCTCAAATTTCCCATCATTATCTACCACTTGTGTTTTGTCGTATGGAATGAAAATATGACCTTGTGCTGGGCCGTTCTCATGCTTTGGATAGTAGAATACCGTTCTACCCTTATAGCCTATATCTGCTAAAACATCATCTAATGTTCTTATCGTATGAAGTACCATTGGTGCGATGATCTTTTCAGGCACATGTCTAGATGGTAACACGTAGAAGATTATAGCGCCCCATAAAGTTAGGCCAAGACCGATGAATGTTAGAAATAGTGAACTATAAAGATATGATAATATCAACGATGATCCTCCGGTACACATGAGGATAATGCTGATGATATTCATCCCTCTGCATCTTAGCATCCGTAGCTTTTGTGTGAAATCACAACTTTGATCTCGTACTTTTGATCTTCTCGCTAACATTTCTTCAATGTTATTATCAGAATTTTGTTTCATACCACCATGTCTAATGCACCTAGTATCCATAATATTCACATCCAAGCGTTTTAGCAAAGATAGATTCTCTAACTATCTGACAGAGTCGGAATTTATAGGAGTGTTATTCTTATCCGCTAAATGCTGACCTAAGCTGCGCTTCATCAAACTTTTCAAAGGTGCCAGTTCCGCATCAGCATTATTGGGTACAAAGTTCATACAAAATATGCAGTACGTTCCGACCTTGATTCCCATCTCTGTATAGACCGGCAGCATTGGAATGGCAATGTTGTGTTTCTTGCACGTATTAAGCCCTGTGTTCATCATCTCTTATCATATCTCCATATATCGCAATATTGAAGGGAGGTCAAGTCGAAACACCATGTGGCGTTAATTTCTTCAATCTCCTAGCGATACGCAACTCAGTTCTTCTCATTATCAGTGACAACACACCAACGCTTAGGGATTGTACTGCAACTAGCAGCGTCGAAATTCCAGCGAAGAACCAAGAACTGAATATATTGCCAGTAAAGACCCAGTCGATGAAGGAATTGAGAAGCATCAAACTCGCCGGTACTATGAGGAAACCTCCCACCATAGAGTAAAAGACACCAGGGTTATACGATCTTGCCAGATCAAATATGGTCCTAACTATTCTAAAACCATGCCTCCAAGTGGATAACTTCTGTTTTCCCAACCTTTTCCTATAAATGACTGGAACCTCGGTTATACTTCCAGAGGCAGCTACTTGCGCTGCTATTTCGGCCTCTACGTCGAAACCATCAGTTTCCAAATGGAGGTCTTTTGCAGAACTGGTTCTTAGCAAGTACATGCCTGAACATACATCAGATACGTTCGTGTTCATCAAAATGTTGAATATCTTTGATATTGCCTTATTACCAAATTTATGCAATCTACTCATACTATTAGCAGTGCTCACTCTTGTGCCTATTACCTCATCGTGAAGACCTATCTGTTTCAAAAATCTGCTGATGCACGAAGCATCATAGGTAAAGTCACCATCCATTACTAGCATATATGAAGTATTTATCTCCTGTATTGCTGTCTTTATTGCACCGGTCTTTCCGGTTCCATGTTGATAAACTACTCTTGCCCCAAACTGCTTTGCAACGTCTACAGTTCTATCAGAAGAATAGCCATCTACTACAAGTATGTTTCTCAAGCGAAGATAAAGCAATTCCTCTAGTACCCTTGCTATGCCTTGCTCTTCGTTTAAAGTCGGTATTACTATCGTAATATTCTTGTCGAATTCGAGTGAACTTTCAGCTTTTTCCTCTAACATATTATCGATCCTTGTTCTCCAAAATCTCAGACAGCGATCTGCGTTTTTCTAGAACGTTATTCTCTATGCTGTGTACCTCATCAAAACGCTTGAGATATTCAAATCCCTTGCTTGTGATGAGGTACCTTTTAGCGCTAACGTCTAGACCTAAAAGCCCTGTCTCCACGGCCATGCCGAGATACCTCTGCAGCTGGCTGAAGCTTAAGAAGCTCACATACATTATTCTCGTCTTGGTAGCGCCATGTCTGGCGGCATCCAGAATAGATGCTATGATCTCTTCTCTATTACGCTTCTTTCTAATTGGTAATGCTGTTTTCATATTGAAATTCCATGTTTGACTTAGACGCTCCCACCACTTGTAACTAAGAACTTACGCATAGGATCATAGTATGCCATAAGACCCAGGTATCTTATGTAATTCAAGTTCTCCATCCAGTTTAGTGCGTCCTTATTGCCGCAATTGTACGCGCCCTTTGCCATTGCCAACGCAATAGGTCTACCCAATTTCTCTATCTTATCCAAGAACGAATTCTTTATTGCGTGAACTAGCTTTCCCATTATTCTACCAATGACGGTCGCAAGGACTGCATTCTTCACTATTTTTACATTCTTTATTATTAGACTTGTCAAGGTTCTTTCTTGATCTGTTAATGTATCGTACCATATCCTTTTTCTGAACGCCTTCGTTCTCAGATTAGAGAGGATTTCTATTAAGTTGGCTGATCCATGTAGCAAAGGTTTAGGCATTGCGAGTAATGCTTCGTTTTATTATTATTAGCATTGTGTTAACAGAGATACCGATTTTCAAAAATATAAAGCGTATACCCTAATTGGAATAATAAAGATCTATCAGTTAAGTTATAGATTATGGAAGACCGCATTTATCATTACGTGTTGAAACGCAGCTTACAAACGTGATAGATCTTCCATCAGATGAAAATGATGTACATAGATCTGGATGCAAAGTTCTTATCGGCATGGTAAACCCTATACTTATAGTAAAATAAAAAAGAAAGGGGATGGTTTGACGTTTAGTCTAACTCTTGTACTGGTTCTGTTTCGAATACGCACGATTCAACGAATGCTTGTTCAATGAGTGTGGTGCATCTGAGTGATTCGACATTCTTCTGTGTTACTGGATTGCCTGGAAGATTGTTCAGGTTCTCCCATATCTCAGTGATCACATATTGCTCGATCTTCTTGTCGTCACACGTATCAGTGTCGCCACAATCGTCCATCAAAGGCTGGGGCGGATTCGAAGGTCCAAAGTCACATCTAAAGACTTCCTTCTGTGCAACTATGGTCTTCACTGTTTTGCCCTTGTTCACTGTGTTCATTTCTTGTGGGTGCTCGAGGTAGTCATCAATGCCGGTCAGCTCTCTGCAATCACTTACAGGTACAAAGTCTGTTCCTGGTGTGTATACATCGCATCCGAGTACAGATCCGTCATTGTTTGTTTGGGCGTCGAATGGGCCGCTTGGGTCTAACAGAACACAGGTTATTACTTCAGCCTGTTTCCTTATGATCTGTTTGTTGCTCATGTTCTCGAATATCTCTGCAATGGTGTCAACATGCACTAAGAGGTCGATGTTACCCTGCACTGTTTTGCACTGGAATATCTCCTTCTCTACAATTATGGTCTTCGCTACATCTTGTACTCGCACTGTATTCATTGACAATGGGTCTGATGCCTGCTCTTGTGTTGAAAATTCGCAAGCATAGAACGCTGGCGCGCCCAAGTCAGCTACTTGTGCGTAGGTCTGCATTGTTGGTTGCACTAGAACGAATGCTGTTACGAGAACAGCAGCTACGCTCATTGCCCAGTACTTTGGTTTCTTGTTTAGTCTTTCAGTTTGGTTCATTTCCATCTCTGCTCTTCACTCGCACATTCCGCGATTATAAAGATGTATGTGATATTTCCTCCAATTTTCTATAACATCATCACTATGCTAAAGAAACAGTAAAAATCCATGCTATAACATGTAACCGCAACTACATGAAATATGTCTCAAGTTACAGGTTAGAACTCTATGATTTCCTTAGTCAAGACGCGAAGATGACTGGAGAACTGGTTTGCATATAGACACGATAGTTTACACTTACCATAATATAAAAAAATAAAAAAGGAATGTTGTGAATTATTCTATCCTAGGATTCTTTCTGGTATACTGAATTCACATTCTTCGACAAGTGCTGTATCTATCTTCACTAGACAAGTTAATGATAAGATGTCTTTGGCTATTACTGGGTCACCAGGAGGATCTGCTACAAGAGCGTTTACGTTCTCCCATATCTTTGTGAAT